>ERZ777003.12-NODE-12-length-316467-cov-47.954028_pt1 | contig 316467 bp, 315 predicted proteins | sample MGYA00374956_ERZ777003 | MGnify/ENA primary metagenome ERZ777003 (study PRJEB29302, sample SAMN06268252) | bioreactor metagenome | isolation source: Joint BioEnergy Institute, California, USA | place: USA:Joint BioEnergy Institute, California, USA | collected... | reverse complement strand
TGACGGCGCTTCAGACACTCTCCACCATCAACAAGAACCTCGCCACCACGCAGGAGCGCATCTCGACCGGCCTGCGGGTGAATACGGCTTCAGACAACGCTGCCTACTGGTCGATCGCGACCACGATGCGTTCCGACAATAAGGCGCTCTCCAGTGTTCAGGATGCCTTAGGCCTTGGTGCTGGCAAGCTCGACACCGCCTACACCGGCATGAATGAGGTGATCGACACTGTTGACAAAATCAAACAGAAGCTGGTGGCAGCACAAGGTGCTAGCTTGGAAGACCAGCAGAAGATCGCGACGGAAATTACCGCTCTACAGGAGCATATCAAATCTGTAGCGGCGAATTCGATTTATGCCGGTACGAATATGCTTAAAAACAACGGTACCGGCACTTCCGGAACTCCCGGCACAGATGCTCAGTGGGACATTGTTGCATCCTATAACCGCACTGGCACTACGGTTGATGTTGAAACGATCAAAATTGCGGTCACTGACATTCAACTTCTCAGTGACAACGACAACGGCGGCCTCGTGAGCACCGTTGTTGCCGATGACCTGTTCGCTATTGCTGATGATGCGAACGATCCGCTTAATAACGAGGCGATCACTGCTGCGTTGGAAAAGGTCGAAAGCGTCCTCTCCAACCTAGCAGATGCTGCTGCCAAGCTGGGCGCCGCCAAGTCGCGCGTCGACCTGCAGAAGGAGTTCGTATCCAAGCTCTCTGATGCCATCGACCGCGGCATTGGCCAGCTCGTCGATGCCGACATGAACGAGGAATCGGCCCGTCTCTCGGCCCTGCAGGTCCAGCAGCAGCTTGGCATTCAGGCGCTGTCGATCGCCAATGCCAACGCCCAGAACATCCTGGCTCTGTTCCGCTAATCGAACCGGCTCAGGCACGACAGTGGGCCGCGCCTTGCGCGGCCCATTTCATTTTCGCACAAGCTTCGGGTCCTAGGCTTGCGCCCAGCGATTTGCTGGGAGCTTTCCGTCTTGCCTGAACAGCTTCGGACCCTCTTCGAAAATCTGAAACGCCTCGGCCCGCGGCGCCTCGCCATTCTGGGCGGAGCGCTTGTCCTGATGATGTCCGCCGTCGTCATCGGCGCGATCTATCTCAACAAGCCCGCCTTCGAAACACTCTATGTCGGGCTGGAGCGGTCCGACGTGACCGAGATCGGGCTTGCCTTGGGCGAGGCGGGCATACCGTTCGATGTCGCGTCCGACGGCAGCACGATCCTCGTCCCTGCCGGCAGGACCGCCCAGGCGCGCATGCTGCTGGCCGAAAAGGGCCTGCCGGCGAGCACCAATGCCGGTTACGAGCTGTTCGACAATGTGGGCTCGCTGGGCCTCACCTCCTTCATGCAGGAGGTGACGCGCGTGCGCGCGCTCGAAGGCGAGATCGCCCGCACTCTCCAGTCCATCGCCGGCATCAAGGCGGCGCGCGTTCACATCGTCATGCCCGAGCGCGGCAATTTCCGCCGCGAGGCGCAGGAGCCTTCCGCCTCCGTGGTGATCCGCACGTCGGGCATCGATGCCGCGGCCAAGGCCGCGTCGATCCGCTATCTCGTTGCCGCCGCAGTGCCGGGCCTTACGGCGGAGAAGGTGACGGTGCTCGATTCTTCCGGCATCCTGCTGGCGGCTGGCGAAGACCCGGCGAACAATTCCGCCCAGCGCTCCATCGGCGTGGAGCGGACCGTCGAGGCGCAGGTGGAGGAGAACATCCGCCGCGCGCTGGCGCCCTATCTGGGGCCGGACAATTTCCGCGCCAGTGTCAAGGCGGAGGTCAACACCGACTCGCGCCAGATCGAGGAGGTGATCTACGATCCCGATTCGCGTGTTGAACGTTCGGTGCAGATCGTTCGTACGGCCGACAGCGCGACGCAGGAAACCGCCGCCACACCGACGACGGTGCAGCAGAACCTTCCCCAGGAAGAGACGCCGGCGGGCGAGACGCCGCGCTCGACCGAACAGAGCGAGCGCCGCGAGGAAACCACCAATTACGAGCTGAACACGAAGCGGATCGCGATCGTCAGCAACGGCTACCAGGTCACCCGGCTCTCCATCGCGGTGGTGGTGAACCAGAGCCGTCTCGCCTCGCTGCTTGGGCCCTCCACCTCGCCCCAGGCGCTCTCAGAGCGGCTGGAGGAGATCGAGGCGATCGTTGCTTCGGCCGCCGGCCTCGACGAGCAGCGCGGCGACAAGCTCAATGTCGCGGCCGTCGAGTTCATCGAAGGGCTGGACGGGGAGGAAATCGTTTCGCCCGGCCCCGCCTATTATCTGGCCCAGCATGCCGGAACGCTGATCAACGCGGCCGCCTTCATCCTCGTTGCCTTCCTTATCACCTGGTTCGGCCTGAAGCCGCTCGGCAGGATGCTGATGGCGCCAGCCATGGCGGATGGCGCCCAGGTGCCGGAGCTCGCCACCACCCCATCGGCCGAGCAGGCGCAGCTGCGCCTTGCTGCTGACGGAGAGGCCCATGACGAAGAAGAGGAAGAAGAGGAAGGCCGGATACGGTTCAGGCCCGGGCCGCATGCCCGCCTCGCCCGTATGGTCGATTTGAGTGAGGAGCGCACGGCAATGATCCTGCGCAAATGGGTGCGCGCTGAAGCGGAGGCCGCGAACTGATGGCAAGGCTTGCACTGGCCGACGCGCTGCCCGATTTCGGCGTTTCCATGCCGCGCATCCGCCCGGCGGAGTCGAAGGCGGCGGACAAGGACCCCGAAGAGAAGCTGCGGGAGACGGTTGCCGAAGCGGTTGCCAAGGCGGAGGCGGCCCTGGCCGAGCGCCTGGCCCTGGAACACGAGGCGAAGCTGGCTGCCGAGCGGGCGCAACACGCGGAAGAGATGCAGGAGGCGCTCGCGCGGTTCGGCGATGAAGCAGGTGCCGCCGTCAAGGCCTGTTTCGAGGCGCTGGAGCAGAAGGTGGTTTCCGTGACCAGCGGCCTTGCCGCCCGCATTCTGGGCGCGGCACTGAGCGAGGACCTGCAGAAACAGGCGGTTGCCGAGTTCGAGCGCATTCTCCGAGCGGTCCTCAAGGAGGACGGCGCGGTGCGCGTCCATGTGCGCGGCAATGCGCTTTTGTGGTCAGCCCTCAAGGCGCAGCTTGGCGACCTTGCGGCCCGGGTCGATTTCACCGAAGCGCCCGGCTTCGATATCGCAGCGGAGATTGACGAAAGTCTCTTCGAAACGCGACTGGCCGAATGGTCGGTGGTTCTTTCCGAGGTGCTTCAATGAGCGTGGCCGGCGAGGAGCGCCGCCCCGAGATCATCATCGTGCGCCGCGGCGGCGATGGCGAGGAAGACGGGCATCACGGCGGCGTCTGGAAGATCGCATTCGCCGACTTCATGACGGCGATGATGTGCTTCTTCCTGGTGATGTGGCTGATCAACGCCGCCAACGAGGAAACCAGAGTGGCGCTCGCAAGCTACTTCAATCCCGTCAAGCTGATGGATCGCAGCACCAGCGCCAAGGGCGTGGAGGAGATCAGTGACGGCTTGCAGCGCACCGATACGATGGAGCCGCTGGAGGAAAGCAACGACCTGCAGGCACCGGGCGCGGAAGAATTCTCCTCTTCCGAATCGCCCGGCGGGCCGGATCTGGCCGGCGTGTTCCGGTATTCCGACCAGAACTTCTTCTCCAACCCTTACGCGGTGCTCGCGGAAATCGCCGCTCAGACCGGGAGAGACCAGAACATTTCGAGCAGGGGCGAGGGCGGAGAGCAGAATGCAGGGCCCTCCTCGGGCGCTTCGGGTGGCGAGGCCTATCGCGATCCCTTCGCGCCGGACTTCTGGTCGCAGCAGGTTGCCGTGCCCGGCATAGGCGTGGAGGGCGATCCCGATCAGGTTCGGGAAAATCCCAGTGGCGCGGACAGGGAGGCTGTCGAGACGGGAGAGTTCAAGCGCGCCGCAGAACCGGGCGAGACTGCAGCGCCTGCCGTAGAGGATGAGGCCGCGATCGGGCGCGACCAGGCTCAACCTTCGGACGAAGCGGCCCTGGAAGTCGGCGCACCGGCTGGGCGCGCCGCTGATCCTGCCGCCCAAAGCGAAGAGGAGTTGTCTGAGGACCAGACAGAGCCGGAGGCTTCCCCTCCCGCGTCTAAGCGCGAAGCAGCCGCCGCTCAAATCCGCGAGGAACTGGTGAAGGCGCTGGAAGGCGAGGGGCTTGCCGCCTCCGTCAGCGTCGCGGCCGGAGACGACGGCGTGCTGATTTCCGTCACCGACCACATCCGCCAGGGCATGTTCGCCGTAGGCTCGGCGGTTCCCGAGCGCGCCCTCGTGCTCGCGATGGAGAAGATCGCCCGGACCCTTGCTGAGCACCCCGGCAATATCCGCATCCACGGCCATACCGACGCGCGCCCCTTCACGAGCGGCGATTACGACAACTGGCGTCTCTCCACCGCCCGCGCCCATGCGGCACAGTACATGCTGGTGCGTGGTGGTCTTGACGAAAAGCGTATCAAGGAAGTGGCGGGCTTTGCCGACCGCCGCCTGAAGCTGCCTGACGCGCCGCTGGCGGACGCGAACCGGCGCATCGAGATCCTACTGGAGGTGCCGGAATGAGGCGCCTTGCCCGTGCGCTCTTGCTTGGGGCCGTTCTGTGCGGGCCGGTCCTCCCGGCCGCGGCAGACGGGCTGCAGCCCTATCAGATGATCCGCTCCCTCCAGCTCCTTCAGGACGGAATCGCCGATGGCGATCATGCCGATCTGCCCATGCAGACCCGGCTCCTCGCCATCATCGACAAGCGGCTAAAGGAGACCTCCCCAGAGGATTTCGATGATCCGCGCAATCTGCGGGCACTGCTCGTCTATGGGGCTAGCGGCGGCAATCCCGCAACGCTCGAAAAGGTGATATCCGGGCTCGATCTGCAGGGTCTCTACGCGCGCCTTGGCATAGGCGTGATCCACTATGCTTCCGGCAATCTGCCCGAGGCGAACAAGGCGCTGCGGGACGTGGAGCCGCTTGAGCTGGGTGAGGTTCTGGGAGGCCCCTTCGCCCTTCTGGCAGGCTCGCTCGCCGCTCCCGAAAACCCGAAACGCGCGCTGGAACTCTTCGACCAGGCGCGGCTTCTCAGCCCGGGGACGCTGGTCGAGGAAGCCGCTCTGCGCCGCACCATCGATGTTTGCGCGCAGCTTGACGACGCGCACTGCGCGGCCCGCGCCGCGTCACACTATGTGCGCCGGTTTCTGCGCTCGCCCTATGCGAGCCAGTTCGCCGAAGCCTTCATCGCCACCGTCATTACGCTCCGCGACACCATCGACCTCGATCTCGTCGAGGAGGTAACGCTGGCGATGAGCCCCGAGCAAGCGCGCACGATCTATCTTCGCATCGCCCGTGCCAGCGCCATCGAGGGGCACGAGCGGCTGCTCGCCTTCGCCACGGGCGCTGCGGAGCGACTGCCCGGCAAAGACGGGCAGCAGCCGGATCCTCGCGCGGTTCTCTACGCCAATGCCGCAGCCGTCGCCTCGCCGGATGTCCGGCAGGCGTTGGCAGTACTTGAGGAGATCGACGCCCGGCGCCTTTCAGAGAGCGACCGGCGCCTGCTTCTGGCCGCCAGGAAGGTTGCCTCTCAGGTGGTGTCGCGACCTGAGCGCACGCTCCTGCAACACGCCAGCAGTCCGGACGAGGTGGCCGCAGAGCCCGAGCATGCGGCTTTCGTCGCACAGCGGATGAAGCTGCTTCGCGATGTCGACGCGCTTCTGATGGAGGAAACGCCATGACCGACCCGGCCAAGGCAACGGAAGCTCTCATGCTTGGGACACAAGTCCCGAAGCGCGGCGGCAAGCTGCCCCTGTCCCATTCCGGCGCTTTCGCCGAGGTGTTGACGATCAGCCGGAACCCGTCCGGCGCACCGCCACGTCATGACCTCGAAAGCCTGCACACGGTGGAATCGCGCCTTTTGGCATTGCTCGACGCCCTGGTTGCGCCAGCGACGGATCAGGCCGATGCGGCGGATAAGGATGTAGAGCTTGTCCGCCAAAAAGGCGGCACTCAGCGCAAGGCAGAGGCGAAACCCTCGCCGGAGCAGTCCCGGGCATTGCCGAAGCTCGATGAAAAGGATGGCGGAGAGGAACCGGAGGCGCAGCCGGCCGATGCCGCCGCCATCCATCCGCAGCCGCCGCATGAACCCTCCGTTGAAGCGGATTCGTCCCAGCCGCCCGGCTCGCGCCCTGTCACGAATCCTGCAGCCGCTGAACGGATGCCGGCCATCGTGGCCGAGGAAAGGCCTGCCGCGAGCAAGGAACAGCGCGCGATGTCGCAGCCTGTGCCGGTTCCAGATGCGGATTTGCCGCCACACGGCGAGACTGACGGTGGGGACAAGCGGGAGGCGAATGCCGGGCGCCGCAGTCCGACCGCCATCACTGCGATGAAGACCGCTTCCCAACGCTCCGCCGCACCTGAACCGGAGACGGGACGGAATACGAGCCGAGCAGAACCGCTTCCTCGCGCGTCCGGCACGGCGTTGCCGGCGGCGTCTTCCCCGGCTCAAGCCCCCGCTCAAGCGCTCAGCACCACGACTTCAGCCCTGATTTCCGACCTGAATGCGTTGCCTGAACTTGCGAACGCGGCGGTCAAAATCCTCCCGTCATCGTCCGAATCGAATCGGAAAATCCTGCATGGCATAAAAATTCAGCTCCATCCTGCCGAGCTCGGATCCGTCTCCGTGAAAATGATGATGAGCGGAACACAACTTTCGGTCGAAATCCAGCCCGAGACCGCAGAGGCCTATAAGAGGCTGAGCGCCGACGGCGATGGCATGATGCGCGCGCTGCGGGGGCTGGGTTTCGATGTCGACCGGATCGTTGTCCAGCAGCCGCAGGGCGGAGGCCCTGAGATCAGAAGCGGCACCGACGGCTTTCATGCGGCCGCGCACCAAGGGCGGCCGGATGCAAGACCTCAATCCGGCGCGCGCCGGGAGGAAAGTGGCCGGCAGCACATAGCGGGCAGAGCAACGGAGGATCCGGGCGATGGCGCCCCGGCGGGCGATCTTTATATTTAGCAGCCTCGCCGGCTTCCTCCTCTCAGCAAGCCTTGCAGCGGCAAATCCCTGCGAGGCGGAAATCCTCGCCGCCGCCCGCAAATACGGCATACCGGCTGGAATTCTTTATTCCGTGGGGCTTACCGAGACCGGCGTGAAGGGCAGCATGCGCCCTTATGCCCTCAACATAGAGGGCCGAGCCGTCATCGCCGAAAGCCTGGAAGAGGCGGTCTCCGCGTTCATGCAAGCGCGCGCACGCGGCGCACGGCTCATCGACCTCGGCTGCATGCAGATCAACTATCATTACCACGCCAGCCATTTCCGCAGTGTTCGGGACATGCTCGATCCGCGCCAGAACGTCGATTACGCGGCGCGCTTTCTCAGCCGTCTGAAGCAGAATTACGACACCTGGGCCATGGCCGTGGCGCGATACCACGCCGGTCCCGACAATGCTCCCGCGCACAAGCGTTATCTATGCCGCGTGATCGCCAATATGGTGGCAACAGGCTTCGGAGAATGGACCCCTCGGGCAAAAGCTTTCTGCAAATAAAAGTTGCATATCACGAAGATTAATTTGCCGTAAAAAATATCTTGTGCGCGAATCCATTCACCGGGTACCTCTTGGTACACAAACTGATTCGGGGGGCGGACCGATGATAGTGGTGGTGGACGAGCGTGAGCTCGTAACAGAAGGATTCCATTCACTGTTCAGCCGTGAGGGGTTCGCTACGGCGAGCTTCGAACCCGACGCGTTTGACGAGTGGGTGGAGACGGCGGCGGACGAAGAACTGAAAGTGGTCCGCGCCTTCCTGCTCGGGCAGTGCGCCGCTCCGGAGGTGCCGGCGCGACGCATCCGCGATCGGTCGGATGCACCAGTGATTGCACTTGCCGAGCATAATTCGCTGGAATGCACGTTGAGACTGTTCGAATCCGGCGTTGACGATGTCGTACGCAAGCCGGTGCATGTTCGCGAGATCCTGGCGCGCATCAGCGCTATCAGGCGCCGCGCTCAGCATGAGGATGCAAGTTTCGTCGCCGTTGGTCCGATGCGGATCTTCGCGGATGGGCGCGACCCGGAAATCGATGGCGAGCCTTTCCCCCTGCCGCGGCGCGAACGGCGTATCCTCGAATATCTGGCGAGCAACGCGTCGCGCCGGGTGACCAAGACCCAGATCTTCAACGCCGTTTACGGAATCTTCGATGAGGAGGTCGAGGAGAACGTCGTTGAAAGCCACATCAGCAAGCTGCGCAAGAAGCTTCGCTCGAAGCTTGGCTTCGATCCGATCGATTCCAAGCGCTACCTCGGTTATCGCCTGATCACGTAGCCCAGCGCGCGGCAAGGTTCCGGCCAGTTTCACGCAAGTCCTGAGGGCTAATCTTTGCCGGAGTGCGCAAAAGCAAGGAGAGGGACGTGAGCCTTTACGGCATGATGAAGACGGGCGTGTCGGGCATGAACGCGCAGGCGAACCGCCTGTCCACGGTTGCCGACAACATCGCTAACTCCAGCACCAACGGCTACAAGCGGGCGCGGACGGAGTTTTCCACGCTGGTCATTCCCAGCACTCAGGGCGCCTACAATTCCGGCGGTGTGATCACCACGGTGCGCAACGCGATTTCCGTGCAGGGCGCGCTTCAGTACACCACCTCGGTGACCGATCTAGCCATCAAGGGCAACGGCTTCTTCGTGGTTCAGGACAGCGCTGGGCAGCCCGCGCTTACCCGCGCGGGCTCCTTCGTGCTCGACGACCAGGGCCAGCTTGTGAATGCCGCGGGCTTCCGGCTGCTCGGCTACAGCTTCGCCAATGGAACGCCGGCGGCGACCGCCAACGGCTATGCCGGACTGGAGCCGGTGACGATCACTCAGTCGGAGTTGGTGGCTACGCCTTCGCGCAACGGCGTTTTCGCGGGCAATCTTCCGCTGGATGCCGAGATTGTCGCTGCCGCGAACCTGCCCTCCGCCAACGGTGCCGGCGCTCAATATTCCGCCAAGACCTCGCTGGTGGCCTACGGAAACCTGGGCGAAAAGGTTCTGCTCGACGTCTATTTCACCAAGACCAGTGCGAATCAGTGGGAGGTCGCCGTTTTTAACCGGGCGGATGCGGCCCCGGAGACGTCGTTCCCCTACAGCTCCGGTCCGCTGGTATTGGGGACGCTGACCTTCGATGCTACGACCGGCCAGCTGACGGGCACATCGAATATCGATATCCCGGTTCCGGGCGGCGATACCGTCACTCTCGACCTCTCCCAGGTTACGCAGCTCGATGCGGGCTTCCAGGTCCAGAACGCCTATGTGGACGGAAGCCCGCCGAGCACCGTCGAGAGCATCAAGATCAGCGACGACGGCATTGTCTACGCACAGTATGAAGACGGCTCCTTCAAGCCCCTCTACCGGATTCCGCTCGCGAATGTGGCAAGCCCGGATCAATTGCAGGTGCTCTCGGGCAACATCTTCACCGAGTCGCCCACGTCCGGTGCGGTCCGAATCGGTTTCGCCGGCGCGACTGGCTTCGGCAGCATCGTCTCCGGCGCACTGGAAAGCTCCAATGTCGATATCGCCGAGGAGCTTACGAACATGATCGAGTCGCAGCGCAACTACACAGCGAACTCGAAGGTGTTCCAGACCGGATCGGACCTGATGGAACTCCTGGTCAATCTGAAGCGGTAACGGGCAGGAACGTCAAAAGGATCGGAAAACAGGGATATGTCGCTGACCTCCGCGTTGAGCATCGCACAATCGGCACTGTTCAATACCTCGCGCCAGACAAGCATCGTCTCGCGCAACGTGTCGGAGGCTTCCAATCCCGATTACGCAAGACGTTCGGCCGTCCTGTCCAGCATGGCGCCTGGCGCCCGCATCGCTGAAATCCGCCGAGCGACCAATGCCGTCCTTTTCCGGCAGAACCTCGCCGCCATTTCAGGCGCCGAAGCGCAGTCGGTGCTTACCGAGCGACTTGATACCCTGCGCCTCAGGGTGAACGGCGCAGACAACGCGGCCTCGCCCGCAGCCGCTCTCGGCGCGCTTCAGGAAGCGCTTCAGGCCTATGCCGCCACGCCGTCAAACCGGGCCCTGGCCGCGGCGGCGGTCGAGGCCGCGCGTGGCATGGTTCGCTCCCTCAACGAGGGCGCGGCAGCGGTCCAGTCCTTCAGGGCCGAGGTGGATCGGGACATCGCGGCGGCGGTGAACGATCTCAACCGGCTGCTTGGCGAGTTCGAGACCGCCAACCGGCAGGTCGTGGCGGGCACGCGCACCGGTCAGGACGTATCCGACGCCCTCGACAGGCGTGACGCGTTGCTGAAGCAGATTTCCGCGATCGTCCCGGTGTCGGTCATCACGCGGGCTGACAACGACGTGATCCTGACCACCGCAGACGGCGTGACGCTTTTTGAAACCGTGCCGCGTCCCGTCGCCTTTGCTGCAACTCCTGTCTATGCAGCAGGCACGGTGGGCAACCCCGTCTTCATCGATGGCGTGCCGCTTGCACCGGGCCAGGGCGGCAACACGAGCGCGATGGGAAGCCTCGCCGCGCTCCTGCAGTTGCGCGACGACGTGGCAGTCACCATGCAGCGTCAGCTCGACGAGATCGCACGCGGCGTCATCATGGCCTTCGCCGAGCCTCCCTCTGGCGCCGCGTCGACGGGGCTGTTCGTATGGACGGAAGAGGACGGCACGCCGCATACGGACCTGCCGGCGGCTGGCGGCATTGTTGACGGGCTTGCCGGCAGAATCGAGCTCAGTTCGGTGGTCGTCAGCAACCCGGAGCGGCTGCGCGACGGGATTTCCTACACCTTCAACACCGACGGTTCGGCGTCCTACTCCGAGCTTCTTCACAGCTTCCTCGACAAGCTTGACGAACCCTTCTCATTCCACGCCGAGGCGGGGCTGGACGACACTGCAAGCCTGTCCGCCTTCACGGCCCAATCGATCGGATGGCTGGAGGGCTTGCGCCAGAATGCCGCCGGCGGCCTGGAGGCCAAAGGCGCGCTCGCGCGCCACACGGCGGAAATCCTGTCGAATGCCACGGGCGTCAATATCGACGAGGAAATGGCGCTCCTTCTGGAACTGGAGCGCGCCTACGAGGCATCTGCCCGGATCATACGCGTGGTGGATGAAATGCTGTCCAGATTGATGGAGGTAGCCGGCCGTCCATGAAGACCTCTTTCGTATCGAGCAGCACCGTCTCGCATGCCCTTCGCCATCAGGTGATGCGCATGCAGACGGAAATCACCAAGGCCCAGCGGGAGCTGGCGACCGGCAAGGTCGCCGATACCGGCCTAGCTCTGGGCGCACGTTCAGGCATCAGCTACTCCATTTCGCGAGACATTGCGCGGCTGGAAAGCCTGCTCGACTCCAACGGCCTGGCGAGCGAGCGGCTCGCCGCAACCCAGCATGGGCTGCAGCATATTGGCGAACTTGCCCAAGAGATGTTGGCTACGCTTACGGGCGCCGTTTCCAACCCCGAACATACGGCGGTGATCCGCGCCGCTGCGGAAAACACCCTGGCCGCCATGACGAGCGTGCTCAATACGAGCCTCAACGGGGAATATCTCTTTGCCGGCATCAACACGGATGTCCGGCCGTTCGAGGATTTCTCCGACCCCGCATCGCCTGCAAAGCAGGCGTTCGATGAGTTCTTCGAAGACTATTTCGGCTTTCCGAATGGCGATGACCAGGCTGCCCAGATTACCGGCGATGAGATGAAAGCGTTTCTTCAGGAGCTGGAAGCCAGCTTCCTGAACGACGGCTGGCATGGCGTATGGTCCCATGCCTCCGACCAGAAGATCACCACACGGATCACGCTCAACGAAAACGCCGAGACATCCGCGACCGCCAACAACAACGGATTCCGCAGGCTGGCAATGGTGGGAGCCGCCCTTTCGGATCTTCTGCGCATGCCGCTCAGCGAGAGCGCCCGCAAGGCACTCTACGAGCATTCGATCAGGGTCGTGAGCCAGGCGATCGCCGATGTGGGGCAGCTTCAGTCCGAAGTGGGTCTGGTCGAGAACCGGATTTCACAGGCCAGCGAGCGGGTCTCCGCGCAGATCGATCTTTTCAAATCCATGGTCGGCGGCATGGAGAATGTCGATCCCTACGAGGCGGCCACGCGGGTCAACGAGCTGCTGACACAGATCGAAACGGCTTACGCGCTAACCGCGCGCATCCAGCAGCTCAGCCTCCTGCGGCACCTGCCATAGCAAGCGAAACGGGATCCCATGTACCAGTTTTCCTATGAGGAGATTCAGGCCGATTCGATCGCTGACGCAAAGGACCGCGAACGTCAGGTTCTCTCGCGTTCGATCGAGCTTCTGCGCGCGGCGCGGGAAGCGGGGCCCAACTCGCACGAGGCGATCGAGGCCATCCTGTTCATGAACCGCCTCTGGACCTCCTTCCTTGAGGATCTGGCCAGCAGCGACAATGAGCTGCCCGCGGAACTTCGCGCCAATCTGATCTCCATCGGAATCTGGCTGCTGCGCGAGGGCGAGGCGATCCGCCAGGGCCGCTCCCAGAACTTCGATGGACTGATCGAGGTTTCCGAGATCATCCGCGACGGGCTCAAATGACCAGCACGCTGAAGATCTCGCTCAAGGCCAACGACAAGATCTACATCAACGGCGCCGTCGTCCGGGTTGACCGGAAAGTTTCGCTCGAGTTCCTGAACGACGTGCAGTTCCTGCTGCAGCACCATGTTCTGCAGGCGGAGGATGCGACGACCCCGCTGCGTCAGCTCTATTTCGCTGTGCAGCTCATGCTGATCGACCCGGAAACGGCCGACCGCTCCCGCGAGGAATACCGCAAGATGCTCGCCCGTCTTCTTGCGATTCTCAGCGATGAGCGTTTGCTCGCCGGGCTGAAGCATGTGGACGCACTGGTGTCGGAAGATCAGGTCTACGAAGCCCTGAAAGTGATCCGCAGCCTCTATCCGCTGGAGGCCGAGCTTCTTCAGAATGCCGGAACACAGGAAGAAATCGCAGAAATCGCATTACCAAGGGCGGTGGGACAATAGCCATGAACGTCTCGACAGTGACTGCAGTACCGCGGAGCCAGCAGGAAGTGGCCTCGCCCCAGACTGTGGACTACCAATCCTTCCTGCGGCTCCTGGTCGCTCAGATGAAGAATCAGGACCCGACGAGCCCGATGGAATCGACGGATTACGTGGCGCAGCTCGCCACCTTCTCGCAGGTCGAGCAGTCGGTGCAGATCAACGTGAAGCTGGAGCAGATCCTGGCCGCTTCCTCCCTTTCGCAGGCAAGCGGTCTCGTGGGCCGCGAGATCACTTCCGCCGATGGCGAGGTGACCGGCATCGTGACCGAGGTGAAGCTTTACAGCGACGGCGTAGTTGCCAAGCTGGAGAGCGGTGAGGAGGTGATCGTCGGCCCTGGCGTCGTGATCCGCTGAGCGATGAACGAAGCCGACACCCTCGATCTGGTCCAGTATGCCATATGGACGGTGCTGGCGGCGGCCAGTCCGGCGGTGATCGTCGCTATGGTCGTGGGTGTCGGTATTGCGCTGGTGCAAGCGCTCACCCAGGTGCAGGAGATCACGCTCACCTTCGTGCCCAAGATCGTCGCCATCCTGTTGGCCGTCGCCTTTTCCGGCCCTTTTGTCGGCGCGCAGATTTCCTCTTTCGCGACCGTCATCTTCCAGCGCATCGAAAACGGATTCTAACGCGGCTCAGCTTTGCGCTCACGGCGCCATGCCCTTAATCGGGATTGATGCCGATATTGCCGCCCTCAGGGAGAAGCTGGCCGCCATCCACGACGATGGTCGTGCCTGTGATGTAGGCCGCCTCGTCTGAGGCGAGGAACAGGAAGGCGTTGGCGACATCTTCCGGCGTGCCGAGCCTGCCGAGCGGGATCGAGCTTGCCATCTGCTGAATGAAGGCCTCACTGCGATGGGCCTTCATGCCTTCCGTGAGAATATTGCCGGGTTCGATGCCGTTGACCGTAATGCCGTAGGGCGCGAACTCGAGCGCCGCAGCGCGGATAAAGCCATTGATGGCAGCCTTGGTGGCCGAGTAGTGTCCATGGCCGGGGCTGGTCACATGCGGGCCCGTGATCGAGGATGTGAAGATCATGCGCCCGTATTTTTGCGCCTTCATGTGCGACAGGGCCGCGCGGGCCACAAGGAACGTCCCGCGCATGTTGACGGCGAAGACCCGGTCCCACTCCTCCGGACTGATGTTTTCGATCAGCGTCCATGGATAGATGCCCGCGTTCTGAACCAGGATGTCGATCCGGCCATATTGGGCGACCGTCAATTCCACCGCCCGTTCGGCATCGTCCGGCTGCGAGACATCGGCGCGCACGAACAGCGCGTTCAGCGCCCGAGCCCGTTCCTCGCCCGCCTGCTCCTCCACATCCGCCAGCACGAGCCTCGCGCCCTCCTGAGCGAAGCGCTCGGCGATTGCCGCACCGATACCCCGTGCGCCGCCGACCACCAGCGCCGCTCGATCCTTCAGCCGTCCCGTCAAAGCAGTTTCTCCCTGAGCCGAAGTTTCAAAGTGTCCAGCAGGACCGCCGCAAGCACGAGCGCTCCCAGGATCATCTGGGTGTAGTGCGCCGGCAGCCCCATCAGATTGATGGCGGTATGGATGGAATAAAGAAGCAGAACGCCGGCATAGACCCCCGGTAGCTTGCCGATGCCGCCTTTCAGGCTCACGCCGCCGATGACGACGGCGGCAAAGGCGTTGAAAAGCATGCCCACGCCCAAATTGGCCGTGGCACCAGAGGTGCGGATGGCTAGCAGCCATCCGGCTACGCCGGCAAGCAGGCCCGCGAGCACGAAGCTCACGAAGAGAATCCTGTTGCTGTTGATGCCGGCGCGATAGGTCGCCTCGAGATTGCCGCCGACGAGCGTAACGTAGCGGCCGAAGGGCGTCTTGGCCATGATGAAGGAAAAAAGCACGAAGCAGCCCACCGAAATCCAAGCAAGCAGCGGCAGGCCCAGGATATCGGCCGTGCCCACGACCCGGATCGCAGCGGGCAGGCTCTGTGCGGAGCGCCCTCCCGAGATCGCCACGACGAGGCCCCGCACCCAAATGAAGGAGGCGAGCGTGACGATGAAGGCGCTCATGCCCAGCCTCACCACGAAGAAGCCATTGGCCAAACCAACCGCCGCCCCGACGAGCATCGCAATCGCGAGCGAGACGGGCAGGATGAGCCACGCCGGCTCAAGCGCGATGCCCAGGCCGATTCCTTGAGTAGCGAACAGAAGCCCCGTCACCATCGCGGCGAGCGCGGCGGTGGATTCCACTGAGAGATCGAGATTGCCGGAAATGATGACGATCGCCAGACCGATCGCCATCACGCCAACAAAGGTCGATTGCTCGATGATGTTGGCGAAGATGCCGAACTGGAAGAATCGCGGAACGGTGAGCGAAAAGACGATCAGCACGACAATCAGCATCAGCCATACGAGATTGTCGAGCAGGAATTCGATCGTTGCGCGGCGCGCGGGCGTCATCGGGCTGTCCTGTGGAAGGGAATGTGCCGGCCCGGCGGAGCGGGCCGGCTCTTTCGATCGGGTTGCGCCTTACGCCGTTATTCCACCGGCTTGATAGGGTCGCTCGGCGGGGTCAGGTTGCCCCAGAAGCGCGGCTCGTCCACATTCTCTGCAGTGATCGCGGCACCTGGAATTTTCAGGTTCGGCCCCCATTCCTCGATGGTGATTTCCGATTCGAGGCCCAGCACATTGTACGTGCCGGGCTTGATCTCCTCGCCATTGACCACCTTGTCGGCGAACATGGCGATCGCGGCCGCCTGCGCATAAAGCGGCTGCTCGACCTCAACCTGCTCCCATCCCTGGCGGATAAGGTCTAGCCCAACGGGCGCGCCGTTGGAGGAGACGAGCAGCACGTCGCCTGGCTGCTTACCAGCGGCCTCCAGCGAGGCCACGGCGGCGACGGCCAGATGCGCGGCATGCACGAAGATCAGGTCGATATCGGGATTGGCCAGAAGCTGGTCAGCGACGATGGAGCCGGCGTTCGAAGCCTCCCACTGCATGGCAGGCAGGGAGATGATCTCCACCTCCGGATGGTCGGCCATGCGCTCCTCGAAGCCCTTCTGGATGTCGAGCGTATAGGGATCTCCCGGATCGCCCAGCACCTGAAGGACCTTGCCGGAAACGGACCCGTTCTTCTCCTCCAGGAGGCGCTGGATCTCCGCGGCCGCCACATGGCCGATCTCGACCGTACCGGCCACCGAAGTGAAATCCACCTTGGTGGAGGTGACTTGCCGGTCGAAGACCATGACGGGAATGCCCGCCTCCCGCGCCTGCTCGATCGCGGGCGCCAACGCGTTGAAGTCCACCGGCGCGATGACGATCGCCGCGGGATCCAGCAGGATCGTGTCGTTCATCTGGCTTTGCTGAAGATCGGTCTTGTTGTCCGCGTTCAGCGTCACCGTTTCGTAACCCACCTGCGCCAGGAAGCTTTCGATGGCGTTGACGGACTCGGTCTGAAATTCATCAAGCAGCGTGGGCACCATGTAGTAGATCGTGCCCTTGTCCTGGGCGAATGCCGAGGACGCAAGCATGGCACCGGCAAGTACGGCGCCTGCGAACATTCCAAAAACTCTCCTCATTGACTGGACTCCCTCTCGCCAGTTGCCGGACTGCTGTTCCCCTGATCCCTGCCCTTGCCGGCGCCGGACAGGGTTCCTCCTGTGATCATGTCGATGACCTGCTCGGGCGTCGTCTCATCGGTTCTCACGTCCCCCGCGACCCTGCCGTGCCGGATGACGATGATCCGGTCGGCCACTTGAAAGGCCTGAGCCATGATGTGTGTGATGATGACGACGCCGATGCCGCGCGCGACCACCTGACGGATCATATCCAGCCCGCGCCGGGTCTGCTCGACGCCCAGCGCGGCGAAAGGCTCATCGAGCAGAACCAGCTTACCGCCCCAATGGACGAAGCGGTTCAGCTCAATGGCCTGGCGCTGCCCGCCCGACAGATGCTCCACATTGGTCCTGAGCGAAGGAATTCGGGTTCCGGCATCGGCCAACGCCTTCGCCACCACCGCTTCCATCGCCCGCTCCTGCAGGATCGGAATGCCGAAAAACCGCTTCGTGATCTCCCGGCCCATGAAGAAGTTCGCCACCACATCGGCATTGGTGCAGAGGGAGAGATCCTGATAGACCGTCTCGATGCCCGCTGCCTTCGCCTCGGCCGGCGAGGCGAAGTCGCGCGGCGTGCCCTCCATGATGATCCTGCCGCTACTTGGCCGCAGCCCGCCGGAGATGATCTTGACGAGAGTGGACTTACCGGCGCCGTTGTCGCCCAAGAGCGCGACGACCTCGCCGGCGCGGATTTCCATGTCCACGCCCTTCAGCGCCTCGATCGCGCCGAAATTCTTGCTGATCGCCTCTAGCTTCAGAAGCGGCGGATTCTCACTCAACGCGCGCTCTCCCCGTCCTTGCAAAGGGGTCGCCCGCCGCCCGGTTGGCGGCCGCCTGGGGCGGGCCAGCAAAGCGTGGCGACAGCACCTGCGTGATGGCAAGCGAGGCCGCCCCGCGCAGCACGGCATCGGTGCCGCACCGTGAGAGGATGACCCGCGGGTGGCGCCGGTCGCGCCGCGCGGCGAGCGAATTGGGCAGGCTCGCCGTCAAGGCGAGCAACTTCAGCCGTAGTTCTACGGGCGCGAGCCCGCCCAGCACGATGGTTTCCGGATCGAAGAGATTCTCGATGGTCACGATCGCCGCGCGCAGCAGGGGCGCGACCTCCTTGAGCCACTCCGCCTCGCCGATGACGGCGGTTCGGCGAACATAGGCCTCAAGCGAGAGATAGCGCTCAAGACAGCCCCGGTTCCCGCACGGGCAGGGATCACCGTCCGGCACGAGCGGAATGTGCCCCACTTCTCCGGCGTTTCCCCAAGCGCCGCGCACCACCTGCCCGTCATAGATGACGCAGCCGCCGAGGCCGACGCCCAGGAACAGATGATAGAAATTGAACAGCTCCTCCCCCACGCCGTAAAGGCGCTCGCAATGGGCCGCGGCAGCGCTGTCCACCTCCACGAAGGCCGGGCAGCTGACGGCGTCTCGAAGGCTTTCATAGACGTCCACGCCCGCCCATCCCTCCATGGTGGTGGGCCCAACGAAGCTCATGGATTCGATATCGAAGGGGCCGGGCATGGCCATGCCCACACCGATGAAGCGCTCCCGCGGACAGTCCGCTCTCAGCTCCGCTACCATGGCGCCGATGCGGGCGAACGCCTCTTCCGCGGACATTCGCGGCGCTTCGACGGCCCGGCGCGAGAGCACCTTGCCGCAAAGATTGACGAGGCCAGCCTCAAGCCCGCGCGGCGTGACATACACGCCGCAGGCATAGCCGCCATCCGGGTCGATCTCGAGAACGGGGGCGGGAAAGCCTCTCCCCTTTGGCACGCCTGGGCGCAGCCGCACGAAACCGCGCTCCTGCAGCTCTGAGGTGATGGTCGAGACGGTCTGGATCGTCAGGCCGACGTGCCGGGCGATCTCGGCACGCGACAGAGGACCATGCTGGCGTATCGTCTCAAGCACGATACGCCGGTTATGCGGCCGTCCCACTTCCTGGTTCGTGCCTTTGAGCATCGCCCAGCCTCCTCCGAAATCGACCGTAACGCAAATGCCGGTTTTAAGTCAAATGAACTGAATTAAATTCGCTGGCGTGCTTCATCACTGCCGGGCAACGATCATTGCTTCGACACCGGACCCATGATTCTCGAACGTGATTAAGAGCCGGCGTGTCATCGCCGCTTCATACACGGCGGGGAGCCGGTCGTGATTACCGGTTCGCCCGGGAATACGGAAGCAAGAATCAAGGATCCAGATCATCCCGGCGTTCATGAAATGCCCCCGGCCCGTGGATGCCGTAGGAGATCTCACCGTTAAGGCCGATCTTGTCGGTAAGCTTCATTTCCCCGACGACACCGGCCCGATCATTCCGGTCGATGTCGCCGGAGCGGTCGAGCGTGCCTTGGGCAAAGGCATAGACGCGCCTGTCGTTATCGATCTGGTAATCCACGCGCACGCCGGCATCGAGGCGGAGCCATCATAGCCGGACTTGGACGCCGCAATCGCCCGCGGCAACATCAGTTTCGGTGTAGGAGACGCCGAAGGACAGCTTCCAGTGCTCATCGAACTCATAGGAGACGCTACCCTTACCGTTGCGCCAAATTTGCCCGTCATCGTCGGTGAAATCATCGTAGGCGAAACCGAGGGCAAGCCGGCTCGTGAGGTCCAGCTCGCCATCGACGAAGTGACCGGCTTTAGAAGAGCGTTCTGTTTCGGGTATCAATTTATGCGTGAATTTTGCTGCGCCCCGTGCAAAAGTGCGCTCAGGCGGGGTATAGCCCTGCCGGGGCCGGGGCAGAAGCCGCACCGGTCCGTGCCAGGAAACCGACAGGGTGTGGATCACATGAAGCGTATCGTTCTCGGCCTTCTGGCCGCAACCGGAATGGCCACGGTAGCGATGGCCCAGGAGGATTTTTCTCCGGCCGTGCTGTACGATCTCGGCGGCAAGTTCGACAAATCCTTCAACGAATTGGCCTATACGGGCGCCGAGCGGTTCAAGGAGGAGACCGGCATCGCGTATGCCGAGTTCGAGATTTCCAACGACGCCCAGCGCGAGCAGGCGCTCCGCCGCTTTGCCGAGCGCGGCCACAATCCCATTGTCATGGCCGGCTTCACCTGGGTGGAATATCTGAACCGCGTCGCGCCCGAATATCCCGACGTGGACTTCGTCATCATCGACGACAAGGTGGACCAGCCCAATGTACGTTCCGTCGTCTTCAAGGAGTATGAAGGCTCGTACCTCGTCGGCGTTCTGGCGGCTCTTGCCTCCGAGACGGGCACGGTGGGCTTCGTCGGCGGCATGCAGGTCCCGCTCATCGGCAAGTTCGAATGCGGCTATGTGGGCGGCGTTAAGGCCACCAATCCCGACGCGACCGTGATCCGCAACTATACCGGCGATACGCCCGCGGCCTGGAACGATCCCACCAAGGGCGCGGAGATCACCCGCACGCAGATCGATCAGGGCGCGGATGTCATCTATCACGCGGCCGGCGGCACCGGGGTGGGCGTTCTCCAGGCGGCGGCCGATGCCGGGAAGCTGGGCATCGGTGTGGACGCCAACCAGAACTACCTGCATCCGGGCCACGTGCTCACCTCCATGGTGAAGGGTGTCGACGTGGCGGTCTACAACGCCTTTATGGACGCCATGAACGACCAGTTCACCTACGGGCTGCAAGACCTTGGGCTTGCCGAGGGCGGCGTCGGCTACGCGCTTGACGAATACAATGCTGAGCTGATCACGGACGAGATGAAGGCGGCGGTCGAGGAGGCCGAGGCGAAGATCATCTCCGGCGAAATCCAGGTTCACAACTTCCTGGAGGACAATTCCTGCCCTTACTGGTAAGGGACGCATTGAAAACGGAAAAGGGGGGCCGTCCGCGGCCCCTTTTAACATGAGCCGAAGGCAATGCGCCGCACAGTGCGGGGCAGCCGCCTCCGGCAGAAGCGAGACAACGAGAGGCTTCCAAAATGTCCGACATCGCGCCCGTTCTCGAACATCTCGACAAGTCGATCGACAAGAGCCTTGAACGCCTTTTCAGCCTTCTTGCCATCCCGTCGATCTCCACCGACCCGGCCTACGCGGCGGAGTGCCGCAAGGCGGCCGAATGGCTGGCGGACGACCTGCGCTCCATCGGCTTCGACGCCAGCGTGCGCGAGACGGCGGGTCATCCGATGGTCGTCGGTCACCATGACGGAGAAGGGCCGCACGTGCTCTTCTACGGTCATTACGATGTGCAGCCCGTCGATCCGCTTGCCTTGTGGGAGAGCGATCCTTTCGCGCCGGCGGTGAAAGAGGTCGAGCCGGGACGCAAGATTATCACCGGGCGCGGCACGTCCGACGACAAGGGCCAGCTCATGACCTTCGTGGAGGCCTGCCGCGCCTACAAGGCGGTGCATGGCCGGCTGCCCTGCAGGGTGACGGTTCTGTTCGAGGGCGAAGAGGAATCGGGTTCGCCATCCTTAATTCCGTTCCTTGAGAAACACGCGGCTGAGCTGAAGGCCGATTTCGCGCTGGTCTGCGACACCTCCATGTGGGACCGGGAGACGCCGGCCATCTGTATCGGCCTGCGCGGCCTCGTCGGCGAAGAGGTGACTGTCCGGGCAGCCGACCGCGACCTGCATTCGGGCTTCTTCGGCGGCCTCGCGGCCAACCCGATCCACATCCTAGCCAAGGCTCTCGCCGATCTGCACGACGAGGAGGGCCGCGTCACCATTCCCGGATTCTATGACGGCGTGGAGGAGACGCCGGCGGAGGTTCTGAAGAGCTGGGAGGCGCTCAACTGCACCGCCGAAAGCATGCTCGGACCCATCGGTCTTTCCGTGCCGGCCGGCGAAAAGGGCCGCTCCCCGCTGGAGCTAGTCTGGGCGCGTCCTACAGCCGAGGTCAACGGCATTTCGGGCGGCTATACGGGCCAGGGCTTCAAGACGGTGATCGCATCCGAAGCTTCGGCCAAGGTCTCGTTCCGTCTCGTGCACAAGCAGGACCCAGACAAGATTCGCGCCGCGTTCCGCGATTTCGTGCGCGCCCGCGTTCCTTCCGACTGCTCCGTGACCTTTGCACCCCACGGCGGCTCGCCGGCCATCCAGCTTAGGCATGATTCGCCGTTCGTAAGGCAGGCTCAGGATGCGCTCACCAAGGAGTGGGGCAAGCCGGCGGTTGCGATCGCCATGGGCGGGTCCATTCCCATCGTCGGCAGTTTCCAGAACCTTCTGGGCATGGAGTCGCTGCTGGTCGGATTCGGCCTCGCGGACGACCGCATCCACTCGCCCAATGAGAAGTACGAGCTTTCCTCCTTCCACAAAGGCCAGCGCTCCTGGGCGCGGATTCTGACGGCCCTGGCGCGCGGATAGAGCCATGACGATCCGATTCCACCAGAACGACCTGCCGGACCTTTCCCGCTACGATGTCGAGGCTGTCGCCATCGACACCGAAACGCTCGGCCTGAAACCGCACCGCGACAGGCTCTGCGTCGTGCAGCTTTCGCCAGGGGACGGCACGGCGGATATCGTGCAGATCGCGGCGGGGCAGAGCTCGGCGCCCAATCTTACCGCGCTGCTCGGCAATCCCAAGATCACCAAGCTCTTCCACTATGCCCGCTTCGACATCGCGGTGCTCTACCACACCTTCGGTGTCATGCCGGAGCCGGTTTTCTGCACCAAGATCGCATCGCGGCTGACGCGCACCTATACCGACCGGCACGGGCTCAAGGACATCTGCCACGAGCTTCTGGGAGTCACGCTGTCTAAGGCGCAGCAGTCCTCCGACTGGGCGGCAGAGAAGCTTTCGCCGGAGCAGCTCGAATATGCCGCTTCCGACGTGCTTTATCTTCACCGCCTGTGCGATGTCCTGCGCCAGCGGCTGGAGCGCGAAAACCGTATGGCCGTGGCCGAGGCTTGCTTCCAGTTCCTGCCCGCCCGCGCCAGGCTTGATCTGATGGGCTGGGAGGACACGGACATCTTCGCCCACAGTTGAGCGGCATCAGAGCCGGACCATCAGCTCGTCCACCTCCACCCGCAGGGGAATCGCAGGCTGTGCGCCGGGCTTGAGGCAGGCCAGGGCGCCGGCCACTGCTGCCTGCCGCAGGGCGGCTTCGAGTTCCAGGCCTTCCGCAAGGCCGGCGGCCAAATAGCCGCAGAACGTATCACCCGCACCGACCGTATCGACCGGCGTGATGGAGGGTGCGGGCACATGCAGGAGGCCCTGCTTGGTGGCCGCAAGAACGCCTTTCGCGCCCAGCGTCACGACAAGTCTCCGCCCCGTCCTGTGGGCAAAGGCGCGCATCTTATCCTCGCGGTTCGCCCCTTCGAGGGCGAGTTCGGTGGCATAGAGGTCGAACTCCGTTTCGTTCGCGATCACATAATCCGCAAGCACCAGAAAACCGGCCGCCTCCGCATGGAAGGGCGCGGTGTTGAGCAGGGAGACCGCACCGGCAGAACGCGCCGCGTTCAGGGCCGCCTCCACCGTGGAAAGCGGTATCTCGTGCTGCAGGAGAACGAAGCCTCCCTCGCGGAGACCCGCCGCCTCCGCATCCTGAGGCGAGACCTCGCCATTGGCGCCCGGAACGACAGCGATCATGTTCTCCCCATCGCCGCCCACCAGGATCATCGCCGTTCCTGTCGGGGCGGCGGTCTCCTTGACGTACGCAAGATCGACCCCGGCATCGGCAAGAAGGCTGAGCGCTTCAGCGGCAAAGGCGTCCTTGCCCACGGCGCCAACCATCCGCACGGCGGCGCCCGCCCGGCGCGCCGCGAGCGCCTGATTAGCGCCCTTTCCGCCGGGTGCGGTGGAAAAGCCGTGGCCGGGTACGGTCTCGCCCGGCGCCGGCAGCCTCTCCACACGGGCAATGAGATCGAGATTGATCGAGCCGATGATGGTGATCACGGTGCGCTTCCCCCAAAGATTCGGGGAAAGCTAGACGTTTCGTGGCCTGCCGGGAAGAGCAGGCGGACACGATCATTCCGATAGGCACGAGTAGCGGGGTGCCCCTGCACGAGATTACCGGCCAGACAGGCAACCCGCCAGCGACCGGGCCATATTGCTGACAAGCGTGAAATAGAGCTCCGGGCCGTCTTCGATGTCCGCGCCCAACGGATCGAGAACACCCGTGCGGACGTTCGTTCCCTCGGTCACGACATCGATGAGCTTGGGTTCGAACTGCGGTTCGGAAAACACGCAGGAAGCGCCAAGATCGATGATCTTCTCGTGTATTTCGGCGAGGCGCCGGGCGCCGGGTGCCGTCTCCGGGTTGACCGTGATGGAGCCGGCGGCCGAAAGGCCGAACCGGCGTTCGAAATAATGATAGGCATCGTGAAAAACGACGAAGGGCTTTTCCCGCACACCGGCCAGAATTGCCTCTGCCTCAGCCGTGAGAGCGTCGAGCCTCGCTTCCACCTTCCCTGTATTTGCCTGGTAGGCTTCGGCATTGCCGGGGTCCTCCTCGGAGAGAACGGCAGCGATCCGGCGCACCATCAGCCGTGCGTTTTCCGGATCGAGCCAGATATGCATGTCCGTGCCCGCGAGCGCCCCATTATCCCCATGCCCGCCGCGCTCGTGGTTTTCATGCGCGTGCCCTTCATGCTCATGCTCGTGATCATGGGCATTGGACTGATGACCATCATGATGGCCTGCCTCGTCCTCATGTGCGTGGGCCTCGAAGGCGCCGCCCTCGCGCAGATCAAGCAGCCTAAGCCCGGACGTCTCGGAAAGCGCGACGACCCTGGCCGTGCCCGCAAGAGTATCGAGTGGCGCTTCCAGGAAGAGCTCAAGGCCTGGGCCGGTCCAGAAGACCACCTTTGCCTTCTCCAGCATCGCCGCCTCGGAAGGCCGCATCGAATAGGTGTGCGGGGAACCCGCCCCTTTCACCAGCAGCTGCGGCTCCGCAACGCCTTCCATCACCGCGGCCACCAGCGAGTGTACCGGTTTGATCGACGCCACAACGCCGTCAAGGGCGAGGGCGGCGGTGGCGGGAAAAAGCGGCACCAGCGCGGCGGCAAGGACAGCCAGGCTCCTACTCATCATCCGTGTTCTCCGGGAAGTTGAATGTTATGACATTACATATCGCTTGCGTAATGCTATAACGTGTGCCATACGGCTTCGCAAGGAGGTGCCGAAGGTGCTGCAGTCTTATCTGAATGCGGAAGGCGCCATGCTGGTGGAAATGAAAAACGCCGGTGTCCGCAGGGGCGGACGATGGCTCGTCCGCGGCGTGGACCTTGCAGTCAGGCGGGGCGAGATCGTCACCCTCGTGGGGCCCAACGGTTCGGGCAAGAGCACGACGGTCAAGACCGCCATAGGCGTGCTGAAGCCGGATGAGGGCACTGTCGTACGGGCACGCGGCCTGAAGGTGGGCTATGTGCCGCAGAAGGTGAGCGTGGACTGGACGCTGCCCTTGACGGTGGGCCGCCTGATGCAACTGACGGGTCCTTTAAGGACCGATGCGATGACGGAGGCGCTGGAGGCGGTTGGGATCGCGCATCTTGTAAATATGGAGGTCCAGGCGCTGTCGGGTGGCGAATTCCAGCGCGCGCTGCTTGCCCGCGCTTTGGCGCGCAAGCCGGATTTGCTCGTGCTGGACGAGCCAGTGCAGGGTGTCGATTTCTCTGGCGAAATAGCTCTCTATCAGCTTATCCGTGAACTGCGCGACCGCACGGGTTGCGGCATCCTGTTGATCTCCCACGACCTGCATGTGGTGATGGCTCAAACCGATATGGTGGTCTGCCTGAACGGCCATGTGTGCTGTCGCGGCACGCCCGAGAGCGTCGTGAGGAGCCCCGAATACACGCGGCTGTTCGGCTCGCGTGCAGGTGAGACGCTGGCGATCTACCGTCACCATCACGATCACACCCACCTGCCGGACGGCCGCGTGAGGCTGGCGGACGGCACGATTGCCGAAGACTGCGGGGATGGCCACAATCACCATGCCGGGGAGGCGGAGAAGGATCTGGCCGCGGAGCGGCATGATGCTTGACGACTTCTTCACGCGCGCCCTTGTCGCAGGAATCGGCCTGGCACTGGTGGCGGGTCCGCTCGGCTGTTTCGTGGTTTGGCGGCGCATGGCGTATTTCGGCGATACGATGGCCCATTCCGCCCTTCTGGGGGTGGCGCTCGCCTTCCTGCTCCAGCTCGAATTGACGGCCGGCGTCTTCATCGTCGCGGGAATCGCCTCGCTGGCGCTCGTCCTTCTGCAGCGGAAGGGAACGCTGTCCACCGACGCTCTCCTCGGCATCCTTTCCCATTCCACGCTGGCCCTGGGGCTGGTGATGATCGCCTTCATGAGCTGGATTCGCATCGACCTCATGGGCTTCCTTTTCGGCGACATCCTCGCCGTCTCCCGCTTCGACATCGCCGTGATTTATGCTGGCGGAGCCGTGGTGCTGGCCGTACTGGCGTGGCTGTGGCGGCCGCTATTCGCAGCCACCGTCAATATTGAGATCGCGGAGGCGGAGGGTCTCAAGCCCGAGCGAGCCGAATTTGTCTTCATGCTTCTTATGGCCGCCATGATCGCCATCGCCATGAAGATCGTCGGAATTCTTCTGATTACGTCACTGCTCATCATTCCGGCGGCCGCAGGCAGACGCTTCGCCTCCACCCCGGAAACCATGGCTATCTCGGCCTCGCTCTGCGGAGTGGCGGCAGTGGCAGGGGGGCTTACCGCCTCGCTTCATTTCGATACGCCTTCAGGCCCATCGATCGTGGTCGCCGCCCTGCTTATCTTTCTTGTGAGTGTGGGTTCATTTCCCGTCCTGAGACGGGTCATGGGCAGGAGTCATGGCGCATGAGCATGCATCACGACCTGACGCGCAACCAGGCGCTCGTCTTCGAGGCGCTCAACCGGGCGGAGGGGCCGCTCAGCGCCTATACGATCCTGGATCTGCTTCGCGAAGAAGGTTTCCGTGCCCCCCTCCAGGTCTACCGGGCGCTGGAAAAGCTACAGGAGCTTGGGCTCGTCCACCGGCTGGAAAGCCTGAACGCCTTCGTTGCCTGTGCCGACCCGGATTGCCATCGTCACGAGGTGATCGGGTTCGCGATATGCGAGACCTGCGGCCGCGTCGATGAATTCGCCGACGCGGAACTGCAGGCGAGGCTGGACGGATGGGTGGATGCGCACGGCTTCAAGCCTGCAAAGACGGTCATCGAAATCCGCGGCATCTGCGCGGCCTGCACCGAGCCCGCGCAAACGGCCTGATGTCAGTTCCCCATGACGCCGCTGCCGGTGAGCTGAATGGCCGCCGGGCCGAGAATGATGGCGAACAGCACCGGCAGGAAGAACAGGATCATCGGCACGGTGAGCTTGGGCGGCAGGGCGGCCGCCTTTTTCTCCGCCGCGTTCATGCGCGCGTCGCGGCTTTCACTTGCAAGCACGCGCAGCGCGTGGCCAACGGGCGTTCCGTAGCGCTCGGCCTGGATGAGCGCCTGGGAGACGCTTTTGACCGTTTCGAGCCCAGTGCGGTTGGCAAGGTTCTCATAGGCTTGCCGGCGCTCCTGAAGGAAGGAAAGCTCGGCATTGGTAAGCACGAATTCCTCGGCCAGCGCGACCGATTGCGAGCCTATCTCCTCCGCCACGCGGCGGAACGCCGCCTCGACGGACATGCCCGATTCCACGCAAATCAGCAGCAGGTCGAGCGCGTCGGGCCACGCGAGCTGGATCGATTTCTTACGCTTGGTAGCCCGGTTGGAGATATAGAGCACCGGCGCATAGAAGCCCGCATAGGCCGCCAGTATGCATGCGAATATGCGTATGAACGGCGGTTGCTGTGAAAGCGCACCGAGCCCGAAAATCCAGAACGCCGCTATCGCCAGGCCGACGAAGGGCAGCACAAGGCGGAAGAAGAGGAACTTCGTCAGCGGGCTCTGGCCGCGAAAGCCAGCTGTTCTGAGCTTGGTCACGGTGGCTTCATCGGCGAGCGCCCTGCGCAAATCGAGCCGGTCGACGATCGCGCGCATGCGTGAGGCGTCCTGCTGCCGCAGCCCGCCGCGCCGGCGCCGGTCGGCCTCGGCGGCCAGCCGCGCGCGCTGTTTGGCGCGCAGTTCCTCGCGCTCCAGCGCCACTGATTTCATGCGCGCCTTGAGCGTGTCGCCGCCGACCACCGGCAGCATCGTAAAGACCGTCGCGAAGACGGCGATGGACACCAGAAGCGCGAGCAGGAAGCTCGGATCGGTGAGCGTATTGACCACGTAATCGGCGCTCACGCTACACCTCGAAATTCATCATCTGGCGCATGACGAAGATGCCGATGCACATCCAGACGGCCGAGACGCCGAGGACGAGATGTCCAGCGCTCGTGGTGAAAAGCGGCATGATGTACCCGGGGCTGGTGATGTAGACGAGGACCGCCACGACGACCGGCAGAGCGCCGATAATGGCGGCGGATGCCTTCGCCTCCATCGAGAGCGCCTGCACCTTCGCCTTCATCTTCTTGCGGTCCCGCAGCACGCGCGACAGATTGCCCAGCGCCTCCGAAAGATTGCCGCCGGACTGGCTCTGGATCTGGATGACGATGCCGAAGAAGTTGGCCTCGGGGCAGGGAATCGTCTCCGACATGCGCATGGCGGCTTCCGCCATGGATAGCCCGAGCTGTTGGGCCTCCACCAGCCGGCGGAACTCGGACTTCACGGGCTCGCGCGCTTCCGCGGCGATCATGCGCACCGCATCGTTGAGCGGCAGGCCGGATTTAACGGCGCGCACGATGACGTCGAGCGCATTGGGGAACTCGTCCAGAAAGGCTTTCACGCGCCGCTTGCGCAAATAGGCCACGATCCAGCGCGGTATGCCGAAGATGCCCGCCAGCAGGGCACCGGGAACCACCCACAGCGGCGCGCCCGCAATCAGGGCGAGGAACGCAAGAAAGATACCGCCGGCCGTGCTGAGCATATAGAAACGCCGCATGGGCATCTCGATTCCGGCCTGATGAAGCTGGATCTTGAGCGGCGGCCTTGTGAGATACCTGTCGCGGTCCTTCTGTCTGGCTTCGAGTTCGCTCAGCGATTCCTGGATGGTTCTGCGGCGCCTGGCCGCCTCACTGGCGCGCTCACGCGTGGCGCGAATCACATTACGGTCGGTTTCCACCCGCTTCACGGATTCCAGCCGCTGTTCGGCCTTCCGCTCCGCGGAGATCGTATTGAACATCAGCGCATAGGCCACCGCCGCCGCGCTCACCGCAGCAAACAGAACGAAGCCCAGCAACGAGAGGTCCATCAGTCCGCCTTCTTTTCCATGGCCTCGAGGGCAGCCGCCAGCCGCGCCTCCTCGCCGAAATAGCGCGCGCGCTCCCACAGCGCTGGCCGGCCGATGCCGGTCGATACATGCTTGCCCAGAATGCGCCCGGAGGTGTCCTCGCCCCTGATGTCGAAAAGCATCAGATCCTGGGTGACGATGACATCGCCCTCCATGCCGACCACCTCAGTGATGTGGGTGATGCGGCGCGAACCGTCGCGCAGGCGGGCCGCCTGGATGATGACATCCACGGAGCCGACAATGATTTCGCGCACCGTGCGCTGCGGAAGCTGGAAGCCGCCCATTGCCACCATGGATTCGATGCGGTTCAGGCATTCGCGCGGGCTGTTGGCGTGGATCGTGCCCATGGAGCCGTCATGGCCCGTGTTCATGGCCTGGAGCAGATCGAAAACCTCAGGCCCGCGCACCTCGCCCACGATGATGCGCTCCGGCCGCATGCGCAGGCAGTTGCGCACCAGTTCGCGCATGGTGACCTCGCCCTCGCCTTCCAGATTCGGCGGCCGCGTCTCCAGCCGCACCACATGCGGCTGCTGGAGCTGCAGTTCGGCCGAGTCTTCGCAGGTGATAATGCGCTCGGTCGGGTCGATGAACCGGGTGAGGCAGTTGAGCAGCGTGGTTTTGCCCGAGCCCGTGCCGCCGGAGATGATGACATTGCAGCGCACGCGGCCAATGATTTTCAGAAGCTCTGCGCCCTCGGGCGAAATGGAGCCGTAACGGACGAGCTGATCGAGCGTCAGCTTGTCCTTCTTGAATTTGCGGATGGTGAGCGACGGGCCGTCAATCGCCAGCGGCGGGGCAATCACATTGACACGCGACCCATCCGGCAGGCGCGCGTCGCAGATCGGGCTCGACTCGTCCACGCGGCGGCCCACCTGGCTAACGATACGCTGGCAGATATTGAGAAGCTGCTGGTTGTCGCGGAAACGAATGTTCGTTTCCTGCACCTTGCCGTCAACCTCGATATAGACGTTGTGGGCGCCGTTCACCATGATGTCTGCGATGTCGTCCCGCGCCAGCAGCGGCTCTAGCGGTCCGAAACCCAGAACGTCGTTGCAGATATCGTCGAGCAGTTCCTCCTGCTCGGCGATGGACATCGCGAAATTCTTGATCGCAATGATGTCGTTGACGATGTCGCGGATTTCCTCGCGCGCATTGTCGGCGTCGAGCTTGGCAAGCTGCGAAAGATCGATCGTGTCGATCAGCGCAGAGAAGACCTGCGCCTTGGTATCGTAGTAGCTTTCACTGCGCTCGCGCGGAACGCGCGCCGTGCCGCTCGACGGTGCAGAGCTCTGCTCGGCGGCGCGGCTGGGCGGCGCGCTTCGGGCCGCCGGTGCGGCGCTACCCGGCGGAATTGGCACAGCCGAGGAGCCGGACAAGGGGCCGGCAGGCGCGGGCTCGGGAGCGACGATCGTTTCGCCGTCCGCCAGCCCTGGCCGGAGGCCGGCAGGCCTTGCCGAACCGTTCGTGCCCGCGCCCGTGCTTCTTCTACCGAACATGGCCTACTTCCTGGTCAGCCTGCCGAAAAGCGCCGACAGGCCGGTCTTCTTCTTCGGTTTGAGCTCACGACGGCCGGTCAGTACATGCGCCAGTTCGTTTATGGTCTGGACGATGGGGTGGTTGCGGTCCATCTCGCCCAGCATGCGACCGTTATTAGCGGCCTTGCCGAAAAGCTGCGGCTCGAACGGAATGACTGCGAGCGGCGTGATCTCGAGAGCGTCGGCGAAATCGTCGACACTGATCTCCGGGCGTTTGGGTACGCCCGACTGGTTGATGATCAGCTTCGGTGCCCCGTCATTAGGTCGTAGCTTGCGAAGCGTATCGACCAGATTCTTCGCATTGCGTAGATTGGCGAGCTCGGGCGTGGCCGTGATCACCACATCGTCGGCGCGCGCCAGCGTGGTCTTCGACCAGCCCGTCCACATATGCGGCACGTCGAGCACGACCAGCGGAGCCGTGCGCTGTGCGGTGTCGATGATCTGGGAGAAGGCCTCCGGATCGAAATCGTAGGGCCGGTCGAGCGTGGAAGGCGCCGCAAGCAGCGAAAGCCGCTCCGCGCATTGCGCGAGCAACCGGTCGAGGTAGACCTCGTCGATCCGCTCCGGCGAGAACACGGCTTCCGCAATCCCCTGCGCCGGATCCTGGTCGAAATTGATGTTGGCCGTGCCGAATGGAAGGTCCAGATCGGCCACCAGCACTTCGCTCTCGAACAGGCGCGACATGGCCCAGGCGAGATTGTGCGCCAGGGTGGAAGAGCCCACACCGCCCTTTGCACCGGTGAAGGCGATGGTGCGCCCTAGGGGCGCGGCCTGCGGATCAACAAAAATGCCGGCGATCACGCTGATGATGTCAGCCATGGAAACCGGCGCCACCACATATTCGGAGATGCCGGCGCGGATCAGCTCGCGGTAGAGCCACACGTCATTGTAATGACCGATGACCACTACCTTGGTGTCGGGATCGCAGACTTCGGCAAGCTTGCCAAGGGCGGAGAGCAACTCCTTGGGCTCGGAGCGCGATTCCAGAATGATGAGATTGGGCGTGGCGGCGCTCTGGTAGAACTCGATCGCCGTCGCAATGCCGCCCATATGCACCTTCAGATGCGCCTTGGCCATGCGGCGGTCCTGCGCGGCCCGCTCTATGGGATCGGCGATGGCCTCCGTCTCGCAGAAGGCCTGAATGGAGATGCGCGGCACCGGGCGCAGCGCCTGCAGCACCTCGGTTTCCTGCTCGGGGCTCCAGCGCTCCGGGTGTTCGGTCTCGTAGGCAAGATCGGACATCGCGTGCCTGCGTTGGTTGGTTAATAGAAGACTTCGCTGTTTTCCCTGACGGCGTCCGAGACCTGCCCGGCTTTATACTGAGGCTCGGGCACGCCCCGGTATCTCTCGATCACGCCGGTGCGGTTTTCCGCATCGATCGTAGTCTGCTTGCGCGGACCCAGGAAATCCATCGGGTTGGCCACCTGGGCAGCAAGGTTGTACTGGTAGGAACAGCCGAAATTGGCATAGTTCCGGTTCTGGTAAGTATTGAGCATGTCGTCAGGCCAGCGTCCGCAGGGCTCCACGGAAGCGGAAAGCTTTCCGTAGGAGAGGCGGATCGGTGCGGTGACCTCGCCGCTTGCGTCATAGGGCAAGATTTGGAGGTAACCCTTGGATACGCCACGCCGCTGCAGGAAGGCGGCAAGGTCATCCGCCACACCCTTCGCCGCGCCGCTGTTGGCGGAACCCTCCGGGACGAGAATCGTCATCACGGAGGGGCCGCTGTCGCCGTAATCCTCCAGGAACGCTTCCACTGTCGCCTTTTGCTGGGGCGATAGCCGGTGCGAGAGGATCCTCACCGGAATATCGAGCGTCTTTTCGGTTTCCCTCAACACGATGGGGTGGCGGGTGCGGTAGTCGTCCGGCACGGCGCCAACGGTGACGGAGTCGCGCCCGGCGCAGCCGGAGAGCAGACCCGCAGCCACAACAAGGATCGGCGCCGCCTTCTTTGCTTGGAATAGGAACATGGCTTGCCCCTCCCCATCACTTGTAGATGTAGCCCACGACGCCGTGATATCGGCCGTCGGGCAGATTGGTCTTCATCGTCCCGTAGATGCGGTTGACACGGCCAAGGAATGTTCCGGCGCCGTCGCTCGGCAGGTTGAAATTGTCGTCCGGCTTGACGAGCGCAGTGCGCGCCACCGGCCGCGAGAGATAGGGCGTGACAATGACAACGAGCTCGGTCTCGTTGCGCACGAAGTCGCGGCTGCGGAAGAGCGTGCCGAGCACCGGCACCTTCGACAGGCCCGGCAGGCCGCTGATGGCCTGGCGCACGTCGTCCTGCACGAGGCCGGCGATCATCATGGAGCCGCCGGACGGCAACTCCACCGTCGTGTCGGCGAGCCGCTTGCGGATGGAGATCAGGTTTGTGCCGGCTGTGTAGCCTCTACCCCGCCGGAATATACCCTCACCGCCGCTTGCGGCGACGCTGCCCTGCATCGTTGGCTCGGACACCTGCGTGCGGATCTTCAAGCTGATCCGCCCCGCCGACAGCACCGTCGGCAGGAATTCGAGGCCGATGCCGTATTCGATCTTTTCGACTTCGTAGCTGCGCCCCTGATCGTCCGAGTCGATCTCCGTGACGAGATTGAATTCGCCGCCGACACGGAAGGTGGCCTTTTCGCCGGAAACCGCCGTCAGTGCCGGCTCAGCCAGCGTCTTCATCACACCGGCCTGTTCCATGGCGTTGATATAGGCGTCGATCAGCGAGCCCCCGAGCGCCAGCTGGGAGGAGGAGATGGGCTTGCCGAGGCCAAACACGCTGTCGGAAATCGCGCCCCAGGTGATGCCGTCCACAGAGCCGCTGGCGATCATGTTCACGCCGAGTTGCTTCATCACCGAGCGGCTGACTTCGGCGACCGTGACCTTCAGCGTCACCTGGTCCTCGCCCAGGATCTGCAACATGTTGATGATCTTGCTTCTCTGGCGCTGCCCGTCAGGATTGTTGATGTCGACGCCGCCGCCATCGGTGGGTGCCGCCGCTGTGAGCGCATATTGTCCCGTGGTGGCCTCGCCGCCGGTGACGAAGGCCTGCGCGAGCTGCGCGGCGCGCATGGCGTCAAGCGGCGTCTCCACAGTGCCCGTCAGCACGACATTGTCGTTGATCAGCTCGACATGGATGTCGGAGTTCGGGACGAAGCGCTTGAGATAATCCTCAAGCCCCGCGACGTCTCGCTCCACCAGAATGTCGAGGCTGGCGATCTGCTCGCCATTGGGGCCGAAGACGAAGATGTTCGTCTCGCCCACCTGCTTTCCGAAAAGATAGATGCGCCGCGCCGTACGGGTAACCGCATCGGCCACCGCAGGGTTTGCGACGAGAATGTCATAAGCGTCGCGCGGAAGATCCACGACCAGCGACTTGTTGAGCCCGAGCTTGATTCGCTGCGGGGCGGTCCTCGCCTGGATCACGTCCCCCGCATGAGCCGCCGAAGGGAAAAGGGCGGGCAGGCTTGCCGGCACGGCGACAAAGCCGGCTGCGGCCATCAGAAAGGCCGCGCGGCCAATTCGCCGGAAAACTGATTTGCTTGTCTTGGCATTCATCTGGGCGCCCCCACAATCGTGACCTCGCCCGATTTGATCAGGCGGATGCTGTTGCCGCTCCCGGCACCGGTGACGAGATAGGAACCTTGGGTCGCGGCTTCCTGGTCGACATCGGCGATGGATCGCAGGGCGAGCGTTAGGCGGTCGGCCATCTGCTGGGCGGCGGTGATGATCTCCGCCTGCTCCGGCGTCAGCTCCAGCGTGGCCGTCTCGCCCACCTGGACGCGCCGGCCCTCCTCATCCTCATGGATCATCTGGTCGATGGCGAGCACGCGGACGTTTTCCAGAATGGTTTCCGTGATGAAGCCGCTGGCGGTCATGCCGCTGGCGGCCCGCCGCGTCATGATGACGTCCACATAGTCGCCGGGCAGAATGAAGCCGCCCGCTGAGGTGTCGGCCGCGATCTGCGTTGCCACCGCCCGCTTGCCCGGTGGCAGCATGGCGGACATGAAGCTCGAATCAGCGCGAATGAGCTTCGCGCGCCTGAGCGGCTCGCCCGCATAAAGATTGACGCGAGCGATCCCATTGCGCAGCTCCTCCGCAGCGTCGGGTTCCCGGTTGCGCGTGATGAAGTTCTCGTTGACGGCTTCGGCCGGCCAGAGCTGCCAGCGCAGTGCTTCGCCCACCGGCTCGCCCATCGGGACGTCTTTGGCCAGCACGAGCACCTCGGCCAGCTCTATCGCTGGCGTTTCGGGAACAGGCTCCGCCGCAACCTGCTGCTCGGGAGTCGCAAGGTTCTTGGCCATATAGCCCGCGCCGATCGCGGCAAGCGCCGCGACGCCCAGAATAATGATGCGGGACTTGTTCATCGAGCCGCCCCCCGGAATCCCCACAAAGCCGCTACTGGTGGCGAAATTGTCCGCTAAAGGTCAAATTAGGGTTAATTTTCTCGTTACACGCGTAATTAATTAAAGGTTGACGTTTTGCTGGCGGATGCGCTTGAAGGCGCCTTGCCTGTCTTGGATTAGGGCAGCGATTGATAAGGTAAAAAGTGGTGGAGAAAAGCCCTTTATGACCCTTGCCATCCGGAGTTAAGATTGCGAAAGATCACAGTTTTATGAAATATTTACCAAACTTCTACGAATCAGATGTCTTAATCATTGTTCCGGAACGATTTTTGCCCCTAAGGCGTTGTTTCCGGAAATTTGAAGGTAAGTCCTGCAACACGGGAATGACGATGCGGCGCAATAACTACAGGACGGCGGGTGCGCCGGACATTGCGCTTGTCATCAGCCGGCAGATCCGCCGCGCGGAAAACATGCGTTATTTGAACGGCTTGCCCGGTTTCGAGTTGAGACGCGAACTGCCGGCAAAATGGCACGACCTCCTGCGCAAGCTGCAGGAGGCCGAAAAAAGCACTTCACGGCATGGTAATGCGACTGCGGGAAGCGCCAGAGGCCGGTGAATCATTTCAGCGCTTCATAAAAACGCCGAGATGATCCACGTTCTGGCTTCCCGCATTCCGAGGGAAAACAGGTTCCGCTTTTCGGATTGCCTGCCTACGCGGCTTTTTTCTTCTTCGGCAAAAGGCCTTCGCGCTGGGCCTGCTTGCGCGCGAGCTTTCGCGCGCGCCGGATGGCTTCGGCGCGTTCACGCGCGCGCCGTTCCGAAGGCTTCTCATAGGCGCGGCGAGACTTCATTTCGCGAAAAATGCCCTCTCGCTGCATCTTCTTTTTCAGCACCTTGAGAGCCTGGTCTACATTGTTGTCGCGAACGATAACCTGCAATGTTCTTCCTTCTCCTGTTGGTGTTTCAGAAAGGATCGCCGGCTTGGCCGCGAGCAAGTTGGTTATAAGCCGGCATGGAGACGCCGTCAGCAGCGACTCGGAAGGCGCGCGAGCTATAGCAGCATTCGCGCGCCGTGTTACCCCTTATGACGAAATATATAGTGCGCGCGGCCGCAGATTGTAGATGACCCCGCGGATTTTCGCGTGATCAGGCCTGCACCGGAATCCTGCGCCAGGCGTATTTGCTTGGCCGCCCGGGGGTTGCCGCGCTTGGCTGGGAGTAAAGCGAAAGGCCGCCAGGCCGCCCCGCCTTGAGCCGCGCGATCGCCACGGGATTCGTCACCTCAAGGCTGGTGAAACCGCAGCGCAGCATGTGCGAAACCTGGTCGATCAGAACGTCGCCCACCGCACGGATGTCGCCGCGATATCCGTAGCGGGAGCGCAGAAGCTCGGCTTTGGAGTAGCTGCGCCCGTCATTGTAGGCAGGGAAGACCAGCGCCACCAGAAGAAGCCGGTCGAGAAAGGGCACGATCGCATCGAGCGGTTCGCCCGGCGCCAGCTTGACGCCGATTCGCGAAAACGCGTTCTCGCGCAAGGCCGGATCAAGCTCCAGGAAGACGGGGAGCGGCAGGATGACGTTGCCGTTGCCCTCGAGCGCCTCGGCGCTCTCGGCGTGCCGCCACTCGTCTTCGCGAAAACCCTCCGGTGTCCAGAGGCGATGCGCCGGAACCAAGGTATCCTCACTGCTCATGCCGATGCCTCTTTGGAAGACTGCTGATGTCATCGCCAACTCACGCCGCGGTGGTCAGTTCTTCGAGGCCGGGCAGGTGGATGCCGCACTCGGTCTTGGCCCTTCCCGCCCAGCGGCCGCTGCGCGGATCCTCACCGGCCTTCACCGGCTCCGTGCACGGGAAGCAGCCGACGGAGAAGTATCCGAACGCCACCAGAGGATTTTCCCGCAGATTGTGGGCGCGCATATAGGCAGCCTGATCGGCCGTGGTCCATCGGGCGAGCGGATTGATTCGGATTCGCGGGCCGACAGCCTCGAAGACAGGCATCTTCGCTCGGGTTGCCGACTGATACCGCTTGCGCCCGGTGAACCACGCCGCATAGGGCTCCACGGCCCGCGCCATCGGTTCCACCTTGCGGATTTCGCAGCACTGATCCGGGTCGGATGCGTGAAGCTTCCCGTCAGGGTCTCGCGTAAGAAGCGTCTCCTGCCTGGGGTGGATGACGCGCAGATTTTCGAGGCCCAGATCCTCGGCAAGCTGGTCGCGGTATTCCAGCGTCTCGCCAAAATGCTGCCCGGTGTCGAGGAACACCACCGGCACCGACCTGTCCACGCTGGCGACCATGTGCAGGAGCGCTGCCGAATCTGCGCCGAAGGAGGAGATGGCGGCGATCCCGCCGGCATCGCGGAAGCGTTCGACCGCCAGCTCGACAATCGCCTCGGCCTTAAGATGGCCGTACCGGGCGTCGAGCTCAAGCGCCTCGGTTTCGGCCTCAAGCAGCCTTTGCTTCGCTGCCATAAAGCGCCTCCTTGAATGGTGCAGGTCCCAGCCGCCGGTAGGCGGCGAGAAAGGTCTCGGATTTGTCCAGACGATGGCTGAGATAGGTCTCGATGATGGTCTCCACGGCGTCGACGATCTCATCCGGCCCGAAGCCGCGGCCGATGATCTCGCCCAGTGCCGCGTTCTCGTCGCCCGAACCGCCCAGCGTGACCTGGTAGAGCTCCGATCCCTTTTTCTCCACGCCGAGTATCCCGATGTGGCCCACATGGTGGTGCCCACAGGCATTGATGCAGCCGGAGATCTTGATCTTGAGCTCTCCGATCTCCTCTTGCCGAACCGGGTCCGCGAAGCGGGTGGCGATCTGCTGGGCGACAGGGATGGACCGGGCATTTGCAAGCGCGCAATAGTCAAGACCCGGGCAGGCGATGATGTCGGTGACGAGCCCGGCATTGGCCGTTGCGAGCCCGATTTTCACCAGACGGTCGTAGACCTGCTTGAGATCGGCGCGCGCCACATGCGGCAGCACCAGATTCTGCTCGTGGCTGACCCGGATTTCGCTGAAGGCGAATCGCTCGGCAATGTCGGCGACGGCCTCCATCTGATCAGCCGAGATGTCTCCTGGCACCTCGCCGATGCCCTTCAGCGAGATGGTGACGCAGGCATAGTCCGGGTTCTTGTGCGTATGCAGGTTCCGGCTGATCCAGGCAGCAAATCCTGGGTCTTCGGCAGCCGCTTTCGCAACAGCTGCATCCCCCTCGGGCCGGGGCTCGAGAGCGGGCGGTGCGAAATAGGCCTGGATAGCGCGGATGTCTGCCTCAGGAAGCTTCAGTTCGCCGCCTTTCTTGATCCCGGCGAACTCGTGCTCCACCTGGCTTCTCAGCTCCTCCGCGCCTGTCTCGTGCACGAGGATCTTGATGCGCGCCTTCCACTTGTTGTCGCGCCGGCCGTAGAGATTGTAGACACGCAGGATCGCCGTCACATAGGCGAGAAGGTCTTCCTCCGGCAGGAAATCGCGGATCTTCTTGGCGAGAATGGGCGTGCGGCCGAGCCCGCCGCCGACATAGACGGCAAAGCCCAGCCGTCCAGCCGCGTCCTTTTTCAGATGCAGCCCGATATCATAAATCTGAATGGCCGCCCGGTCGCGCTCCGCCCCCGTAACCGCAATCTTGAACTTGCGGGGGAGGAACGAAAATTCCGGATGCAGCGACGACCACTGGCGAAGAATCTCCGCATAGGGCCGTGGATCGGCCACCTCGTCTGCAGCCGCCCCCGCCAGGTGATCGGCCGTGATGTTGCGAACACAGTTTCCGCTGGTCTGGATGCAGTGCATTTCGACCGAGGCCAGATGCTCCAGAATCTCCGGCACGTCCTTCAGCGCAGGCCAGTGGAACTGCAGGTTCTGTCTGGTTGTGAAGTGGCCGTATCCTTTGTCGTAGGTGCGCGCAATATGTGCCAGCATGCGCATCTGCCTGGGCGCCAGCGTGCCATAGGGAATGGCGATGCGCAGCATGTAGGAGTGGAGCTGGAGATAGACGCCGTTCATCAGCCTGAGTGGCTTGAACTGCGCCTCCGTGATCTCGCCGGAAAGCCGCCGCTCAACCTGATCGCGGAACTGGGCGACGCGGGCCTTCACGAAGGCATGGTCGAATTCGTCGTAGCGGTACATCCTGATGATCCTCAGACCAGGGTGACGGCGCGTTTCAGCGCCTGCTTGCCGATTTCGGGATGGATGGTCGGCCCCGCCGCGCGGATGCGCTCGCGCAGGCGCAGCGGACGGATGGCGCCGTCCACAACCTCAACGTCGACCAGTTCGGCGTCTACGACCTCATTGCGCTGAAACGCCACCTCGCCGGTCCTGAGCAGGCTTTCCTCGCCTTCCTTGTCGCGGACGACCCGCGCCTGGCTTATGTCTTCGACCCAAACATCGTCCTCTCCGAGCCACACGGCTACGCCGTCGGTCAGCCGATTTGCCGCGAGAATCTTCATGTGGTCAGCCTCCTTCGGCTTTTCGTCTTGCTGCCGCGCCAGGCGGCAAGCGGCTGTGATCCCTCGAAACTGGCGCCGGCGACCGCATCGCCGATGATGGTGAGCACCGGGCCGGTCAGGTCCACGCGATCCTGAAGGCTTGGCAGATCGGAGAGCGTACCGTGAAACAGCCGGCGCTGCGGCAGGCTGGCATTCTCCGCAACGGCGACGGCCGTGTCCGGCGAAAGCCCCGCCTCCTGCAGGCGCCCGGCCACTTCAGCGGCGGTGGAACGGCCCATATAGACCGCGACGGTGGCCCCATCGATCGCAAGGCGCGCCCAGTCCGGCAGCGCCTCGCCTTTCAGATCGTGCCCGGTGGTGAAGACTAGTGAGGAGGCGACGCCGCGAAGCGTCAAGGGCAGTTCGAAGTCGGCAGCGGCGGCGACAGCTGCAGTCACCCCCGGCACCACTTCATGAGAAATGCCGGCCTCGCGCAGCGCGGCCAGTTCCTCGCCCGCGCGGCCGAAGACCAGCGGATCGCCGGATTTCAGCCGCACGACGCGCTTGCCCTCTCTGGCCAGACGGATGAGGAGCTCATTGATCTCCTCCTGGGTCTTGGAATGGCAGCCCTTGCGCTTGCCTGCAGCGATCCTCTCCGCGTCGCGCCGACCCATCGCAACCACCGCTTCCGGCACCAGCGCGTCATGCACGATAACGTCCGCCTCCATCAGAAGGCGCTGCGCACGAAGGGTGAGAAGGTCTTCCGCGCCGGGGCCCGCGCCGACCAGGGCGACATGGCCTTGCCCGGCAGCCGGGTTTTGCAGCAGCCGTTCGGCCGCTAGCGCCGCGCGTCGGATGTCGCCCGTCGCCACCGCGCGCGCGGGCGTGCCACCGAAGAACGCCTTCCAGAAATGCCGTCTCGGCGCTCCCTTCGGCACGCGCCGTTCCACCGCCTCGCGATAGGATGCGGCGAGCACGGCGAGCCGACCGAGCGATGGTGAAAGCAGCCGGTCGATCTGTGCGCGGATGATCTGCGCAAGCACCGGGCCTGCCCCTTCCGTCCCGACGGCGACGGCAACGGGAGCCCGGTTAACGAGCGCTGGCGTGAAGAAATCGCAAAGCTCCGGGCGGTCCACGGCATTGACCGGAATGGACAGCGATCGCGCGTCATCAACGACGGCGCGGTCGGCCTCTTCCTCGCCCGTGGCGGCGAAGACAAGCGCCGCGCCTTCAAGAAAGGCTTTCCCGTATGGCTCCTGGATGAGCTCTACGCTGTTTGCCGTCGCCCATTCGATCAGCGCGGGCTCGGGCGCCGCAGAGACTACGATCAGCTCCGCGCTCGACTGCGCCATCAGCCGCGCCTTGGCAAGCGCCTCCTCGCCGCCGCCAACGATGACGACGCGCCGGGCTTCCACCCGCATGAAAACGGGAAATGCGTTCAATTTGGCGGGCCCTGCAGCCATGATGGACGAGTCTCCTGGATGACCGGCTGGATTGTGCCTACAGGCTGGCATTTTCAGAAGAAACCCAGTCGCGCCGGAGCATGCCGGTTCAAATCTCTTTTGCGCCTCGTTGTGCAGCAGCAGAAAATTCATCCACTGCCGCCGCGGGTGGAACGCGGCCTCTATTCGAAGCGTTTCGTCAACGGTTACTGATTTGTCGATGGAGGCTTGAATGGCGGGAATCCGGCTGGCCCATGGAATCTGGGTTCTGGTGGCTGACGGCGAGAAGGCTCTGTTCCTGCGCAACGAAGGCGACGCCGAGTATCCCAATCTGGAGGTGGTGCGCGAATTGCGGGACGAGAATCCGCCAACCCGCGAACAGGGGACGGACAAGCCCGGCCGCTATTTCGACGCAGGCATGCCGAACAAAAGCAGCTTCGAGGAAACGGACTGGCACCGCATCGAGAAAGAACGTTTTGCCGAGGAAGTCGCCGACCAGCTTTATCATCTCGCCCACAAGGGGCGTTTCGAAAAGATCGTCCTCGTCGCTCCGCCCGCCGTGCTTGGAGCCTTGCGCAAGGCACTGCACAAGGAGGTGGACCGGCGCGTGGCGGGCGAGGTGCCGAAGACGCTCACCAACCACGCTGTTTACGAAATCGAGAAAGTGCTGACGCGGGAGTAGATGAGCGACCGCTCATTCAGGAAGCGGGCGTTCATACGTGCTGGCCGCCATTGATGTGGATCTCCGCACCCGTGACATAGGACGCGCTCTCGGAGCACAGGAAAAAGATCGTTTCCGCCACTTCCTCGGTGCGGCCTAACCTGCGCAGCGGAATGGTTTCCACGAGCTTGTCCGTCCCGGGCGAGAGAATCGAGGTTTCGATCTCGCCCGGAGCGATGGCGTTGACACGAATGCCATGCGGGCCGAAGTCGGCCGCCATTTCCCGCGTGAGTGCGGCAAGCGCCGCTTTGGACGTGGCATAGGCCGTACCGGCAAAAGGATGCACGCGGCTCCCCACTATCGAAGTGACATTGACGATCGAGCCTTTTGCCGCCGAGAGTTCCCGGAAGAGGCCGCGCGCCAGCATGATCGGGGCGAAGAAATTCACCTGAAAGACATCGCGCCACACATGCATGGGTGTGTCGATGGAGTTCAAGCGCCCGCCGCCTTCGAGTTTCGGCGAAATGGCGGCATTGTTGACGAGCGCATGGAGCCGCCCGCCATTGGCGCTGAGACGGTGGCGGATTTCCGCAATGGCGATGCCCACGCCCTCCTGATCCGACAGGTCGAGCTGGATATGATCCTCCGGCCCCGCGGGCCAGGGACAGTCCTTGGAGAAGGCCTGGCGCGAGCAGGTGATGACCCGCCATCCCCCGCGCGAGAAGCGCTTGACGGTTGCATGGCCGATGCCGCGGCTCGCGCCCGTAAGCACCAATGTCTTCCTCTCGTCGGCCCTGCTCACCGCTTCCTCCGTCTCATGTCGCCTATGTAGCTGCTGCGCGGCGAATGCGGTAGAGCCAAAAGCTCAGCGGCCGAGAATGATGTCGATGATGGAAAGCTCCCGCCTTTGCGGAGGCCCGCCCACCTCGGCAGGCGGCACCAGCCGGCCTCCGGCGCGCGGCGCGCTGGCAGGTGTGGCCGCGGGCTGCCGGGCTTCCGCGGTCGCAGGGGGCATCCGGTCGGAGCGCCACTCACCCGGCAGGCGCGCGACCGTCAGGCCTTCATGGGCGAAGGTCATGAATTCGCGCCAGGCCGTTACCGGCAGGCTGCTTCCGGTCGCTCTTGTGGGACTTCCGTCGTCGTTGCCGAACCAGACCCCGGTGACGAGATTGGCGGTATAGCCCACGAACCAGGCATCCCGCGAAGCCTGTGTGGTGCCGGTCTTTCCGGCTGCAGGCCGGCCGATGGCGGCACCCCTGCCGCTGCCATATTCGATCGTGCCGGCCATCATGGCGTTCATCATGCCGACGACCTGCGGGCTTGCTACGCGCGGGAATGATCCCTTCTCATGCTTGTAGACGAGACGCCCATCGGTGGTCGTAACCTGCTCCACGATGTGGATTTGCGGCCGGAAGCCGCCATTGGCGAAGGGAACATAGGCTGCGGTCAGCTCCAGCGGCGTCACCTCAGAAGTGCCGAGCGCAATGGAGGCGTTGGCCCTTAAATCGGATTCAATGCCCAGCCGGTGCGCGACCTCCACAACCGCCTTCGGCCCGACCTCCATGACGAGCTGTGCGGCCACCGAGTTGAGCGAGCGGGCGAGCGCCTCGGCGAGCGTGACCGGCCCATAATACTTGCCCTGATAGTTTTCCGGGCTCCAGTTGCCGATTCTGACCGGCGCGTCGTTGCGCACGCTGTGCGGCGTGCGCCCCTGTTCGAGCGCGGCCATGTAGACGAAGGGCTTGAAGGCGGAGCCCGGTTGCCTGCGAGCTTCGGAAGCGCGGTCGAACTGGCTGTGGGCATAGTCATAGCCGCCCACCATAGCGCGCACGGCGCCTGAGCCGTCGATCGATACCAGCGCACCCTGGCTTACCTTGAGCTCCTTGCCCTTCTCGTCGATGAGGCGGCGGATCGTCTTTTCCGCCTGCTTCTGCAGATCGAGATCGATGGTGGTGCGCACGACGATATCCTTCTGGACGTTGCCGACGAGATCCGGCAGCTCCTCCATCACCCGATCGGCGACATAGTGCTCCGAGCCAGTCCAATAGGCGGCCGCTCGGGTGGCGGGCGCGCTGATGGCCGCCGCCAGCTCGCTGTCGCCGATCATGCCCTGCTCTCGCATTGCGGTCAGCACCACCTGTGCGCGCTCTTCGGCGGCATTGGGGTCACGCGCGGGCGAAAGGCGCGAGGGTGCCTTGAGCAGACCCGCCAGAAGCGCGGCCTCGGCCAGCGTGACGTCGTGCGCGGACTTGTTGAAGTAGCGCCGTGCCGCTGCCTCCACGCCATAGGCACCGCCGCCGAAATAGACACGATTGAGATACATCTCCAGGATCTGGTCCTTGGCGTATTTGTGCTCCAGCCAGAGGGCGAGCAGCGCCTCCTGCACCTTGCGCTCGATCGTGCGGTCGGGCTCTAGGAACAGGTTCTTGGCGAGCTGCTGGGTGATTGTGGAACCGCCCTGGCTGATCCGCCCCTGCATCAGGTTCTCGATCACGGCGCGCGCAAGCCCGAGCGGATCGATGCCCCAATGGGAATAGAACCGCCGGTCTTCGATGGCGATGACCGCCTGCGGAATATAGGGCGACATCTCGTGCAGGCCGACGGCCTCGCCCCCGGTCATGCCGCGATTGGCGATCAGCCGTCCATCGGCGGCGAGAATCTTCACATTGGGCGGGCGGTCGGGAATCGCCCAGGTGGTCGCGCTCGGCATCTGCGCGCCGTAATAGGCGGCAAGGCCTATACCGGCGATACCGGCCCACAGCGCCAGAACGAGCGACCAGTAGACGAGGCCGTGCAGGAGGCCGAAAAAGCCGGAGCGCCGTGTCCGCCGCCTGCCGGACTTGCGCTTGCCACCCCTGCTGCGCCGCGAGGGCGGCAACACCCGGTCCGACGGACCGACCGTAAGGCTGCCAGCGCGCCGGCGCGGCGCGGATGCGCCGAAGGTCGGCTCGATGCGAGTCTGCCGCTTTTTACGCTTGGCCATCCCCTGTCCGGTCCCCGAAGAAGGCCGCTTGGCGGCCATCGTCCCTTTCGCGCAGGCTAATTGCGGGGATTTAAGGGCCCGTTAAGCGTCTTCATCCACAGCTTGATGGGCTCGGGCAGGCTTTTCAGGCCGCCGCGCGGGCGAAACGAGGAGTGACGACAGTGCCGGAATATGCCGCTACGTCCGGAAGGCAGCGCATCGATTGGGTCGACGCGGCCAAGGGCCTTTGCATCATCATGGTCGTCATGATGCACTCGACCATCGGGGTCGAACTTGCCGCAGGACGCGAGGGCTTCATGCACTGGGTCGTGGCCTTTGCCCGTCCTTTCCGTATGCCCGATTTTTTCCTGATCTCAGGCCTCTTCCTGGGCCTTACGATCGACCGGGGCTGGCTGCGCTATATCGACCGGAAGGTGGTGCACTTCGCCTATTTCTATGTGCTGTGGCTGACCATCCAGTTCGTCTTCAAGGCGCCCGGCATCGCAGCGGAAGAAGGCTGGGGCGGCGCGCTCCGCGCCTATCTTACCGCCTATGTCGAACCGTTCGGCACGCTCTGGTTCATCTATCTGCTGCCGGTCTTCTTCATCGTCACGCGCCTGCTGCGGCCGGTTCCCGTCTGGGTAATATTCATAGGCGCGGCCGTGCTCGAAGCGCTGCCTGTTCATACGGGTTCAGTGATCTTGGACGAGTTCTGCGGCCGTTACGTCTATTTCTTCGCGGGATACGCCTTCGCCGCCCATGTGTTTAGCTTCGCCGCGTGGGTGCGGCAGCGGCCCGCCGCCTTTCTGGCGCTCTGTCTCGGCTGGGCCGCGCTTCACACCTTCCTCGTCTTCACACCCGCGCCGGCCTCTCTCGCATCCTGGCTGCAGCCGGACCCGGGTAATTCCGGTGCCACGGGTGGCTTCTCAGAACTGCCGCTGATCTCGCTGCTGCTCGGCCTGGCGGGCGCTGGCTTGGTGGTCGGCGTCGCCGCACTTGTCTCTCTCCTGCGGCCGATGCGCTGGCTGGTCTGGCTGGGCGAACATTCGATCGTCGTCTATCTCGCCTTCTTCCTGCCGATGGCGGCCACACGCGTCTTCCTTCTGAAGACGGGGCTCATCGAGAACATCGGGCTCGTCTCCCTCATAGTGACATTTGCGGGCGTGACCGGACCGGTGATCCTCTACGGTCTCGTGCAATGGTTGGGCTACGGCCGCTTCCTGTTCGAGCGGCCATCATGGGCGCGGCTCGAGCAGCAGGCCGCACGGTCCGCACCGGTCGCCGCCGAGTAGCCGAGCATCCGGATGTGCGCAGAATCACCGGTCAGTTGTCTTCCAGGCGCTCGAGATAGGGCAGGCTTTCGGGGCGGAATTCCCGCCTGATGACATCCACGCGCGCCAGGGCCCGGCTGCCCGAACCCTTGAGATGCCGTTCCAGTGCGGCAGCCGCAGTGTCAACGCTGCCCGCCCCCAAATGCTCCAGAATTTCCATATGCTCGGCCAGAAACGGCTCCGTTTCGAACAGCCGTGGCGTCCAGCGGTAGAGAAAGCGGTGCGCGATGAGTAGCGACTGCGGCATGGTGATCGCCTGCATTAGGGTGTGATTGCCGCAATGGCTGAGCAGCGTGACGTGCATGTCCTGCTCCAGCCGGTCGAGCGTCGGCCCCTCGATGGTTTCGGCATGGGCGATCGCGTCCTCCAGACGCTCGCGCATTTCAGCCAGGAATCCTGGCGGAATGCGCGCGGCCGCCTTGGCAAGTGCCACGGGCTCCAGAATGCTGCGCAGCTCGTATAGCTCGCCCACATGCTTCGGCGTGAGCGCGGGGGCATACCAGCGCGAGCGTTCATCCTTGCGCAGAAGGCCGCGACTGTGCAGCCGGCTTACCACGTCGCGCGCCACGGTGCGGCTCACGCGATAGCAGCGCGCCAGCTCCGCCTCATTGACCCGCCAGCTTGCGAAAGAGATACGGCCGATGATCTCCTCCTCGACCTCGGCGTAAATGTGCTCCCAGCTCGAACGCGACACGAGGCGGACATCCTCATCCGCCGGGGCCGCAGCAGGCCGCGGCGCGGCGCCCGCCCCTCCGGCAAGCGGGCGAACGGCATAGCCGCGCCCGGCCGCCTTGACGAGAAGGCCATCCCGCTCAAGCTCCGCGAGCGCCCGCCGTGCAGGCGCCCGGCTGATGCCGAACTGGGCGGCCACCGCCGATTCGGTGAGCTTGGCGCCCGGCGCCAACACGCCTTCGGCAATCTGCGACCGGATGATCCCGTAGGCACGCTGGTAAAGCCGCGGCGCAAGGCCACCGCTCGGCAGGTCCTTCGACAAACGCTCATCCCCGCTTGCAGTGCCAGCCGATGTACCGCGCATCTTTTCTCCTGATTGCCGCATCATGCCCCTGCTTGCCCGGGCGAAGACAACTTGTCCAGCGCGCAGATTTCGTATAGTGTACACAATAGACATTATGAGCGGAACTGGAGACAGTTTCTGCCGGGAGGTAAGCGGAAGTGGCAGATCGGCTCGTCGGCAAGCGCGCATTCGTGACCGGGGCGGGACAAGGCATCGGGCGCGCCATCGTGCTCGCTTTCGCGGCGGAAGGGGCTACCGTCATTGCCGCCAGCCGGACGGCGGAGAAGATGCGGGACCTGCCCGAGATTTCGCCCTCCATCACGCCCGTTGCGCTCGACGTGACGGATGGTCCCGCCGTTGCCCGCGCCATTGAAGCGGCGGGTCCTCTCGACATTCTGGTCAACTGCGCGGGCTGGGTGCACAATGGCACGCTACTCGACTGCTCGCCGGAGGACTGGGCGCGAAGCCTGGACCAGAACGTCACCTCCTGCTTCCACACCATGCGCGCCGCACTCCCCGGAATGATTGAGCTTGGCTCGGGCTCGATCGTCAATGTGGCGTCGGTTGCCTCCTCGATCACCGGCGTGCCGGGCCGCGCCGCGTATGGTGCCAGCAAAGCGGCCGTCATCGGCCTCACCAAGGCCGTGGCGCGCGATGTGATCCGCACCGGCGTGCGGGTGAACGCCCTCTGCCCCGGCACAACGCATACGCCGTCGCTGGAAGAGCGGATCGCGGCGACTGAAGATCCGGAGGCGACCCGCCGCACCTTCATCGCGCGCCAGCCCATGGGGCGGCTCGGCAAGGTGGAGGAAATGGCAGCGGCGGCGCTCTACCTGGCAAGCGACGAGTCTGCCTTCACCACGGGCACGGTGATGATCGTAGACGGAGGGCAGACCCTGTGATGGCCGCCGCAGACGGAGCGCACTCAAGCACCCCGCGTCGCTTCCCAGCGGACGCGATCGAGCAATTCTGCAGGGACGTGCTTGCGGCCGCCGGAGCGGATAAAGCGACGGTGGATGCGGCGACCCGCGCCATGATGCATGGCTCCCGCCTCGGCATCGACAGTCATGGCGTGCGCCTGCTCGACCACTATGTCCGCGTTCTTACTGAAGGTCGCGTCAACCCGAATCCGAACCTGCGTTTTCTGCGGAAGGGCGGCGCCACGACCACGCTCGACGCCGATGACGCGCATGGCGCGCTGGCCGCATTCTTCGCCATGGAGGAGGCGGTGCGCATGGCGGAAAGCTTCGGCATCGGCGCGGTCGCCATCCGCAACAGCTCCCATTTCGGGCCGGCCGGCGCCTATGCGCTCGCGGCCGCAGAGCGTGGCATGATCGGCATAGCCATGTGCAATTCCGACAGTTTCGTGCGGCTGCATGACGGCGCGATGCGCTTTCATGGCACCAACCCGATCGCCTGCGCGGTGCCGGTGTCCGGCGAGCGGCCCTGGCTGCTCGACATGGCCACAAGCGCGATCCCCTACAATCGCATCCAGCTCTACAAGAGCCTCGGCCGCAAGCTGCCCGCGGGCACGGCTTCGCGCGCCGACGGCGAAGACACGGAAGAGCCCGGCGAGGCTGCGATGCTTGCGCCGCTCGGAGGTGAGTTCGGCTACAAGGGCGCGGGTCTTGCGGGCCTCGCCGAAATCTTCAGCGCCGTGCTTTCCGGCATGCGGCTTTCCTTCGAGATCGCGCCCATGTTCGGGCCGGACTATTCAACGCCCCGTGGGCTGGGCGCTTTCGTCATGGCAATCCGGCCGGACGCTTTCGGCGAGGACACGGGTTTCGAGGACGGGATGCGGCGCTATCTTGCCGCGCTGCGCGGCTCGCCGGCGCGCGCGGGCGGCAAGGTCATGGCGCCGGGCGACCGGGAATGGGCGGAAGCGGACCGGCGTGCGGCCGAGGGAATTCCGCTGGATCCCGACACGCTGGAGGCTTTCCGGCGCCTTGCGGAAGGGTATGGCGTCGGACTGCCGGGAAACGGTGACGCGTAAGCGGGACGCTGATCATCGTCTCCGGCAGGTGGAGTGGGTGAGTTGAACAAGGAGGAGAAGACATGAACGGACTGAGAAGAATGCTTTCGGCCGCCTGCGCCGCCGCGGCCCTTGCGCTCGCGCATGGCGCCGCCCAGGCACAGGAGACATACACCCTTCGCTTCAATCACGTGCTGGGACCGAGCGAGCCCTTCCATCAGGGCTTCCTCAAATGGGCCGAGCGCGTCAAGGAGCGGACCAATGGAGGGCTCACCATCGAAGTCTTCCACAGCGCCCAGCTTGGCGTGGAGGAGGATATCATCGAGCAGATCCGCCAGGGCGCCAATATCGGTCAGAACACGGACTCGGCACGTCTCGGCAACTATGTGCCCGGGATCGCCGTCGTGAACGGTCCCTATTTCGTGGAGTCCTATGAGGAAGCCTTCAAGCTCGCCGACTCGCCCACCATGCAGGGATGGCAGCAGGAACTTGCCGATCAGCATGGGCTGAAGGTCGTGTGCTTCGACTGGGTGCAGGGCTTCCGCCACTTCTTCACCAACAAGCCGATCCGCACGCCGGAGGATCTGGACGGCTTGCGCATCCGCACGCCCCCTGCACCAATCTGGCAAGAATCCGTCCGCGCACTGGGTGCTGTGCCTACGGCGATGAATTTCGGCGACATCTATCCCGGCCTGCAGCAGCAGGCGGTGGACGGGGCAGAGCTCGTCTATCCCAACATCACCGCAGCGAACCTCAACGAGGTCCTGAGCCATGGCAGCGAGACGAAGCATATACTTCTGGTGAACTTCCAGGTGGTGAGCTCGCAGTGGTTCAACAGCCTGCCTGAAGAGTACCAGACCGCGCTGGTGGAGGAGTGCCGGACGGCGGGTCAGGAGACCTCTGCGGTCATGCAGAAGGCCGAGGAAAACGCCAAGGCGGAGCTCGTCAAGCGCGGCATGACCATTGTGGAGGATGTGGATCTCGACGCTTTCCGCAAGGCGGGCGAAGCAGCCTATGAGGCGCTCGGCCTTGTCGAGGCGAAGAACAAGGTGCAGTCGGAGATTCGGAACTAAGGCGATTCTGGAAAAGCGGATGCCGCTTTCCGTCCGAAATTGAAATAAATCAAAAGCTTAGAGATCATTCCGGCGCTTTATGAACGCCGGAATGATCCGGTTTGCCGGGTGAGGGTTCCGGAGAGGATGGATGAACGCGCTCTTCATGTTCTTGCGAAAAGCCGAAGCGGTCCTTGCCGGAACCCTGCTGCTCCTGATGGTGATCCTGATCTTCCTGAACGGCGTGGCGCGCATGATGGGCCACCCGCTCAACTGGACCATCGATCTTGCCACCTGCTTCTTCGCCTGGGGTTGCTTCCTGTGCGCCGACATCGCCTGGCGGCAGGACGGGCTTATGTCTATCGAGATTTTGACGCGGCGATTGCCGCCCAAAGCCGCCCGGGCGCTTGATTACATCAATCATATGATCATCGCCGGTTTCCTGGTCTACGTGATCTATGCGGGCGTGTGGCTGTCCTGGGTCAGCCGGGCGCGCGCCTTTCAGGGCATGCCGGGCGTCAGCTACTCATGGGTGACCGCAAGCATAGTGGTGGGCGGAGTGCTTCTGCTCATCACCACGCTCATCAGGCTTTGTTCGGCGCTGCGGGAGGATGGCTTCGTCCGCGCGCCGCGGCGGAAGGGTGAAGCCTCATGCTGATCGTGGCCGTTGCCTTCCTCGTTCTCCTGTTGATGGGCATGCCGGTGGCCTTCGCCATCGGGATTTCGGGCGCACTGTTTTTCCTCCAGCATCCGGAACTGCCCTTTACGATTCCCGTGCAGGTCACGGTTTCCCAGACGCAGAATTTCGCCCTGCTTGCCGTTCCGCTCTTCATCATGGCTGGCAATTTCATGAACCGCTCCGGCATCACCGAGCGGCTTCTAGAGCTAGCCTCGGTTCTCACCGGCCGGATGACGGGCGGCCTAGCGCAGGTCTCCCTCGCGCTTTCGGCACTGATGGGCGGCGTCTCAGGCTCGGCGATCGCGGACGCGGCCATGCAGGCACGGATGCTAGGACAGGAAATGGTGAAGCGCGGTTTCACGCTCGGGTTTGCCTCCGCGGTGCTTTCCTTCGGTGCCGTGCTGACACCCACCATACCACCTGGAATTGGCATGATTCTCTACGGCACGATCGGGCAGGTCTCGATCGGCCGTCTGTTCGCCGCCGGTTTCGTGCCCGCCATCCTGCTTTGGATCGGTCTGTCGGCTACCGTGTGGCTGACGGCGAAGCGGCGCGGCTACAAGCCGGAGCGCGAAAAGCGGCCGACGTTACGCGAGACCGCTCATGCCTTCACGGGCGGCATTTGGGCCATTCTTTTTCCCGTCTTCCTTCTTCTCGGCCTGCGCACGGGCGTCTTCACGCCTTCCGAGATCGGTGCCTTCGCCGTTGTCTACGCGATCTTCATCGGCGTGCTCATCTACCGAAAGATGAAGACACGCGCCTTCCTGGAGGCGCTCGAAGGCAGCCTCAGCGATGTCGGCTCTGTGATGTTCCTCATCGCGCTCTCGGCGATCTTCAGCTACGGCATCGTGCTTGAGAGAGTGCCGGAGGTGGTCTCCGGACTGATCCTGGGCATTACGCAGGACCTCGAAGGCGTGATGGTGCTCATTGCGCTTTTCACTCTCGCGGCCGGTTTCTTCATCGACGCCACCGTGCTGATCATCATGCTGACGCCGATCTTCCTGCCGCTGATCCGCCAGCTTGGCGGCGATCCCGTCCATTTTGGCATGATCTTCCTCGTCGCCGCCACGATTGGCAACTTCACCCCGCCCGTGGGCGCGGCGATGTATGCGGTCTGCTCGATCCTGAAATGCCCGATCGGCGCCTATACGCGCGAGTCGATACCGCTCTTTGCGGCTGTGGCCGTGATCACGCTGTTCCTGGTCTTCGTGCCGGAGGCGGTGCTCTTCCTGCCGAACCTGATCTTCGGGTGATCTGAGACGCGCCTCAGACGATCCCGCCGCCGCCACCCGCAACCGCGGGTCGCTCCTCCGCCACCTTGCGCCGGTAGCCGCTTTCACGGAAGGCCGCCACCGGATCGGCCGCACCGCCCTTCTCCACGCGCGCCATGGCGAGAATCGGCTCCACGTCGGTGCGGAAGGCGGCCTTCAGCGTGAGCGTGGCCATGAGGGCGTCGTTCGACTCCTGGTAGGCCTCCAGCGCGTTGCGGTCCACCAGCAGCGCTTGCGCGTAGGCCCGCGCCACCTCCGTGGCCGAGACCATCAGGCTTTCGATCGGGTCCGTGACATTGTGGCTTTGATCGAGCATATGGGCCGGATTGAAGCCCGCCGCGCCTCGCTTTTCGGCATCCACCAGCTCGTTGAAGACGAGGAAAAGCCGGTAGGGGTCGATCGACCCGCTGTCGAGATCGTCGTCTCCGTATTTCGAATCGTTGAAGTGAAAGCCGCCGAGCTTGCCGTACTGGATGAGCCGCGCCACGATCATCTCTATGTTCACGGTGGGTGCGTGATGGCCGAGGTCGACCAGGCAGAAGGCCTTGGGACCAAGCTCCTGGGCGATGATGTAGTTGGTTCCCCAGTCCTGCACGACGGTGGAATAGAAGGCCGGCTCGTAGAGCTTGTGCTCGGTGAAGATGCGCCAGTCATCCGGCAGCGCGGCGTAGATGGCGCGCATGGAGTCTAGATAGCGCTCGAAGGCTTTGGTGAAATTGCTCTGGCCGGGGAAGTTTGAGCCATCGCCGATCCACACCGTGAGCGCCCTGGAGCCGATGGCCTTGCCGATCTCGATACACTCGATGTTGTGCTCGATCGCCTGCCGGCGCGTGGCCGCATCCGTGTGCGAGAGCGAGCCGAACTTGTAGGAATAGCGGTCACCCGGATGGTCCTGGAACGTGTTGGAGTTCATGGCGTCGAAGCCGAGCCCCAGGCGCTGGGCCGCCTCGCGCAGCAGGGCAGGGTCAGCCTTGTCCCAAGGGATGTGGAGCGAGACGGTGGGCGTGGCGCGGGTGAGACTCTGGATGACGGCGCAGTCGGCAAGCTTATCGAAGATGTCGCGCGGCTCCCCTGGCCCAGGAAAGCGCGCGAACCGCGTGCCTCCTGTACCCACGCCCCAAGAGGGGATGGCAACGCCGAAGGCAGCCACCTTTTCCTTGATGGCGTCGATGGCGATGCCGCGCCGGTCGAGCTGCTCGCCGAGCGCCTCATAGTCGCGGCGCAGCGCCTCCATGCGGCTCTCATTGTGCTTTTCGATCAGGCCGGCGTCGATTCCAGCTTCGCTCATTTCCTCCTCCTCAGAAATGTGCTCCCTGTGCCGCTCCTTAACACTGAACCGGTCTAGCGCGTGAATGCCTGCGCGTTGCCCGCATCGACGTTCAGGATATTGCCCGTCGACTTGGCCGACGCGTCGGAAACAAAGAAATAGACGGCCTCGGCCACATCCTCCGGGAACACGCTGAGCTTCAGGAGCGAGCGCTTGCGGTAATGTTCTTCCAACTCGTCCGGGCTCATGTTGTAGGCCGCCGCGCGCTGCTGGCGCCACTCGCTCGACCAGATCTTGGAGCCGCGCAGCACCGCGTCGGGGTTCACTGTGTTGACGCGGATGCCGAACTCCGCCCCCTCCAGCGCAAGGCACCGCGCAAGATGAATTTCTGCCGCCTTGGCGGTGCAGTAGGCGGAAGCTTTGGGTGAGGCGGCGAGGCCGTTCTTCGAGGCGATGAAGACGATGGCTCCGCCCGTATTCTGCTTCTTCATCAGCCGGAAAGCCTCCCGCGCGACCAGGAAGTAGCCGGTCGAGAGAATCTCCATATTCCGGTTCCACAGCGAAAGTTCCGTCTCGTCCACCGGGGCGGCCGATGAGATGCCCGCGTTCGAAACGAGAATGTCGAGCCCTCCATATTCGCGCGCCGCGAAGGCGAAGGCTTCGGCCACCTGCTCCTCCCTGGTCACGTCCAGGCGGACGGAGCGGACCTGATCCGCCGTGTAGCGGCTGGCGAAATCGTCATTCGTCTGAAGCAGCGCTTCCTCGTCGACATCGGCCAGCACTATGCAGGCACCCTCCTTCAGTAGCCGCTCGGCGGTGGCCCGGCCGATGCCCCCTGCCCCGCCGGTGATCAGCGCCACCTTCCCCGCGAGAGACTTTGGCTTGGGCAGGCGCTGAAGCTTGGCCTCCTCCAGCACCCAGTATTCGATGTCGAAGGCCTCCTGCTCCTCGAGGCCGACATAGGACGAAACGCCAGAGGCGCCGCGCATGACATTGATGGCGTTCACGTAGAACTCCGCCGAAACCCGCGCCGTTGCCTTGTCCTTGGCGAAAGTGATCATGCCGACGCCGGGCACGAGATAGACCACGGCATTGGGGTCGCGCATAGGCGGACTGTCAGGCCGCCTGCAGCGCTCGTAATAGGCCGCGTGGCCATTGCGGTATTCCTCCAGCGCCCCAGCAAGGCTTGCGACGGTCTGCTCCACATCGGGGCGAGCCGGATCGAAGGGCACGACCAGGGGCGTCCTCTTGGTGCGCAGGAAATGGTCAGGGCAGCTCGTCCCCAGCGCAGCCAGCCGCTCCATGTCGCGGGAGCTGACAAATTCCAGCACCGCGTCGGAATCGTCGAAATGGCCAACCTTCCGTTCCGCTCCGGAAATCATGCCGCGGATCGCGGGCATCAGCCGCTCAGCAACGGCCTGCCGCTCCCCGGCGGGCAGCACGGGCCGGACGGGCCCGCCGAACGCCGGCTTGCCCGCCGTCTTTGCCTCCAGCCATTCGATGGCACGGTTGATTGTGGCGATGGTAGTCTCGTAGCATTCCCGCGCGGTCTCGCCCCAGGTGAAGAGCCCGTGGCCCGCCAGCACAACACCCTTGGCCTCGGGGCTCTCGCGACAGAACCGCTCCAGCCACAGGCCAAGTTCGAAGCCCGGCCTCTTCCACGGCAGCCAGCCGATTTCGCCGCCATAGATCTCCGCCGTCAGCTCGCGGCTGTTCTCCGCCGTCGCGATGGCGATAACGGCATCGGGATGCATGTGGTCCACATGCTTCCTCGGCACGAAGGCATGCAGCGGCGTATCAATGGAAGCCGCTCTCGGATTGAGGTTGAAGGTGCAGTGAGGCAGATACCCCACCATCTCGTCCTCGTGCTCCACGCCGCGGTAGAGACGCTTCAGGCCCTTGAGCTTCTCCATGTAGAGCGTGGCAAAGCCGGCGAGCCTGATGGAGCCGAGATCGCCGCCCGAGCCCTTCACCCACAGCACCTCCACGGGCTCGCCCGTGAGCGGATCCTTTTCCGTTATCTTCGCCGAGGTGTTGCCTCCGCCGTAATTGGTGATGCGCTTGTCGGAGCCGAGCAGGTTCGACCGGTAGAGCAACTGCTCCGGCTCGCTCATCGTGGCGACCTTCGCCTCGTCCCACAGATTGGCGAGCCGCGCGGCGGGGCGTTTGTCCAGCATTAGGAATCCTCCCGTAGCGCCTGGAAGAGAGGCGCATATGTCTCAATTCACACCTGGCTCGCGCTAATGTCAATCATAAACGATCAATAACAATCATGCTGCAGCGGACATGGGAAGATTGTGATTGAATTTGATTGACAATGCGCGTTTTGAATGCCTTGATGATTGCGTTTGGGAGGAATCATGCACGAGAAGGAACGCCACCGGATCATCCTGTCCGCCGTTCAGGAAAAGCCTGTTGTGACGGTGCAGGAGCTGGTCGAGATGACCTCGTCTTCCGAGGCGACGATCAGGCGCGACATCGCGGCCCTTCATGTGCAGAAGCGGCTCCGTCGCGTACGCGGCGGGGCGGAGGCGCTCAACCCGCCGCAGATCGTGGGACTAGCCGGTCGTCCGTTCCGCGTGAACGAGGCCCTGCATGCAGCGGAGAAGCGGGCGATCGCCCGCGAGGCGGTGGAGCTGTGCGAGGATGGCGAGCCGATCATCATCAATGGCGGGACGACCACCTTCCAGATGGTGCATTTCCTCACGAACCGGCGCATGCCGATTCTCACCAATTCCTTCGTGATCGCCGAGCACCTCATCAAGCATTCCAAGAATACGGTGGTGCTGCCCGGCGGCACGATCTATCGTGAGCAGAACATCGTGCTGTCGCCCTTCGACAACGACGTTACGCGCAACTTCTATGCGCGGCGCATGTTCATGGGGGCGCAGGGCCTGGGGCCGCTAGGGCTGATGGAAAGCGATCCGCTGCTGATTCAGGCGGAACAGAAACTCATCGACCAGGCCGAGGAGCTAGTCGTGCTGGCGGATTCCTCGAAATTCCGACAGCGTTCTAGCCTCATCCTGTGCGGCCTTTCACGCATTTCCACGGTCATCACGGATGAGGGCATAGAAGACCGCGAAGCCAAAATGCTCAAGAATGCGGGCGTGCGTCTGATCATTGCCCGCAGCGGATCGCCAAGACAGGAGGAATCGTCGCTGCCCGCATGAGGAGCGAGCGGACAGCCTTTCAAGCGCTCAAGGGAGGAAACAATGAGCATTGTAAGGAAACTTCTGGTGACCGCCGCCGCGACGGCGGCTCTTATGGTCGGCAGCGCGCATGCGCAGGAGACAGTGCGTATCGCCCTGGTGGCAAAGGCGCTGGGCATCGGCTTCTTCGAGGCCGCAAATGAGGGCGCACAGGAAGCCGCCAAGGAACTGGGCAATGTGGAGGTAATCTACACCGGACCCACCGATACCACGGCGGAAGGGCAGATCGAAGTCATCAACTCGCTCATCGCCCAGAATGTTGACGCCATAGCGGTTTCCGCCAATGACACGGACGCGCTCGTGCCGACGTTGAAGCGGGCGATGGACCGCGGCATCACCGTGATCTCCTGGGACTCCGGCGTTGCCCCAGAGGGGCGGCAGATGCACCTCAACCCCTCGTCTAATCAGTTGATCGGGGAAATGTGCGTGAAGATGGCCGCCGAGCACCTGCCCGAGGGCGGCGGCGAGGTCGCCATCCTGTCCGCCTCGGCGACGCACACCAACCAGAACAATTGGATCGCGGAGATGAAGAAGGTTCTGCCGGAATATCCGGGCGTGAACCTCGTCACCACGGTCTATGGCGACGATCTGGCCGACAAGTCCTACCGTGAGGCGCAGGGCCTGATCCAAAGCTATCCGAACCTGAAGGCGATCATCGCGCCCACCTCGGTCGGCATCGTGGCAGCGGCCCAGGCCGTCACCGACGCAGGCAAAATCGGCGAGATCAACGTCACCGGGCTCGGGCTTCCTTCGGAGATGGCGGCACATGTGGAATCCGGCGCCTCCAAGAGCTTTGCCATCTGGAATCCGATTGATCTTGGCTACGCCGCGACCATGATCGCCTACAACCTCGCCACCGGTCAGGCCACCGCCGAGCCGGGCGCCCAGATCAGCATGGGCCGCGTGGGCACGGTGACGCTTGACCAGAACAACGAGGGCGCGATGGCCGAGCCCTTCGTTTACGATGCCTCGAACATCGAACAGTTCAAGGACATCTTCTAAGGGCATCGGAGGGAGCTGGCACCTGTGAGCCGGCCCCTCGCCACCTCTTCCTCCCTCAGGATGGGTGGGGAAAGGCGCCGGAATCGCAGCCCGGCGCTCCGAAGCGAGAGGCGGCCAAGGCCGGTAAGGGTTTCGCGCCCTGCGCGTCTGTCGCGCCGCCAAGAGGAAACCGCAGCAATCGCGCCATGCTTCAGCACGCACGACATGGACCGGTAGAGAAAAGCCCTGCCCGCGCGCATGAGCCGGTGCTGGCGCTTTCCGGCGTGTCTAAGAGCTTCCCGGGCGTGCGCGCGCTGTCGAAGGTTTCGCTCGAGCTTTATCCCGGCGAAGTGACCGCGCTTGTCGGCGAAAACGGCGCAGGCAAGTCCACGCTGGTGAAGATACTGACCGGAATCTACCAGCCGGACGAGGGCACCATCTTCCTCGGCGGAAAGGAAGTTTCCTTCTCCAGCGCCTATGACGCGCACCGAGCGGGCATCACCGCCATCCATCAGGAAACCGTCCTGTTCGACGAGCTTTCGGTGGCGGAGAATATCTTTCTCGGCCACGCGCCGCGCGGCCGCTTCGGCCTGATCGACCGCAAGCGCATGGTCGCGGAAGCGGCCGCCGTGCTCAAGCGCATCGGCGCCGACATCGACCCGCAGGCGCGGCTGCGCGATCTCGGCATCGCCAGCAAGCATCTGGTGGCGATCGCCCGGGCATTTTCCATTGAGGCGGGCATCGTCATCATGGACGAGCCGACCGCCGCCCTCTCGCAGAAGGAAATCGAGGAGCTTTTCGCGCTCATCGGGCGGCTGAAAGCCGACGGCAAGGCCATCCTCTTCATCAGCCACAAGTTCGACGAGGTGTTCCGCATCGCGGATCGCTATGCCGTCTTCCGCGACGGGGAAAGCGTGGGCGCCGGACTGATATCCGAAACCGATCATGACGCCCTGGTGCGCCTGATGGTCGGCCGGCCGGTGGACCAGATTTTTCCGAAGAAAAAGGTCGAGATCGGGGAACCGGTTCTGACCGTCTCCGGCTATTGCCATCCGACGGAATTCGAGGACATCAGCTTTGAGCTCAGACGCGGCGAAATCCTTGGCTTCTATGGCCTCGTGGGCTCTGGCCGCAGCGAGCTGATGCAGGCATTGTTCGGCGTTACCAAGCCTTCAAAGGGCGCGGTCAAAATCGACGGGAAGGTGGCCATCATTCGCAGCCCGGAGCAGGCGATCCGCTATGGCATGGTCTATGTGCCGGAGGAGCGCGGCCGGCAGGGCGCGATTGCTGGGTTGCCGATCTTCCAGAACATCACCCTGCCTGCCTTAAAGCGAACGTCCCGCTACGGCTTCCTGCGACTTGCGGAGGAATTCAGACTTGCCCGGCAATATGCCGAGCGGCTTGACCTCCGCGCCGCGAGCCTCGACCGCGATGTGGGCACGCTTTCCGGCGGCAACCAGCAGAAGGTGGTGATTGCCAAGTGGCTTGCCACCATACCACGGGTGATCATCCTCGATGAGCCCACCAAGGGCATCGACATCGGCTCCAAGGCGGCGGTCCACGAGTTCATGAGCGAGCTGGTGGCTCAGGGCCTTTCCATTATCATGGTCTCCTCCGAGATTCCGGAAATCCTGGGTATGTCTGACCGCATCATCGTCATGCGCGAGGGGCGGATCGCGGCTGAATTCGCGCGCGAGGAAGCCGACGCGGAGAAGCTGGTGCGCACCGCGGCAGGTATCGGAGGCGCGGCATGACCAGGTTTCTCAAATCCCGCGAGGCGCTGCTTCTTGCTGCTATTCTCGTTCTGCTGGCGCTGATCGCCCTGCGCTTTCCGGGATTCGTGAGTCCCGCCAATCTGGCGAATGTCTTCAACGACACCTCCATCCTCATCATCCTGGCCCTCGGCCAGATGATGGTGATCCTGACGCGCTGCATCGATCTCTCCATGGCGGCGAATCTCGCCCTTTGCGGCATGGTGGTCGCCATGATCAACGCTGTAATACCGGAAATACCCATCCCTCTGCTTGTCGCCCTCGGCATCGTGATCGGCACCGCGCTCGGCGCAGTCAATGGCCTGCTCGTGTGGAAGCTCGACATCCCGCCGATCGTCGTCACGCTTGGCACGCTCACCATCTATCGCGGCATCATCTTCGTGATCTCGGGCGGCGAATGGGTGAACGCGCATCAGATGAGCCCTGCCTTCAAGGCCCTGCCGCGGATGGTGTTGCTGGGCCTGCCGCTGCTTTCCTGGATCGCCGTCGTGATGATGGGCGTGATGGCACTCTTCATCACGCGCACCCCGCTGGGGCGCGCCTTCTATGCGGCAGGCGGGAACCCCACCGCAGCCATCTATACGGGCATCGATGTGGGCCGCACCCGCTTTGCTGCCTTCACGCTGGCCGGAGCGCTGGCTGGCCTTTCGGGCTATCTCTGGGTGTCACGCTACGCGGTGGCCTATGTCGACATCGCCGGCGGTTTCGAGCTCGACATCATCGCCGCATGCGTCATCGGCGGCATTTCCATCATGGGCGGCATAGGATCGGTCACCGGTACGGTGCTTGGCGCGCTATTCTTCGGCATCGTCAAGAACGCGCTGCCGGTCATCAACATTTCGCCCTTCTGGCAGCTCGCCATTTCCGGCGGGGCGATCATCCTTGCCGTGGGGTTCAACGCGCAGGCCGAGCGCCGTAAAGGCCGTCTGATCCTTCGGAGAGCCGAAGCATGACAGTCGCTTCCACCCGCCCCCACATTCCCGACCGGCTGGAAAACCCTTGGCGCATGGCGCTGTTCAGCTGGGAGACGCTTCTGATCGTGGTGGCTGTCGCCATCTTCATCGCCAACAGTCTAGCCTCGCCCTATTTCCTGAACGTCTGGTCACTTTCGGACCTCACCTTCAACTTCACGGAAAAGGGGCTGATCGCGCTCGCCATGGCGCTGCTCATCGTCGCCGGCGAAATCGATCTTTCCGTCGCGGCCATCATCGCCCTTTCCTCCACCATGATGGGCATGGCCGTGCAGGCGGGCGCAGACACGCCGGTTCTTGTGCTGATCGCCATAGGCACCGGTCTTGCCTGCGGCATCTTCAACGGTGCCCTGGTCACGCGGCTCGGTCTGCCCTCCATCGTGGTCACCATCGGCACGATGAGTCTCTTTCGCGGCATCTCCTACATCATCCTCGGCGACCAGGCCTATAAGGGCTATCCGGCAGGCTTCGCCTTCTTCGGCCAGGGCTATGTCTGGTGGGTGATTTCCTTCGAACTTGTGCTGTTCATCGTTGCCGCCTTCGTCTTCGGCGTGCTGCTCCACAGGACGAGCTTCGGCCGCACCATCTATGCGATCGGCAACAACCCCGTCGCCGCAACATTCTCGGGCGTGCCGGTGGAGCGCGTGAAATTCATCCTCTTCTGCCTGACGGGGCTCATGTCGGGCATCGCCTCGATCTGCCTTACTTCCCGGCTTGCCTCCACACGCCCCTCCATCGCCTTCGGCTGGGAGCTGGAGGTGGTGACCATGGTGGTTCTAGGCGGCGTGTCCATTCTGGGCGGCGCGGGCAGCATTCCCGGCGTCGTCCTTGCCGCCATCATCATGGGGCTGGTCACCTTCGGGCTTGGCCTTCTCAACGTGCCGGGCATCGTCATGTCGATCTTTACCGGCCTGCTCCTCATCACGGTGATCGCACTGCCCATCCTCTGGAACCGCCTGCGGCAGAAAGGCGCCTGAAACCGCTTATACGCCACCCGCGGGGCAACGGAATGGCGGCAAGACCATTGATGAACAGGCGGGAAGCACTTCGCACTTGACCTTCCAGTTACTGGAAGGATTACAGGGGCGGGCGTTAAGGAGCACGCCCATGAAAGACGCGCACGCGAACCACGACCACGATCATGCCCATTTCCCCGCGGCGCCGCACAGCCATGCCGCGCCTGGCGCGGAAGCGGGTGTGACCCGCGATCCGGTCTGCGGCATGCTTGTGGACCCAGAGGCCGGAAAACCCAAGGCAACCTATCAGGGCCACACCTACCACTTCTGCTGCCAGGGCTGCCGCGACAAGTTCATGCAAAATCCCGAAGCGTATCTGGAGGCGACCGATCCCGTCTGCGGCATGAAGGTGGACCGCGCCACGGCACGGTATTTCACGCGCCATGAAGGCATCGGTCACTATTTCTGCTCGGCGGGCTGTCAGAAGAAATTCGAGGACTACCCGGAACGACATCTCGAACCGCGGCCGGCCGCCGAGCCCATGCCCAAGGGCACGCAATACACCTGCCCCATGCATCCCGAGATCGTGCGGGATGCGCCCGGCGCTTGCCCGATCTGCGGCATGGCTCTCGAGCCCATGGGCGTGCCGACAGGAGAGGAAGGCCCTAATCCCGAACTGGTGGACTTCACGCGGCGGCTTTGGGTGAGCGCCTTGTTCTCTATCCCTCTTCTGGTGATCGCGATGGGGCCAATGCTTGGCCTGCCCATCCGCGAATGGATGGGCGAACGCGCCGCCGCGTGGGCCGAACTCGTGCTTGCCACGCCGGTGGTCCTATGGGCGGCTGCTCCCTTTTTCCGGCGGGGCTACGATTCCATCGTCAACCGCAGCCCGAACATGTGGACGCTGATCGCCATGGGCGTGGGCACCGCCTATGGCTACAGCCTCGCGGCCACGCTTTTTCCCAACATCTTCCCGGAGCAGTTCCGCGCAGCGCATGGCGCGGTGCCCGTCTATTTCGAGGCGGCGGCCGTGATCGTGGGGCTGGTCTTCGTGGGCCAGGTGCTGGAGCTGCGCGCGCGGGAGCGCACCGGCTCGGCGATCCGCGCCCTGCTCGACCTTGCGCCCAAGACGGCGCGGCGGCTCGCTGACGATGGAACGGAAGCCGACATACCGCTCGATGAGGTGCAGGCGGGCGACCTCTTGCGCGTGCGGCCGGGCGACAGCGTGCCGGTGGACGGCGTCGTGGTCGAAGGCCGCTCGTCCGTGGACGAATCGATGATTACCGGCGAGCCCGTCCCCGTCGAAAAGACCGGGGGCGACCGGCTGACCGGCGGAACGATCAACAAGAACGGCACGCTTGTCATGCGCGCTGAAAAGGTCGGTCGCGAGACCATGCTTTCGCAGATCGTGGAGATGGTGGCCAAGGCGCAGCGCTCCCGCGCGCCCATTCAGGGCATGGCCGATCGGGTCTCATCCTATTTCGTGCCGAGCGTCGTGGCCGTCGCCATCCTGGCCTTCATTGTCTGGGCCATCTTCGGTCCGGCGCCGAGCATGGCTTTCGCCATTGTCTCGGCTGTCTCGGTGCTCATCATCGCCTGTCCCTGCGCTCTCGGCCTTGCCACGCCTATGTCGATCATGACGGCGACGGGCCGGGGCGCGCAGATGGGCGTGCTCATCAGGGATGCTGAGGCTCTTGAGCGATTCGCCAGCGTCGATACGCTGATCGTCGACAAGACCGGCACGCTGACAGAGGGCAAGCCGCGCCTCACCGATGTCATCGCTGCGGACGGTTTCGGCGAAGGCGAACTGCTCACCCTGGCGGCGAGCCTCGAACGGGGCTCGGAGCATCCGCTTGCCGAAGCCATCGTCGCCGGCGCTCAGGAGCGCTCTGTGCCGCTTTCCGACGCGGCCAATTTCGAGGCGGTGACGGGCAAGGGTGTCACCGGCACAGTCTCCGGCCGCTCGGTGGCGCTCGGCAACAGCGCGATGATGCGCGATCTCGTGGTGGAAAGCGGGGCGCTGGAGACCCGCGCCGGCGTGCTGCGCGATGAGGGCAAAACGGTGATGTTCGTGGTCGTTGACGGCCGGCTCGCGGGAATGGTCGCCGTCGCAGACCCGGTGAAGGCGACGAGCGCCGACGCAATCCGCGCTCTCCACCAGGCCGGTCTCCGCATCGTGATGGCGACGGGCGACAATGCCCGCACGGCAAATGCCGTCGCGCGTGTTCTGAGCATCGATGAAGTGCGCGCCGACATGCTGCCCGAAGACAAGAAGAAGCTCATCGACGAGTTGCATGCCAAGGGCGCCCGCGTGGCCATGGCCGGGGACGGGGTCAACGACGCCCCCGCCCTTGCCGCCGCCGATGTCGGTATCGCCATGGGCACGGGCGCGGATGTGGCGGTGGAAAGCGCGGGCATCACGCTGGTGAAGGGAGACCTCGCCGGGATCGTGCGGGCAAGGCTTCTGGCGCGGGCGACCATCCGCAACATCAGGCAGAATCTGTTCCTAGCCTTCGTATACAATTCGCTCGGCGTCCCGATCGCCGCGGGCGTGCTCTATCCGGTTTTCGGCACGCTTCTGTCACCCATGATCGCGGCGGCGGCCATGAGCCTGTCCTCGGTCTCGGTGATTGCCAACGCCCTGCGGCTGCGTAGCCTTCCCTTGAAGTGAGGCTTGCGTGGCCGTGCGGAAGCGACCACCTATCGGGCGAATGTTGCACGAGGTTCGGCCATGAATATTGGAGCCGTCGCGCGGGCGTCTGGCCTGCCGGCCAAGACCATCCGCTACTATGAGGAAATCGGCCTGTTGAAGCCCGAACGGGCGGAAAATGGCTACCGGGACTATTCGGCCGAGGATGTCCATCGGCTGCGCTTCCTGCAGCGTGCGCGTAGCTTGGGCTTCACCGTGGAACAGTGCCGCCAGCTTCTGTCGCTCTATGGCGATGCCTCGCGCGAAAGCGCCGACGTGAAGGCGATTGCCGAGGCGAAGCTGAGGGAGGTGAACCGCAAGATCGCCGAGCTGATGAGCCTGCACGACACGCTGGTCCGCCTGGTCGCAAGCTGTCAGGGAGATCACCGCCCCGACTGCCCCATCATCGAGGAACTCGCCGCCGAACATCCGGCCCCCTAGCCCGTTCGGGCGTGGCGCCCGTGTGGCGGTCGCGAACACCCTTGCAGGGATGCCGCCTATGGGTGACCGCGCACGCTCTCCAACGGTGGACTTGGCCGACTTTCGCCGGTATTTGCCTTCTTCATGCGGCTTACCACCATCGGCTTCGACGCAGACGACACCCTTTGGCAAAATGAGCGGTACTTCCGCCTGACAGAAGAGCGCTTCGCCGCACTTCTAGCAGATCATGCCGACACGCAGCATCTGTCGGAGCGCCTGCTTCAGACGGCGATGCGCAATCTCGAATTCTACGGCTTCGGCATTAAGAGCTTCGTGCTCTCGATGATGGAAACAGCCGTCGAGGTGACGGAGGGCCGGGTTCCAGGCGAGGTCCTGGGCCGGATCATGGAGATCGGCCGCGACCTCATGCGGCATCCGATCGAACCCTTGCCACATGTGGCCGACACCCTCGAGGCGCTCGCGGGGCGCTACCGGCTTGTGCTCGTCACCAAGGGTGATCTCTTCGACCAGGAGCGCAAGCTCGCCCAATCGGGTCTGGGCGGCTTCTTTGACGGCGTCGAGATCGTCAGCACCAAGACGGTCGAGACGTATGCCCGCATCTTCCGCCGTCATGGCGACGGCCCCGAACGCTCCATGATGGTGGGCAATTCGTTGAAATCGGACGTCATCCCGGCGATCCGCGCGGGAAGTTGGGGCGTCTTCGTTCCCCATGAACTCACCTGGACGTTCGAGCATGATGATCCGCCGGAAGGCGAGCTGCGCTACCGCGAACTGCCGCATCTGGGCGAACTGCAGAGCTTAATCGAGGAAATCGAAAACGCCTGACCGGCACGCAAGCGGCCTTCGCGGGAGCCTGCTATTCACACCCCGTCGACGTGCGGATATGAATGGCGGACCTGAATCGAGGAGGAAGCCATGTTCCGCTGGGGTATTCTATCCACCGCCAAGATCGCCCGCGAGCAGGTGATCCCGCAGCTCATGGATTCGGAAAATGGCGTGGTGACGGCCATCGCCAGCCGCGACGAGGCGCGGGGACGAGCGCTTGCGGAGCGTTTCGCCATTCCGCACGTCTTCTCTTCCTATGAGGCGCTGCTGGCTTCACCAGAAGTGGACGGCGTCTACATCCCGCTGCCCACCTCGCAGCATGTGGGATGGGCGGTGAAGGCCGCGGATGCGGGCAAGCACGTGCTCGTGGAAAAGCCGCTCGCGCTCAGGGCGGATGATATCCAGCAGGTCATCGAGGCACGCGACCGCAACGGGGTGCTGGTCTCCGAAGCCTATATGGTCACCTACCATCCGCAGTGGCTGAAGGCGCGAGAACTCGTCCGCAACGGCGCCATCGGCCGGCTGCGGCACGTGCAGGGCGCGTTCTCCTACTACAATGTCGATCCCAACAACATGCGCAACCGGCCAGAGCTCGGCGGCGGCGCACTGCCCGACATCGGCGTCTACCCCACCGTCACCACGCGCTTCGTGACCGGCAAGGAGCCCCTGCGCGTGCAGGCGGTGGTCGAGCGCGATCCGAAATTCGGCACCGATATTTACGCGAGCGCCAAGGCGGATTTCGGGGATTTCGAGCTGAGCTTCTACGTCTCAACGCAGATGGCCGCGCGCCAGACAATGATCTTTCACGGCGAGAAGGGCTTCATCGAAGTGGAGACGCCGTTCAACTCCCGCGGCTATGGCGATGACCGTCTCATTCTCCACAATGCGGACCATTCCGAATCCACCGCTTTCCGCTATGGCGATGTGCGCCAGTACCGCAGGCAGGCGGAAGCCTTCGTGCGGGCGGTCCGCGGCGAGAAGGCGCAGGTCTTCACGCTGGAGGACTCGGTGAAGAACCAGAAGGTGATTGACGCCATCTATCGCGCCGCCGCCCGCGAGGGCTGGGAACCCGTCTAGCGCGCATTACCGGTCGCCTAACCGCTTACGCAAAACGGTAAAGGACAGGCAGTTTTCGCCGGGCGCCGGCGCGAGGGTGAGGGATTTGCCGCCTTGCAGGAAAAAATTGCGGTTCTTATATACGCCGCAAGTCGCGCATCGGCGTTTCACCGAAGAAGCGCATCGCGGTATTTCCTTGTGAACAGGGGCTGTTGCCTGGAACGCCGGAATGGGTCCTGACAGTCTGCTTAGCGGAGAGAATAAATGGCAAAAGTCATCGGTATCGACCTCGGAACCACCAATTCCTGCGTCGCCGTCATGGACGGCAAGGACGTAAAGGTCATCGAGAATTCGGAAGGTGCGCGTACCACGCCTTCCATCGTTGCTTTCACCGACTCTGACGAGCGCCTTGTAGGCCAGCCGGCCAAGCGCCAGGCGGTCACCAATCCCGAAAACACCCTGTTTGCCATCAAGCGCCTTATCGGTCGCCGCTTCGATGACCCCACGGTCGAGAAGGACAAGAAGCTTGTCCCCTACAAGATCGTCAAGGCGGACAATGGCGATGCCTGGGTCGAAGCCCAGGGCAAGAAGTATTCTCCCTCGCAGATTTCGGCCATGGTTCTCCAGAAGATGAAGGAGACCGCCGAATCCTATCTCGGCGAGAAGGTCGAGAAGGCGGTGATTACCGTTCCCGCCTACTTCAACGACGCCCAACGCCAGGCCACCAAGGATGCGGGCAAGATCGCGGGCCTCGAGGTTCTGCGCATCATCAACGAGCCGACCGCGGCTGCGCTTGCCTATGGTCTCGACAAGAAGGACGGCAAGACGATCGCCGTCTATGACCTTGGCGGCGGTACCTTCGATATTTCGATTCTCGAGATCGGCGACGGCGTCTTCGAGGTGAAGTCCACCAATGGCGACACCTTCCTCGGCGGCGAGGACTTCGACATGCGCCTCGTCAACTACCTCGCTGACGAGTTCAAGAAGGAGCACGGCATCGATCTCAAGACCGACAAGCTTGCCCTCCAGCGCCTGAAGGAGGCTGCGGAGAAGGCCAAGATCGAGCTGTCGTCCGCCTCGCAGACCGAGATCAACCTGCCCTTCATCACCGCCGACCAGACCGGCCCGAAGCATCTGGCGATGAAGCTGACGCGCGCCAAGTTCGAGAGCCTGGTCGACGATCTGATCACGCGCACCATCGAGCCGTGCAAGGCTGCTCTGAAGGACGCGGGCCTTAACGCCGGCGAGATCGACGAGGTGGTGCTGGTGGGCGGCATGACCCGCATGCCCAAGGTGCAGGAGACGGTGAAGAATTTCTTCGGCAAGGATCCGCACAAGGGCGTGAACCCGGACGAGGTGGTTGCCATGGGCGCAGCCATCCAGGCCGGCGTGCTGCAGGGCGACGTGAAGGATGTGCTGCTGCTCGACGTGACGCCGCTGTCGCTCGGCATCGAGACGCTGGGTGGCGTGTTCACGCGCCTGATCGAGCGCAACACGACCATTCCGACCAAGAAGAGCCAGGTCTTCTCGACCGCGGAAGACAACCAGAACGCCGTGACGATCAGGGTCTTCCAGGGCGAGCGCGAGATGGCCGCGGACAACAAGCTGCTCGGCCAGTTCGACCTGGTGGGCATCCCGCCCGCGCCGCGCGGCGTGCCGCAGATCGAGGTGACGTTCGACATCGACGCCAACGGCATCGTCAACGTCTCCGCCAAGGATAAGGGCACCGGCAAGGAGCAGCAGATCCGCATCCAGGCTTCCGGCGGTCTCACCGACGAGGAGATCGAGAGGATGGTCAAGGATGCCGAGGCCAATGCCGCGGCTGACAAGAAGCGGCGCGAGACGGTCGAGGCCAAGAACCAGGCCGAGGCGCTGATCCACTCCACGGAGAAGTCGCTCAAGGACTATGGCGACAAGGTCTCCGAGGACGATCGCAAGGCGATCGAGAACGCCATCGCCGAGCTGAAGACGGCGAGCGAGGGCGACGATTTGGAGGCCATCCGAGCCAAGACGGCCGCCCTTGCCGAGGCCTCGATGAAGCTCGGCCAGGCCGTATACGAGGCGAGCCAGGCCGACAGCACGGCTCAGGCGGACGGCGCCTCCTCCGGCGGCACGAAGGCCAACGAGGACGTGGTCGATGCCGACTTCGAGGAAATCGACGAGGACGACAAGAAGTCGGCCTGACAGCCGCCGTTTACCCAGTCATCAAAATCTCGCAGGCCCGGGCTTCAAGCCCGGGCTTTTTTGTGGCCTTGTGGACCGAGCGTATCTGGGGCTGAAGGGGGCAATGATCCGCTACCGGCTGTTCGAGGTCTGGCGGTTTCTCGCCGCGCTTCTCATCATGTTCTATCATTTCGCGCATGCCGCCCCGGCGGAAAGCCTCTGGGTGAAGGACGCGCTCGAATCCCTGCGTCCGCTGCTCGATCTCTTCTTCATCATCTCGGGCTATCTGATCTTCGTGCGCTACGGCGCGGAGGTGCGCGACCTGCCGAGCTATCTGCGGTATCTCGCAAGGCGGCTCGTACGGCTTTATCCGCTGCACCTAGCAACGCTTTCCTACTTCGTTGCCGTAGGCCTTGCGGTCTCCTTCGGCCTGTCGCGCACGGGCGGCAACGCGGAACTCTACCGTTGGGACATGCTCATCCCCAATCTCCTCCTGATTCAGGCCTGGGGCTTCGACGGACCGCTGTCCTTCAACTTCGTTTCCTGGTCGCTGTCCGGGGAGTGGTTCGCGTACCTGGCCCTGCCGGTGGTCATCCTCGCCCACCGGCGCGCGGGCGTTGCGGGGCTGGCAGTCCTACTTCTTCTTTCCTACGCCGCGCTGGAGGCCATGATCCTGAGCGGCCTGATGCCGGTCAAAAGCTGGGTCTTCGCCGACAGCTGGGGCGCCTACCGGGTCTTTGCGGATTTCGTGCTTGGCGCGCTGATTTCGGTGCTGGTGGCGCGCTGCCCCTGGCGCATAGGCCAGCGCTGGCCCGCCTGGGCGGTGCTGTTCGCATCCTGCGCGCTCATGGCGGTGGACGTTAATATCTATCTTTCGATTACCGTGCTCGCACTTGCGGTCTTCCTTGCCGGTCTCGCCGAAACGACGGATCTGGAGCGCTTTTCCTACCCCGCCTTCCTGAGGCCGGCGGCCGTGGTCTCCTTTGGAATTTATCTCTGGCATCCGGTAACGGAGAACCTGTTTATTACCTTCCTTTGGAACAAGTTCACTCACGCGCCTTCCAGCGCGCTTTTCTTCGCCTATGCCGGCCTTGTCATGGTGGCGACGGTCTTTCTCGCGATCGCTTCCTTCCGCTTCTTCGAAACCCCGGTCGCCCACGCCCTGTCCAATGCGCTGGCGCTCAGGCGGGGGCCGGCGCAGACGGCGCCTGCATCGGGCTGACCCCCATCTCCCGCTGGTAAAAACCGGAAAACTATGGCATTCGCTCCTGCGAGCACCTAAATAGCTGGCACGGTTTTGGGGACACTGTTCGGAAAGTTATGCGGGATCTCTGATAGATGAAGGCCGATTTTTACGAGACGCTCTGCGTGTCGAGAAACGCCGACGAAAAAGAACTGAAGAGCGCATTCCGCAAGCTTGCCATGAAGTATCACCCGGATCGCAATCCGGGCGATAAGGAAGCCGAGCAAAAGTTCAAGGAAATCAACGAAGCCTACGAATGCCTGCGCGACCCGCAGAAGCGCGCGGCCTATGACCGCTATGGCCATGCGGCATTCGAGAATGGCGGCATGGGCGGCGGGCGCAACGCGGGCTTCAGCCCCGGCGGTTTTGCGGACATCTTCGAGGACATTTTCGGCGACATCATGGGCGGTCGCGCCCGCCGCTCCAGCGGCCGCGACCGCGGTGCCGATCTGCGCTACAATATGGAGATCACGCTGGAGGAGGCCTACACCGGCAAGACGGCGCAGATCCACGTCCCCACCTCCGCCACATGCAAGGAGTGTTCCGGTACCGGCGCGAAGCCCGGCTCGTCTCCGGCGCAATGCTCCATGTGCCACGGCGCGGGCCGAGTGCGCGCCGCTCAGGGCTTCTTCTCTATCGAGCGCACCTGCCCGCAGTGCCAGGGCCGCGGCGAAATCATCAGGGATCCGTGTCCCAAATGCTCCGGCCAGGGCCGGGTTACGGAGGAGCGGACTCTTTCGGTCAACATACCCGCTGGCATCGAGGATGGCACGCGCATCCGGCTGGCCGGCGAGGGCGAGGCGGGTCTTCGCGGCGGGCCGCCCGGCGATCTCTACATCTTCCTTTCCATCAAGCCGCACGAGTTCTTCCAGCGCGACGGCGCCGATCTTTACTGCAAGGTGCCCATTTCCATGACCACAGCGGCGCTCGGCGGCTCGTTCGAGGTCACCACGCTCGACGGCACGCAGACGCGCGTGAAGGTTCCAGAGGGAACCCAGAGCGGCCGCCAGTTCCGCCTGCGCGGCAAGGGCATGCCCGTGCTGAGGCAACCGCAGGTGGGCGACCTTTACATTCAGGTCACGGTGGAGACGCCGCAGAACCTGACGCGACGGCAGCGGGAGCTGCTTGAGGAATTTGAGCGGATATCCTCCCATGAGAACAGCCCCCAATCGACGGGCTTCTTCTCGCGCATGAAGGATTTCTTCGAATCCTTCGGTGAGCGAAGGGTATAGGACCCGGCTCGATACGGGATTGGAGGCTGCCGATGAGCAAGAGCTTGGGTGTTCGCAAGGCGATTGCGGATCGCTTTGGAGAAGAGCTGCGCTTTTTCCGGGGCTGGATCGACCATCCGAAGGCCGTCGGTTCCATCATCCCCACGAGCAGCACCACCGCGCGCCGCATGGCCTCGGTTATCGACACAAGCTCAGGCCTACCGGTGCTCGAGACAGGCCCCGGCACCGGCGTGATCACGCGCGCCATCCTGGCGCGGGGCGTGAAACCGGAAAATCTCTACGCCATTGAATACTCGTCCGACTTCGTCCAGCATCTGCGCCGCAACCACCCTCGCGTCAACGTGATCGAGGGCGACGCCTTCGACCTTGACCGCACGCTCGGCCCCGACGCTCCGCCTCTCTTCGATTGCGTCATCTCCGGCGTGCCGCTGCTCAATTTCCCCGTGGAGGCGCGCATCCGCTATCTGAACGGCCTTTTGGGGCGCATTCCGGCCGGCCGCCCGGTGATCCAGCTCACCTATGGCCCGAGATCGCCCATTCCCCCCGGGCGCGGCGACTATACGGTAGAGCATTTCGACTTCGTTCTCCGCAACATCCCGCCGACCCAGCTTTGGATCTATCGCCGGGTGAAGCATTGACCTGCCTACCGGAAGCGGTGGGATCGAGAGGCACCGGCGCCACTCGTGGCAGGTTGCGCCGCCGCCTGAATCTCTTATAGAGCGGACAGCCCGGAGGTTGTTCATGACTCCGCGAATTCTGGTCTTTGCCGGATCGATCCGCACAGGCGCCTTCAGCGGCAAGACCGCCGATGCGGCCGTGAAGGAACTGGTCCTGCAGGGGGCCGAAGTGACCCGTATCTCGCTTGCCGACTATCCCCTACCCCTGATGAACCAGGACCTGGAGCGGGAGAAGGGCGTGCCGGAAAATGCTGTCAAGCTCGCGCATATGATTGCCGCCCATGACGGCCTGCTGATCGCAACGCCCGAATACAATTCCTCGCTGCCACCGCTGTTGAAGAACACCATCGACTGGGTGAGCCGCGTCAAGGCAGATGCGCAGGGCCGACCCATGCGGGCTTTCGCCGGCAAGCCGGTCGGGCTGTGCTCCTCCTCCGATGGCATGTATGCAGGCGTTCGCGCCATCACCCATCTGCGCAGCGTTCTGGTTCACTGTCAGGCTCATGTGATCACGCCGCAATGCTCCGTGCCGCGCGGCGCCGAAGCTTTCGACGAGAACGGCGATTTTGTTGAGGAACGGCTTCGCAAGGCCATGGCCAGGGTCTGCAGCACGCTGATAGAGCATGCGGTGCTGTTTTCCAGACGGGCGGAGGTGAGATGACCCATATGCGCGAGCGACTGATCGTCGGTCTTGACCTGCCGAGCGTGGCGGAGGCGGAAAAGGCCGTGGGCGAACTGGGCGAGATGGTCGCCTTCTACAAGATCGGCTATCAGCTCGCTTTCGCAGGAGGTCTCGGCTTTGCCCAGGAGCTTGTGCAGGCGGGCAAGAAGGTCTTCCTGGATCTGAAGCTTCTCGACATCGACAACACCGTTGCCCGGGGCGTGGAAAGCGTTGCCCGGCTGGGTGTAACGATGCTCACGGTTCATGCCTATCCGAAGGCTATGCGTGCCGCGGTGGCTGCCGCCGAAGGCTCCGGCCTTTGCCTGCTCGGGGTTACGGTGCTGACCTCCATGGATGCAGAGGACCTGGCCGAAGCAGGTTACGCCCACGACCCAGAGACGCTCGTGCGGCGCCGCGCGGAACAGGCACGCGATGCCGGTATGGGCGGCCTGGTGTGCTCTGCCGCCGAGGCGGCCATAGTGCGCGGCATCGTCGGCCCGGACATGGCCGTGGTCACGCCCGGCATACGGCCCGCGGGTGCTGCGGCCGGCGACCAGAAACGGGTCGTCACGCCGGGCGATGCCATCCGCGCGGGCGCAAGCCATCTTGTCGTGGCCCGGCCCATCATTGGCGCGACTGACCGCCAGGCTGCCGCCCAGGCCATTCTCGAGGAGATGGTGGCCGCCGACGGTTGAGCGAAAGGGGAAGAGGAAATGCCCAAAGCCTACTGGATTGCTCATGTGGATGTGCGCGATGCCAAGCGCTACAAGGATTACGTCGCCGCGGCAAAGCCCGCCTTCGAGCGTTACGGCGCAAAATTCCTCGCCCGGGGCGGCCATTACGAGGCGCTGGAAGGCAAAGGACGGGGCCGCAACGTGGTGATCGAGTTCCCATCCTTCCAGCACGCCAAGGATTGCTACAATTCTCCAGAGTATCAGAAGGCTAAGGCGATCCGTCAGGAAGTGGCCGAGGCGGATGTGGTTCTGGTGGAAGGCTTCGAGGGCTGATCGCGCACATCAGCCGCGCCTTCTGCGAGCACCCGTGGCCGGCCTTTTGAGGCGCGGGTCTGAAATCTCCGGCCACCTCTATTGCATCGCAGCAAAACCGCGCTAGTGTGTAGGGCATGAAAGCCATCCTGCCGCTGCCCGCCTGATCTGCTGCGGGACGATCTGCGATGTATTATCAGCTCTACGAGCTCCAGCACGCCGCATTGCAGCCGGGGAGGGCCTTTGCGGATGCGGTGCGGCTCTTCTACTCCAATCCCGCTAACCCCTTCGCAAACACCATCTGGGGCCGCTCCATAGCAGCCGCAGCGGAGGTTTTCGAGCGCACCACCCGCCGCTACAGAAAGCCGGAATTCGGCATCACCGAAACGGTGGTGGATGGTAAGACGGTCGCCGTCCGGGAAAGGGAGGTATGGGCGCGCCCCTTCTGCCGGCTGATCCACTTCGAGCGTGACTTGCCCCTCCGCCGGCGGCCCGACACCAAGCTTTTGATCGTCGCGCCGCTGTCGGGGCATTATGCAACCCTTCTGCGCGGCACGGTGGAGGCGATGCTGCCCCACGCCGACGTCTACATCACCGACTGGACCGACGCGCGCATGGTGCCCCTATCGGACGGGCGTTTCGACCTCGACGATTACATCGACTACCTCGTAGACATCTTCGCCCATTTGGGTCCTGGCGCCTCGGTGATGGCCGTATGCCAGCCATCCGTTCCGGTGCTGGCGGCGGTTGCGCTGATGGAGGCGCGGGGCGATCCGAACCCGCCCGCCGCCATGGTTCTCATGGGCGGTCCCATCGACACGCGGCGCAACCCGACGGCCGTCAACCATCTGGCTCAGGAAAAGGGCCTCGATTGGTTCCGCGACAATGTCATCATGCAGGTGCCCTGGCCGCACCCAGGCTTTCAACGGCCAGTCTACCCCGGATTCCTGCAGCTTTCGGGATTCATGAGCATGAATCTCGACCGGCACATCCTCGCCCACAAAGAATTCTTCCTGCATCTGGTTCAGGGAGACGGCGATTCAGCCGAAAAACACCGCGCGTTCTACGACGAATATCTGGCGGTGATGGACTTGACGGCGGAGTTCTACTTGCAGACGGTCGATACGGTCTTCATCCGCCACGCGCTTCCCCGCGGCGAGATGATCCATCGCGGCGAGCCAGTCGATCCTTCCGCTATCCGTTCGGTAGCGCTGCTCACCATCGAAGGCGGGAAGGACGACATCTCGGGCCTGGGACAGACCGAGGCCGCCCATGATCTCTGCGTCAATATTCCGCAGTCCCTGCGCGGCCACCACCTTGAGCCGGATGTCGGCCACTATGGCGTTTTCAGCGGCTCGCGCTTCCGTTCGGCCATTCTACCCAGGATCATTGATTTTCTTGCCGTTCACGGCGGCGGAGAAACGCGGAAGAAGAAACGGCCTCGCTAGTGCCGCCTTCCCCGTTATCCCCGCAATCTATCCTCACCTGGTAACCATAGTAGAGGATGGTGGACTTTTTCCATTGACAAGAGCCCTCTCAACTTCGTTAATTTATCCTTAACGTAGAATAAATTGTTGGGGAGCGGCTTTTATGGCTGCCAGGCGGGCGGGTATCGTCACCGCTATAGTATTGTGTTTGGCCCCCGGCCTGACGAGCAGTCCAGCGGAGAGCTCCGGGCTAATGGTTACCGGCTCCGTAACCTCCCAGCCGATCGGCCATTACGAGTTCTGCCAGAAGAGACCGCAGGAATGCGCGATTAGGCCACGCGACACCGGCCCGCTCAAGGTAACACCCGCGCTCTGGAACAAGATCGTGGCCGTCAACGCGGCGGTTAACCGCGCTGTGAAGCCGGACAGCGACATCAATATCTACGGCCGTGAAGAGGTCTGGACCTATCCGGTAAACGGTATCGGCGACTGCGAAGACTACGTGCTGGAAAAGCGGCGCCGGTTGCACGACGCGGGCATATCGCTCTCCAATCTCCTGATCACCGTCGTGCGCAAGCGTGACGGCGAGGGTCATGCGGTCCTTACTGTGCGCACTGACCGGGGCGACTACATCCTCGACAACCTCAACAGCGAAGTGAAGCTGTGGAGTCATACAGGCTATACCTATCTCAAGCGGCAGGCGAGCAACCACACCGGCCGCTGGGTGAGCCTGCGTGACGAGAACAATCTTCTGGTCGGCGCCGTCCTCGAGCAGTAAAGCCCCTTTCCGGAACCGCAGCTTACGCCGAGCAGCCGCCGCGCCCATAGACGCGGTGCCGTGAGCATGGCCATTACAGATAATCAGACCCTCCGGAACATCGCCTGGCGCCCCGCAGCGATCACCGCTCTCCGCCGACTGCGACCCAGCTACATGCTTCCTGAAAACACACGGACATCCGGCAATGGGAGAAGCCCTCACATTCATGCCGGATATAGAAGCGGCAATGGCCTCTATAATTACAGTCACGGTGTCGGAGCGGCCGAGCCTCGTTCGTCCTTTGGGTGTTGATCGGCAGTCACCACGGTTCCATCAATCACGAGGATGAAAGCAATGCCCAGCACCATCCGCCTGCACCGCGTTCTGACCGCCAGCCGCGAGAAGGTCTATCGCGCTTTCATCGAGGCTGACGCGCTTGCCAAATGGCTTCCGCCCAATGGGTTCACCTGCACCGTGCACCATCTTGAGCCAACGACTGGCGGTATGTTCAGAATGTCCTTCCGAAACTTCACGACAGGCAAGAGCCACTCGTTCGGCGGCCAATATCTCGAGCTCGTACCCGGCAAGCGCCTGCGCTACACGGACACGTTCGACGACCCCAACCTGCCCGGCGAAATGCATGTGACAGTGGACCTGAAAAAGGTGTCAGTGGGCACCGAGCTGAACATCGTCCAGGAGGGTGTGCCCGACCTCATTCCAGCGGAAGCATGCTATCTCGGCTGGCAGGAATCGCTGCGAAGCCTGGCAAAGCTCGTCGAGCCCGAAATCAACCAGTAGCGCCGGGATGGCCCCGGATTAAACCCGGACGCGGCGATAGGCGGAGTCCGGGAGTGCCTCATCTTTGCACGGGCTCCGCTGCACTCAGTGCAGAGCTGACGCTGCGACATTTCGCTTTCCGCTCAAGCTGACCTTGCAACTCAGGTTTCGATCGGAGTAGATATGTTCACGGTCATAACAATGCCTATTCCCGGCCGGTCCAGCGGAAAGCCATGCTCGTCTGCCACTGCAACATCATCACGCAGAAGGAAATCGAGGCGACCATTGTCGCCATGCTTGATGAAGATCCGTGGCAACTAATCGTGCCCGCGAAAATTTATCATGCCATGTCGAAGCGTGGCCGCTGCTGCGGGTGCTTTCCAAATGTGGTGGAAACCATTATCCGTGTAACGGAGGAGTACCACCGCAACAACCATGGTAGCGACGCGGAGATCGTGACATATTTGGATCGTGTCCGCGCCTTGCGGGAAAAGTTCGGGAGCAGGTTCATTGAAAGGCGATACAAGGGTCATAGAGCGGCTTAACGAGGCTCTTTTCCTGGAGCTTGGCGCCGTAAACCAGTACTGGCTGCACTACCGTCTCCTAGAGGATTGGGGTTACACCAAGCTGGCGGAGAAGGAGCGCGCCGAATCCATTGAGGAGATGCATCACGCTGACAAGCTGATCCAGCGCATTATCTTCCTGGAAGGGCATCCCAATCTGCAGACGGTGGCGCCGCTCAGAATCGGGCAGAACGTAAAGGAAGTGCTGGAGGCGGATTTGGCCGGCGAGTACGACGCCCGCACCTCCTATAAGCGCTCGCGCGAAATCTGCCAGGAAGCGGGCGACTACGTCTCGATGAAGCTTTTCGAGGAGCTGCTTGCCGACGAGGAGGGCCACATCGACTTCCTCGAGACGCAGCTTGCCTTGCTCGATGATATTGGCGAGGAGAAGTATGGCCTCCTCAACGCCCACTCGGCAAAGGACGCCGAGTAACTCGGGCGCCCAGAAGCCTTCAGGCTTGCGACATCACTGCGCTCCGAATTTTCGTTTCCAGGCGCAGTGATCACTATTGCCCGGAATGCACTCTACCCGGGGCAAGACTGGCGATCGCAGCCGCACTCCGTTTCCGCATCCATAGCCGACGAATGACGGGTTACGCCGTTCCGGCGGTGCCGGGCAGCGCCGCTGGGCGGAACATGCGCTCTCCTTACTCTCATTCGGGCCTATCGGCGCACCACTGCAAGATCCATGTCGAAGTCGACGACATTGGAGTAGAGCGGCGTTCCCACATCCATGCCGTAGCGGGAGCGGTACACCTGACCCTCGACGTGTAACCGGATTTCGGTGCCACGGAACTCCGCAAGCTGAACGTTGAAGGTTTCTCCAAAGGTGCGGCCGCGCGCGGTGAGATTACCTTCGATGACAGCCGTGTCCTCACCGGTGCGGGTTACATGGGTCGAGACGAAGGTGATTGCCTTCTCGTTCGCTGTATCGAAAACGGCATCCGACTTGAGGAAGTTGTCGATCCGCTCCTGTCCCGTCGTCACGCTCTCCGGATAGATGGTGATCATCACGCGGGCGCGCTCCATATCGTCCGCAGGGATGTCGATATTTCCGTCGAAGCGCATGAACCGGCCCTTGATACCCGGTCCGCCTACTGCGGAAACCGTGAATGCAAGGCTGGAATCGTCCGCAACGAGGCTGTAACGCCCTGCCGCCTCGGACAGCGAAGGCACCTGCGCGCGCGACGGCGCGCCAAGAAGCAGGAAGATCACAAGTGCAATTATGCGCGTCGGCATCATCGTCGTTCCGAGCCGGAACTATCCGACGCGCTGCCGTCACCTGCCAGTCACGGTTTCGTGCGGCGGACGGGATGAAGCATCCGCTTCAGCGTTTCGTCCCTGAGGATGAAGTGGTGGCGCAGCGCAGCCAGCGCATGCCCGGCAATCAGTGCAATGGCTGCATAGGCGAGAAGGTGGTGGACGAACCGCCAGAAGTTTTCGTTCGGCTCGGATATTTCGACAGGCAGATGCGGAAGCAGGAAAAGCCCGAAGACCAGCGTGGGGATGCCGAGCACAGAGGCGGAAACCAGCGTCCAGCCTGAAAAAGGCAGGGCAAGGAACAGAGCATAGAGCAGGCGGTGAACTACCGCGGCGAGCCGCCGCTCCCACGGCCGAAGCGAGGCCGGCTGCCGCGGCAGAGGATTGGCGAGCCGCCAGGCAAGCCGGAGGGCGAACAGGCCGAAGATCAGGAAGCCGGTGGATTTGTGCCACTGGATGAGGTCGAAAGCCAAGCGCTGGCTTTCGACCCGCATCATGGTAAGCCCGAGGCCGATCTGCCCGAACGCAAGCACCGCGATCGCCCAATGAAGGACGATTGCAACGAGACCGTAGCGCTCCGCCGAATTGCGCAACTTCATTGGCGCTGTCCTCCGAGTGGCGGGGAGCTATCCCCTCAGCAGTGCTCGTCCAGTTCGCGTCAGGGCTTTGTCATCGATAGCGCCCGTCGGAGCAGGACGGCGATACGGCCCGGATCGCTGAACTGCGCGAGATCATTCGCGATATCAGGTCGGACGAAGCCAACGTCTATCGCGGACTGAAGCGCATCTGCGCGCTTGCCAAGACTACGATGGAAAATCAGGCAAAGCAGCTTGGCAAAGGGTCGGTAGGTCCATCTGCGATATGCAGGTGTGCCCGCTTGCTATCTCCTCAGCACGCCGCCGGTCTGCTTGCCGACATTCTCCACGATCTTTCCGGCCAGAGCCTCAAAATCCTCGTCGGTCAGCGTCCGTTCCACAGGCTGGATGGTGACCTCGACGGCGATGGACTTCCTGTCCGGGCCGAGAGAAGCGCCCTCGAACACGTCGAAGACATTGACGCCCGCGATCAGCTTCTTGTCGGCGGCCGCTGCGGCGCGCGTGACGGTTGCCGCCGCGACATCCTTGCCGACAATGAAGGCGAAGTCGCGCTTGACGGCCTGGAAGGGCGAGACGTCCAGCCGCGGCCTGGTGCGTGTGGCGCGCGCCTTAGGCTCGGGGATCGCATCGATGAAGATTTCGAAGCCGCACAGCGGCCCGGAGACGTCCATCTCCTCGAGCGTCCTCGGATGGAACTCGCCGAAGGTCCCGAGGACGTTCTTCGGCCCGAGCTTGATCGTGCCCGAGCGACCGGGGTGATACCAGGATGGCCCGCCTGCCTCGATCTGCAGCTTGTCCACCGGCGCGCCGCACGCTTCCAGAACCGCGAACGCATCGGCCTTGGCCTCGAAAACGTCCACAGGCGCGGCATTGCCCGCCCAGTGGCGGCCCTGGCGCTCCATCCGCGCGGTACCGCGGCGGATGCCGGCTGCAGCCAGCCGCTGATCCTCCGGTCGGTCGCCTTCATAGGCGCTGGAGACCTCGAACAGCGCCACGTCGCCGAATCCGCGGTCCGCATTGCGCTGGGCGGCGGCGATCAGCCCCGGAAGCAGCGAGGGTCGCATAGTTGACATATCGGACGCGATAGGATTGGCAAGCCGGATGAGGCGGCGATTGTCCGCGAAGAGCCGCGCGTGACCATCGGGGATGAAGGACCAAGTCACCGCCTCCATCATGCCGCGCACGGCGAGCGCGCGCTTGGCGTGGCGTGTGCGAAGCTGTGCCGTGGTGAGAATGCGCCCGCCCACCGTCTCCTTCGAGACCATCACCTGCGGCTCGATCCTGTCGACGCCGTGGACGCGCATCACCTCTTCCACGAGGTCGGCCTTGCCATCCACATCCGGCCGCCAGGAGGGGACGATGACATCCACCACATCACCCTCGCCCTGCGGCTCGAAGCCGAGCCGTTTCAGAATGGCGAGACTTTCCGCCTTCGGCACGTCGAGACCGGTCAGCCGTTTCACCTCCGAAACCGGAAAGGAAACCACCTTGCGCTCGGCCGGGTCGTAGCGCCGGCCGGCCACATAGCTTCTGGTGGGCTGACCGCCGCACAGATCCAGCACCATGCGGGTCGCAAGCTCGAGTCCTGGCTCGTTGAAGGCCGGGTCTATACCGCGCTCATTGCGGTAGCGCGCATCGGTGATGATGCCGAGCTCGCGGCCCGTTCGCGCCACGCTGATCGGCTCCCAGACGGCCGCCTCGATCAGCACGTCCGTAGTGTTCTCGTCGCAGCCGGAGTGTTCACCGCCCATGACGCCAGCGATGGATTCCACACCGTTGTCGTCAGCGATCACGCACATATCGGCGCCGAGCCTGTATTCCCGGCCGTCGAGTGCCAGAAGCGTCTCGCCGGCAACGGCCCGGCGCACCACGAGGTCGCCCTTGACCTTCGCCGCGTCGAAGACATGGAGCGGGCGTCCGCGGTCGAAGGTGAGATAGTTGGTGATGTCCACCAGCGCGTTGATCGGGCGCAGACCAATTGCCTTCAGCCGCTGCTGCATCCATTTTGGCGAGGGGCCGTTCTTCACGCCACGCACCAGGCGGACTGCAAAAGTGCGGCAGAGATCAGGGGCCTCTATGTGGACCTTGACGGGAGATTCACCCCCGCCCTCGACGGGCTCCACCACGTGATCCTTCAGCCGCCCGAGGCCGGCCGCGGCAAGGTCGCGCGCAATGCCGTGAACGCCGGTGCAGTCGGGCCGGTTGGGCGTCAGGCCGATCTCGATCACCGGATCGTCCAGCTTCGCCCACTCGGCAAAGGACGCCCCCACAGGAGCATCCTCCGGCAGCTCAATAATGCCGTCGTGGTCGTCGGAGATCATCAGCTCGCGTTCCGAGCACATCATGCCGTGGCTCTCCACGCCGCGGATCTTACCGACTGACAGCGTGATATCAGTGCCGGGGATATAGGTTCCGGGCGCTGCGAAGGCGCCGATCAGCCCGGCGCGCGCGTTCGGGGCGCCGCAGACCACCTGTATGGGCTTGCCGTCGCCCTTGTCCACCGTCAGCACCTTGAGCCGGTCGGCGTCCGGATGTTTCTCGGCCGTTAGCACCCTGGCGATGACGAAGGGCTTCAGCGCCTTCTTGTCGTCGACGGACTCGACCTCAAGCCCGATCATGGTAAGGGTTTCCACGATCTGATCGAGCGAAGCGTCGGTGTCGAGGTGATCCTTGAGCCAGGAGAGAGTGAATTTCATTTTTCAGCCTGATAGCGTCGCGCAGGAGGCGCAGGCGGGCAGTGCCCGGGTTGGAGTGATTGAATTCAAGCGGCCTTTCGGGGCTTCTTCGCACCTGGAGCCTTCCAGCCGAGAAGCATGGCCTTTACGGAAATGCCCTCGTCCATGACCGGCCACCAAATTCCGCTGAACTGAAGCTCGACAACGGCCCGATCTTCCGGAGAAGCCTTCTCCAGGAAGGGATACCACCATATAGGAGCCCTGATCTGGCGCCCGTCTGCCAAAGTGGCGTAGACATATTCGTCATCGCACCATGCGGCAACGGGGCGCGTTTCTTCTGTCTCAAAATCCGAAGAACTCATTCCACGCTCCGATCCAGGCATCGCGGTTCTCCGAAACGATCGCCAAGAGTTCCTTCATCTCGCGCTCATTGTAACCGTACTGGTACTCTACCTCCAAACTCCGCAACCAGACCTTGGCAGACTTTCCATCCGTCGCAGTATGAACATGAGGCGGTTCGAACGCATCAGATGAATAGAAGCGGAATTTGTATCCCCTCCATATAAGCAGCGTCGGCATCGGCTCACGAGCTCAGACCGCCGAACAGCGTCGGCAGGTCGAGCGGGCGGAAACCGTAGTGCTCCAGCCAGCGCACGTCGGCGTCGAAGAAGGCGCGCAAGTCCGGCATGCCGTATTTCAGCATGGCGATGCGGTCGATGCCCATGCCCCAGGCGAAGCCCTGGTACTCGTCCGGGTCGAGCCCGCCATAGCGCAGCACATTCGGGTGCACCATGCCGCAGCCGAGGATCTCCAGCCAGTCGTTGCCCTCGCCGAAACGGATCTCGCCGGGCTTGGAGCGGTCGCACTGGATGTCCACCTCAAGGCTCGGTTCCGTGAAGGGGAAGAAGCTCGGCCGGAAGCGCATGTTGATCTGCGGCACCTCGAAATAGGCCCTGCAGAACTCGGTCAGCACCCACTTCATGTTGGCGACGTTGGCCGTCCGGTCGATCACCAACCCCTCGAGCTGATGGAACATGGGCGTGTGGGTGGCGTCCGAGTCCGCGCGGTAGGTCTTGCCGGGGATGACGATGCGAATGGGCGGCTTCTGGGCTTCCATGGTGCGAATCTGCACAGGCGAAGTATGCGTGCGCAGAAGCTTGCGCTCACCCTTCTCGTCCGGCTCGAAGAAGAAGGTATCGTGCATCTCCCGGGCCGGATGCCCTTCGGGGAAGTTGAGCGCGGTAAAGTTGTAGTAATCCGTCTCGATGTCCGGTCCCTCGGCGATCGAAAAGCCGAGGTCGCCGAAAATGGCAGCGATTTCGTCGATCACCTGGGTGATGGGGTGGATGCGGCCGCGTTCGGCCGGCGCGCGCGGCACGGGCAGCGTCACATCGACCTTCTCGCGCTCGAGCCGCGCCGCGATGGCCGCTTCGCGCAGTTCTGCCCGGCGTACACTGAGTGCTTCGGTCACGCGGTCCTTGAGCCCGTTGATGGCGGCGCCCATCACCTTCCGCTCCTCGGGCGACATCAAACCCAGCATCTTCAGCTTCTCCGAAACGGAGCCCTTCTTGCCGAGCGCCGCCACGCGAACGGCTTCCAGAGCCTGCTCGTCGCCGGCTGCGGAAATCTCCGCAAGGATCGTTCTTTCGAGTTGGTCCAAGTCGTTCATGGTCCTTCCTTCACCCCCTCGGTCAGCACGGCCGCACCTTGCCGCTGACCGGCAGGTGCGCTCTCCTGCGAGAGGGCACGCTTCAAGAACTCCGTCCCCTTCAGGATGCGGCGCCCGTCGCTGCCGAGTGCCGCCATCTTTTCCAACAAGGCGAGCGGCGGAAGCAAGGGCGAAAAGAAGCCGACGATCGGAAGAAGCGCATCCAGCACACCGGCCGGTGCGTTGGCGAGATAAGCGGCCAGTGCCTTGTCCTGCGTCTCCGGTAAAAGGGCGCGCGAGGAAATCTGCAGGAAAAGCAGCCACAGATCTCGGGCCTGCGCCGTGCGCAGCGGCATGACTGCCTCCGGCTCCTCCTCAAAGTCGATGAACCCCCATCGGCCCTCTTCCAGGAACATGTCGCGCACATGAGGTCGGCCGTGGCAAAGGCCAGCGGCGTGAACGCGGCCAAGGGCCGCCGCCGTGCCGATAAGCAGGTCATCATGGGCCTGCGGATCGGTTTCCCGCAGCTCCAGGAGCGCACCGGCTGCGATGCCGTTCACATGGCCGAGGACGATCACGGCTTCCCCGCTACAGACCAGCGGCGGCACTGCGAAACCGGCAGTGCGGAATGCCTCCATCTTGCGCAGCTCGCGTTCAACCGCACGCTGCGCATTGACCAGCGGCGAGGCGCGCATGAACGCTTTCGGAGCAAGCGGGGAAAGCAGTTCGTGCAGGCGCTTTGCCAGCGGCTTGCGCTCAGTGTCATAGCGCTTGATCCAGATCCTGCGCCCATTGAGGACAGCCGAGGCAATGCGCTTCCTCTCGCCCGAGGCGAGAAGACGCTGCAGTTCCGCCAGCGCGTGCTGCGAGGGAGCATCCGGCCAACCCTCCTTGGCAAGCCTTGCCATCCCTATCGCCCCTCTAAACCCATCCTCAACGAAAAAACCCGCGCCAGCCCTACCAGCGCGGGTTCCCGAATTACTGCCTCTGTCCGGGAGCGCTGGGCTTAAGCGACAGCGCTCTCAAACTGGTTCGGCGTGGTATCCTTCAGATATTCGAGCGCCTTCTTGGCCTTGGCCACGATGGCGGCGAAAGCCTGCGGCTCGCGCACGGCCATGTCGGCCAGCACCTTGCGGTCGATCTCGATGCCCGCCTTGTTCAGCCCGTCGATCAGGCGCCCATAGGTCAGCCCATGCTCGCGGGCGGCAGCATTGATGCGCTGGATCCACAGCGCGCGAAAATTGCGCTTCTTGTTCCGGCGGTCGCGATAGGCATACTGCAGCGAACGCTCCACCGCCTGCTTGGCGATGCGGATCGTGTTCTTGCGGCGGCCGTAGAAGCCCTTGGCGGCTTTCAGGACCTTCTTGTGCTTGGCGTGGGCGGTTACGCCCCTCTTCACGCGTGCCATGACGAAACTCCTTCGTTCCTGAAACCGCTAGAAACTATAGGGCATGAAGGGCTTCACGATCTTCGTGTCGGGATCGGAAAGCACCATCGTGCCGCGCGCGTTGCGGATGAACTTGTTGGAACGCTTGATCATGCCATGGCGCTTGCCGGCGGCCTGCACCTTGACCCGGCCGGTGGCGGTCACCTTGAACCGCTTCTTGGCGGCCGATTTTGTCTTCAGCTTGGGCATTTTGCTTCTCCTTATGGGCGCTTCAGCGCCTGTTCGTTGGCCGGGCCAAGGCCCGGAAGCATTCGGAGCCGCCACGGCATGCCCTGCCGGGCGGCTCGAAAGACGCGGCCTTATAGCGGCAGTACCGCAAAAGCGCAACCATCCGCTTCTCGGCGGGCAAGGCGGGCGCCTGCGGCACCCGGCCTACGGCCGATTTATCGGGGAGCGAGCACCATCATCATCTGACGGCCCTCGAGCTTGGGCTCCGCCTCGACCTTGGCAATTTCTTGCACGTCCTCGCGAACGCGCTCGAGAAGTTTCATGCCAAGCTCCAGATGGGCCATCTCACGGCCACGGAAGCGCAAGGTAAGCTTCACCTTGTCGCCCTCTTCAAAGAAGCGGCGCACGGCCTTCATCTTTGTCTCATAATCATGAGTGTCGATGTTCGGCCGCATCTTGATTTCTTTGATCTCGATGGTCTTTTGTTTCTTGCGCGCCTCGGCTGCCTTTTTCTGGCTCATATATTTGAGTTTGCCGAGATCGGCGATCTTGCAGACGGGCGGATCGGCATTCGGCGACACCTCGACGAGGTCTAGGCCTGCCTCCTGGGCGGCCTCCAGCGCATCCTCGATCGATACGATGCCCCGATTTTTACCCTCCTCATCGATAAGCTGAACCCGGGGAACCCGGATCTCGCGATTGGCGCGGGGACCTTCCTTGACGGTCGGCGGCGCTTTGAATGGTCTGCGAATGGTCGTTGTCTCCTCAATCGTTGACGAAATGCGTTACCCCAACGGCAAGCGACGCGTATGTGGGCTTGCCGTATGCTGTGTCAATAGCATAACCGGGGCAAAGAATCACGACGGAAGCGCGCTCAACCGAGGCGCAATTGAGCGCCCGCTCCTGTTAAGGAAACCTGCATTTGCCAGGGAGCATTACCATGAACCGAGACGAGCCGGTCTTCATCGATGTCGGAGGCAACCCGATCGCCGTACGTCACCGGCCGGGAAATATGCCGGGGCTCGTATGGCTTGGGGGCTACCGCTCGGACATGAGCGGCACGAAGGCCGCGGCGCTCGACGCCTGGGCGGGCGAGCGCGGTCTCGCCTGCACGCGGCATGACTATTCCGGCCATGGCGAATCAGGCGGCGCGTTCATGGAGGGCACCATTTCGCGCTGGCTTTCCGAGAGCCTTGCCGTCTTCCGACACTTCACGACCGGAAGGCAGATCCTCGTCGGTTCTTCCATGGGCGCATGGATCGCGCTGCGCATGATCGAGGAGTTGCACAAGGCCGGCGAAGGCGCGCGGGTCTGCGGATTGCTGCTGCTGGCGCCGGCGCCGGACTTCACCACCGAGCTGATGGAGCCCAAGCTCACGGAAGAGCAGCGCCGAGCCCTGGAGGAACAGGGCTATATCGAGGAGGCTTCCGAGTATTCACCGGAACCCAATATCTATACCAGAGCCCTCTTCGAGGATGGCCGCGCAAACCGGGTGCTCAAGGGAATCATTGACACCCATTGCCCCGTGCACATCCTGCAGGGCATGGTCGATCCGGACGTGCCCTATACGCACGCCATGCGCCTCGTTGAGCATCTGCCGGCCGACGACGTCACCCTCTCCCTCATCCGGGACGGAGATCACCGCCTTTCACGCCCGCAGGACATTGATCTCATCCTGCGTGTAACGGCATCTCTGGTGGATCGCTGCAGCGGCTGAGACTCGGGCCGCGATCTGAGCCGCGCATGCGGCATCCCTCGTTTTGATTTCGCCTAGTAGGAAAAAGACGTTCCTGCGGAATTCGCTTTTTGGTGTGGCGTATCTTGAAAGCCGATATGGCCCTTACCATGTCAGATTTAGCGGCCGCGCCCCCGACAACCCCAATGAGGAACTGCTGACGATGACCCATTCTGCCCTTATCCGCCCGGCTTGGACGCCGGCGACGATCGCCATCATGGTGATCGGCTTCATGGTCTGGTGGCCGCTGGGACTCGCGATGCTGGCTTACATCCTGTGGGGCGACCGCCTCGGAGACTTCAAGCGGGACGTGAATCGCGCCACCGACGGCATGTTTGTAAATTGCCGCCGCGCCAGCCGCGCCCATGCGCGCACGGGCAACATCGCCTTCGACGAATGGCGTGAGAAGGAGTTGGAGCGCCTGGCGGAAGAGCGCCGCAAGCTCGATGCCATGCGCGACGAGTTTGACGAGTATGTACGTGAGCTGCGCCGCGCCAAGGACCAGGAGGAGTTCGACCGCTTCATGCAGGAGCGCAGGAACAGGGCCAGCCGAGGCCCTGACGACACCGGCTCCAGCGTGACGGACCTGAACTGAGCACGCACAGTCCGACCTCCAGCATGTTCGGCGCCCTTCAGGGCGCCGTTTCTTTGTTCGGGCCGGGTTTCGGCGACGGCTCCTCAGCGCAATCCCGGGAAAAAGTGGACGCCAGCTTTCTCTCCGGAATTGCGCAAAACAATTGCGAATCGCTTATGGTGCCGGAATGCCGTACCGCCCCCTCCAGCGCGCTCCCTTGAAGGCCTCCCCGCCAGCCGGACACATCCATCGGGTGGCCGGGCGCGAACTGCCGCTGAGGATCGTGGAAAACGGCCGCGCCCGCCGGCTGATCCTCCGCATCGCGCCGAGAGGAAGCGAACTGCGGGTCACGATACCGCCGGGCGTATCGCTGCACGAAGTGCAGCGATTTCTGGAGCGCCATCACGGCTGGCTTGAAGAGCGGCTGAAGAAGCTCCCCGAACAGCCGCTCGTACGCCCGGGCATAAAGATCCCGCTGCGCGGAGTGGCGCACCTAATCGTGCATGAACCTGGCGTTCGGGGGACCGTTAGGGTAGCGACGGTCGAAGGCCAGCCCGCGCTCGTCGTCAACGGGGACCGGCGACATCTGCCGCGCCGTGTGGCGGATTTCCTCAAGCGGGAGGCGCGCCGGGACATCGAGGCGCTGGTGGCGCGCCACACCCAGACGATAGGACTGCGCGCCAAGGCGATCCGCTACAAGGACACGACCAGCCGCTGGGGCTCCTGCACTTCGGACGGGGTGCTGTCTTTTTCGTGGCGGATCATGATGGCCCCGCCCCCCGTCATCAACTATCTGGTGGCGCATGAAGTGGCGCATCTGAAGGAGATGAATCACGGCCCCCGGTTCTGGAAGCTGTGCAACGCGCTCTGCCCGGATACCGAGCGTTGCAAGGCTTGGCTCAAGCGGAACGGCACTGCGCTGCAGGCAATCCGGTTTGGGTGAGAATGGTGAATAGCCAGCAGCAGGCTCGCTTGGCTGGTTTATCGACATCAGGCCCATTATCATTCACATAGTACCGGGGTACCGGCCGACACTGCCCTCGACTCCTCCGCCATTTCGTGCCACTGCAACCGCCATGGCGATTGACATCAAAATCTGCGGGCTGAAGACCGAGGAAGCCGTGGCCGCTGCGCTTGAAGGCGGGGCGAGTCATGTCGGCTTCATCTTCTTCGAAAAAAGCCCGCGTAATGTCGATGCGGAGCGCGCCGCGCGCCTTCGCCAGGCTGCCCGGGGGCGGGCTCAGGCCGTGGCCGTGTCGGTGGATGCCAGCGACGCCATGCTGGAGCATATTGTCGGGACCATGCAGCCCGACATGCTGCAGCTTCACGGACGCGAAAGCCCGGAGCGCGTGGCCGAGCTGCGCACCCGCTTCGGCCTGCCCGTGATGAAGGCGTTCTCCGTTCGCGAAGCGAGCGACCTCGACGCGCTCGCCGCTTATCGGGGTATTGCCGACCGCTTCCTGCTCGATGCCAAGCCGCCCGCCGGCGCCACGCTTCCCGGCGGCAACGGGATTACCTTCGACTGGAGGCTTCTCGCTTCCCTTGACGGGCAGGTGGACTACATGCTTTCCGGTGGCCTGAACGCCGCCAATATCGGCGCGGCGCTTCGCCTTGCGCGGCCGCGCGGCATAGATGTCTCGTCGGGCGTGGAAAGCGCGCCGGGAACGAAGGACCCGGACAAGATCCGCGCCTTCTTCGCCGCCGTGCGGGCTGCGCAGACGGCGGGCGTGACCTGAATTTAACGGAGACGGCATGAACCAGCCTGTCGCACCTAATTCCTTCCGCACGGGGCCGGACGAACAGGGAATGTTCGGTATCTTCGGTGGCCGTTTCGTAGCCGAAACACTGATGCCGCTGATCCTCGACCTTGAGGCGCACTGGAACAGGGCCAAGAACGACCCGGCCTTCAAGGCCGAGCTCAAACAGCTTGGCCGCCACTACACCGGCCGGCCGTCGCCGCTTTATTTCGCCGAGCGGTTGACCGAGCACCTCGGCGGCGCAAAGATCTACTTCAAGCGCGAGGAGCTGAACCACACCGGCAGCCACAAGGTGAACAACTGCCTGGGCCAGATTCTGCTTGCCATGCGCATGGGCAAGAAGCGCATCATCGCCGAGACCGGCGCCGGCCAGCACGGCGTGGCCACCGCCACAGTGGCGGCCCGCTTCGGCCTGCCCTGCGTGGTCTATATGGGCGCCACCGACGTGGAGCGGCAGGCGCCGAACGTCTTCCGCATGCGGCTGCTCGGCGCTGAGGTGCGGCCGGTGACGGCTGGCCACGGTACGCTGAAGGACGCCATGAACGAGGCCCTGCGCGACTGGGTCACCAATGTCGAGGACACCTATTACCTGATCGGCACGGCCGCCGGACCGCACCCTTATCCGGAAATGGTGCGCGATCTTCAGTCGGTGATCGGCGAGGAGACGAAGGAACAGATAATGGAGGCCGAAGGCCGGCTGCCGGACATGCTGGTGGCCGCGCTCGGCGGCGGCTCCAACGCCATCGGCCTGTTCCATCCTTTCCTTGACGACAAGGAGGTTGCCATCATCGGCGTGGAGGCCGGCGGCAAGGGTCTTGACGGCGACGAGCACTGTGCCTCGCTGACGGCGGGCAAACCCGGCGTGTTGCACGGCAACCGCACTTATCTGCTCCAGAACGAGGACGGGCAGATCAAGGACGGGCATTCCATTTCCGCAGGGCTCGACTATCCGGGCATCGGCCCGGAACATGCCTGGCTCAAGGAGAGCGGCCGGGCCGAATATGTGGCCATACAGGACTATGAGGCGCTGGAGGCGTTCCAGCTTCTCACGCGGCTGGAAGGCATCATTCCGGCGCTGGAGCCTTCCCACGCGATCGCGGAGGTGATGAAGCGCGCGCCGAAGATGGGCCGAGACAAGATCATCGTCGTTAATCTCTCCGGGCGCGGCGACAAGGACATCTTCTCCGTCGCGAAACATCTGGGCATGGAGATCTGATGGCGCATTTTATCGACATCTGGGTGAACTGCCCCGACCGCGAGACCGCGGGAAGGATCGCTGACGCTTGTGTGAGCGACCGGCTTGCCGCCTGTGCGAACATCTTGGCGCCAATCACGAGTCGGTACCGGTGGAAGGGGGCGATCGAGACCGCCAAGGAGGTGCCCCTTCTCCTCAAGACGCGCGCCGAGCATTTCAATGCCGTCTGCAAGGCGGTCCGTAAGCTTCATCCTTACGAGGTACCGGCCATCACAGCGACGGAAATCACCCATGCCGACCAGGCCTATGCCGATTGGTTGCGCAGCGAAACGAAGGAGCCGGCATGACGGGGACCCGCATCGACACACTGTTTGCCGGGCTGAAAAAGCAGAACAGGCCGGCGCTCGTCACCTATTTCATGGGCGGCGACCCGGACTATGAGACCTCGCTTTCGATCATGAAGACCCTGCCGAAGGCAGGCGCCGACATCATCGAGCTTGGCATGCCGTTCTCGGATCCGATGGCCGACGGCCCGGCCATCCAGGCGGCGGGCCAGCGCGCCCTCAGGAACGGCCAGACGCTCGCCAGAACGCTTGAGATGGCCAGGAGCTTCCGCACGGAAAACGACACCACCCCCATCGTAATGATGGGTTACTACAATCCGATCTACATCTACGGTGTTGACCGGTTTCTTGCCGATGCGAAGACGGCCGGGATCGACGGGCTGATCGTCGTCGATCTTCCACCGGAGACCGATGAGGAACTGTGCCTGCCTGCGCTTCGCGCCGGTATCAATTTCATCCGGCTCGCCACGCCGACGACGGATGACAGGCGCCTACCTAAGGTGCTCGAAAACACGTCCGGCTTCGTCTACTATGTTTCGATGACGGGCATCACCGGCTCGGCGCTGCCGGATACCGGGAAGGTGGCCGAGGCCGTAGCCCGCATCAAGCGACACACGGATCTTCCCGTCTGTGTCGGTTTCGGCGTGAAGACAGCAAGCCAGGCGCGCGTCATAGGAGCGGCGGCCGACGGCGTCGTGGTCGGCACGGCCATCGTCAACGCGGTCGCAAACGTGCTCTCGCCGGACGGCGGGATGATCGCCGATCCCGCCGAGGCGGTTGCGACCCTAGTGCGCGGGCTTGCGCAGGGCGTGCGCGAGTCGCGGCTGGCGGCCGCCGAATAACCGACATTTTCCGCAGGCAAATCCACGTGCCCGGAAGAACGACAAAGGCTAGGCCATGAACTGGATTACCAACTACGTCCGGCCGAAGATCAACTCCATGCTCGGCCGCCGCGAGATGCCGGAAAATCTCTGGATCAAGTGTCCGGAGACCGGGGAGATGGTCTTCCACAAGGACTTGGAAGAGAACCAGTGGGTCATCCCCTCCTCCGGCTATCACATGAAGATCGCCGCCAAGGAGCGGCTGAAGTTCTTTTTCGACGACGGCAAATATGAGACGCTCGAAAATCCCAAGGTTCCGCTCGATCCGCTGAAATTTCGCGATGAGCGGCGCTATACGGATCGTTTGCGCGACGCGAAGTCGAAGACGGGGCTCGAGGACGCCGTGCTCAATGCCATCGGCTGCATTGAGGGACTCGAAATTCTCGCCACCGTGCAGGATTTCGCCTTCATGGGCGGCTCGCTCGGCATGGCGGCGGGCGAGGCCATCGTGAGGGGCTTCGAGACGGCTGTGGAGCGCAAACTGCCGCTTGTCCTGTTCGCGGCCTCCGGCGGCGCGCGGATGCAGGAGGGCATCCTGTCGCTCATGCAGCTTCCGCGCACCACGGTCGCGGTGGACCGGCTGAAGGAGGCTGGACTTCCCTATATTGTCGTGCTCACCAACCCGACAACTGGGGGCGTCACGGCCTCCTACGCCATGCTGGGCGATGTGCATATCGCCGAACCCGGGGCGCTGATCGGCTTTGCCGGCCCGCGTGTGATCGAGCAGACCATCCGTGAGAAGCTGCCCGAGGGCTTCCAGCGTGCCGAATATCTGATGGAACACGGCATGGTGGATATGGTGGTCTCGCGGCTCGAGATGAAGAGGACCATTGCCCGGCTTCTCAAGATGCTGCTGAAAGTGCGCGAGGGCAGGGACGAGACGGCGGCGGAAGAGGCAGTTCCCTCCGAGGTGCCGGCCCTTGCAGCGGATAGCGGGAACGCCGGCGCTCCCGCCCAAGTATAACGCCGTCCAGGCATAGAGAAAGCACGCGCCACAAGCCTTTCCGGAATCGTCTATGACCGCCACTGCCGCCGAGCGCGCCATAGAGCGGCTGATGTCGCTCCACCCCAAGGGTTTCGACCTCTCGCTCGGGCGCATCGGCCGGCTGCTTGCGGCATTGGGCGAGCCGCACCGCCGCCTGCCGCCGGTCATCCACATCGCCGGTACGAACGGCAAGGGCTCCGCCGCGGCCTTTGCCCGCGCGCTGTTGGAGGCGTCCGGCCGTACCGTGCACGTCCACACCTCGCCTCATCTCGTCCGCTGGCATGAACGATACCGCATGGGCGCGCCCGGTGGCGGGCGGTTGGTGGAGGATGCGGTGCTGGCAGGGGCGGTCGAGCGCGTTGCGGCTGCAAACCGCGGCGAGCCGATCACCGTCTTCGAGATTCTTACGGCGGTGATGTTCCTCCTTTTCTCCGAGCACCCGGCAGATGCAGCGGTGGTCGAGGTCGGGCTCGGCGGCCGATATGACGCGACGAACGTCATCACAAAGCCCGCCGTCAGCGTCATCATGCCGATCGCGCTCGACCACGAGGCCTATCTCGGGGACCGCGTGGAGCTCATCGCCGCGGAGAAGGCGGGCATCATCAAGCCCGGCGCGCCGGTGGTGGTGGGGCAGCAGGAGTGGGACGCCGCGCGCGATGTGCTCATCGATACGGCGGAACGCCTCGGCTCGCCGCTCAGCGTTTTCGGCCAGGATTTTCTGGCGGTCGAGGAACACGGCCGGATGGTCTATCAGGACGGGGAACGGCTTCTCGACCTGCCGCTCCCGCGGCTTGCCGGCCGCCATCAGATTGCAAACGCCGCCGCAGCGATCGCAGCCGTTAAGGCGGCGGGCTTTCCAATCACCGAAAAGGCGGCGGAAGCAGCCATGCTGAACGTCTCATGGCCGGCCCGCATGCAGAGACTCACCAGCGGCCCGCTCGTGGAGCTTGCACCGCAGGGCGCGGAAATCTGGCTGGACGGCGGGCACAATCCCGGCGCGGGCAGCGTGATTGCCGAGGCGTTGGCCGAGGCCGAGGAGAAGCGGCCGCGTCCCCTGATCCTCATCACCGGCATGATCAACACCAAGGACCAGGTCGGCTACTTCCACGCCTTCGAGGGAATGGTCCGGCACGTCTATACCGTACCCGTTAATGAAAGCGACGCGGGCGTTCCAAATGGCGAACTCGCCGCTCGCGCCATGGCCGCGGGACTGTCGGCCGAGCCGGTTGCCTCTGTCGCCAATGCGCTCAAGCTTCTGGCCGAGACATGGGACGTAGAGGTGCCCCCCCGCATCCTCATCGGCGGCTCGCTCTATCTTGCCGGCGAGGTGCTCAGGGAAAACGGAACACCTCCAGAGTAAATCTTCCCCTACATGAAGAAGGCCCGGCGATTGCCGGGCCTTCGAAAAACCAGCTTGCGGAAGGCTCAGGCCACGGCGCTCCCAATCCAGGCTGAAAGCGCCGTCTTCGGCGCGGCACCCACCTTGATATCGGCAACCTCGCCATTCTTGAACATGATCAGCGTCGGGATGGAGCGGACACCGTATTGAGCCGCCACCTCGGGATTTTCATCGATGTTCAGCTTCGCGACCTTGATCTTGCCCTGAAGCTCGGCCGAAATCTCCTCGAGCGCTGGCGCGATCATCTTGCAGGGGCCACACCACTCCGCCCAGAAATCGACGACGACCGGCTCGCTCGCCTCGAGCACGTCCGACTGGAAACTGTCCTTGTTCACAGTGACGGTGGCCATAAGCCTCTCCTTATCTGCAATGTCTCGTTCGCGCATGTGGGAGCCGGCGGCTCGCGCTTCAAGCGTTTCTTTTGTCACGCTCTCGTGAGTCGGGCAAGGGCGGCCGCCATGGCTTCCCCGGGTAACGGGATGAGGTTGGGAGCCTCGGTGAAAAGCAGCGCCGCCTCGACGCGCCGCCCGGGATAAAGGGGCCTCAAGAGCTCCGCATAAAGGGCAAGCTGCGCCACATAGGCCTCCGGCACCTCCTCCAGCCGCTCGGGCGCCGGGCGGTTGGTCTTATAGTCGACGATGAACACGGCATCCTCCGTCACGGCGAGGCGGTCCACCTTGCCGGAGACGGCGCGCGGCACCCCGCCGATCTCAAGCTGTCCCATCACGGAGACTTCCGCGCGTGACGAGGGAGCAAAAAGGAGCGCAAAGCGCGTATCCTCCAGGATCGACAGCACGGAACGGCAGGCCCGCTCCGTTTCCCCCTTCGGCCAGGCAACCCCTACGCGCGCTAGGAACCGGCGCGCCGCGCCCTCCCGCTCCTCCGGAGGCAGTTCGGGCAGAAGCTGGAGCAGCCGGTGCACGGCGTTGCCGCGTTCGAGAGCGAAGCTAGGCCCTGCCGGTTCCAGAACTGGCGAGCGCGGCGAGGCGACAGCCTCATGGCCGTTTTCGATCAGTGCCGAGGCGCCGGACGGCTGAAGCGGGCGCGGCAGTGCCGGCAGCGGCGCGACGGGGCGTGCAAGCTCCGGCGGCAGTGGCGGGATTTCCGGCGTGGGCTCTTCCAGCTTCACCGTCGGAACAGCGCCGGGCGGCGTCACCCGGAAGCGCAACACGGGGGCGCAATCGGACGGATCGTCAAGCTCCTCGACGCCGGTCACGCCCGCGAACGCGCTGCGCACCGTCTCGATCCACGTGGAAGGCGTGGCCTGCTTGCCGCGATAGCCGCAGACGATCAGCCGATCCTCTGCCCGCGTCATGCCCACATAGAGCAGCCGCCGGTACTCCTCTTCCGCCTTGCGGCGAACCTCGTCCTCGAAGGTGCGCGCGACGGAATTGGAAAGATCCTTGCCCTTGCGCCATAGGAACCCGGTAAGCGGTGCCTTGCGTTCCTTCTTCATCGGAAAGGGCATGAGTCCCGGCAGGTGGGTGTGGCTCACCGGGGCGCTGCCGGGATCCACAAGGAAGACGACCGGCGCCTCCAGCCCCTTTGCCGCGTGAACGGTCATGATGCGGATCTCATCGCGCGAGGTATCCATCTCGCGCTTGATCTCCGGCGCGGCGCCCTCCAGTGCCGAAAGCACCGATTCCATGCCGACGAGCCCTGTCCTTTCCGCCGTGAGGCAGAAATTCAGGAACTCGTCGAGCACGTCGTTGGCCTCCTGGCCGAGACGCGCGACGAACAGGCTGCGGCCGCCTTCCCGCCCCGGCGAGCCGGCCAGCACGCCCGCGTAGAACTCGAACACCGGCCGGAAGGCAGCCTCACTCTGCCAGTCGGCAAGCGTTTCCACCACCTGCGTGAGTTTGCTGTCGCCTCTTGCCTTCTGCTTCAGTGCTGAAAAGAGCGAGACTCCCTCGGCCCGCGGCCAGGCAAGGCGGATGAGCTCGTCCTCGTCGAGGCCGAAGAGCGGGCTCTTCAGCACCGCTGCGAGCGACAGATCATCTTGCGGCTGGAGGAGAAAACGGCCGAGGGCGACGAGATCCTGCACGGCGATGTGGGTGGTGAGCCGCAGCCGGTCCGCGCCAGCGACGGCGATGCCCCTGTTCTTCAGGCTGCGCGACAGGGCGTGGACGAAGCGGTCGCGTTTTCTCACGAGGATCAGAATGTCGCCGGGGGTGAGGCGCCGCCCCTGCCCCTCCAGCATCTCGCCCGACTTCAGCCAGCCGTCGATCTTGCCCGCGATCACCTCCGCCATCCGTGCCGCGGGCGCGGAGGCATGGTCGATGGCCTGCGTCCAGTCGTCCGGCTCCTCCACCGTCAGCGGGCTTAGCGGAGACCAGACCTCCACATAGCCCGGCGCGTTCTCGCGGATGGCCATGTGCTCGATGGGCTCGTCATAACGCGTGAGCCCGCGGCGCACGTCTTCGCGCGCGAAGACAAGGTCCACGGCCCGCAGAACGTCGTCCGTCGAGCGGAAGGAGCGGAGCAGCCGCACCTTCTCGAAACGCCCGCCTGCCTGGCGCGCGCGGCGGGCGAATTCCTCCCCGCTTTCGGCGAAGGCTGCGGGTTCGGCCCCTTGGAACGAGTAGATGGACTGCTTCTCGTCGCCCACCGCGAAGATCGTGCGATCGGCATTCTCGCGCGACCCCTTGCCGGCGAAGAATTCCTCGGTGAGCCGCCGTACGATCTCCCACTGCTCGGGGCTGGTGTCCTGCGCCTCGTCGATCAGAACATGCTCGATGCCGCGGTCGAGCTTATACTGCACCCAAGGGCCCACATCCGCACGGGCCAGCAGTCGGATGGTGCGGGTGATGAGGTCGTTGAAATCGAGAAAGCCGCGGGCGCGCTTCAGCTTCTCGTAGCGTTCAATGACGGCGTCGGCGATAACGAGCGCCGCCGAGGTCGCCTGCAGCATGCGGAACAGCGCTAGCCGCTCGCAGACGCGGGCGACATGATGCGCCGCCTGCAGATAGCGCTCGTAGATGCCGGGCAGGCGCTGGCGCAGGCTGGCCTTGAACGCGGATTCCGCATAGGGCTCGCCGCTGGTCTTGTGCAGCCCTTCCTGCATCAGCTGAAGACGCCGTACCGGATCCCGTTCCTCGAAGGCCTCGGAGACGGTTGGGAGGATATTGTTGAGCACCGAGCGCGCATCCACCTCCACCGCTGCCTCGCGGAGGGCGGAAAACTCCGCCTCCCCAAGGCTGGGTACAGGCCATGCGGCCTCAGCAAGGCTCTCCGCCGTCTCCCCTTCCGCGAATCCGAACTCGGCCAGAAGCGCCGGAAAGGGTGTCGGGGTATCGGCCACCTCGTCGATGAATTCACGCAGGCTGTCGCGCCGGGCGACGATTTCGCCGAGAAGGTCCTGCAACCCGCTTTCCCCGCCCCGCTCCAGCACCTCGGCAAAAGCTTCCGCAAGGGGCCCGTCGCGTTCGGCGGCGATGCTGGTCAGAAGGTCGCGCCTGGCCTCTGCGAAGAGCGCCTCCTCCATTTCCGTATCGAGCAGCTCGAAATGGCCGGCGATGTTGGCTTCGAGCGGGAACTGGTGGAGGATAGCCTCGCAGAAGGCATGGATGGTCTGGATCTTGAGGCCGCCCGGCGTCTCCAGGGCCCTGGCGAAGAGCTGGCGGGCGCGCTTCAGCTTCTCCGGGCCGGGCAGCCGGCCCTCGAGTTTCGCCACCTCCTCGGCAAGTGCCTCGTCGGAAAGAAGGCTCCAGCGAGCCAGCGTGCCGAACACGCGGTTGGCCATGTTGGCTGCGGCCGCGCGCGTGTAGGTGAGACAGAGAATCCGCGCTGGGTCGGTGCCCTTGAGCAGGAGGCGGATGACGCGGCTTGCCAGCACATGCGTCTTGCCCGAACCGGCATTTGCCGCCACCCAGGCCGAAAGCGCCGGGTCGGAGGCAAGCGCCTGCTTCTCGAGCGTATCAGCAGGTATGCGGAGAATCCTCTTCATTCTCCCTCCCCGCCGTCGGAATCACCCCCGGCGGACCATTCCAGCACCCGGGCTAGATGATCATAATCACCGTCCGTGTCCCCCTCCTTGAAGGGCAGGGCACGGGAGAGATAGCCGGTCTCAGGATTGTCGTACCAGGCAAGCAGGCGCTCGGTTCTCTCCCAGGCCTCCTCCGCCAGGGCCATGGCCGACTTTTCCGATTTCGGTGTCCTGAGTCTCAGGATCGACTCGGGCTCCACCGCGCCATTGGGCCGCAGCCGCACATAGCAAAGCTCGCCCGGCTGGCGCGCGCCAAGCTCGCTGAAGGCGCCGCGGGCCAGCAGCGCTGCCTCCAGTGCAAGCTGCGGGGCAAGCAGCACATGCGCCTGCCTCTTGGAGGGACCGGAACCGGTCTTGTAGTCGATCACGTCGGCCGTTCCGTCGGTGCGGATATCCACGCGGTCGGCGCGACCGGAAAGCGTCTTGCCCGTGGCGCCGACAGGCATGGGGGTGGCGCGGATTTCCGCATACCGCGATACGATGTCATGGGCCCTCTGCCGCTCCCATTCAATGACACCGCGAGCCGTATGCTCGAAGCGCGGCCACCAGACAGCCTCCACATCGGCCGGAAGCCGCGCCTCTGCGAAGATCTTGCGGCCGCAGTCAAGAAACCGCTCAAGCGCATCCGGCGCCGTCGGGTCCGCCCCGGAATGGATGAAGGCCTGCAGAATGTCGTGGAACAGCGTTCCGCGCTCCGCCGCGCCGGGGTCGCGGATTAGCGGTTCAAGCGGGTGAAGCGCCAGAATCCGCCGCGCATAGATGGCATAGGGGTCGCGGCGCAGCGTCTCGATCTCGGTGACCGAGAAGCGTTTCGGCCGCGCCTCCAGCGGCGGCCGTGGACAGGGCCTCGGCGCAAAGGGAACATCCGGCCGCGCCTCCAGCGCATGAGTCCAGACGATGAAGCGCTGCCCGCGGTCGCGCATCCGCGCCGTCTCCTCCTCGCCCGCGCAGGCGGCAAGCCGCTGCAGCCAACGCGAGGCAACCGCAGGTGCACCGTTCGCCCTTGTGGCGCGGGAAAGGACCACCTCGGACGTGCCCAGCGCCATCATGAAATCGTGGGCGGCAAGGCCGATGCGCCGTTCCGGCGGGGCGAGGTCCAGCTCGCCCTTCATCAGCCGCGACATGAAGCGGTCGGAAGCCGGAGTCTCCGGCCACGTGCCCTCGTTGAGGCCACCGAGGATCAGCGTGTCCACGCTCTGAAGCCGCGCCTCCAGCGTGCCCCAGATGGAAACGCGAGGATCGCCTCCCGGAACAGGCTTGACGATCTCCCCCGCGATCAGTGCCGCAAAGACATCCGGCCACTCCTGGAGCGTGACGGCGAGATCCGAACGCGTCTCCACCAGCTCGCGGAGAAAGCCCGCGAAGGCGTCTCCCGCCTCGCCGCGGTAGAGATCCGTGAGCGTGCCATTCTCCGCCCGTCCCAGCGCCTCGAACGCCTCCACCGATGCTGCCACGAGGCGGCGCAAGGTGATGGCCCTCGCATCGCGGAAGGCCGCAAGCGGCCTCAGGGCGCTTTCCAGCGCAGCTAGAAGTGCGCGCGCGGCCGCAACGTCATCATCCCCGATGCGGTTGAACCAGAAGGGCTTGCGCGGGTCGCGGCCCCGTGCCTCAAGGCGCGCGTCGAACAGGGTGCCAAGGCTTGCCGCATCGGGCCGCCCGGTGCCGCCGCGCAGGGCCACGAGTTCCACCACTTCGGCAGCGCGGCGCGCCCTTTCCCGCGGCAGGCCGAGGCGTAGCAGCGGATGCTTGAGAAGTCCCACGATGGCCACCGGCTCCTGGGGCCGACACACTGCCTCTAGCATCAGGCGCATGAGCGTCGCCGGCACGCTGTCGCCCAGCGGGCTGCCGCCCGAGTCGTCGGCGCGGATTCCGAAGCGCCTCAGCTCCGCCGCCACCCGGCGTGCCAGCGCACGGTCGGGCGTCACCAGCGCGGCAGTGCGACCATCCTTCGCGATGGCATGGCGCAGAGCGACCGCAATGGCCGCTGCTTCCTCGCGCTCGTTGGCGGCCTCGATCAGGCTGATCTCGGCGAGCGCGCCTGCCCGCAGCGCTTCCTCCATTTGGCCGCGCACGGCCGCCCAGTGGTCGGTTGTCTCAGCCGGGCGCAGCGCTTCGCTGACGAGCCGCCGGCGAGCGGCAAGCCGGGCTGGAAGCGTGCCGATTTCCTTTACATCGGCGCGCGCAATGCCCATGGCAGCGATCAACTTCTTGAGGCCATACTGGGGATGGCCAAAGCTCGAAGGCTCGCTGCTGCTGCCCATCGCCTCCCACGATTCCTCGTCCAGCTCCCGGTCGAGGCCCGGCAGGACCACCGCGCCCTTCTCTAGCCGCGCAATGGCTGAAAGCAGGCGGGCTGTCGCCGGAATGGAGCCCGTCGAGCCGGCGGCAATCACCGGCCCGCGCGGGGGATTGCGCCTTAGCTTCTCCGCCTCGAGGGCGAGCATCGCGTTGCGGTGTGCGGCGGGGTTGGAGCGGCCCAGCTCGGCGAGGATCTTTGGCCAAGCCTCGGTGACAATGGTAAGAAACTCGAGCGTGACCTGCCACCAGCCAGCAAGCTCGTCCGGCACGAGCCCGGCGAGTCGGCCCCAGTCGGCCTCCTCGGTCTCGATCTCATCCATCAGCGCGGCAAGGTCCCGCGCCAGCCACAGGCTGTCGCTGATGGTAGCGGGCACCACCACCCCTTCCTCGAACAGCGCGGCAACGTGCGCGGGCACACGCGACTTCCACGCATGCACCAGGGGCCCCAGAAGCAGGATGCGGTCCAGCTTGCGGATGGGCGGAGCGTGATCCAAGGCCGCCGCGCCTCCCTCGGCCTCCAGGTCGGCAAGCTCGACCGAGAATTCACCGAGCGGGCGAATCACCGGCAGGATGGCCGAATTCCCGTCCAGCCGCTCCACGAAAACGCTGCGCAGCTCTCGCGCGGCGCGGCGTGTGGGCAGATAGATGGTGACGTCGGCGAGGGAGAGGGGATCCCCCTCGTAACGGTAGCCAGGGACGAGTGCGCCGGACAGCAGCGCATCGGCAAGTGTGGGAAGAAACTGGACGCCGGGCGGGATGGAATAAACGCGCGGCATGGCACGGAGTCCTGTCACGGGGCCGCGCCAAGCCGCCGCAGTTCGGCCTCCGCGGGCGCAATGGCGTCGGGCGTGCCAACGGTGATCCAGTGGCCTTCCAGTGGCAGCCCGTAGAGGCGGCCGGCAGCGATCGCGCGGTCGAAATACAGGTTCAGCGAATGCGGTTCAGCCGCCGCCCCTTCCAGAAGACCGGGGTGGAAGAGCGCCGCCCCGGCATAAATGAAGCCTTCCCGGCTGGAGCCGGCACGCCTCAGCCTACCGCCCGGACCCATGATGAAATCCATCTTCCCCGTATGCCCCGTCGCTGCTGCGGGATCGGCCAGCAGCAGGAGAATATCCATCGCTGCCTCATCCCATGCAAGGCGAAGGCGGCAAAGATTGGATTCATTACGGTCGATCCACAACGTATCGGCGTTGAGGACAAAGAATGGCGCCTCCGTTCCGAGATGCGGCAAGGCCTTCACCAGCGCCCCGCCGGAATCCAGCAGCCGGTCACGCTCGTCCGATATGATGATGCGCGGGGAGGAGCGCGCGGTAAGATGCGCGATCAGCATATCGGGAAGGTGATGCACGTTGACGACCGCCTCGGCCACGCCCGCGCGCTGCAGCGCATCGAGCCCCCAGTCGATCAGCGGCCTGCCGCATACTGGAACTAGCGGCTTCGGCATTCTTTCGGTGAGCGGGCGCATGCGCAGGCCAAGCCCGGCGGCAAGCACCATTGCCCTTTGCCCGATCCTGCCGCTCACTCAATTTCTCCGTCGAGGAAACCGTGCCGCTGGTAGAAGGCGGCAAGATCTTCGAGCGCTGGATGGCCAAACAGGCGAGTCAGATAACCCCTTATGCGCGGCAGGTGAGCCAGATAGGCCGGCTTGCCATCGCGCCGGTCGAGCCGCACGAAGATCCCGAGCAGCTTGGTGTTGCGCTGCGCCGCGGTGATCGCATAGGCCTCCTCGAACGCGACCCTGTCGAAGCCTGGCGCGGTGCGGGCCGCGCAGTAGGCATCCAGGATGGTGCGCTCCAGCTGTGGGGAAATGGTCGCGCGCCCGTCAAGCGCGAGCGAGGCCACGTCATAAGCCGCGGGGCCGCACACGGCGTCCTGGATGTCGATGACACCCAGCCGGTCGAGACCCTGTCGGTCTTCGCGCCAGATGATGTTGGGCGAATGGTAGTCGCGCAGCACCAGGCTTTTCTCGGCTTTGTCGAGCCGCCTGAACAGCTCATCCCAGAGGCGGGAGAATTCGCGGCGCTCCTCTGCCGTGGCGTCGCGACCCTTCACATAGGGCAGATACCAGTCGAGCAGAAGTTCCGTCTCGATCGCCATGGCGGCGTGGTCGTAGTCTGGGACCACATGGTCCTGCCCGCCGGGTACAGGGAGGCTTCTCGGCCACTCGAGTTCGTGTAGGTAGGCAAGAAGCCGTGCCGCCGCCTCGTAGCGCTCCGCAACCGGCTCGCCGCCTGACCCGAGGAACGAGCCGGTGCCGAGATGCTCCAGAAGCAGGAGTCCCTGGTCGAGGTCCTGCGCATAGATCTCCGGGGCAGAGATGCCTGCCCGGCGCAGCGCGTTTGCCACCGCCACGAAGGCCGACACGGAGCACGAAAGGCGGGCAATGCGGCTATAGGGCAGCCCGTGACGGATCACAGGCTCATCGCGCCGTTCCGGCGCATTCATCAGCACAAGCGGCGTCCCCGCCGAAGGATGAATGGTTTCGTAGGTCCGGGCGGAGGCATCGCCGACGAGATGAACGCGCCAGGCATCCCCCTGCCCCGCCGTCTCGAGAAAAGCGCGGATTCGAAACGCGCGCTCCAGCCGTGCGGCGGCCTCCTCTGGGGCCGTGATCTCAGCCTCCCGCCCATCGTCCTTTTCCGAAAGGCGGACCTCGATCGCGCCGGCAAAGGTGCCCGGCGCCCTCTCCGGCCATTCGACCAGGATCACACTTTCTTCCAGCGCCTCGTCGAGCGCCAGTTCCTCCACTTCGCCCGGATCGGCCAAGCGGTAGAGATCCACATGCTGGACCGGAAAACGCAGCGCATAGTTCTGCACCAGAGTGAAGGTCGGGCTCGGCACTTCCAGCGCGCGGTCGCCAGCGAGCGAGCGAATGACGGCGCGGGCGAGGCTCGTCTTGCCCGCGCCGAGATCGCCATGAAGCAGCACGGCGTCGCCGGGCCGCAGGGCAGCGGCGATGTCGTTGCCGAGCCGCTCGGTGGCGCCTTCATCCGGCAGGATGCGCTTGAAGGTGCGGTCCATCCTACTCCGCCGCGGCACGCACAGCCCGGGGCTCAAGCGGAAACCGGCAGACCACGGCGGTGCCCTTGTCCGGCCCGGTGTCGATCTCCACCGTGCCGCCGTGCAGCTCGACGAAGCTCTTGACGATGGAAAGGCCGAGGCCCGCCCCGCGCCGGCGCCCGCCCTGGCTTCGCGGCTCGAAGCGCTTGAACACCGAGGCGAGCACGTCAGGCGCAATTCCCGGGCCGTTGTCATGAACGCGGAACTCCACCGCCTCGCCATTGAGCCTGGCCGAAAGCGTAATCCGGCCGCCTTCTGGAGCGTAGTTCGCCGCGTTGCTCAAGAGATTGTAGAGAATCTGGCGCACGCGGTTTTCGTCCGCGTGGAAGCTTTCCGGCGCCTCGTCCGTCTCGATGCTGAGGGTGATCTGATGCTCGCGCAGCCTGTCGGCAACCAGCTGGGCGGCGGCGTTGATGATCGGGCGGACCTGCACCTCGCCGATTTCCAGCTCCATGATCCCGGCGTCCACCGTAGCAAGGTCCAGGATATCGTTCACGACCGTCAGAAGCAGTGATGAAGACGAGCCGATATGATCGACATATTCGCGTTGGCGCTGCGTCAGAGGTCCGGTCGTTTCCAGAGCCAGCAGTTCGGTGAAGCCGATGATGTTGGTGAGCGGCGAGCGCAGCTCGTAGGAAACGTGCTGAACGAAATCGTTCTTCAGCTTGTCCGCCTTCTCCAGCGCCTCGTTCCGCTCCTTCAGCGCACGCTCGACATTCACGCTGTCGGTTACATCCACGAAGGTCAGCATCACCTGCCCGTTGGGCAGGTTGACGACGGCGTAGTTGAGAATCTTGCCGTCAACGAGCTCCGTACGGCCGTGCCGGTCGCGCCGCTCGTCGTCAAAGCCCGTTACCGCAGCGACGAAATCGCCCCAGGTGCTGTCCTTCGCCACTGCATCGCAAACGGCCTTGAGCTCGGAAATATGCGTATCGCCATTTCCGATCAGCTTTTCAGGGATGTTCCAGAGCGTCCGGAAAGCAGGGTTCGACAGTCGCAGCCGGCCATCCGGGCCGAAGACGGCCACGCCTTCGGCCAGATTGTCGAGCGTTTCGCTCTGAACGCGCACGATGGCGTTGTAGCGGCTTTCGAGATCGATCTTCTCGGTCAGATTCTCGAAAACCCAGGTCACGCCGCCCTTGGCCTGCGGGCTTGCGACGACACGGATCGTGCGCCCGTCGGGCAGGTGCCACCAGTGCTCCTGCGCCTCGACCGAGCGGTAGGCGGAAAGGAGCTGCTCCTTCCAGCGGCGCCATTCCGGCTGCTCGGCAAGCTTGTTCTCGCTGCGCAGGCGATCGAGAAGAAGCGCGTTCTCTGGCCCGCTCTCCAGGAAGGCGGGATCGAGGCCCCAGAGCTTCTGAAAGGCCTGATTGTAGAATTTGAGCTTCTGGTCGGCGTCGAAGATGGCGACGGCCGTGGTGAGCTGGTCCAGCGTATCGGAGTGGCTGCGCAGTGTACTTTCATATTCCCGCCGCAGCGCCTCGATCTCACTCCTGTCGACGGCAATGCCGGCGCTGCGGTTTGCCTCCGCGTAGTTGGTAATGGCGAAGACACGGCGGTCACCCTCCACGACCGTGGAAAAGGCATCGCGGAAGACCGGCTCGTTGAGATGATGCCGCTGCAGCGCGGCGCGGGCAGCCGTCGGCAGGAACTCGCGGCTTTCGCGTGTGGCGGCCTCGGCGCTTTCAGCCTCCACCGCGCGCGCGTAGGCCGCGTTGACCCATTTCAGCTGGCCCCGTTCGTCGCGCAGCCAGAACGGCATGTCGAGCGCGTTGATGAGGCCAAGGATGCCCTGATAGTCGGCAACAATCCGCTCGTGCTCCAGCTTCAGCCGAGCGTGCTCGGTCTGCGCCGCCGTCAGCGAAACGAAACGGATCACCGAATGAAGCGCAGACTTGCGGCCCTGCACTTCAAGCAGAATGCCCTTCTGCGTTTCCACCACCAGGTCGAAGCCAGCGCCCGTGTCGCGCAGCGCCGCCGCCGCCTTGTCGAGCGCCGCGGCGGATTTGGGCATCAGCCAGCGGCCGAAGGCAAGGAATGTGCTGCGCTCCCGCGGAGCGCCGCTGTCATCCGGCAATTCGCCAAGCAGGGCGGGCCGGCCGCTTCCGGACCACACGAGGAGGCGTTGGTCTTTCAGGTTGAGCAGCGCCTCGGTGCGCGACAGCGCGCCCGAAAGCTCCGCGACGCGGGCTTTCAGCTCCTCGTTCTGCGCCGCAGTACGGCCGCGTTCGCGGATGAGCCAGATGGCCGAAAGCAGCGCCGCGCCCATGACGCCGGCGAAAATGGAAAGCTGGATGACTTCGATCGTCTTGAAGGAAATGGTCTCCGTCGCGGCCGCCGCACCATTCGTTTCGGCAGCCGCGGCAATCCTTGCCGCAAGCCATGAACAGGCAAGGACTGGCAGCAACACAGCAAAACGGGCCGCCCCCCGGCCATTTCCATTCCTATGGGGCCGCTGCCCCGCAGCCTCGCCGCAAAGCGGGTCGTGCCCCGGCATGCCTTGTTCCTCTCCGCCGCACGATATCAAGACCGCCCGATCCGCACCGCCGGTCGACGGTGCCCCTCGAATCAGCGCACTGTAACCCTTGAGTGAATCGACGTGAAGATGAAAGCGGCGGCAAAAGTGTCCCGGTGCCGATGTCCGGCACCGGGAGACAACCTTCTGAATGCGCAATGATGAAAGCTAGTAGCGGTAGTGGTCGGGCTTGAAGGGGCCTTCCGGGCTGACGCCGATATAGGCGGCCTGTTCGGGCGAAAGCTCCGTCAGCTTGGCGCCGAGCTTGCCTAGATGCAGCCGCGCCACCTTCTCGTCCAGGTGCTTGGGCAGCACATAGACCCTGTTCTCGTACTGCGCGCCCCGGGTCCACAACTCCATCTGTGCCAGCACCTGATTGGTAAATGACGCGGACATTACGAAGCTCGGGTGGCCCGTGGCATTGCCGAGATTGAGCAGCCTGCCCTCCGACAGAAGGATGATGCGCTTTCCGTCAGGGAAGTGGATCATGTCCACCTGGGGCTTGATGTTAGTCCATTTGAAGTTGCGCAGGGCCGAAACCTGAATCTCATTGTCGAAATGGCCGATGTTCCCCAGGATGGCCATATCCTTCATCTTGCGCATGTGATCGAGCGTGACCACGTCCCGGTTGCCCGTGGCGGTGATCACGATGTCGGCGGTGGGCGCGGCCTCGTCCAGCGTGACGACCTCGAACCCGTCCATGGCTGCCTGCAGGGCGCAGATCGGATCGGCTTCCGTGACCTTCACCCGGGCTCCGGCGCCCGCGAGCGACTGAGCCGATCCTTTGCCTACATCGCCATAGCCGCAGACCACGGCCACCTTGCCGGCCATCATCACATCCGTGGCGCGGCGAATGCCGTCCACGAGGGATTCCTTGCAGCCGTACTTGTTGTCGAATTTTGACTTGGTGACAGAGTCGTTCACATTGATGGCTGGGAAGGGCAGAAGACCCTTCTTCTGAAGCTGGTAAAGCCGGTTGACGCCAGTGGTCGTCTCCTCGGTCACGCCGCGAATGGCCGCGCGCTGGCGCGTGAAAAAGCCGGGCGTCTCTGCCATCCGCTTTCTGATCTGGGCGAAAAGAATCTCCTCCTCCTCGCTGCCGGGATCGGACAGCACGTCCTCGCCCGCCTCGGCGCGCGCGCCAAGCAGGATATACATGGTGGCGTCGCCCCCGTCGTCGAGGATCATGTTGGAGGGCTCGCCATCCGGCCACTGGAAGATGCGGTCGGTGTAGGACCAGTATTCCTCCAGCGTCTCGCCCTTGACGGCGAAAACCGGGGTGCCCGTCTCGGCGATCGCCGCGGCGGCGTGGTCCTGGGTGGAGAAGATGTTGCAGGACGCCCAGCGGACCTCCGCTCCGAGCGTCTTCAGCGTCTCGATGAGCACAGCCGTCTGGATGGTCATGTGCAAGGAGCCGGAGATGCGCGCTCCCTTGAGAGGCTTCTTTTCGCCGAACTCCTCGCGGCAGGCCATTAGGCCGGGCATCTCGGTTTCGGCGATCTCGATCTCCTTGCGGCCCCACGCGGCAAGGGACATGTCGGCTACGACGAAATCATCGGCGGCCATGGCTGGACTGAAGCTCCCAATAGTTTTGGACCGGGCACCGGAAACAGGCGCGTTCTTGCCTCCTGCCTATCAGATGGCAGCTGATCCGACAATGATATAAAGAAATCCTTATCCGTATATACGAGGTAGGCGGCGATCCGCCGGCTTAGCATTCCTCGCCGAAACGCCCGGAAATCAGCACCTCGAGCGCGGCCATAACCTCTTTCGCTTCGGGACCGCGCGCGGTTACGCGGATGGAGCAGCCGGGGCTCGCCGCCAGCATCATGAGGCCCATGATCGAACCGCCCCCAACGGAGATGCCGTCCCGTTCGACCGTCACGTGCGCGTCATAGCTGCAGACGAGCTGCACGAACTTCGCCGATGCGCGGGCATGCAGGCCGCGCTGGTTTACGATCTGGAACTCCCGGACAATCGTGTCCTCGCCGGCGGATTTCGAGGATGCGGCGCTCATTTGTCGTTGAGCACCTGGCTGGCTACATTGATGTATTTGCGGCCCGCCGTCTGCGCCTCGGTGAGGGCAAGGGCCATGTCGTCCTCGGCGCGCACGCTGGACAGCTTGATGAGCATGGGCAGATTCATGCCCGCGATCACCTCCACCCGCCCCGGGTTCATGACCGAAATGGCGAGATTGGAGGGCGTTCCGCCGAACATGTCCGTCAGGATGATGACGCCGGAGCCACTGTCGGCGCGGGCGACAGCCTCGACAATGTCGAGGCGGCGCTGCTCCATGTCGTCCTCAGCACCGATGGACACCGTCTCAAGCTGACTCTGCGGACCTACGACATGTTCCACAGCGTGGCGGAACTCCTCCGCAAGCCGCCCGTGCGTGACAAGGACGATTCCGATCATCGCAAGACCCCGCGGCAGCGTGCCGGTGCGGCACCGAAGGGCGCTGGCCGCAGGCTTCCGCTTTCATACTTGGAGACTGTCAAGGAACTCTCCAGTTCAACGGCCCGGCGGTGCGAGACACGAATGCCCGCCATTCATTCCCGACCACCCGGCAGCCGAATTAATCAGGAGCGCTATCTTGTCAACGGGGGACCGGTTGGCAAGCCCCAAAACTGCCATCACCAGGTCGATTTTCACGATTCCGCTTAGGACGCGCCTTCAAAAGGCGGAAATGCAAGCCATGCGGCAACGGCAAAGAGGGCGCTTTCGGTATCCCGTTCCGCAAGGCGCAGGCGGGGCAGTTCCACCCCCTCCAGATTCACCGTCTCATCCTCGCGGAAGCGGGGTGCGACCTCCGTCGGCACCAGCCGCACCAAGAGATCGACCACCGCCCGCCTTTCATACGGGATGGCCGCGGGCCCGAAACCGCGCGCTTCCGCGAGACCCTCAATACCGGAGGGGGCCTCCCCGATCAGGCGCCCGTTGGCGGCTTTCAGGAAAACTTGATCGTCCGAAACCAGGCGTGCAAAGCGCCCCACGGCGGCAGCGTGGGTGAGCAGCCCCAGCGCGAGCCTCGTCTTGCCGGAGCCCGGATCACCGGTAATCAGAACGCCGCGGTCGCCCAGAATGACGAGGCTGCCGTGATGATTGGCTGGCAAGGACCATCATCCTTCCGCCGGGAGCGAGATGACGAAGCGAGCGCCCCGCACCTCGCCGGGCTTGGTGCCGGGAATGTTCTCCGCCGTCAGCGTACCGCCATGGGCCTCGACGATCTGCCGGCTGATCGACAGGCCCAGCCCGGAGTTCTGGCCGAACGCTTCGCCAGCAGGCCGGTCCGTATAGAACCGTTCGAAGATCCGCTCGATATCGTCAGCGCGGATGCCGGGGCCGTTATCGTCCACGGTGAGCAGAATGCGGAGGCCGGACCGCGACAGCGTCAGTTTTATGTGCCCCTCCCCTTCCGGCACGAAGGAACGTGCATTCTCGATCAGGTTGGTGAGGACCTGACCAAGCCTCAGGTCATGGCCCTGAACGATGAAGTTCTGGTCTGGCTTGCCCTCAGTAACAAACTCGATATTGACCTTCTTTCTGCTGCCCAGGTCGCGCGCAGCGGCTACGATGTCGCCCACGAGCTTCTTCAGATCGACCGGCTCGGCGTCTTCCCGCACGAACTCCGCATCGAGGCGTGAGGCATCCGAAATGTCGGTAATCAGCCGGTCTAGCCGGCGCACGTCGTGCTGGATCACCTCCATCAGCCGGTCGCGCGACTTCTGATCCTTCGCAAGCGGCAGTGTCTCCACGGCGCTGCCCAGGGAGGTGAGCGGATTTTTCAGCTCATGCGCGACATCAGCGGCAAAGCTTTCGATGGCGTCGATGCGCGCGTAGAGCGCTTTGGTCATGTCGCGCAGCGCGATGGAAAGATTGCCGATCTCGTCCTGGCGGTGCGAAAAGTCGGGAATCTCCTCGCGCGTGCGCACGCCCCGGCGCACGCGGATGGCCGCCGCCGCCAGCCGCCGCAGCGGATTTGCGATTGTGGAGGCAAGCAGAAGCGACAGAACGGCCGTGACAGCCGCGGCAACGCCGAAGACGCGCAGGATCGCCAGCCGCTCCTCGGCGATGATGCGGTCGATATCGCCTTGGGTGGAAAGCTGCAGCGCACCAAGAACGGCGCGGAAACGCTGGATGGGAACGGCCACGGAGATGATGTACTCGCCCTGCTCACTGCGCCGGCGCGCCACCTCGGTCCTGCCGTCGTTCAGGGCGGTCATGACTTCTTCGTAGGCAAGGCCGCTGCCGCCCGGCTGCTCCTTGTCGATTGGCAAATCGCTGCTCTGGAAGAACGCCGTTAAGCGCTTCTTAAGCTGTTCGAAAAAGCTCTCTTTCTCATCGCCGATGGTCGGCAGGTCGTATCGCAGCACCTGCCCGCGCGAATAAAGATGGCGCGAGTCGAGCAGCAGGTTGGCGTCGCGGTCGTAGATGCGCGCACGCGTCTTGCCGGGCGTGATCAGGCGCCTGAGCAGCGGGGCGACGATCTCGGGATTGATGGGAAAGCGCAGGCTTTCCAGCTGATCGGTGCGTGGCGGCAGGCTCTCGCCCGCCTGCAGCTCCAGAAGCTTCTCCGGATCGATCATGATGGAGTCGGTCTCCACCGTCGCGGAGGCGGCGATGGCGCCCGCGATGATCTGCCCCTGCGTCCTGAGACTCTCGATCTGCGCGTCGATAAGCGCGTCACGGAACTGGTTGATATAGAGGACGCCGATCACGAGCACGCTGATGGCGGCGAAGTTTAGAATGAGGATGCGCCGCGTCAGGCTGGAGAACATGTAGTGCCCGAGCACGCGGCGGACGGGAACGGCCAACCGTCCGAGCAGCCGGGAAGCGCCGGCCGCTCGCGCGGACCTGCCCTGGAACGAGGATATGCGCTTTTCTTGTGCCTCTATGACCATTCAGCCAATTCGCTACACCTCGCGGAACCGATAGCCGACTCCATAGAGGGTCTCGATCATGTCGAACTCGGGGTCGACCGCCTTGAACTTCTTGCGCAGCCGCTTGATGTGGCTGTCGATCGTCCGGTCGTCGACATAGACCTGTTCGTCATAAGCCGAATCCATCAGCGCGTCACGGCTTTTCACCACGCCGGGGCGCTGCGCCAGCGCATGCAAGATCAGAAACTCGGTGACGGTCAGAGTCACCGGCTCGCCTTTCCAGGTGCAGGTGTGGCGTTCCTGGTCCATCACCAGATGGCCGCGTTCCAGCGAGCGCGATTGCTTGTCCGCCGCCTTCGCGCCGCTGTCGCGGCTGCTCGCCCGGCGCAGCACGGCGCGCACACGCTCCACCAACAACCGCTGAGAAAACGGTTTTCTCACGAAATCGTCCGCGCCCATCTTGAGACCGAAGAGTTCGTCGATCTCGTCGTCCTTCGACGTCAGGAAGATCACCGGAACGTCGCTCTTCTGGCGCAGCCGGCGCAAAAGCTCCATGCCGTCCATGCGCGGCATCTTGATGTCGAGAATGGCCAGATTCGGGGGCCTCGCGGTCAATCCTTCCAGCGCCGATGCCCCGTCCGTGTAAGTCTCCACGCGGTAGCCTTCGGATTCCAGCGCGATTGAGACGGACGTCAGAATATTGCGGTCGTCATCAACAAGCGCGATTGTCGCCATGTCTGGAGGCTCCCTCATCATCGGCAGACGTCCCTTCCTGCAGCAAGCGTTGCGCGCAGTAGCAGGACAAATTGGGTACAAAATGTGGCACATTCTCCCGATCAAGTCACCAGCACCGGCCCGGTGCGACGGTTTCACGCAACGCGGGATTGTCGCTTCTTCTTCTTGCAATCAGAACGTCGGCACCGCCGTACGCCGACCCTCTATCATTTAAACGATTTAGCCGGCACTTAAATTTTTTAAATCGATTAATGATTTGAAATCACTTGGTTTTTCTGCTTCAGACAGGCTACGGACGCTCTATGCGGCCGTGCTCATCCGGCCTTCCGCCGTTTTCCATCAACGCGAGTCGAAAAGTGATCCCATGAACGAGTCCGGCCTCCGCAATCCCGCAATTGGCATCGATAAGATCGGCGTGCAGACTGCGGGGACCGTCTATTTTAACCTGCTCGAACCGCAGCTTTACGAGGAGGCGGTCCGGCGCGGCGAGGCGCAGCTTTCGGCTCACGGGGCGCTGACCGCCGAGACGGGCCAGCATACGGGCCGTTCGCCCAAGGACAAATTCATCGTTCGCGACGCCGAGACCGAAGGCACGATCTGGTGGGACAACAACAAGGCCATGGCGCGGGAGGCGTTCGACCGCCTGCTCGCCGACTTTCTGCACCACGTGAAAGGGCGAGACCTCTTCGTACAGGATCTCGTGGGCGGCGCCGATCCCGACCATGCGCTGCCAGTGCGCGTCGTTACCGAATATGCCTGGCATTCGCTCTTCATCCGCAATCTTCTCATCCGGCCGTCGCGCGAAGCGCTGGCGACTTTCGAGCCGCGCATGACGATCATCGATCTGCCCTCCTTCCGGGCGGATCCGGCACGCCACGGCTGCCGCAGCGAGACGGTGATCGCCATCGATCTCACACGCATGATCGTGCTCATCGGCGGCACGTCCTACGCGGGCGAGATGAAGAAATCGGTCTTCACCGTTCTTAACTACCTGCTGCCCGCCCGCGGTGTCATGCCCATGCACTGCTCGGCCAATGCGGGGGCTCAAGGTGACGTGGCACTCTTCTTCGGCCTTTCGGGCACGGGCAAGACCACGCTTTCGGCCGACGCCTCGCGCACGCTCATCGGTGACGACGAGCATGGCTGGGGACCGCACGGCATCTTCAATTTCGAAGGCGGCTGCTATGCGAAGACCATCAAGCTCAGCCGCGAGGCCGAGCCGGAAATCTACGCCGCCACCGAGCGTTTCGGCACGGTGCTCGAAAATGTGGTGCTCGATGAAAATCGTGTGCCGGACTTCCACGACGGCAGCCGGACGGAGAACACGCGCTGCGCCTACCCGCTGCACTTCATCCCCAATGCCAGCAAGACCGGTCGCGCTGGCCAACCGAAAAACATCATCATGCTGACGGCGGACGCCTTCGGCGTCATGCCGCCGATCGCCAAGCTCACACCGGCGCAGGCGATGTATCATTTCCTTTCGGGCTACACGGCGAAGGTGGCGGGGACGGAAAAGGGCGTGGTCGAGCCCGAAGCCACCTTCTCCACCTGCTTCGGCGCGCCTTTCATGCCGCGCCACCCCTCCGTCTACGGCAATCTCCTGCGGGATCTCATCGCCCGGCACAATGTGGATTGCTGGCTCGTCAACACGGGCTGGACGGGCGGCGCCTATGGCGTCGGCCACCGCATGCCGATCAGGGTGACGCGCGGGCTGCTCGCAGCCGCCCTCGACGGCTCGCTGCGCGAGGCACAGTTCCGCACGGACCCGAATTTCGGCTTCGCCGTTCCGGTGAATGTGCCCGGCATTGACGCGGCCATCCTCGATCCGCGCGCCACCTGGGCCGACCGGGCCGCCTATGACGCCCAGGCGAGCCGCCTCGTGGGCATGTTTGTCGAGAACTTCGCGAAGTTCGAAGCCCATGTCGAAGCCGATGTGCTGAACGCCTCTCCGCAGCTCCGCCAGGCGGCGGAGTAGGATCAGCATCAGCGCACAGGAGCGGGGCGAACATTGTTCGCCCGCTCTTTTCATGCATATGGCTCACATTGTGTGGCTTTAGCGAACGACAACCCTTTGCGTTAAGCGCCATTTCCTCCTTGGCATCGAACCGAAGTTGAACATAGAAGGGCAAAAAGGAAGCCGCGCATTCGGGGAGATGCCGCATGAGCAGCGGCGGTCTCGACATCCGCCCGGGCATTTTCGTCGAGGAGGACGAGCTGGAGGAGCAGTTCATCCGCGCCTCCGGCCCGGGCGGCCAGAATGTGAACAAGGTGGCGACGGCGGTGCAGCTTCGCTTTGACGCCGCCCATGCGCGCCACCTGCCCGAGCGCGTCCGCGAGCGCGCGCTGAAGCTTGCCGGCAGCCGCGCCACCAAGGACGGGCACATCATCATCGAGGCGGCCCGCTATCGCACGCAGGAACAGAACCGCGCCGACGCCCGCGCCCGGCTCACCGAGCTTCTGCGCCGGGCATCAGAGCCTCCGCCCCGGCCGCGCAAGAAGACCAAGCCGTCGCGCGCGGCGGTCGAAAAGCGGCTCAAGGAAAAGGCGGAGCGTTCATCAACCAAGAAACTGCGCGGCAAGCTCAAGCTCGATTAAGGCCGGTCCGCTTAGCCGGCCCAATACCGGTTAATAGACCGGCGTTTCGATGCCTTCCATCCGCGCCTTGAGCTGCAGCGCAACGAATTTCGAATAGAAGCGCGAAAGGGCGAGGTTGCCGCCGTGGAACCAGAGCGCTTCCTGTGCGGTGGGCTTCCACATATTGCGCAGCTCGCCCTGCCAAGGGCCGGGATCACCGGGCGTTCCCGAACCAAGGCCCCAGCATGGACCAACCCGGTCCGCCACTTCGCGCGAGACGATCTCGGCCACCGTTTCATGCATGGAATGATAACCCGTGCACGCAATGACGGCATCGGCCGGAATCTCGCTTCCGTCGCGGAACTTGATCGTGTTGCGGGTAAGCCTCTCGATCTCGGTGCCGCTTTTGACCGCAATCTCGCCCTTGATAATGAGATCGGAGGCGCCGACATTGATGTAATAGCCGGAACCCGTGCGATAGGCCTTCATCATGAGGCCGGTCTCATCAGGACCGAAATCAAGCGCGAAGCCGGCCTGCGCGAGTTTCTCGTAGAAATCAGCGTCCCGCGCGCGGATCCTGTCATAGAGCGGCTTCTGCGTCTCCGGCAGAAGGGCGAAGGGCATCGAGGCCACCTTCATGTCCGCGATCTCGGTGGTGATGCCCCGTTCGATGGCCGCTTCCGAATAGATGTCGAAGGCAAGCTCCATCAGCGTGCCGGATTGGACGACGGTGGTGGGCGAGCGCTGCACCATCGTCACCTTGGCACCACTCTCCCACAGATCGACGGCAACGTCATGGGCCGAGCTTGCGGCACCGACCACGACGCAGTTCTTGCCCTTGAAGCGCGTTCCGTCGCTGTAGCGGCTCGAATGCAGGATTTCGCCGGCAAAATCCTCAGTGCCCGCCAGCTCGATTTCGCGCGGCGGGCCATAGGCGCCGGTGGCGAAGACGAGATGCCGGGGCTTTAGCACCACGCTCTCGTCACCCCGGTCGACCTCCACCGTCCATTCCTTGCGTTCCGAGTCATAGGAGGCGCGGCGGCATCGGCTGGAGGGCCAGTAGTTGAGCTCCATCACCTTTGCATACATTTCCAGCCAGTCGCCCATCTTGTCCTTGGGCGTAAAGACTGGCCAGTTGTCGGGAAAGGGGATGTAGGGCATGTGGTCGTACCACACGGGATCGTGCAGCACGAGGGAACGGTATCGCTTGCGCCAGGAATCGCCCGCCCTCGCGTTCTTCTCCAGGATGATGGTGGGAACGCCAAGCTGCTTCAGCCTCGCGCCGAGCGCGATGCCGCCCTGCCCCCCGCCGATGATGACGCAATAGGGCTGCTTGCTGTAGCCGAGCGAGGCTTCCTCGCGCCGGCGCGCCTCCAGCCAGGTTTCGCGGTTCGGATCGGCTTCATGCCGCACGCCGAGCGCCCTGCGGCGGCCCCGTTTTTCCTCATGGCCCTTTAGCTCGCGCATGGCAGTGAGAATCGTGCGGCAGCGCCCGTCCGTTAGCCGCAGGATGCCTTCGCCGCGCGCCACGGCCGTCTCGAAGGTGAACCAGGCTTCGACCGTATCGCCGTCCCTTGTCGCCTCGCCCGCGATCTGCCAGTCGGAAGGTTTCGTGCGGGCAAGCGTGGCCGAGAGCATCGCCTCGATGGCGCTGCGCCCCTCCATCGTCTTGATGTTCCAGGTGAAGGTCAGAAGGTCGCGCCAGTAGCACTCTTCAAGAAACAGCGCGCTTACTGCCGCCACATTCCCGCTTTCCAGAGCCTCGGAGAAGCTGTGAAGCCAGATGGCCGCCTGCTGGGTGGGTGATCTGTCGAGCATGGATTCCCCTTCTTTCTTTGCCTCTGCTCACAGTTCAGTCGCCGAGTGGCTCCAGTTCCTTCCCGCCGCGGTGGCTCAGCACATTGTACTTTATGCGCCTGAGCGTTTCGCGCGCATGCGTATCGAGCTTGTAGGCGGCGGCTGAGGACAGAAGGTCTATCACTGCCAGGAAGGCAAAGCGCGAGGCCGTGGGCTTCAGCGTGTCCGGATATTCGGGGATCGCCACCGACAGGGCGACATCGCAGGCGCGCGCCAGATTGGTGTCCGGCGCGGTGATGCAGATGGCCTTCGCGCGATAGTGCCGGGCAAGCTCCACCGCCTCGATGACTTCGGGCGTGCGGCCCGTGGCGGAAATCGCGATCACCACATCGTCCTTGCCAAGGGTGGAGGCCGTCATACGCATGAGATACGGGTCACTGTGCGCGCTGACGGCGAGCCCATAGCGGAACAGGCGGTACTGGGTTTCCTGCGCCAGCGCGGAGGAACTGCCACCAAGTCCGAAGACGGTGATTTGGCGGGCCTGCGCGATGAGGCTTGCCGCCTGCTGCACCTGCTGAGGGTCGATCTGATGTTCCGCCTCGTCGATCGCGCGGCGCGCTTCGTCGAAAACCGCTTTCCAGCAGGGCAGGCCGCTGTCCTCGCGCTGGAGAGACTCGCGGGGAATGGAAAGGTAGAGAGCGCCGACGACGAGGCTCTGGGCGAGCTTCAGCTTGAAGTCGCGCACCCCCTCGCACCCGATGGCCCGGCAGAAGCGCGTTACGGTCGGCTCGCTCACATTGGCGCGGTTTGCAAGCGCGGCGTTGGACGCATCGACCGCGAATTTCACATCCTCGAGCACCACATCGGCCACCCGCCGCTCGGAAGGGCGCAGATCGCGATAGAAATCCTTGATCTGGGAGATGATGTCCGGAATGCGCCGGGGCGCAGCCACGGGCGGAGCGTCCGCTCCTGTCTCCTCCGGCCCTGACCCGGCATTTGCGCGGGCACCCGTCATGCCGATCCCCTCCAGCTCGCCGCATGGGCTTCGCGCGCTGGCGCCGCGACGGTCAGCCGCCATGCCCGCGATTGATGACTATGTAAGAAACCAACACGCTTTGCAAGGCGGGGCTGCAATCAGGAAACGCAAGGGCTTCAGTCCTGTCACGGGCAGGGCGAAGACCATCCCCCAAGCGCCGCCTTGACAGGATAGTAGGAAAGTCACAGACTGCCCCGGTACGACAAGGTGACGCAGATCACCGTGACCTTCGAGGGGTAGATGAACGCAGTCGATGCCAAGCCTGTAAAGCTGGCTGTCCGTTCGGCAACAAAGGTCTACCGCACCGCGTCGGGCGATCTTCTCGCCCTCGACCGCTGCAATCTCGAGATCGGCAGAAACGAGATCGTCTCCGTCGTCGGTCCCTCGGGCTGCGGCAAGACCACGCTGCTGTGGTCAATGTCCGGCCTGCACAGCCTGACGCAGGGCGAAATCCTGCTCGACGGGCAGGCGCTCACGGGACCGCATCCCGACATCGGGCTCGTGTTTCAGGAAGCCAATCTCCTGCCCTGGCGGGACCTTGACGCCAATATCCGCTTTCCTTTCGAGATCAAGGGGCAGACACCCGACAACGAGTGGATAGACCATCTGCTCCATCGCGTGGGCCTTGGAGGCTTCGGCGGCAAATACCCGCGCGAGCTTTCAGGCGGCATGCAGCAGCGCGCCTCGATTGTCCGCGCGCTTTCCCTGAAGCCCTCCGTGCTTCTGATGGACGAGCCTTTTGGCGCGCTCGACAGCTTCACCCGCGAGGAGATGAACCGGCTGGTAGAGGAAATCTGGCTCGATACACCCACCACGATCGTCTTCATCACCCACAGCATAGAGGAAGCGATCTTCCTGTCCGACCGGGTCGTGGTCCTGTCGCCCCGGCCGGGCCGGGTCCAGGCGGAGTACGAGGTGCCGTTCCCCCGACCGCGCTCGCTGGAGATCATGGCCACCAAAGAGGTCTTCGACCTCACCAACGCCATAAAGAGGGAGATCGTCGGCTCGCGCAAGCGTGCGGGGGAGACGGTCCGCGAAGTGCAACACGCAAGCTGAGGTCGCGACGGTGTCAGGGACGGACGCAATCCCCGAATTCCCAAAGCGAAGCGCCGCCGATGGCGCGGATGTCAGCCTCACCAACATGTCGGCCCTCACCTCAGGGCCGGGCGTCCGTTCCTTGTGGGAGGTGGCGGCCATTGCCGCCGTTGCCGTGCTCATAATAGGCGGGGCCGAGTTCCTGCTGCGGTTCTTTCAGGTGCCGCATTATGTGTTGCCGCCTCCGAGCACAATCTTCATGGCGCTCATCACGGAGTTCCCGCACATCGCGCCGCATCTCGGCCACACGCTGGTGGAGCTTTTGGCGGGCTTCGCCATCGGCGCGAGCATCGGCCTCGTAATGGCGGCGGTGATCACGCAGGTCCCGTTTCTCGAAAAGATCATCGCCCCTTATATCCTGCTTCTGGTGACCACGCCGATGCTGGCGCTTGTGCCGCTGCTCATCCTGCGCCTGGGCTTCGGCTACGAGCCGCGCATCGTGGCAGTGGCACTGGCTGCCGGGCCGATGGTGATGATCAACGCGGCCACCGGCTTCCGCCGGGTGGATAGCGCCAAGATCGCGCTTGCCCGTTCCTATGGCGCAAGCACGCTGCAGATCTTCTGGAAGATTCGCGCTCCCATGGCGCTGCCCATGATCCTGGTGGGCCTGATGATCGGCGCGATTTTTGGCCTGCTGACGGCCGTGGGCGCGGAGATGGTGGGCGGCGGCTTCGGGCTCGGCAACCGGCTGACCACCTATTCCTCAATGATCCAGATGCCGCAGTTCTTCGCGGTGGTGTTGATCCTCTCGATACTCGGCATCCTGATCTACATGCTGTTCTTCCTCATCGGGAAGAAATGGGCAAGTTGGGAGGCATGAGTGCCGCCAGGCATGGCCGCATGAAACAAGAATGACGGAACAAAGCGTTGTGGAGAATGGGAGAGCAAAGATGACGAAGCTGCAATCCGGCATGAGCCGCCGCTACTTCCTGCAGGTGACGGGCAGCGGCCTGGTGACGGCGACCGCGCTGGGCGGCTCGGCCTTGCAGGCACGCGCAGAGCCCTACGACACCTTCACCTGGATTTCGCCGCGCGGCACGCTGGAGGTGCTGGACGATTATCCCTACTGGTCCGCACTGAAGATGGGCTATTTCGGCGATCTCAAGACCGAGATGCAGCCCGGGCCCTCCGACGGCACGGCAACCGTGAAGTTCGTCGATGTCGGCCAAGCGGACATGGGCTTCCCCTCGCCCGGCGTCTTCTCCTTCGCCATCGAGAACGGGATGAATCTCAAGTCCGTGTTCCATATGGGCGCGCGCGACACCTTCTCCATCGCCTTCCGCAAGGGCGAGGGAACGCGGGACCTGAAGCAGCTCGAAGGCAAGACCATCCTTTTGGGCTCCGCCGCCTGGCAGTCGATCGTGGACCCGATGCTGGCAGCCCAAGGCGTCGATATAACCAAGGTCAATTACGTGGAGGCGGGCTGGCCGGCCTGGGCCACCGCGCTTGCCGCCGGCCAGGGCGATGCCGCGCTGTCCTGGGAAGGCCTGCGCGCCGAATGGATCGCCAACGGCCTCGAATTCGAGTACTGGCTCGGCGTCCAGCACTCCAAGCTGCCCGCCAACACCTTCGTGGTGCGCAGCGCGGATCTGGAGGACCCCGACCGCAAGGCTTTTCTGGAGAAGTATCTGCGCGGCTGGGCCATGGGCCTCGAATTCGGCTATCTGAACCCGCGCGCCGCAGTCGAGGCGGTCTATGAGCAGTTCCCGACCTTCGCCAGCAATACCGGCCCCGAGCTCGGAACAACATCGATCCTGCAGCAGATCAACGTCTTCCGCGGGGATATGGAGAATCGAGAGGGCTGGGGCTGGCACGACATGTCAAGCTGGCAGGCCTTCTTCGATCAGATCCACGCCATCGGGCAGATCACCAAGCCGGTGAAGGCGGAGGATGTCTGCACCAACGAGCTGATCGCGGCCGCCAACGACTTCGACCATGAGAAGGTCAAGGCCGACGCGGAAGCTTACCGGCTGTCTGAGGAGTTCGCCGCGATCGACGTGGAAAACATCCAGGCGCACATGTTCGACAACGCCGTGTGATTGCGGCCGGGACCGGATGACCTTGCGTGGCGGGCGGTGCAGCGCGCCTCCCGCCTGATGCGAAGCTTGTAATTGCAGGGAGGGAAAAGTGCCCGACAAGGTTAAGATACTCGTGGTGGGCCTGGGCAATATGGGCGTTTCGCACGCCAAGGCCTATCACAAGCTCGACGGGTTCGAGATCGTAGGCCTTATGAGCCGCACGATCAAGAGCCACGAACTGCCCGAACCGATTTCGGGCTATCCGCGCTTCGAGAATTTTGAAGAGGCGCTGGCCGAGACGAAGCCGGATGCCGTCTCCATCAACACATGGCCCAACACGCACGCCGAATATGCGCTGAAGGCGATCGAGGCGGGCTGCCATGTGTTCATGGAAAAACCGCTCGCCACCAATATCGAGGATGCGGAAAAGGTGGTGGCAGCCGCGCGGGCAAAGAACCGCAAGCTAGTGCTCGGCTATATCCTGCGCGTGCATCCGTCCTGGATGAAATTCATCGAGGTGGGCCGCACGCTCGGCAAACCGCTGGTCATGCGCCTCAACCTGAACCAGCAATCGAGCGGCCCGGCCTGGCATTGGCACAAGAACCTAATCGATTCGCTCATCCCCATCGTCGATTGTGGCGTGCATTATGTGGATGTGATGTGCCAGCTCACGGGCGCGAAGCCTGTTCGCGTGCACGGCATCGGAGCAAAGCTCTGGGCCGAGGCCGCGCAGCAGAATTACGGCCACCTGCATGTCACCTTCGACGACGGGTCCGTCGGCTGGTACGAGGCCGGCTGGGGCCCGATGATGAGCGAGATCGCCTACTTCGTGAAGGATGTGGTGGGGCCCAAGGGCGCCGTCTCCATCGTTGCGGGGCAGCAGGAAAGGAGCGACCGCGCGACGGACGAGCTTTCCGATTCGGCGGATATTGACCAGCACACCAAGACGGACGCCATCAAGATCCACTATGCGGAGGTGGACGAGAACAAGAATTTTGTCCGCAAGGACGAGATCCTGAACATGAAGGACGAGCCCGATCACCAGGAGCTCTGCAACCGCGAGCAGGAATTCTTCCTGCGCGCCATCCGCGAGGATCTGGATTTGTCCGAATCCATGGAAGCCGCCGTCAACAGCCTGCGCATCGTGCTCGCGGCTGAAAGGAGCATCAAGGAGGGGCGAGCGATCAATTTGTAATCAGCGCGTGCCTGAAGAGCGCCCTGCGAGGAGGACGCCGGGCGCGGATCGTCAAATGCCGTGGCCGGTTTCCGGCCATGGCCGCTCAGACTGAACAAACGATGCTGTGGAGGCACAGACGCGGTAAGTGCCGTGGGTTCGCGCCGCCGAGCGCGTCAGGCGCTCAGTCGCTCTGTACACAGCTCTCTCGTTATCATGGGTGCTTTATGCACCCTGGCCCGCACGAGCCTTGCGCAGGAGGGCAAGTGCCTCTTTCGGATCGATGCGGCCGTCATAGAGCGCCCGTCCGGAGATCGCTCCTTCGAGCTTTGCCGCGTCGGACTGCGTCATGCGTTCGATATCGGCCATCGAGGCAAGCCCGCCGGAGGCGATGACGGGGATCGACACGGCATCCGCAAGCGCAATCGTTGCCTCCCAGTTGATGCCGGTAAGAACGCCATCGCGATCGATATCCGTATAGATGATCGCCGCCACGCCTGCTCCCTCGAAGCGTCGCGCCAGTTCGATGGCCATGAGGTCGGAGGTTTCCGCCCAGCCTTCCACCGCGACCTTGCCGCCGCGCGCATCGACTCCGACGGCGATCCTGCCCGGAAATGCGGCGCACGCCTCGCGCACCAGCACGGGGTCGCGCACCGCCGCCGTACCCAGGATCACGCGCGCGAGTCCCTTGTCCAGCCAGGCTTCGATCTGCTTCATCGACCGGATGCCGCCGCCAAGCTGAACCGGGTTCTTCGTGGCCTTCAGAATTGCCTCGACCGCTTCGCCATTGCGGCTCTCGCCGGCAAAAGCGCCGTTGAGATCCACCACGTGCAGCCATTCAAAGCCCTGCTCCTCGAAGGCCCTGGCCTGCGCGGCCGGATCGGGATTGTAGACGGTGGCCTCGCTCATCTCGCCGAGCTTCAGCCGCACGCATTCCCCGTCCTTTAGATCGATGGCCGGGAAGAGGATCATGGCTTCCACCTCAGAAAATTGGCGATCAGAGCCAGGCCCAGCGTCTGGCTCTTTTCCGGATGGAACTGCGTGCCAGCGAGATTGCCGCGCGCAACGGCGGCGGTGATCTCACCGCCATAGTCTGCAGTGGCCAACACATCCTCCTCGCGCGTGGCATCGAGATGGTAGGAATGCACGAAATAGGCGTGCAGCCCGTCCGGCCCGGTGGGAATGCCCTCAAACAGCGGGTGAGAATGTTTCACGTGAATCGTGTTCCACCCAATCTGCGGAATTTTGAGCGCGGGATCGTTGGGCGTGACCTCCTTCACATCCCCCTTGATCCAGCCGAAACCCCTGGTCACCGTCTTTTCGAGCCCGCGCTCGGACATGAGCTGCATTCCCACGCAGATGCCGAAAAAGGGACGCCCCTTGCAGATGGCCGCCTCCTCGATAGCCTCGGTGAGGCCCGGAACGACATCGAGACCGGCGCGGCAGTCCGCATAGGCGCCGACCCCGGGAAGCACGATGCGGTCCGCAGTGCGGACTCGTTCGGGATCGTCCGTCAGATCGATCTCAGCGGAAATCCCAGCCTCCGCCGCCGCCCGCTCGAACGCCCTCGTGGCGGAGCGCAGATTGCCAGAGCCGTAGTCGATGATAGCGACGCGCATCAGCCCCTCCGCGGATAGTCGATCAGGCCGAAGGCGAGACCCCGCGTTCTCATACTCCCCGGAGAGACCGGCCTCCCTGCGCTAAAAGCGGGCGGGACAGCTGATGGCTGCGCGGCCGGTGCCTCCTCGCCCGCCTCGGCGGCATAACGCAATTCGGCTTCGGCGTGATTGGCGCCCTCGACCACACCCCAATCGGTCCAGCCCCGGCGGCGCAGCGCGGCTGCACGAAGCGCCGGCGCCTCAAGCCCGATCAGAATCGCGAGAAGCACTGACACGATCGGCGTGAAGATGTCTCCTTCCGTGAAGCTTCCGACCGCTCCGATCACGAGAACGAGCGCCAGGAAGGCGAGCGCCTCGAGCCACATGCGGTGCCACAGGAACCAGATCAAAGGAAAGAGGAAGGCCGCAAGCGAAAATCCGTCGCGTATGATCAGCGCTTCCTCGGCCTTGACCGGCCCAGCCCGTGGCGGTTCCATGACCAGATAGCTCGTCATCGAGGTCAACCGCTCAGCGTACCCTTGGTTGACGGCACGGCGTCCGGCTGGCGCGGATCAGGCGCGAGGGCCGCGCGCAGCACCCGCGCCACCGCCTTGAAGCAGGTTTCGGCGATATGGTGTGAATTGGCACCGTAGTGGTTGACCACATGCAGCGTAATGCCCGCATTTTGCGCCAGCGCGTTGAAGAACTCGCGCACGAGTTCCGTATCGAAGGTGCCGATCTTCGGGGACGGGAAGTTGACCTGCCAGACGAGAAACGGCCGGCCCGAAACGTCCACCGCTGCACGCGTCAGCGCCTCGTCCATGGCAAGGTCGAGCGAGGCGTAGCGCACGATGCCGCGCCGCTCGCCGAGCGCACGGGCGATGGCCTGGCCGATGGCGATGCCGCAATCCTCTACGGTGTGGTGATCGTCAATGTGAACGTCGCCGTCGGCCTTGACCGTCATGTCGATCAGTGAGTGGCGGGAAAGCTGTTCCAGCATATGGTCGAAGAAGCCAACCCCCGTCGCGATCTCAAAGCGGCCCTCGCCGTCGAGATCGACGGTCACGGCGATCTTGGTCTCGTTCGTGCTGCGGCTGATCTCGGCCCGGCGCTGGTTCGTGGCAGCCATGGCTCATCCCTCAATGCGCAAAGAAGCCTGCCTTTTAGTGCATGTGAAACGCGATTGCCAGCGGCGCACGATGCTAACGGGCGGACCGTTTGCATTCTTCCGGCGGCGGCTTACATAAGCGCTCGGAATGCGCCCGCAGCGCGCAGCTGGAGCAGGCTTATGAGCGACAATCTTATCATGCACGGCACCACCATCGTCACCGTCCGCAAGGGAGGGAAGGTGGTCATTGCCGGTGACGGCCAGGTGAGCCTCGGTCAGACGGTGATGAAAGGCAATGCGCGCAAGGTCCGGCGCATTGGCAAGGGTGATGTCATTGCCGGCTTTGCGGGCGCGACGGCCGATGCCTTCACGCTGCTGGAACGCCTCGAGAAGAAGCTGGAACAGTATCCCGGCCAGCTCATGCGCGCCTCGGTGGAGCTTGCCAAGGACTGGCGGATGGACCGCTATCTGCGCCGGTTGGAGGCGATGATGCTGGTTGCCGATCGCCACGTGACGCTGGCGCTCACCGGTACCGGCGACGTGCTGGAGCCGGAAGGGGGCGTGATGGCAATCGGCTCCGGCGGCAATTATGCGCTGGCGGCGGCCCGCGCTCTGATGGATACGGACAAGAGCGCGGAGGAGATCGCTCGCAGGGCGATGGAGATTGCCGCAAGCATTTGCGTCTACACCAACGATAACATCATCCTGGAATCGCTGGATGAAGAAGGCTGACGCCGCCTTGATCCGGTTCGAGCCCGTGGAGCACAGGCACCTGCCCCTGCTCGACCGTTGGCTGCACGCGCCCCATATGAGGGAATGGTGGGGCGAGCCGGAAGAGGAGCTCGCCATGATTCGCGACATGATCGAGGGGCGGGATACGTCGAGGCCGTTCCTCATCGTGCTCGAAGGTGAGCCGGTGGGCTACATTCAGTACTGGTATGTGAGCCATCACCAGAATGAATCATGGCTTGAAAAGGCTCCTTGGCTCAGGGAACTCCCGGCCGATACGGTGGGCGTGGATCTTTCCATCGGCGATCCCGCAAAGCTGTCGCAAGGCATCGGCTCCAGGGCGCTGAAGGCCTTCGCGGAGAAGCTGGTCGCGGATGGCCACGAAAGCATCATCATCGACCCGGACCCGGCCAATCTGCGCGCCGTGCGCGCCTACACCAAGGCGGGCTTCCGGCAGGTGCCGCATCTGGTTGGCCGCACGGGCGACAGCCTCATCATGCAATTCAAATCAAGCGCACGAGAGACGACGAGATGACCAATTTTTCCCCGCGCGAGATCGTTTCCGAGCTCGACCGCTACATCATCGGCCAGAGCGAGGCAAAGCGTGCGGTGGCTATCGCGCTTCGCAACCGCTGGCGCCGGCAGCAGCTCGAGCCGGGTCTGCGCGAGGAGGTGATGCCGAAGAACATTCTGATGATCGGCCCGACCGGCGTGGGCAAGACTGAGATTTCGCGCAGGCTCGCCAAGCTCGCCGGCGCCCCCTTCATCAAGGTGGAGGCCACCAAGTTTACCGAAGTGGGCTATGTCGGCCGCGACGTGGAGCAGATCGTGCGCGATCTCGTGGAGGTTTCCATCGGGCTCACGCGCGAGAAGATGCGCGAGAGCGTTAAGGCGCGCGCGCACATGAACGCTGAGGAGCGCGTGCTGGAGGCACTTGTGGGCCGCACCGCAAGTCCAGCCACGCGCGACAGTTTCCGCCAGAAGCTCAGGAACGGGGAGCTTGACGACAAGGAGATCGAGATCCAGGTGGCCGATACGAGCAGCGGCCTTGGCAGCTTCGAGATTCCCGGCCTTCCCGGCGCTAATATCGGCGTGCTGAACATCAACGACATGCTGCAGAAGGCGATGGGCGGCGGGCGCACCAAGACCATCAAGACCACCGTTCGCGATTCCTACAAGCTCCTGATCGATGACGAATCCGACAAGCTGCTCGATCAGGACGAGGTAGTCCGCCGTGCGCTGGCTGCTGCGGAGAATGACGGCATCGTCTTTCTCGACGAGATCGACAAGATTGCCGCGCGCGAGGGTGGCCTGGGCGCGGGTGTTTCGCGCGAGGGTGTGCAGCGGGACCTCCTTCCGCTCGTTGAAGGCACGACGGTGGCGACCAAATACGGACCGGTGAAGACGGATCACATCCTGTTCATCGCCTCGGGCGCCTTCCATGTATCGAAGCCTTCCGACCTCCTGCCCGAGCTTCAGGGCCGACTGCCCATTCGCGTGGAGCTGCGCGCGCTTGAGAAGGAGGATTTCCGGCGCATCCTCACCGAGACGGAGGCGAGCCTCATCAAGCAATATGTGGCGCTGATGGCGACGGAAGGGGTGGAGCTCGAATTCACCGACGACGCCATAGACCGCCTCGCCGCAATCGCCGTCGATCTCAATGCCAATGTCGAGAACATCGGCGCTCGGCGGCTGCAGACCGTAATGGAGCGGGTGCTGGACGACATCTCCTTCAACGCGCCCGACCGTTCCGGCTCGCGTGTCGTGATCGATGCGGCCTATGTGGACGAGCATGTCGGCGACCTCGCCAGGAACACGGATTTGTCGCGCTACATTCTGTGACCAGTACGACACGGGCCGGAGGGAGAGCTTGCGGGCAGGGAAAAACGTCCTCGACTTGCCCCGCTGCATTTTCTAGGTTGCCGCCGTTAAGCGATTCAGCGTTCGGTGGTCATTCTTGCGGGGCATCCTAGGCGGCTTGATCCTGTTTTTGTACCTGGCGGCGGCACCCGTCGAGGCGGTGGAGCTTGTTCCTCCGGGCAACCGCAACGTCGAGCAGCCACCCATCCCCGGCGCCTCCGCCCGGCGCACGGCCGCGCTCCAGACCACTTACGCCACCAAATACCGCCGCATCTACGAGCTTCTCAGGAACGATGCCACGCTCAGGTCCAAGATTCGCAACGCGGCCGCGGCTTTCGGGATCGAGCCGATCCACATCATCGGGGCCATCGTCGGCGAGCATACCTACAATGTGGATGCGTACGACCAGCTCCAGACCTACTATGTGAAAGCGGTCTCCTATTTCAGGAGCAGTTTCACGTTCTCCTACGGCGGGGAGACGATCGACGAGTTTCTCCAGCGCCCGGAATTCGCCGCCTGTGCCGGCGAGAAAGACAGCTACGCGCTGTGGAGCTGTCGTGAGAATGTGTGGGATGAGGTCTTCCGCGGCAGGACAGTCGGCGGCAAGCGCTTTCCCGAAGACCGTTTCAGCGCGGTTTTCTTCCAGCCCTTCTTCGCCGGGCAGACATTCGGGATCGGGCAGCTGAATCCGCTGACCGCCCTGCAGATGACGGATATGGTCCACGAGGTGACTGGGCTTGCGAAGATCAACCACACCGACCCGCAGGGGGTGTACCGGGCGATCATGGACCCCGACACCACGCTCGCCTACATCGCGGCGACGCTGAAGAAGTCCATCGACGCCTATGCGCGGATCGCGGGCTTCGACATCAGCAAGAATCCGGGCATCACGGCCACGCTCTACAATCTGGGCAATCCCGAGACACGCGCGGCGAGGCTGGCAGCGGAGAACCGGCTGCGGCGCAAGCATGGTCGCGCCCTGAAATGGCCGGAAGAGAACTATTACGGCTGGTTGGTGAACGACAAGCTTGAGGAACTCGAGGCGCTCGCCGCCGAATCGTAAGTGCTGGCCGCAGCGTCTTCCGCAAGGAAACCGGCACCTTAAGGCAGCACTATCCGCCGCTCTCGGTCTTTTTCCGCTTCTCTTCCAAAATATCAAGCAGCGCAGCGTAAAGCCGTTCGAGGTCCCCCTCCTCTAGCTCGGCAATGTTCCGGGCCAGCAGATTGGCGAGCGCGGTGGCCGTCGCGGGAAGCCCGGCGGTGTCCACCACCACGCGCGGATGCGACAGCTCGGCCAGCCGCTGCATTTCGTCCGCTTCGTCCCAGATGACGTTGAAATAGCCGATGATCTTCTGGACCATCGCCCAGTTGGGCGGACTGCGCCGGCCATGCTCCAGCGCCGACAGATAGGCAGGGCTGACACCGAGGGCAGCCGCCATCTCCTTCTGCGACACGCCGCGCGCCCGCCGGAGCGCCCGCACCTTTGCGGCAAAGGGAGTCATCTGCCGTCCCGCCTGCGGCGCAGCCGCACATAAAGGGCGCCGGCCCCGCCATGGTGGCGCGCGGCCTCCCCGTAGGCGCCCACGATGGCCGAAAAAGGCGGCGCGGCAAACCACTGAGGAACGGCCCGGCGCAGCACTCCCTCGCCGCCGGTCGATCCTTTGCCGGTGATCACCAGCACATAGCGTCTACCGGTCATGAAAGCCCGCCCGAGGAATGACAGGAGCAAGGTGTGGGCCTCGCTCTGCGTCAGGCCATGGAGATCCACCCGGCCGGCAATGTCGAGGCGGCCGCGCGCCAGCTTCTCGCGGGTCTGTGCATCCAGCCGGTGCGGCCGATGATGGATGTGCCCGGCGGCGGTCTTCTCCTGCCCGCGCGGTTGCCTGTCGGGCGTGCGCGTCTCCCGCGGCGGGAGAGCTGAAAGGGCGGCGGCATCCTCCTCCATCTCCAGGTGCGCCTTGCCCGGAAGCGGGGTTGCCGTGCGCGCAACACGGCTCCAGAGAATCCGGTCCTCCGCCGTCAAATGTTCCCCGCCTGCCCGCTTCATGCGTCTCGTTCCTCCACGAGCCGCCGTGGCACCAGCACATAGACATCCGCTGCATGACGGATCGTTCCTGCAATCTCGCCCGCTTCATGCCCGGTGCCGATGAAAAGATCGCCGCGTGCCGGGCCCGTGATGGCCGAACCGGTGTCCTGCGCGATCATCAGCCGGCGGAAGGGCCTGCCATCTACATGGCGAAGCTCGGGGGCGGCGATGAAAAACGGGGTAGCAAAGGTGTGAAGCAACCGGTCCACCGCGATCGAGCGCCCGGGTTGAAGCTGCACCTTGGCCGCGGCTACGGGCCCGAGCTCTGGGTCTCCGAACGGCGTCTCATGGAAAAAGATGTAGGAGCGGTTCTTCCAGAGGATTTCGTCGCGGCGTTCCGGATGATCACGCAGCCATGACCGTATCGTCTGCATCGTGACCTGCTCGAGCGGGATCTCGCCGAGGTTCGCCAGCACGCGTCCGATAGCCGTAAAAGGGTGGCCGGACTTGGCGGCGTAGGTGACGCGCATCGTCTCGCCATCGGTCATCTTCAGCCGCGCCGCGCCCTGCACATGGATGAAGAACGCATCTACACGGTCCGCAAGCCAGCAAAGCTCCAGGTCGCGGCCTGTCAGCGCGCCCCGCTCGATCGCCTCGCGGTCGTGATAGGGAACAAGATCGCCGTCCTGCATTCGCGCGAAGGTAATGGAGGGATCCCAACCCTCGGGCCGATTTCCCCCGTCGACCTTCACCAGATCGTCCGGCGGGCGGTAGAGCGGCACAGGAAACCGTTCGGTGCGGCGGTAAGATGCTGGCGCCTCGGGCTCGTAATAGCCGGTCATGAAACCGGCAGCCCCTGATTCGGGGCGAAACCGGAAAGGAACGAAATACCGCTCGAAGAACGCACGTGCCTCGGCTTTGCCGGGTCTTCGGGTAACGCTCAGCGCCTGGACGAAGGACTCTGCAAAGGATTCAAAAGAAACGCCCAGAGAGCCGGTCTTATAGGGCCGCTTTTGAGCCTCTCGGGCCGACCGGGCGAAGGCTGCAAATGCCTGTTCGACGCCTTCGTCCTCATTCCACCCCGGTATCGCATCAAAGGAAACAAGGGCTGACAGCCCTGAAAGACCCGGCAATTCCGCGCCACCCCTGCCCGGTCGCCTTCGCAAACGGGCTTACTCCTCTGCTTCGGTTGCGACCAGCTTCCAGTTGGGATCGCGGGAACGGGTGTCGCGCGCGAATGTCCACACGTCCTTCACCTCGGCGACCGTTTCGGGGTCGCCGTCGATGATGGTGCCTGCACCGTCACGCGTGGCCGAGATCAGCTCGCTGACGATCCGAAGCGTGACATGAGCCTCGTGCCCCTTCATTTCGGCGGCCACGATGGTGGCCTTGTCGATGCCGACGAAGGAGGACTCGATCTTCTCGGAGCGTTTCTCGCGCTCGTCGATCGCCGCGACGAACCCTTCATAGACCTCGCGCGAAAGCAGGTTCTTGAGCGTGCGTCGGTCACCGTCCGCATAGGCCATGACGATCATCTCGTAAGCGAGCTTGGCACCTTCCACGAAGGCGTCGGGGTCGAAGGAAGGATCGGCGTCCTTGATGGCGCGCAGCCCCTTGTTGAGTTCGCTGCCGACGGGCGCCACCGCATCGATGGCCGTATATTTCTGTTCGCTGTCGCCGCTGGCCGCCTTGGCGCGGCGCGGCAGCGAGACGACGGTATCGGTTTTCCCCTCCCTGCCGGCTTCGGCAGCGCGCGTGCGCGCTGCTGTATAAGGATCGAAGGGCGGGCGCTCGTTCCCGGTGCGGCGGCCGAGCACGTTGCGCAACTGGATGAAGATCACGACTGCCGCGACCAGGAAGAAAATCGTGCCGAAATCAAAGAATTCCATGGTGTCCGCCAAAGCCGCTCTGTCGTGTTGCGCCCGCCAAGGCCCGAAGATATGGCGCCGCCGCGATTATTGCCCATATAGAACTCACGAGGCGATCATTCAAATGGTCGGCATACATGCCTATGTCCCGGTTTTCGGCCAAGCTTAAGGCCCAAACCCAAATGAGAGGTTAGACCAAACGTGCCCTTTGCCCTAATCCCATTCCTTCTGCTGGCCATTCCATTGGTCGAAATCGCCGTTTTTGTGATGGTCGGGCAGAAGATCGGCGTGCTTGCGACAATCGGGCTTGTGCTGGCAACGACCGTCGCAGGCGCCATTCTCCTGCGTTTGCAGGGGTTTGGCATCGTCACGCAAATGCGGCGCACGCTCGATGAGGGCCGCCTGCCCGGCCGCGAGCTCGTCCATGGCGTCATGGTGCTGGCCGCCGGCGTTCTGCTTCTGACGCCGGGTTTAGTGACCGATCTGCTCGGCCTGCTGCTCTTCATTCCCGTGGTCAGAGACGCCGTCTGGGCCTTCGTGAAGAACCGCATCGTCATCGTCGGCGGCACGGAAACGAGGCGCGGCTATCATTACGAGTACAGGCAGACGAGAACCATCGACCTCGACGCTCAGGATTACACCGCCAGCTCCGGCTCATCTCCCTGGCAGCCGAAGGACGACAACTAAGCTCGCTCCAACCTTGTATCGGCGGCCGTAACCGTGCTAGCGAACGCTCGGTTGAGGCCGCGGCGCGGTCAGGCGTAATTGCAAGGATTGAAAGCGATGGCGAAGAAACCCGGTGAAACCGAGAAGGACAATCAGGCGGCCGAAGCGCCGAAGGCCGGCGACACCACGCAGCAGAAGCAGCAGCCCAGTCTCACCGTGCTGACGCAGTACATCAAGGACCTGTCTTTCGAAAATCCCGGCGCCCCGCAGACGCTGCGCGTTCGCGACAAGGCCCCCGCCATCAGCATCAATGTCAACGTCAACGCGAATCCCTTGAACGTCCCGGAATACGAGGTGGTGCTGACGCTGACAGCACGCGCGGAAGTCGACAAGAACGTGATGTTCAACGTGGAGCTCGTCTATGGCGGCGTCTTCCGGATTCAGGGCTTTCCGCAGGAGCACATGCTGCCCCTGCTCTTCATCGAGTGCCCACGCCTTCTCTTCCCCTTCGCGCGGCAGATCGTCGCTGATGCCACGCGCAACGGCGGCTTCCCGCCCTTGATGATCGACCCGATCGACTTTGCGCGCATGTTCCAGCAGCGCCTTGCGGAAGAAGAAGCCCGCAGGAAAGTGCAGGTTTCCTGAACTGCGAATGCGGTTTTCCAAAAGTCAGAGCAGATAGCGTCAGGCGGTTTGCGCCCTGGCGTCGGAGTCTGCGAGGCGCTTCAAATTCAGCCAAAGAGCGTTTTCGCCCATCTGTGACACGAGCGCCTCATGCGCCTGGCGCTCGGCTTCACTGAGCCTTGAGGGCAGCGGACGCGGGCGCGGCGGCAGGGAAACCGGTGTGCTGCCCTCGCGCAGCATTCCGGCCTCACCCTGGGATGCGACCTCGAGACCGAAGGTGGCCTGCCGACCGCCAACCAGCTCGATATAGATCTCGGCCAGAAGCTCCGCGTCGAGAAGCGCGCCATGCTTCGTGCGGTGCGAGTTATCGATGCCGTAGCGCCGACAGAGCGCATCGAGCGAATTCGGTCCCATCGGGTGCTTCCGGCGGGCGATAGCCAGCGTATCCACTACCCGTGACGGGTCGATGTAGGGCTGGCCGAGCCTCTCCAGCTCCGCGTTGATGAAGCCGATATCGAAATTGGCATTGTGGGCGACCAGTTTTGCCCCGTCGATGAAATCCAGAAACTCCTGGAGAATGTCGGCGAAGACCGGCTTGTCGGCCAGGTCAGCATCCGAAATGCCGTGAATGGCCTGCGCTTCCGGGCTCACGGATCGGCCTTCAGGATTGATGAAGACGTGCATCGTGCGGCCGGTCGGGAAGCGGTTCGACAGTTCCACGCAGCCGAGCTCAATGATCCGGTCTTCCCGCGGATCGAGGCCGGTCGTTTCCGTATCGAAAATGATCTCTCGCATTCGAATCACTCCCTAGGCGAGGATGTGCGAGCCGGACGCCCATGGCAAGGCGGAAGCGGTGGATAAGCGCCAGCGTCCTGTCAGTTGACTGAGGTAAGCTCGGCGATGATCCGGTGAACCGCCTCGCGCGCAGCCTCCATGCCGAGGCTCGTGTCGATGAGAAAGTCCGCGCGCTTGCGCTTTTCCGCATCGGGAACCTGCCGGGCCAGTATCTTTTCAAACTTTTCTTCGGTCATGTCCGGCCTCGCGAGCACGCGCTCGCGCTGGACCTCATAAGGCGCGGTAACCACTAGGATCTTGTCCACCCGATCGGTTCCGCCTGTTTCGAAAAGCAGCGGAATGTCGAGCACGACGAGCGGTGTGCCCTTTCTCCGGTGTGCTTCCACGAAGCGGCCGGCATCCTTGCGCACGAGCGGGTGAATGAGCTGTTCGAGCTTGCGCAGCGCCTGGAGATCATCGACCACAACCTTCGCCAGCCTTTCCCGGTCCACCTTTCCGTTCAGTGTCGTGCCGGGAAAAAGCGCTTCGACCTGAGCCGCCGCCTCGCCTTCGTAAAGCCGGTGCACCGCCGCGTCCGAATCGTGCACCGGCACGCCGGCCTCCGCAAACATGCGGGCGGTTGTGGATTTGCCCATGCCGATCGAGCCGGTAAGGCCGAGGATAATCACTTTCCGGCCTCCAGGTCGGCCACGACGGTACGCCGCAGTTCCTCGGTCACTTCCGGCCGTTTTCCGAACCAGCGTTCGAAACCCGGTACGGCCTGATGGAGAAGCATGCCCAACCCGTCGACAGTGCGAAGGCTCCGTTTGGCAGCCTCAGCAAGCAATGGCGTGACAAGCGGCACGTAGACGATGTCGGTGACGATCGCGCTGTCCGGCAGTCGGGCGAGATCGACCGCCGGACCTTCATTGCCGTGCATGCCGAGCGAGGTGGTGTTGATAAGAAGCGTGGTGTCGGCAAGCAGCTCGGGAACGGCATCCCAGCCATGGGCGCTCGTGCCACCCCTAAAGCGGTCCACCAGGGACTGCGCACGGGAGAGCGTGCGGTTGACAATCCGGATGTCGCCGAAGCCGCGCGTTTGAAGCGCATGCACGATGGCAAGGGCGGCGCCCCCCGCCCCAAGCACGGTGGCAACGCCCCTGTCCCATCCGGGCAGGGCCGCATCGAGATTCGCCGCAAAGCCGTAGGCGTCCGTATTGCTTCCGTGCAGGCGCCCCTCCTGAAACCAGAGCGTGTTGACGGCGCCGATCGCCTCGGCTGTTTCATCGAGGCATTCTGCCAGGCGGTAGGCGGCCTCCTTGTGCGGTATGGTGACATTGCCGCCCGCGTAGCCCTCTTCTCCTATTCCGGAGAGGAAGGCGGCGAAGTCCGCCGGGAGAACGTCCCGGCGCTCATATGTGCCCTCGATGCCATATTCCCGAAGCCAATAGCCGTGAATGAGCGGCGAACGCGAATGTGCGACTGGATGTCCACAGACGAAAGCGCGTGGATGCTCAGCCATCGATGGCTCCGACCTCTCTGAGTTTTGCAAGCAGCGGCAACAAGGGCAGCCCGACAATGGTGAAGTAATCGCCCTCGATCCGCTCGAAAAGCTGGATTCCCTCGCCTTCTATCTGATAAGCGCCCACGCTTTCCAGTGCCTTGCCGCCCACGCGCGCCAGGTGCCGTCCGATGAAGCCTGGATCGAGCCGGCGCATCGTCATACGCGCGACCGCCACATGCCGCCAGACCGCCTCGCCGCCCCGGGCGAGAACCACCGCGGTGTTGAGATGATGCGTGTGGCCCGATAGGGTGAGAAGATGGCGGCGTGCAGCCTCCATATCGGGGGGCTTGTGAAAGATGCGATCGTCAAGGGAAAGCGTCTGGTCGCCGCCGATCACCCAGCTTTCGGGATGGCGTTCCGAAACGTCCACTGCCTTGGCTTCCGCAAGAATGAGCGCGACGTCCTCGGGGCCAGTGCCTGTTCCCTCCAAAGGTGTTTCCAGCGCCCGCTCGTCCACGCCCGGCTTTACGACCCGCAAGGAGAGCCCAGCGTTTTCGAGAAGCTGCCTGCGGAAGGGGCTGGTGGAGGCGAGGATGAGGGTTGCGTTCTGCTGTGACATGGATTTTCCTCTCCGCTCACCAGGATTTGCCGCGTAAGGCCAGTATGGCGGCCGCGGTCTCTTCAATCGAGCGCCGCGTAACGTCGATGATCGGCCAGCCATGCCGGTTGCAGAGCTGGCGCGCATATTCAAGCTCCTGGGTGATGGCTGACCGATCAGTATAGGAGCTGCATTCCGCGCCCAGAACCCGGTTCCGCCGCACCTGCGCGATGCGCTCGGCGGAGGCGACGAGGCCCACGATCAGCGGACCGCGCGCACGCGCTAGTTCCTGCGGCAGGGGCATGTCCAGAAGGATGGGTATGTTGGCGGTCCTGATGCCGCGATTGGCGAGATAAATGCTGGTCGGCGTCTTTGAGGTACGTGAAATCCCCACCAGCACGATCTCCGCCTGATCGACGTCTTGGGGAAGCTGCCCGTCATCGTGCTCCATCGTGAAATTGAGGGCGTCGATCCGGCGGAAATAGTCCGCATCAAGCACATATTGGGCTCCAACCCGCCGGCCCGCCGGCGGGCCGAGATAGGACTGCAGGACATTCAGGACCGGTTCGAGCACCGACACGCTGGGCAGCCCCATGGCGGCGCAGCGTTCATCGACCAAGCGCGCCAGCGTCTGATCTACGATCGTGTAGAGCACGATGCCGGGCTGCCGGTCGATATTATCGAACACTTTCTCAAGCTGCTTCTGCGTGCGCACAAGCGGGTAGATGTGCTCGATCGCGCGGACGTTCTTGTATTGCGCGGCGGCAGCCCGCCCCGCCGCCAGAAGGGTCTCGCCTGTGGCATCGGAAATCAGATGCAGATGAAAGAAGCTCTGCGGCTTATGCACATCTTTAGCTCCCGCTGTGGAGAGCTGTTGATAGCGCGCCGGCTTTGGCGTGACGAGACCTGCGGCAATGGAAAAGCAGGTCTTTCATCCACATCCCGCCACGTGATGGACAAGGAAATCCGGCTGTAGAGAATTGCGGGAAAAAGGTATTTTCTCCACATAAGTGCTCGAATGCCACCGACAGATGGACAAGGCCAAAGCGCTGAATGCTCATGGTAATCCGGCGCTTTCCCCGTTATTCTTGCCAGTGGATTTCACAAAAGCGCGGCAATATGCGCGCTCGCGCGAACGGCGCCGGCGTGGACAGGATTTAATCCACGTTCCAAACAGACTCTTAGAATCAGAATCCTCTTTTGGATTCCTTTAAATTTTATGAATCGAGAGGTCCTGAACGTGGTAGCCGGAAAATTCCTCGACGTACTGAAGGGAAAGACCGTCTTCCCGCCGCCCATCTGGATGATGCGGCAAGCCGGACGCTATCTCCCTGAGTATCGGGAAACACGCAAACAGGCGGGCGGGTTCCTTGACCTGTGCTACGATCCCGATCTCGCCGTCGAAGTGACGCTGCAGCCGATCCGGCGCTTCGGTTTCGATGCCGCCATTCTGTTTTCCGACATTCTCGTCGTGCCGCATGCGCTCGGCCGGGATTTGCGTTTTGAAGAAGGCGCGGGCCCTCTGATGACGCCGATTTTAGAAAGGGACATAGATGGGCTAGATGGCTCGTCCTTCCATGAGAGGCTGGCGCCGGTTTATGAAGCGGTGAGACGCCTGCGGCACGAGCTGCCTGCCGAAACGGCGCTCATCGGCTTTTGCGGCGCGCCATGGACGATCGCCACCTATATGGTGGCAGGCCGGGGAACGCCAGATCAGGCGCCCGCGCGGCTTTTCGGATACAGGTCACCCGAGGCCTTCGCGCGGCTTCTCGACGTGATCGCCGCCTGGTCGGCTGAATATTTGATCCGCCAGATCGAGACCGGTGTCGACGCCGTGCAGATCTTTGATTCCTGGGCCGGGATACTCGATGAGGCGAGCTTTGATCGCTGGTGCGTGCGGCCCGTCGCGGAAATCGTGCGCCGGGTGAAGAAAAAACACCCGCAAGTTCCTATCATCGGTTTCCCGAAAGGGGCGGGCGCGCTCTTATCGGGCTATCGCCAGGCAACCGGCGTGACAGCGCTGGGTCTTGACTGGACGGTGCCGCTCGAACATGCGCGGCGGTTGCAGAAGGAAGGCGCGGTGCAGGGGAATCTGGACCCCTTGCGCCTTGTGGCGGGAGGCCGGGCGCTTTCGGAAGGCGTCGAGGCCATTCTGAGGGTATTGGGATCGGGGCCCCTAATCTTCAATCTCGGCCACGGGATTACACCCGACACGCCGCTTGAACACGTGGAAGCGATGATAAGGCAGGTGCGGGACGCAAGAGCATGAGCGCGGAAGCAAGTGACGAAGGCCGGAAGGCGGCGCGGCGGGCGACGATCGCGTTGCTGATTTTCGCGGTGTTGACGGCGCTCCTCTTTTTTGTGGCGCCCGACGACCTATATAATTGGATCAAAGCCCTCCACGTGATCGCCGTCATCTCCTGGATGGCGGGGATGCTCTATCTGCCGCGACTGTTCGTGTATCACGCCGAGGCAGGCGCCGGTTCTCCCCAGGCAGAAACCTTCAAGGTCATGGAACGGCGCCTTCTGCGCCTCATCATCAATCCCGCGATGACCGCTTCATGGGTGTTCGGCCTCTGGCTGGCGTGGAAAGGCTTTGGTTTTGCGGTCGGGTGGCTTCACGCCAAGCTAGCCGCGGTGCTGCTTCTTTCGGCTCTACACGGCTATTTGTCCCGGGCGCAGCGGCTCTTCGAGGCTGACCGCAATACTAAACCAGCACGTCATTGGCGCATGCTCAACGAGGTGCCGGCCCTGCTGATGGTGGTGATCGTCATACTCGTGATTGTTAAGCCGTTTTGACGCGATCGCCCCCGCCGCGGGATGCGGCCGGACTGGCGTGACGAGCGAAAAGGCACCTTGCTCTTTTTCCGCCGGGGCGATAAAAAAGGCGCTCCTCCCTCCATGTCCGGTGCCGTTTTTCAGGTTGCGGAACGGCCGGTGCCGCCTAGGCAACCCTCTATCATCGGTGCTTCCCAATGCTTCAAACAGAGTCCGCACCTATGCAGGAAATGAAACTCCAGGAGCTCAAAAGCAAATCGCCGACCGATCTCATCGCGTTCGCCGAATCGCTTGAGGTGGAGAACGCCAGCATCATGCGCAAGCAGGAGCTGATGTTCGCCATCCTGAAGAAGCTCTCGACGCAGGATATCGAGATCATCGGCGAAGGTGTGGTCGAGGTCTTGCAGGACGGCTTCGGTTTCCTGCGCTCCGCGACGGCCAACTATCTGCCGGGCCCGGACGACATCTATATTTCGCCTTCCCAGATTCGCCGCTTCTCGCTGAAGACCGGCGACACGGTGGAGGGCCCCATTCGCAGCCCCAAAGAAGGCGAGCGGTATTTCGCCCTGCTCAAGGTCAATACGATCAATTTCGAGGACCCGGAGAAAATCCGGCACAAGATTCATTTCGACAATCTGACGCCGCTCTATCCCAACGAGCGGCTGAAGATGGAGATCGAAAATCCGACTACGAAGGATCTGTCCGCGCGCGTCATCGATCTGGTGGCGCCACTCGGCAAGGGGCAGCGTGCCTTGATCGTGGCGCCGCCTCGTACCGGTAAGACGGTGCTGCTTCAGAACATCGCGCACTCGATCACCACGAACCATCCGGAATGTTTCCTCATCGTGCTCCTCATCGACGAACGGCCCGAGGAAGTGACGGACATGCAGCGCTCGGTGAAGGGCGAGGTGATTTCCTCGACCTTCGACGAGCCCGCCACACGGCACGTGCAAGTGGCTGAGATGGTGATCGAGAAGGCAAAGAGGCTGGTGGAACACGGCCGTGACGTGGTCATCCTTCTGGATTCGATCACACGTCTTGGCCGCGCCTACAACACCGTCGTGCCTTCCTCCGGCAAGGTTCTGACGGGTGGTGTCGACGCAAACGCACTGCAGCGGCCGAAACGCTTCTTCGGCGCTGCGCGCAACATCGAGGAAGGCGGCTCGCTCACCATCATCGCAACCGCGCTGATTGACACCGGCAGCCGGATGGACGAGGTCATTTTCGAGGAATTCAAGGGTACGGGCAACTCGGAAATCGTGCTCGACCGGAAGGTGGCCGACAAGCGCATCTATCCCGCGATGGATATCCTCAAGTCCGGTACGCGCAAGGAAGATCTGCTGGTGCCACGCCAGGACCTGCAGAAAATATTCGTGCTGCGGCGCATCCTCGCGCCCATGGGCACGACGGACGCGATCGAGTTCCTCATCGACAAGCTCAAGCAGACCAAGAGCAACGCGGAGTTCTTCGATTCCATGAACACCTGAGTGCCCTTTTAGATGGGCGCTTCAGCCGTGGCATGGAGGAAATCGGCTTTATTTTGGAAGATGGGCCGGGCTCAAACAGCCCGGCCTTTTCGGCTTGAGGGCACGATGCAAAAACCTGCTTTACTGCCCCTAACCATGATCGCCCGCGAGTGACGAGCGCAGGGCTGCTTCCAGCGTCGTTGCGTCGCGAAACGGCGGAAGGCAGCTTTGGCCGATGCAGAGATATGCTGCGGGAACGGTACGATCGACTATTATGCCCGCCTGGCGCTCAGCCGGTCCCTCTTCCGGTCCGAGAACAATATCGACCCGCCTCGGATCGGGAAGTCGATTCGCGACTGGAACGAATGTCTCGCCTGAAGGATCGTTCATGAGCAGTTTCAGCGGCTGCCGCGCTATGGATGCCGCGTGAACGATGCCCGTCTGGCCAGAGAACTGTCCAAGCGAGCGGGCGAGCGCGGCTTCGGCAACTTGTGTCGCCTTTTCATAGAAGGCGTGATTGCCGCTGGCGCTGGAGAGCTGCACGAGAGCTGTAATGATCTGCGCTGTGGCGGATGGAATGGCTTCATCCACATCCCCTCGGATGCGGATGGGAACATCCGGGCTGTCGGAAGCGGTCAGGTAATAGCCGGTTCTCGTCTCGTCGCCGTGCCAGCGGTCGAGCATCTCCGCCCACGCTTCGGCCTGCCGGATATATTGCTGATCCTGCAACGCTCCATGGAGAGCCACTGCGGCGGAGATCATGGCGGCATAGTCGCTCGCAATGCCTGGGAAGAGGCATTTCTGACCGCCTATGCTGTGAGGAAGACGGCCCTCCTGCCTCGATTCGCATACGGAACGAAAGGCTTTTGAAGCAGCCTCGATCCAGTTAGACCGATCGAGCTGCCTGCCGGCGATGGCAAGAGCCGTGATAGCCAGCCCGTTCCAATCCACGAGCATTTTGTCGTCCCGCGCCGGCCGGACGCGTGAATCTCGCCGCTCGCGCAACTTGTTGAGCAACTCGCGAAGGCGCCTCTCCTGCTCCTGCGGGAGTGGTTCCGGATGATCGAGTCGGTGAAGGATGGGGTCACCCTCCCAGCCCGGCGGGCTAGCCAGACTGTAGACCGCCAGCAATTCATCCGCTTCTGTGCCGAGCACATCTTCGATCTGCGCGCGGTTCCACAGATAGAATTTGCCCTCCTCGCCCTCCGAATCCGCGTCTAGGCTGGAGGCAAATGCGCCGCCTTCAACACGCATCTCCCGCAGCATCCAGTCAACCGTCTCCTCGATTCGCATCCGGAACAATTGGTCATTCGTTTCACCATAGGCGTAACATGCCAACCGGATGAGCTGGGCGTTGTCGTATAGCATCTTCTCGAAATGAGGTACGAGCCAATGTGCGTCCGTGGAATAGCGCGCAAGTCCGCCGCCGACGTGATCGTAAATGCCGCCGGAAAGCATGTGACGTAGGGTCCGTAACACGGCGTCGCGATGCTCTGCGCTCCGGTGTTTGAGCCAATCAAGCCAAAGCAGATCGAGAAAGGGCGCATTCGGGAACTTCGGTCCGCCCCGCAACCCACCTGTCTGAGGATCCATCGCGGACGCGATTTTGCCTGCGAGTGCGTGAAGGGGCGGCTCCAGGCCATGCCCTGTCCGACCGGCAGGCGCAAGCCGTTTTTGCACATGCGCGGAAAGCGCTTCGGCACTGCGCGTCAGCTGCTGCTTCTTTTCCTGCCAGGCCGCATGCACCGCATTCATCACTTCAACAAATCCGGGGCGACCGAATTTTGCGGTTTTGGGAAAGTAGGTGCCGCCCCAGAAAGGCTTTGCGTCCGGCGTGAGAAACATCGTCAGCGGCCAGCCACCCTGCTCTCCCATGGCACCGAGCGCCGTCATATAGATCTGGTCGATGTCGGGTCGCTCCTCCCGGTCCACCTTGATATTCACGAAGAGACGGTTCATGACTTCCGCCACCTCGTCATCCTCAAAGCATTCGTGGGCCATGACGTGACACCAGTGGCACGCCGCGTAGCCGATGGAAAGGAGGATGGGGCGTTCAAGCGCCTTGGCTTCCTGCAGAGCCTCCACGGACCAGGCGCGCCAATGCACCGGGTTGTTCCTGTGCTGCAGGAGATAGGGGCTGGTCTCGTTGCCGAGAAGGTTCTTCGCAGGAAGGGCCACGGTCATCTCCTGTTGTCGGATCGTTTCAAAGGTAGAGCGTCGTAGATGACGGATCAAATGCCGCGCGACACAATCTTTGCCCTGTCAAGCGGGGCGCTGCCCTCTGGCATCGCCGTAGTCCGGCTGTCAGGGCCTGCCACGCGCACAGTCATCCGGAAAATGGCTGGTACCCTTCCCCCGCCGCGCCAGGCGCAGCTGAGAGACATAAAGTCGGGCGAGGGTAATCAGCTTGATCGGGGGCTGGTTCTGTTTTTCCCGGGACCGGCGAGTTTCACCGGCGAGGATTGCGGCGAATTGCATCTCCACGGTGGGCGCGCCGTGGTGACGGCGGTTCTGGAAGCGCTCGGAGCTTTTCCGGGTCTCCGGATGGCCGAGGCTGGAGAATTTACCAGGCGGGCGTTTCTTAACGGCAAGATCGATTTGCCCGGCGCCGAAGCGCTATCCGACCTGATTGCGGCGGAAACGGAAGCACAGAGGCGGTTCGCTCTCGCCAACACCACGGAGGCTCATCGCAAGCTCTACGATAAGTGGCGGCAACAGCTCATACGAGCCCGTGCCCTGATCGAGGCGGAGCTCGATTTTGCCGATGAATCGGACGTGCCCGGTTCCGTGGCTGACACGGTATGGCCAGAGGTGGCAGCGCTGCGTGATGTCATTACGGCCCATGCCGCGACCTACCGCGACGCTGAGATAATCCGCGACGGCTTTCAGGTGGTGATCATTGGCGCGCCCAATGCCGGCAAATCCACCCTGCTTAACGCGCTCGCCCGCCGCGAGGTAGCGATCGTGACCGATGAACCGGGCACCACGCGTGATGTTCTGGAGGTCGCTCTGGATATCGGCGGGATGAAGGTAGTGCTGGCCGATACAGCCGGTATCCGCGAAGCCGAAGGACGAGTCGAGGCCATCGGTATCGAGCGCTCGCTGGAGCGGGCGCGCAAGGCGGATCTGGTGTTGCTACTTGAGGATATGGCCGCGCCGCATCCCGTCGAGATACCCGGCGGCGCGCAGGCCATCAGGATCGGAACGAAGAGCGATTTGGTCCCGCCCGGTTCTCGGCCACAAGACTATGACTGCGTCATCTCTGCCCATACTGGTGAAGGCCTCGATCGTCTTCTCGGCCTTCTGCGGGAGGCAAGTGAAGGCTTCTCGTCCTGTATTGGAAACGTACTGCCCTTCCGTGCCCGGCACGTGGCGCTTCTCAATGAGGCGGCGGCTGAGCTGGGTTTTGCGCTTGAACGGGAGAATGACGGGTTGGAGCTTAGAGCCGAAAACCTCCGCCGCGCCGGACAGGCGCTCGCCCAAATTCTAGGCGAAATTGATGTGGAGCATTTACTGGACGAGATTTTCTCCACCTTCTGTGTCGGCAAGTGATTCACGTGAAACACTTATGCGAGGGACCGCGCATGACTCACGTGAAACACTGCGGCTCGAGTGAGCAGGTTTCACGTGAAACCTTTCCTGCGGGCTTGACGCGAGGCGCAGAAGCACGCATCTCCTCGCCATGATTGCGGAGCAGACTTCATTCGACGTTGTTGTCATCGGCGGTGGGCACGCCGGCTGCGAGGCTGCCGCGGCGGCCGCGCGCGCTGGCGCGCGCACGGCGCTCGTTACCTTGCGGCGGGACACGATCGGCGTAATGTCCTGCAACCCCGCCATCGGTGGCATCGGCAAGGGCCAGCTCGTGCGTGAAGTGGATGCGCTAGACGGGTTGATGGGCCGTGTAGCGGATGCTGCCAGCATCCAGTTCCGCCTTCTGAACAGGCGCAAGGGGCCGGCCGTACGAGGCCCGCGCACTCAGGCGGACCGGAAGCTTTACCGCAAGGCCATGCAGACCGCCATCGCGGAACAGGCTGGTCTCACCGTCATCGAGGCCGAAGCGCACGCCCTGGGTATCGGCAACGGGCGAATCACACACGTCATCCTTTCCGGCGAACGGCGCATCGATTGCGGCGCTGTCGTCCTCACCACCGGCACATTTCTGCGCGGACTGATTCATATTGGTGAGCGGAAAATACCAGCGGGCCGCATGAACGAGCCTGCCGCACAGCGTCTGTCCGCATCCATGGTAGCGGCCGGCTTTGCCTTGGGGCGGCTCAAGACCGGAACACCGCCACGCCTCGACGGCCGCACGATCATGTGGGACGGTCTCGGCAGGCAGGAACCGGACGAGGAGCCCGTTTTCTTTTCGCTTCTGACCGATAGCCTGGCCAATCCGCAGATTTCCTGCGGGATCACGAGGACCATACCCGAAACGCACCGCATCATTCGGGAGAATATCCATCGCTCGGCCATGTATTCTGGCGCGATTGAGGGTATCGGGCCGCGCTACTGCCCGTCCATTGAGGACAAGATCGTGAAGTTCGGCGATCGGGATGGGCACCAGATCTTTCTCGAGCCGGAGGGGCTGAACGATGACACCGTCTATCCCAACGGTATTTCGACCTCCCTGCCCGAGGATGTGCAGCATGCCTTCTTGCGGACTATCCCGGGATTGGAGAATGCCCGCGTTCTGCAGCCGGGCTACGCCATAGAATATGATCACGTGGACCCGCGCGAACTTGAACCGACGCTGCAGACCCGCAGGGTACGCGGCCTATTCCTCGCGGGGCAGATTAACGGCACGACCGGATATGAGGAGGCGGCCGCGCAGGGAATTCTTGCAGGTATCAATGCGGCGCGACTTGCCGGTGGCGCGGAACCGGTGAGCCTTAGCCGCACCCAATCTTACATCGGCGTGATGGTGGACGATCTCGTTTCCCGCGGCGTCACGGAACCCTACCGCATGTTCACCTCGCGTGCAGAATTTCGCCTATCGCTTCGTGCAGATAATGCGGATACGCGGCTTACGCCTCTGGCAATCGAATGGGGCATTGCATCAGCGGAGCGGCGCAGGCGGTTTGAGGCATGGGAAAAGGCTCTTGAGGATGCACGCTCATTGGCCAAGTCCCGCGATCTCACGCCAAATGAGGCAGAAAGGCATGGAATCATCCTCAACCGGGACGGCATCCGCCGCACAGCCTATGATCTACTGGCCTATCCGGATGTGACACTCGAGCGCCTTTCGTCCATCTGGCCCGAGTTCGGTACGATCCCGCCCAAGGTTGCTGAGCGGCTGGAAACGGAAGCGCGTTATGCCGTCTATCTGGAGCGTCAGGCAGCCGACACCGAGATGATCAGGCAGGAAGAGAGAACGGCTATACCGGAGGATACGAATTTTGATGCGGTCCCCGGGCTTTCGAACGAGCTACGGGACAAGTTGAAGCGCAGGTGCCCCCGCACGCTTGCGGAAGCTCAGCGGATCGACGGGATGACCCCGGCTGCGCTCGCACTGATTCTGATGACAATTAGGAATAATTTGCGCAGGCAGAGTGCATAGTGAGAGAAGACCTCTATCGTGAGTTGCAGGCCATTTCTGGCCCCGTTTCACGTGAAACATTGGCCGATTTGGAAGCCTTTCAGAGCGAATTTCTCCGCTGGGCAAGCCGCATCAATCTGGCCGCCCCCTCGACGCTGCCGCGGCTTTGGGACCGGCACATTCTGGATAGCGCGCAGCTTATGCCGTTGGCTCCCGAGGCGTCCCGCTGGCTAGATCTCGGCTCCGGTGGCGGATTTCCGGGCGCCATCATTGCTATCCTCATTTCGCGGCGTTCTGATTCTCAAGTGACTCTGATCGAAAGCAACCGCAAGAAAGCGGCCTTTCTTCAAACGACCCTCGCTGCCTTGAAGGCGCCGACCCGCATACTTCCCCGACGGATCGAGGATTGTTATCAAGATGTTCCCGCGCCGGAGATCATTACGGCTCGGGCACTGGCGCCGCTTTCACGTCTTTTTCTGTTGATAGAACCCTGGATGAGGCAGGGCGCTCGCGCTCTCCTGCATAAAGGCAGGGATTTCCAAAGGGAATTGGAAGAAAGCAGTGACGCTTGGCGATTCGATCTGGTAGAACACCGCGACAAGGTCGGCGACGGCGTGATTCTGGAGATTCGCGATCTTCACCGCGCCTGATGCGGCCGATGGCTCAGAGTTTTGCTTGTAGGGGCATCCATGAATAAGCCATCACGCATAATCACCGTGGCGAACCAGAAAGGCGGCGTGGGCAAGACCACCACGGCCATTAATCTGGCGACGGCACTGGCGGCGATCGGAGAGTGCGTGTTGATCGTCGATCTCGATCCACAGGGAAATGCGAGCACGGGCCTCGGGATCGACCGGCAGGCGCGGCTGGTGTCTTCCTACGACGTGCTGACGGGAAGCGCGAGCGTCAAGGAAAGCGCGATGGAAACGGTCGTCCCGGGGCTTTCTATCATTCCCTCCACGCTCGACCTACTTGGCATCGAGATGGAGATTTCCTCGGCGCCCGACCGCGTGCTGAAGCTACGGCGCGCTTTGCGTGAAGTGACTGGTGGTATCCCCTTCTCCTATGTACTCATCGATTGCCCGCCCTCGCTCAACCTCCTTACACTTAATGCCATGGCGGCGGCGGATTCTGTTCTGGTGCCGCTCCAGTGCGAATTCTTCGCGCTTGAGGGCCTCAGTCAGCTTCTTCAGACGGTGGAGCAGATTCGCGGCTCCATTAACCCTGCCTTAACCATACAGGGCATTGTTCTCACCATGTTTGACAGGCGGAACAACCTCGCCAATCAGGTGGTCGAGGATGTCCGCGCCCATATGGGCGATACGGTCTATGAAACCGTGATCCCGCGGAACGTGCGGGTGTCCGAAGCGCCGTCCTATGGGAAACCGGCGATCCTCTACGATCTGAAATGCTCGGGCAGCCAGGCATATCTGCAGCTCGCGTCGGAGGTCATCCGGCGGGAGCGTCGCCTTCGGGCAGCCTGATGCCGCGTAAAGTCAACTGGTGGACGCCATGAATGAAGATCTTTCACGTAAACGCCTCGGCCGGGGCCTCGCAGCCCTTATCGGCGAAATCGACAAGCCGCCGGCGCAGGAGCAGGTGTCGGTGCGGGCGGACCGCACGGTGCCGATAGAGTTTGTCTCGCCCAATCCGCGAAATCCCCGGCGCAATTTCGCTGAAGCCGAACTCGCCGATCTTGCTCAGTCAATCCGCGAGCACGGGATCGTGCAGCCTGTGGTGGTACGGCCCGCCGGAGGCACCGGACGTTATGAGATCATAGCCGGCGAGCGCCGTTGGCGTGCCGCCCAGCGTGCCGGGCTCGCAGAAATTCCGGTGATCATCCGCGATGTCGACGACAAGGCCGCGCTGGAGCTTGCCATCATCGAAAATGTCCAGCGCACAGACCTCAATCCCCTCGAGGAGGCGCGAGGTTATCAGCAGCTGATGGACGAGCACAACTACACCCAGGCGGATCTGGGGCAGGTGATCGGGAAAAGCCGCAGCCATGTGGCCAATACGCTGCGGCTTCTGAAGCTGCCTCCGGCTGTCATTGATCTTGTCGCAGACGGATCTTTGACCGCGGGCCATGCGAGGACGCTCGTCAACGCTGCTGATCCGGTGGGGCTCGCCCGGCGCATCATCGAGGAAGGGCTTTCGGTGCGACAGGCGGAGGCGCTCGCCAGTGCGCCCGAAAAGCCGGCCGGGCGGGAACGCTCGTCAGTGCGCCAGGAGAAGGACCCGGATACGCTGTCGCTCGAGAAGCTGCTGAGCGATCATACGGGGCTCAAGGTCACGATTAACCACAAGGAAAAGGGCGGCGAGATGCGCATCGCATATCGCACTCTCGAACAGCTCGATGAGCTCTGCCGCCTCCTGCAGCGGCAGGCGGTCTGAAGGCGCGCATCTCTCTTGGCCTGCCTGGGGCCGGAAATTGTTTCCGGCCCTGCAACAAGATAAAACCCGCCCAAGCTGGCGCGTCGTGGGCGCCCTTTTTCCTTATCCCGCAGGAAGCCATGGCGCTCAAATTCCGTCATTCCGGAAACCGTGAAGCATCTCGCATTGTTATCCAGAAGCAGCGGAGCGCCTAACCGTGGTCCAATAGTGCCACATCCATCGTAACTCGGTCGGCGGTGGGGAGGTGGCTTGATGACGATAGGGGTGGTTTGGATGACGGTAAGAAGAGCGCCAGTACCGCGTCATCTTCCCCGAGAAAGTGGCCACCGGTTTTCGTCCGGAATTCATAAAATACAAGAACTTGGATCATTGCAGCGTTCATAAAAAACCTGAAATGACCCAAAGCCGCCGCGCTCTAAGGCCCGTTCACCCGAATGTGCTCGCGCCTGTGTGAGCCTGCCCGGGGCGACGCCTACCACACCATACCGCGAGCGGCGACGGGTTCGATGCGGGTAACGCGGCCGACGCGATGGAAGATCATTTCATCGAAGAGGTTTGAAACCACGCAGGTGTGATTCGGCACGATCCGCAGCCGGTCGCCGATCTTCGGCCGCGGGCCGGAGCAGCGCGAAAGATCAACCGTGCCATGCTCCTCCGACAGCGCGCGGATTACAGCGTCCGGATATTCGAGGATGTGGCCGTAGTCGGAAAAGCCGAGGAGATCGGAGGTCAGCGTCTTCGAACCGGCGTCGATGATGGCGCGGTCTTCCGTCGGGCACGAAACCACGGTGACCAGGATGTGCATGGCGCACTGGTCAATGGTGCAGTGGCCAGCGCGCACCATGGACCGGTCGTTATAGACATAGGTGCCGGCGCGGTGCTCGGTCGCAGATGGCACCTCGTGTGCTTCGAAGAGGCTCGGGGTGCCGGCATTGCTGACGATCGGGCAGGGTATGCCTTCCGCCCTGAGCAGGGAAAGGGCTTCCGAAAACCAGGATTCGATGGCGGCAGCGCTTTTCGGCTTAGGATAGGTCATCAAACCGCCGAAGGTCAGGCCCTCGGCGCGGGTGATCTGGCGGGCGAGCGCCAGCGCGTCGGTTGGCGTTTGCACACCACAGCGGCCGCCGCCCGTGTCGCACTCCACCAGAACCGTGAGCGGCTTGCTGCCGCTGAACGCCTGCGCAAGGCCATCGACCGTCACCGCACTGTCCGCCGTCACCTTCAGTGCCGAAAGGCGCTGGTTGAGGGCGGCCAGTCGGGCGATCTTCTCCCGGCCGAGGATGTTGTAGGTGATCAGGATGTCGTCAAAACCGGCGTTGGCGAAGATTTCCGCCTCGGTGATCTTCTGGCAGTTGATGCCGCGCGCGCCGGCGGCCCGCTGCGCCTCGGCGATGGCGACTACCTTGTGCGTCTTGATATGCGGCCGGAAGGCGATTTTGTGCTGGTCCATATAGGCCTGCACCCGCGCGATGTTCCCCGCCATAACATCCTCATCAATGACGGGAACGGGCGTCGAGAGTGTATCCAGTGCATCGCCGGGCTTTGGCTTCAGCGGGTTCATAGCTGGCGACTCCTCAGGTCGGGCGCTTCGTTCCAAATGGCCTCGGTCGCCTCGAAATGCAGGATGGCAGGCATCGCGTCTCTTTCATATGCGCGGGCTTCATCGCCAGGATTTCCCTGATGGGAACGATTGTCAATGAAGCGGAGTATGCTCTCGCGCTTGGCGCTTCACGCGGAGGGGTGCCGGGCTACGGGAGGAAGCGAAGCCGAGTGCTGGCCACGCTTCCCGACAGCACCTGCTTCGAAACGGTGTCCCGCCTCGACCGGATGAGCCCGAGAACCCGATTGAGGAACAACCGCGCACAGCATCAAGCCGTGCGCAGCGCGTGGCCAGCCCGCTCAAGGCCGAGGATTGCGGCGCCGATCAGCCCGGGCTCAATCCGGCAGGCTCCGCGGACGACGAGCGGCCGCTCGAAACGGCGCAGAACCCGCGCCCGCACTGCCCTGTCGACCTCCGCCACAAGCGCTTCGGAATTGGACAACCCGCCGCCAACAGGCACAATGGTCGCGCCGGTGACGTTGACCACCATGGCGAGCGGCGAGGCGAGGATATCGACAAAAACGCCGATCGTGCGGGTGGCGTCTGTGTCGCCTGCCTGCCAGGCTGCAAGAATGGCCTCGGCGGTAAGCACCGCGCCGTTGTGCAGATGGGCGTGCAGGCGCTCCATGCCGCGCGCGCTCACGGTGGCGTCCAGACATCCTTCCAGGCCGCAGCCGCAACGCAGACGCGGGATGGCGACCGGCGGATCGCCCGCAAGCATTGCCGCGACGGGACCGTGACCCCACTCGCCGGCAAAGCCGCCGCTCGCGTTGATCAGCTTGCCGCGGGCCACAAGCCCACCGCCAACCCCGGTTCCGAGAATCGTGCCGAACACGATGGGGTGGCCGCGCCCGGCCCCCGCCACCGCCTCGGCCAGCGCGAAACAGTCTGCATCGTTGGCGATGACGACGGGCAACCCCAAAGCCTTTTCGAGATCGGCTTCGATCGTGCGGCCGTGGACGCAGGGGATGTTTGCGCAGATCGCCCGGCGTGAGTCGGGGTCAATGACACCGGCAATGGCGATGGCTACACAATTCGGCTTAGTCCCGTTTTCGGCGATCACGCTGCGTAGCGCGGCCGCGAAGGCTTCAAAATCATTACCCGGGGTCGGAAGGCGCCGCACCGGCCCTACCGCATCAAGGGACGATACCGCCGCTCCCTTGATCGTGGTGCCGCCGATATCGAAGCCGATGATCATGGCCGGCCTTCCTCTCTCGCTTGAAATCGTCTCATGCCGCTGTCATCCTCGTCTCATGCCAGACCGACCACGCCTGCCGCCTTTCGCGGCCCTGCGCGCCTTTCACACGCCGCTGCCAGCTATGACCGTTTTCGCGATGCGGCGGAAGCCCTTGGCATAACCGAATCGGCTGTAAGCCACCAAATGCGGCGCCTGGCGGAGTTTCTGCACGTGGCGCTGTTCGACCGGACAAGCGGTGGCGCGAGGCTCACGCCCGCGGGACAGCGCTATCTGGAGGAGATCGACCCGGCGATCCGCCGCATCGAGGAAGCGACCGAAGCGATGCGGGCGGTCATGGCCGAAAGGTCGTGCGGCTGGCGCTGCCCGCCTCGCTCGCCGTGACATGGCTGATCCTTCAACTCGGCGCCTTTGAACGTGCGCATCGCGACATCGAGCTGCAGCTTGTCACCACCACGCGCCTGCTGGATCTTAGGCGCGACCAGATCGACGTCGCCATCCGCCATGGCAAGGGCGAGTGGCCGGGGCTCGATTGCACCTTCCTTCTCGATGAGATGGCGTTTCCCGTGTGCGCGCCCGGCCCGGCTATCTTGCCGCGGCGGAAGGTGAGGACCCGCACGCGGCGCTTCGCCGCGCCCGGCTCATCGTCAACACGCGCTCTCCGGAGGAGTGGGAAGAGTGGAGCCGCGCCCGTGGGCTGCCGCCGCTCGACCCGGCGGACACGATCGCCATTGAGGGCAGGAGGAGGCGCTGCGGCTCGTGGAGCAGGGTCTGGGAGTGGCGATCGGCCGGACGCTACTCATCGATGACCGGCTTGCAAGCGGAAAACTGGTCGCGCCGTTCGGTACGTCCGATCCGAGCGGCGCCGCCTATTATCTCTGCCGTCCGACCGGCATTGCCGCCTCGGCTGCGGCGCAGCGCGTTACCCGATGGCTGGAGCAGCTCGCCGCCAGCACTTGAATTTCGTTTAAGTCCCTGTGACGCAAAGTCCATTGGCTGAAAGGGCGGGGACCACCTATATCGCGGGTAACACAAATCATGCCCGGTATTGGAGGCTCCCATGAAGTTCGTTCAAGTATCACTCGACAAGCTGCTTCTCGGCATGCGTGACGATTATCTCGCCAGGCGTCCCGCTGGAGGGACACGATTCGCTCCGCTCGGCTTCGCGCCGATGGTTCTTTCCGGTGAGGCTCCCGCGCGGCATCGCGGCGACGGTGGTTCTGCCCGCTAATCGCTCAGACGAAAGGTCTGGCCACCGCATATTTGCGTGGCAGAAGGCGGGCGAGATAGCTGAGGCACGCGTCCGACAGCCTGTTTTCGTCGGGTACGAGAAAATGCTCAGGCATATGGCGTGTCTTGCCCGCCACCGCCGCAAGCGGCACGAGTCCGTAAACGGTCTTCTCGCCGTCGAATTGCAGGGTGACCGAGCCGCCTCCTCGCTCGACCGCCTCGACGGCGAACGCGCCCGCCTCGAAGGCCTCCTTTGCATCGGTGGTGTTGACGGTGGCGACATTGCCACGCGGCAGATAGCCGAACGTATCCACCCGCGCCCTCTTTCCCGGCAGGTCTTCAGCCAGAATCCGCTCCACGGCCTGGGCGAGATCGCTGCCGGAAAGGCGGATATTGCCGTGCGGGTCGCGCTCCAGCATCTCCGGCGGAACCAGCGTCTCCACCAGCGACCTGCCGTCCGGCCCCGACACGCCTTCCGACATGGCGATGATGCAGCGCCCGTGACGGGCAAGCGTTGCACGGATGTCCTCGATAAAGCGGCTGCGCTCGAAAGGCCGTTCAGGGACATAGACGAGGTGCGGTGCGCCGCCTTCATCGAGCGACCAGGCGGCAGCCGAGGCCGTCAGGAAGCCCGCATGACGTCCCATCACGATCCCGACATAGATGCCGGGCAGCGCGCGGAAGTCCAGGTCCACGCTCAGGAACGCGCCCGCCACGAATTCGGCCGCCGAAATGAATCCCGGCGTGTGGTCGTTCTCCACGAGGTCGTTGTCTATGGTCTTGGGCGCATGCACGCAGACGATGCGCCCCCCTGAGGCCTCGGCCAGTATCTCCTGCGTGCCGGCGGTGTCGTTGCCGCCGATATAGATGAACGCGTCTGCACCCACGGCCCTGAGACCTTTCAGGATTAGGTCGCAATAGGCGGCGTCAGGCTTGTCGCGCGTCGAGCCGAGGGCAGCGCCCGGCGTGGACGCGATTGCCCGCAGCTCGGCTTCGGAAAGATCCGACAGAGTGACGAACCGCCCGTCGCGCACGCCGCGCACGCCGTGAAGCGCGCCAAGAACGCGGGCGCCAGGATAACGCCGGCTAATTTTCAGCGCCGCGCCAGCAAGGGTCTGGTTTATGACGGCGGTGGGGCCGCCGCCCTGTGCGATGACGAATGTCCCGGCCATGTCACCTGCCTTTGAAGGGCCCTGATTATCCCACGATATGCTGAGCCCGTCCGCCGAAACAAGGGGCGGCCAGTGCCGGTTCCGCCAAACCGCCTAATGCGTCAGTGCTGACGCCGAGCGACGAAGCGGGCGGCCTCGCGCAGAATGTCCGCTTTCTGGCCGAAAGGCTCCAGCAGTTCCTCGGCCTGGGTAATGAGCCCTTCGAGTTGTTTGCGGGCCCAATCCTCTCCATGCAATCCGGCGAGCGTTGCCTTTCCGGCGGCCGCATCCTTGCCCGTCGCCTTGCCCATCGTTTCGGAGCTTGCCGTCAGGTCCAGGAGGTCGTCGGCAAGCTGGAAGGCAAGCCCGATCGCCTCGCCGAATGCGACCAGCCTTTCGCGGTGGGCCGGGCTTGCCCCGCCGGCAAGGGCGCCCGCCTCGCAGGCGAAACGGATCAGCGCTCCGGTCTTCATGGCCTGGAGTCGTACGATGCCCTCCTCGCCCGGGGGAGCCTTTTCAGCCTCCAGATCAAGCGCCTGGCCGCCGGCCATGCCGCCGATGCCGGCCGCCCGGGCGAGCCGCAGCACGATCTCCAGCCGCGTAGACGCGGGCAACGCGGTCGCCTCATCGGCGATGATGTCGAAGGCATAGGTGAGCAAGCTGTCGCCGGCGAGGATCGCCGTCGCTTCGTCAAACGCCCTGTGCACCGTCGGCTGTCCGCGGCGCAGGTCGTCATCGTCCATCGCCGGCAGATCGTCGTGGATCAGCGAATAGCAGTGCACGCATTCGAGTGCCGCCGCAACGCGCAGAACTGCTTCGCCTTGCGCCCCGAACAACCGGGCGCTCTCGATGAGAAGGAACGGCCTCAGCCGCTTGCCGCCGTTCAACGCGCCATGGCGCATGGCCGCGAGCAGGCGCTCCGGGCGAGCGATTTCGCCTTCGCGTGGGCGTTCGTCGAGCAGATTGCGAAGCAGATCCTCGACCGCACCGGCATGCACGGCGAGCAGTTCATCGAAGGAAAGCGGTGTCATCTCTTGCATGGCCGAGCGATGGCCCCATTCGCCGTCACCGTCAAGGCCGGATGCCTTCGGCATTGCGAGTCCCTGCGGCTCCCGGTATTCCGGGAGGAAGAATGACCGGAGAATGGTGTGCGGGTACCGGTGGTGGAAGCGGAAAAGCGTGCGGAACCGCGGCGCAAGGCTTCGCGGCGGCGCGGTCGCTTGCTCATCCGGCGCTGGCTGCGGCGCCTCGTCGCCATGTTTCTCGTTCTCGCCCTGCTGCCCTTCGGCCTCACGTTTCTCTATCGTGCGCCGTCGGTGCACCCGGTCTCCACGCTCATGCTGGCCGATCTCGTCACTTTCCGGGGCTATGACCGGCGCTGGACGCCGCTTGAAGAGATGGGCAGCGCAGTCGTGCATGCGGTGATGATGGCTGAGGACGGCCAGTTCTGCTTCCATCACGGCGTGGATCTTGGGGAGTTTCGCGCCGTCGTTAACGATGCTCTGTCAGGAGAGCGCCCGCGCGGCGCCTCCACGATCCCTATGCAGACGGTAAAGAATTTATTCCTATGGTCCAGCCGGTCCTACATCCGCAAGGCGCTGGAGCTGCCGCTCGCCATCTATTTTGACGCCATGATGTCTAAGCGCCGGATCATGGAAATCTATCTCAACATCGTGGAATGGGGGCCGGGCATCTATGGCGCGGAGGCTGCGGCGCAGCATTATTTCGGCAGGCCTGCAAAAAGCCTCTCGCGGCGGCAGGCGGCTCTGCTCGCCGTCACGCTGCCCAATCCGCATGTGCGCAACCCGGCGAAGCCGTCTGCGGGCCTCAACCGCCTTGCCTCCATCATCGAGACGCGTGCGCGCCGGGCGGGCGCCTATGTGGGGTGCCTGGAATGAGGGGCTGCCGATGGTGAAGCGTGGCTCCTCGATCGGCTTTCTTCACCCGTTCGGCGGTCCGAAGACCTGCGCCTTCCCGATGCGGCGTTCAATCAGGCCGGACTTGTCGCCGCGACTGTACCGGAAGTCGTCAAGCTTGCCGCCGTCCGCCTGATGGTTGAAGGGGGCGACGGGGAACCGCCGTCTGCCTCCTACCGGCCCGTGGGCGCAATGATGGCGTTCTGCGTGCTGGGAGAGCAGGAATTTGTCCGCCATCATGGGCTGGCAGGCTTGCCGCCCTTGCCGCACGGATGGAGGCGGCGATTGAGACGCCCGGATCATCCTCCTTATGCTGCATGCGGGATTGATCGATCCGGAACTGCTCGAAAGCTACGGGATTGAGGCTGAGCGCGACGAATAGCGCGTTGCAGCGCGAAAAATCGCCGCTCCCACTGGTCAAACGGCCTGTTCCCGTGTATAGGCGGCCCCGAATTCAGATCGGTCGGATTGCGGTGTTCCCTCTAAGGGCCGCAAGGGTCTTGACCGGATACCGGAGAATACAATGGCTGTACCGAAAAGAAAAACGACGCCGTCTAAGCGGGGGATGCGCCGTTCTGCCGATGCGCTCAAGAGACCTGCCTATGTGGAAGACAAGGATTCCGGCGAGCTGCGCCGTCCGCACCACATAGACCTGAAGACCGGCATGTATCGCGGCCGGCAGGTGCTGGAGCCGAAAGAGGCTTAAAGTCTCTTTCAGCTTTTCCAAACTATTTATCTTGCGCATTTCCTGACGGAAATCGCCATCCGCTTTTTGGAATTGCGCCAGAACCACAAGCTCTCGGGCAACACCCGAAAAGGCCGGCCCCCGTGCCGGCCTTTTCAAATGCGTCCATGCGCATCGCCGGCGGCCGCTTCCGGATGGAAAGCCGGTATCCGCTTTTCCTTGAGGTCGGGTCAGCGCCCCAGCTTCTCTGTTACTGCCTGCATGCGAGCCAACATCGCCTGCAAGTCCTCAGCTATGCGCCGGCGTAGGATGATCGCCGCCTCTGGAAATTCTTCCAGAATGCGATGGAACATGGAGCGGCTCAGGCGGATGACCTTCACCTCCGTGTGCGCCATGGCGCTGGTGAGCCGTTCCGTTTCGGCGATCAGCGCCAGCTCGCCCAGGATCGCGCCGGGCCCGTGCACGGAAATGACTTTGCGCCGGGCATTCTCCTGCCGGTAAAGTGCCACCTCCCCCGCGGCCACGACAAAGGCGCAGTCGGCGGGTGCCCCTTCTGAATAGAGCTTGCGTCCGGCAGCGAGCGAGATCGTCTCGGCGCCAAAGGCCATAAGGCGTAACTGCTCGCGCGTGAAGCCCTCAAAGAGTCTCACGCCGGACAGAATACGAATGTCGTCGTCCAGCGCCATGTGCGGTCCGTCCCCGGCTCGTTGCCCCAGGCGTGGGAGGCCCCCCAACCTCCCGGAGAATCAATCAGGGAACGAGCTTGTATCCGCCGCTTTCTGTCACAAGTATTTCGGCTTTGGAAGGATCACGCTCGATCTTCTGTCTCAGGCGGTAGACATGAGTCTCCAGCGTGTGCGTGGTCACGCCGGAATTGTAGCCCCATACCTCTTCCAGCAGAACGTCGCGCGTGACGACCTTCTGCTCGGCGCGGTAGAGATATTTGATGATGGCAGCTTCCTTCTCCGTCAGGCGGATCTTGCTGCCGCGCTGGTCGATGAGAAGCTTTTGACTCGGCTTGAAAGTGTAGGGGCCGACGGTGAACTTGGCGTCCTCGCTCTGCTCATGCTGCCGCAACTGCGCGCGGATGCGCGCCAGAAGCACCGCGAAGCGGAACGGTTTCGTCACATAGTCGTTGGCGCCGGCCTCAAGGCCCAGAATGGTGTCCGAATCGGTATCCTGAGCCGTCAGCATGATGATGGGGGCGCGATAGCCGCCCTTGCGCAGGATCTTGACCGCCTCGCGGCCGTCCATGTCGGGCAGGCCGACATCCATGATTACAAGGTCTACCATAGAATTCCGCGCGGCCTGGATACCCTTGGCAGCGGTGTCTTCCTGGAGAAGGTCGAATTCCTCATAGAGCGCGAGCTGCTCGATCAGCGTGGCGCGCAGGTCCTCGTCATCGTCCACAATCAGGATGGTGCGTGGCGTCATCTTCCAATCCGTCCAATCACGTTGACCCCGCCCCTGTTTTCGCGGAACGTCTCATCTACGCATGATGAGCCGACTATGAAAGCCTCGACCGCTCCTTTGAACCCTGCTGCGACTATACTCCAAAAACGTCCGCGGAAAATGTCGTCGTCCAAAACTGGCCGCGGAGCAAGCCTTATCGTGGTGCGAGCCCGACCCGGAAAGCGGACGCAGGGCCTTATCAGTACTGGTGCCGGCGTTCTGCCCTGCGCGCTCGGGCGCAGCGGAACGAGCGCCTTGAAGCGCGAAGGTGATGGCGCCACGCCGCTTGCCGTGCTGCGACCGCTCGCGATCCTTTACAGGAGGGAGCGAAGACCATGGGGAATCGGGCCGGTGCGGCTTCCCGCGCTTCCCGTGCGTCCAAATCTCGGCTGGTGCGATCTGCCGCAGGACCGCAACTACAACCGACCGGTGCGGCTGCCCTATCGCAGCCGATATGAAGAAATGATGCGCCAGGATCAGCTTTATGACATCTGCGTCGTGCTGGACTGGAATGTGCTGCCGCGCCGGCGCAACGGGGGCAGCGCCATTTTCCTGCATATCGCGCGTCCCGGCGCGGCGAATGGCTCCGGCATGGAGCCGACGGCGGGCTGCATCGCGGTTTCCCCGCGCGCCATGGCGCGGCTTCTGCTGCTGCTTGGCCGCAAAACCCGCATCGTGGTCCTGCGCTGACGGGTGGCCATGATTATTACACCTTTTCCGGGGATGAGCGGACCCGCTCTGGCAGTGATGCCTTTGAGGGTCGTCAAGCCAGGCTCACCGGCATACGATAGAGAGGATCGTCGGAGGGGTAGTCCAGCATGAGCTCCAAGGTGAAAGCACTTAAAGCGCCGAGGGTCCAAGCGTCCAAGGCATCCGAAGCCGAGCGCCTGCGGGAGCTCATGATTCTGCGTGCTCCAGCGGAAGACCTTCAGGGCTACGAGCCCAAGGCGCTGGAACGGGCGGCGGAGCTTGCGCTGGCGGCGCTGAAGAAGCACCAGCCGGGTGAGTGCATCATCGAGGTCGAGAGCGTTTCGGGCATCGAGCACGGCGGCCGCGCGGCCTCGACCGTCACCATCGTCAACGACAACATGCCCTTTCTTTTCGATTCGGTGCTGGGGGAGATCACCGAGCGCGGGGCGGAGCCCACGCTGGTGCTGCACCCCGTGCTGCTGGTGCGTCATGGAACGTCGGGCGTCGACGAGATCGTCGGGGACGGCGCGGCGAAAACCTCGCGCGCCGCGGAGAAGGTCAGTCTCATCCACATCCATCTGCCACGCATGTCGCCCGGGGAATGCACTGCGCTTAAGGAGCGGCTGGCTCACATCCTGGCGCAGGTGCGCGCCGCCGTCAGCGACTGGAAACCGATGCTGGCCCGCCTCGACCAGGAGATCACGCGGCTGCGCTATGCTCCCATCCCGCTCGAGAGCGAATCGGTGGCCGAGGCCATCGCGTTCCTCGAGTGGCTTCGTGACGACAACTTCACCTTCCTCGGCATGCGCGAGATGCGCTATGTGGGCGGCGAGAAAAACGGCACGCTCGAGCGCACCGACAGCAAGGGCCTGGGCATTCTCGCCTTTCCCGAGGTGCGCGTGCTGCGGCGCAGCGACGAAACGGCGGGGACCACGCCGGAAATCCGCGCGTTCCTGCATGGGCCGGAGCCGCTCATCGTCACCAAGGCGAACGCTAAATCCGTCGTCCATCGCCGCGCCTATCTCGACTACATCGGGGTCAAGTCCTTCAGCGAGGAAGGCAAGCTAGCGGGCGAACTGCGCATCGTGGGCCTTTTCACCTCCACGGCCTACACGCGCTCGGTCTTCAAGATTCCCTATCTGCGCGCAAAGGCGCAGGCAGTGCTTGCCCGTTCGGGCTTCGCGCCCACAGATCATTCGGGCAAGGCGCTCATCAATGTGCTTGAATCCTATCCGCGCGACGAGCTGTTCCAGATCGGCGTGCCCCGGCTGCGCAAGCACGCCGAGGCGATACTGGCGCTGGGCGACCGGCCGCGCGTGCGCGTGCTCTACCGCATCGACCAGTTCGACCGCTTTGTTTCGGTCATCGTCTTCGTGCCGCGCGACCGCTATGATTCGCGCGTGCGCGCCAAAATAGGCGATTACCTGAAAACCGTATTTGAGGGGCGTCTGTCTGCCTACTACCCGGCATTTCCCGAGGGGGCGCTCGCGCGCGTGCATTTCATCATCGGCCGCTCGGGCGGGCGCACGCCGCGCATCGAGACGGAGGAGCTGGAAGCCGCCGTGCGCAACATCGTGCGCACCTGGGACGATGCCCTGCGTGAGGCGGCCGAGGATGAGGGCGCGCCTGACGAGGTGAGAGCCATCGCTGCGCGCTTCGACGAGGGCTATCGCAACAGCTTCGAGCCGCACACGGCACTTCTCGACGCGAGCCGGATCGCTACCCTGTCGGACGGCAATCCCATCGTCATCGATTTTCATCGCCATCCGGAACAGGACGAGACGCAGGCGGCGCTGAAGATCTATCACTTCGGCGCGCCGGTGGTGCTCAGTCGGCGGGTTCCGCTTCTGGAGAACATGGGCTTCCGGGTCATCGCCGAGCGGACGTTCGAGATCGGTCTACCGGACGGCGGGCGGGTCTTCCTGCACGACATGGAGCTGGAAAGCGCCTTCGGCTCCGCCATCGATCTTTCCGATGGAGGCGCCCTGTTTGATGACGTCTTTCTGTCCGTTTGGCGCGGAGAGCGTGACAATGACAGGCTCAACGCTCTGGCGCATCGGGCAGGGCTGAGGGCCTCGGAAATCGCCGTACTGCGAGCTTACAGCCGTTTTCTGCACCAGGCCGGCATTCCGCAAAGCCAGGGCTTCATTTCCGATACGCTCAATCGCTATCCGCAGATCGCTGCGAAGCTCCTGGAATTGTTCATGGCGCGCTTCGATCCCTCGCGGGATCGCGATGCCATGGAGGCGGAGGCGCAGCGGATCGAGAAGGAGATCACGGACGCGCTGGAGAATGTGCCTAGCATCGATGACGACACCATCATCCGCCGCTTCCTCAACCTTCTCAAAGCGACGCTGCGCACCAACCATTTTGCCGGCGGTGCGTCGCTTGCTCTGAAGCTCGACTCGCGGGCCATCGACGGCCTGCCGCAGCCGCGCCCCTGGCGCGAGATCTTCGTTTATGGGCCGGAGGTCGAGGGCGTGCACCTGCGCTATGGCCCCATCGCACGCGGGGGTTTGCGCTGGTCCGACCGGGCGCAGGACTATCGCACCGAGGTGCTGGGGCTTGTCAAGGCGCAGCAAGTGAAGAACAGCGTGATCGTTCCCGTCGGGGCAAAGGGCGGTTTCTATCCGCGCCAGCTTCCGAAAGGGGGCAGCCGTCAGGAGGTTTTCGAGGCGGGTAGACGCGCTTATATCAACTTCATTTCCGCGCTTCTGTCGGTCACCGACAATCTTGAGGGAGAGGAGGTCATCCCGCCCGAACGCGTGGTGCGCCACGATGTGGACGACCCCTATCTGGTGGTCGCCGCCGACAAGGGCACTGCTACCTTCTCCGACACGGCGAATGAAATCAGCCAGCGTCACGGCTTCTGGCTGGATGACGCCTTCGCCTCCGGCGGGTCGGCCGGATACGACCACAAGAAGATGGGTATCACGGCGCGCGGCGCGTGGGAGGCGGTGAAGCGGCATTTCCGTGAAATGAACCGCGATATCCAGAATGAGCCCTTCACCGCCGTGGGCGTCGGCGACATGTCGGGCGACGTATTCGGCAACGGCATGCTGCGGTCGCCTTGCACCAGGCTCATAGCCGCTTTCGACCATCGCGACATCTTTATCGATCCCGATCCGGATCCAGCTGTCTCCTTTGCCGAGCGTAAGCGGCTCTTCGAGATGGGGCGCTCGAGCTGGCAGGATTATGACAGGGCAAAGCTGTCGAAAGGGGGCATCATCGTTTCCCGCTCCACGAAACAGATCACCCTTAGCAGGGAAGCCGCCGAGGCTATCGGGCTGGAGAGCACTACGGCATCGCCGGCCGAAATCATGCGCGCGATCCTAAAGGCGCCTGTCGACCTTCTGTGGTTCGGCGGCATCGGCACCTATGTGCGCGCTTCCGGCGAAACCGACCAGGAGGTGGGCGACCGCGCCAATGATGTGATCCGAATCACAGGGGCCGAGATCCGTGCCAAGGTAGTGGGCGAGGGCGCCAATCTGGGGATGACCCAGCGCGGGCGCATTGAGTTCAGCCTCAAGGGCGGGCGCTGCAACTCCGATGCCATCGACAATTCGGCAGGCGTCAACTCGTCCGACCTTGAGGTCAACATCAAGATCGCGCTGGCTTCCGCCATGCGTTCGGGCAAGCTATCGCGGCACGCGCGCAACAAACTTTTGGCGGCGATGACGGAAGAGGTGGCCGCGCTCGTCCTCAGGAACAACTACCGTCAGACGCTCGCCATCTCGATGGTGGAGGATCGCGGCCTTTCCGAATTGCCGCATCAGGCGCGCATGATGGCGCTGTTCGAAAGCCAGGGTCACCTCGACCGCGCGGTGGAGTTTCTGCCCGGCCCCGAAGCGCTCGCGGAGCGGCAGGCGCGTGGCGAGGCGCTGACGAGGCCGGAAATCGGCGTGCTTCTTGCCTATGCGAAGCTCGTGCTGTTCGATGAGCTGGTGGCAAGCCCGCTGCCGGACGAGCCGCATTTCGAGGCCGATCTGTTCGCCTATTTCCCCGCTGAGATGCAGCAGAAACACGCGCCGGAAATCCGCGCGCACCGGCTGCGCCGCGAAATCATCGCCACGGAACTCGCAAACGACGTGATCGACCGGGGCGGCCCCGCTTTCGTCACCCGGCTGCAGGACATGACCGGCCGGCCCGCCTATGAGATCGTCGAGGCCTACGCGGTGGTGCGCGACGGCTTTGAGCTGCGCTCCCTGTTCGCCGCCATCGATGCGCTCGACAACCGGATCGATGGAAAGGCGCAACTATCCCTCTATGGGCGCGTCTGGCGGCTTATTCTCGACGCCACGGCCTGGCAGTTGAAGAACGGGCAGGGCAGGGGGACCGTGGGCGAACGCATTCGTAAGCTCATCGCCGCGCGCGAGGCCCTGCAACCGCGACTCGGCTCTGTTCTGTCTGCTTTCCTGAGGGATGGTATCGCGGAGGATGCAGCGGCCCTTGCCGCCCAGGGAGTACCGCCCGCCCTTGCGGAGCGGCTGGCGTATCTGCCCGTTGCCCTCCTGGTGCCCGACATCATGCTCGCCGCCGAGATGGGGCAGGCCGACCTCGCCAAGGCCGCCGGCGCATTCTTCACTGTCAGCGAAATCTTCCGGCTGAGCCGCATTGAAGCGGCGGCGGGCCAGATCGCGCCGTCGGATTACTATGACGGGCTGGCGCTGACGCAGGCGATGGACCGGATCGACGCGGCGAGACGCGCCATAACAGTCACGGCCCTCACCACCTGGCCCGACCAAGACGACCCGGTGGCGCGCTGGGCCGAGGCAGGAGGGGAGCGCTTGGTGCGCGTGCGCGATCGGCTGCAGGCGTTGACTGATGGCGGCGATATTACGGTTTCGCGGCTGTCCGTCGCCGCCGGCCTGATGGCGGACCTCGCCGTTTGACGGCCACCCGCGAAGCCATGAGCGGAAGCCGCGAGGAACGCACGCCCCGTCGTGGTATCTGGGGATGGATGCTGTTCGACTGGGCGCAGCAGCCCTTTCACACGCTCATCATCACTTTCGTGTTCGCGCCCTATTTTGCGGCCGTCGTCGCTCCGGACGCTGCGCGCGGGCAGGAGCTGTGGGGGCTGGCGACGGGGATCGGCGGGCTGCTGATCGCGTTCTTCTCGCCGCTTCTGGGTGCCATCGCGGATGCGGCCGGCCCGCGCAAGCCATGGGTTTTCGTCTTTTCCGTGATCGGCGTCCTGTCCTGCGCGGCGCTCTGGTTCGCCGTGCCGGGCATGGCGGATCTGACACTCGTGCTGATCGCGATCGCGCTTGCTGTTTTCGGCATGGAATTCGCCGCCGTCTTCAACAACGCCATGATGCCGGACCTCGTGCCTCGCAGCGAACTCGGCCGGCTTTCCGGCTCGGCTTGGGGGCTCGGCTATGTGGGTGGCCTTGTCTCGCTGGTGCTCGTGCTCGGTTTCATGAGTGCCTCGCCGGAAAGCGGTCTCACGCTCGCGGGACTGAAGCCGGTCTTCGCCCTCGATCCGGCCACGCATGAGGGCGACCGCGCAGCCGGCCCGCTCACGGCGCTCTGGTATATCATCTTCGTGCTGCCGATGTTCCTCTTCACGCCGGACCAGCCCCGCCGCAACCGATCAGGCGCTCTGCGGCAGGGGCTGAGGCAGCTCGCAGCTACGCTGCGCCGTCTGCCCTCGCAGCGCAGTTATTTCAGCTTTCTCGGCGCCTCCATGTTCTACCGCGATGCGCTCAATGCGCTCTATGCCTTCGGCGGCATCTACGCCGCCGGTATCCTGGACTGGTCCATCGTGGAGATCGGCCTCTTCGGCATCCTCGCCAATGTTACCGGCGCCCTTGGCGCCTGGGCCGGCGGGCGGGCGGATCAGGCCTACGGGCCCAAATTCGTCGTCAACGTCTCCATCCTCATACTGATTCTGTGCAGCCTGCTCGTGATCTCCACCACCCGCACGGAGGTGCTGTTTGTCGAAGTGGGAGAGGGATCGCGGCTGCCCGACATGCTTTTCTATGCTGCCGGTGCGCTCATCGGCGCTGCAGGCGGCTCGATTCAGGCCGCCTCGCGCACGTTGCTGGTGGATCAGGTGCCGCGCACCGAGGTGACGGAAGCATTCGGCCTTTACGCGCTCTCTGGCAAGGCCACCACCTTCATCGGGCCGCTCTCGGTGGCGGCGGCAACCGCCTGGTTCTCCAGCGGCGCCTTCGCGCTTTCGCCGAATGATGCCCAGCGGCTTGGCGTGACTCCGATCCTGGTTCTTTTCATGCTGGGGTTTGCGCTTCTGCCGATGGTGAAAGCCCGCGTCGAGCCGATGGTGCGAGGATAACGAGGCAGCGTCGTTCCGCCTGCTTTGATCGTTCGAGGCTTCTTCCGGCAAATGTGAATTGACGGGCAGAGGGCGAAAGCGTCTTGCGGCAGCGCCGCTTAGTGTTTATTCGCGACCCATGGCCCCGTTTCCACCTCGTCTTCTCGCCGGGTATCGCAACTTCATGGCAGGACGATATGCGGCCGAAAGTGCCCGCTACCGCTCTCTTGCCCGCGAGGGACAATCGCCGGAGACGATGGTGATCGCCTGCTGCGATTCACGGGCCGCCCCCGAGACCATCTTCGATGCGGGACCGGGCGAACTCTTCGTGCTGCGCAACGTGGCCAATCTGGTTCCGCCTTACGCGCCGGACGACCGCCACCACGGCACCTCGGCCGCGCTCGAATTCGCCGTGCAGAGCCTGAAGGTGAAGAATATCGTGGTGATGGGGCACGGCCGGTGCGGCGGCATTCACGCGGCTCTCAATCCTTCCGCGGAGCCGCTTTCCCCCGGCGACTTCATCGGCCAGTGGATGGGCCTCGTTGCGCCCGCTGCCGAAGTGGTCGCAAGCAACACGCTGATGACGCCGGCCGAGCGACAGACGGCGCTGGAGCGCATCTCCATCCGCTACCAGATCCAAAACCTGCGCACTTTTCCCTGCGTGCGGATTCTGGAGGAGAAGGGCCGGCTCGCGCTGCACGGCGCCTGGTTCGACATCTCCGAGGGAGAGCTGTGGGTGATGGACGCCGAGACCGGCGACTTCGTGCGGCCGAGCCTCGGCGAGACTTTGTAGGCTGCACGGAAGGACCCGCCGGGCCAAGGCGATCCCCTATCTCCGTATCCCCGGCTGCCGTTTCGTTGAGAGCCGAAAGAAGCGTTATGGCCACGGGGTCCTCTCCCATTCCGTCCTGTGTCAGCCGGAATGTGGTCGCCACAAGCCCGCCTGCTCCGAAGGGTCGCTCCACGATGGTGGGGGCCGGCTTGTGGATTCAGCCCACCACCAGCCCGCATGGACTTTTGCCTCGAATTCCCAGCGGCGCAGCCCGGTCATCACATGGTGCGGGACGATGCGATCGAGCGAGAGGTTGAGCAATGGCCCGCCGGGGGCAGCCGCGCGAACGCGCCGCGCCGCCGAATCCAGAAGAAGCTCGCTATCCAGTCCCCAGCGCCCAGATCGTTCCTTCACGGTCGTGCGGCGCGATCGCTGGCTCCCGGTGGTTGTGGGGCGCCGAATGCCGCGCGTGGCGTCCACAACAGGCATGAAAGGCTGCGCGCGCGGCACGAGCCTTCTGACCCGGCTGGCCGGGCCGCCGGAGCGTCTGCGGACGAATCCCGACCATCCTGCCAACTGCTACGACAAAGACGGTGAGTACCCCTCCGTCGTGCCCGGCGATGTGGCGGGCGGCCAGGTGGTGACGGAAGCGTGGGCCGTGGACCAGCTTCTCGAAAGGGGCGAAGGCCTTTTCGCTAAAACGCAAATGGCGCAAGCACAAAATGGAATGCATGCTGATGGAGCGATCTTCCATGGCCCCGCCCGCCGGAAAGCGGCGGTGTTCGGCTGAAAAGACGCGGGCGACAACGCGACGCAAGGAAAAGCAAAGAAATCCCCCGTATATTGATCAGGAAAAGAAAAAATGGGGTTGGGCCGAAAGGAACGGTAATGGGGTTCAGCAATAGCCAGGCACTGGCAATCGTAAGATGGATGGTGCGCAAAAGGCTTCTGGAGACGATGTACGAGCCGGATGCGCGAAAGATCTTCGACCGCAAGATCAAAGACGACTTCGCCGAACTGATGGAAGCCGGCGTCATCAATTATGCGGAAGTGACGCATAGCGAGGAAGGCATCATTTCCGTGCAATTGCACCGGGATGGCAGCCGTTTTGTCTTCAGAGCGCGCGTCGTAGACGGTCGCGTGGAAGTCGAGCGCCGCGCTTCGTACATCTGATCAGGCTGAGCCCTTCGGCACAGTAGGCCTGCTTGCCCCATTCCGGACTTGCGTCTTTCGCCGGAACAGTGAACACCTGTGACGGATCCGGAAGAACGAGAACCTGAAGATGAACGAGACGGCTCGCCTGCGTTGGGGCATCATTGGACCCGGAACCATCGCCCGGGCCTTTGCCAAGGGATTAGCCGATTCGCGTACCGGAACGCTGGCCGCCATCGCCACACGCAATCCTGGCAGGCCGGAACTGGCCGAACATTTTCCCGGCGCGCGGGTGCATCACGGCTATGCTGCGCTGCTTTCCGATCCGGACGTGGACGCGGTCTACATTGCCACGCCGCACCCGGCGCACGCCGAATGGGCCATCAGGGCGGCGGGGGCCGGCAAGCATGTTCTGGTGGAAAAGCCCATGGCGCTCACGGCCTACGAGGCGGATGCCGTCATCCATGCCGCCAACAAGGCGGGCACATTTCTGGGCGAAGGCTATATGTACCGCCAGCACCCGCAGACGGCGAAGCTCATCGCGCTCATACGTGACGGCGCGATTGGCGAGGTGCGCATGGTCAAGTCTAGTTTCGGCTTTGCTATGCCGCGCTTCGACCCCGAACATCGGCTCTATGCCAATCATCTGGCCGGTGGCGGTATTCTCGACGTCGGCGGCTATCCCGTCTCGATGGCACGGCTGATCGCGGGGGCGATTGAGGGGCGGCCCTTCAGCGAGCCCGACACGGTCATGGGAACGGCCCATCTGGGCAAAAGCGGCGTCGATGAATGGGCTTCCGCCGTTCTTCGCTTCCCGAGCGGCCTCATAGCCGAAGTGTCCTGCTCCGTCTCGCTGGAACAGGACAATGTGCTGCGCATCTTCGGCACTGGGGGGCGGATCGAGGTGAAGGACTTCTGGTTCGCCTCGGGGCGCGAAGGCGGGACGGGTTGCATCGAGATCATACGCGGCGACGGTGCCCGCGAAACCATTCCCGTCACCGAGGGGTGGCATCTCTATGCGTTCGAGGCGGATGCAGCTGCGGAAGCCATCCGTGCCGGCCGGCAGGAATTCGCCCCGCCCGGCATGACCTGGGACGACACGCTCGGCAATCTGAAGGTCATGGACAAGTGGCGCGCGGACGCCGGCCTCGAATACGAAATCGAAAAACCGGCGCTGAGAGTCCGCACGCTGAAGGGCGAAAAGCTTGAAAGGCGCTCCGACGTGATCGGGCGAGGGACCATCCCCGGCCTTGAAAAGCCCATCTCGCGCGTGGCCCTGGGTTTCGAGGACTTTCCCACCTTCGCGAGCGCCGCTATTCTGCTCGATGCCTTTTATGAGAGGGGCGGGAACGCCTTCGACACGGCGTGGATCTATCATGCGGGGCGCGGCGAGCGCATCCTGGGCGATTGGCTCAAGAGCCGTGGCCTGCGCGACAAGGTCGTCATCATCGGCAAGGGGGCGCATTCTCCACTCACCTATCCCGAGATCATCGGCCGGCAGCTTGCCGAATCCCTCGACCGTCTTCAGACGGATCACGTCGACGTCTATTTCATGCATCGGGACAATTTGGATGTGCCGGTGGAGGAGTTCGTGGATGCCATCGATGCGGAGGTGCAGGCGGGCCGCATCCGCGGTCCTTATGGCGGCTCCAACTGGACGCGGGAGCGGATGGATGCCGCGATCGCCTATGCGAAACGCACCGGCAAGACGGCTCCGGCAGTGCTTTCCAACAATTTCTCCCTGGCCGAGATGGTAAACCCGGTCTGGGACGGCTGCGTAGCCGCCTCGGACGATGCGTGGAAAGCGTGGTTCATGGAACGGCAGGTGACGAATTTCGCCTGGTCGAGCCAGGGTCGCGGCTTCTTCACCGAGAATGCCGACCGCGACAAGCGGGACAACGCGGAACTGGTGCGCTGCTGGTACTCGGAGAAAAATTTCGAGCGCCGCGACCGCGCCGTGGAGCTGGCCGGAAGGCTCGGCTGCCGGCCGATTCACATCGCGCTGGCCTATGTGTTGGCCCAGCCCTTCCGGGTCGTGCCGCTCATTGGCCCGCGCCGCCTTTCCGAGTTTGACGATAGTCTGTGCGCCCTCGGCATAGAACTTTCCCCGCAGGACGTGCGCTGGCTGGAATCGGGGCAGAGATAGCGGCGGTCCGGTTCTGCTTTAGGGCAGCTCGCCTCGGCTCCAGTCCGAAATGAGCCGGTGGGCGATGCTGCCAACCGGCGGGACCGAGACGCCTTCGCCCGTCGGGTTTTCGAGCATTTCCACCACCTGGGCGCGGGAGAACCAGCGGCAATCTTCGAGCTCGGTGCCGTCGAACCGGATCTCCGCCGACAGCGCCTCGCCGTAGCAGCCGATCATCAGCGAGTGGGGAAACGGCCAAGGCTGGCTGGCATGGTAGCGAACGCGGCCGAGAACGATGCCGGATTCCTCGCGCGTTTCGCGGCGTACCGCGTCCTCGATCGTCTCGCCCGGCTCCAGGAAGCCGGCCAGGCACGAGAACATGCCGGAACGGAAATGCGGGCTGCGCCCGAGCAGGCAGGAATCGGTCCGCTCGTCCACCGCAAGCATGATGACCACAGGGTCCGTGCGCGGGAACAGCTCCTTCGCGCAGGCCCGGCAGCGCCGCCGGTATCCGCCGCATTCGGCTTGGGTCGGTCCGCCGCAGCGGCCGCAGAAGCGGGCAGACGCATTCCAGGTGACGAGGCTTGCACCCTGCGCCACCTCGCCGAGCAACGCTGCTGGCAGAAGCTGCTGCATGTAAAGGGAGCGGCAATCAACCGCCTTCAAGCCAGGCGGCAATTGCTCCGGATCGACCCTGACGGGGACCATCAGCCGCGGCGCCTCGCCCCTCGCATAGCCAAGCAGCACTGCGTTTTCCAGATCGGGCCTGAGAGCGGAAAGATCGCGCAGGCGGAACAACGCCTGCGGAGCGGAACCTTCCGATGCAAGCACGATCCGGCCTTCCGCGATGGCGTAGGCCAGCGCCCTTTCATGCCGGAGCGCTTCCTCAAGGCAGCCTTCCGGCCGCGCTTCCGATCTGCGGTCGAGCCCGTTGCCGGCAAAAGCGGTTAGCCGGCTCGGCTCCGGACTGGTGCCCTGAAAGAGCGAATGCGAGGCGCGGTCCATGCTTATGCCACGTCCAGCACGATCTTGCCGATATGCGCACCCGCCTCCATGCGCTGGTGGGCCCGCCAGGCTTCGCGCAGCGGAAAGATCATGTCCATGACCGGAGAGATTTTGCGGGAGGCAAGCAGCGGCCACACACGGGTTTCAAGCTCCGCAGCGATCCGAGCCTTGAAGGCGACCGATCGTGGCCTCAGGGTCGAGCCGGTGTGGGTCAGCCTTTTCATCATCAGCTTGGCGAAATTCGCCTCCGCCTTGGCGCCGCTCAGAAGGGCGATCTGCACGATCCGCCCGTCCTCGGCCGCCGCCGCATAGTTGCGGTCGACGTAGTCGCCGCCCACCATGTCGAGAATCACATCGGCACCCGCGCCTCCGGTGGCCTCCTTCACGGCCAGCACGAAATCCTCCTGCCGGTAGTTGATGGCGCGGACGGCACCCAGCTTCAGACAGGCCTCGCATTTCTCGGGCGAACCGGCCGTGACGATCACCTTAGCGCCGAAGGCGGTGGCGAGCTGAATGGCCGTCGTGCCGATACCCGAGGAGCCGCCGTGAACCAGCAATGTCTCTCCCGCTTTGAGCCCGCCACGCTCGAACACGTTGTGCCAGACGGTAAAAAAGGTCTCGGGCAGGGCGGCGGCCTCTGTAAAGGTAAAGCCGTGCGGAATGGGAAGCGCGTTGCTCTCGTGCACGAGACAATATTGCGCATAGCCGCCGCCGGGTGTCAGAGCCGTCACCTGGTCGCCGATCCGCCAGCGTTTCACGCCGCTGCCGACAGCTGCGACCTCCCCGGCCGCCTCCAGCCCGGGCAGATCCGAGGCGCCTGGAGGCGGCGGGTAGGTGCCTCTGCGCTGGTGAACATCTGGCCGGTTCACGCCTGCCGCCTTGACCCGGATCAGGATTTCGCCCTCACCGGGTAAGGGCACGGGCCGCTGTTCCGGCTTGAGTACCGTAGGCCCGCCAGGCTCCGTGATGGCGACCACCGTCATCGTCTCGGGAAGATCCGTCTGTTGCGTCATGGCGGAGACCTCTCCAGGGAACGCTGCGTGCAATACTTCATAAACCGCCGGCAGCAGGAATTACATTGCCTCACGGTAGGTCGCTTATGTATTGTCTCAGTCCATCCTGCAACGAATTTGCGGAATGGGACCATGGAGGACGATGTGGCGGCAAGGCCGCCCGGCTACACTATCGGACAGGATATTTCGACCCTTTCCGTGGAGGAACTGGAACGAAGCATCGTGCTCCTGCGCGAAGAGGCCGAGCGGCTGGAGCGGGAGCTGCGGGCCAGGGGATCCACCAAGGCAGCGGCGGAAGCGCTCTTTCGCCGCAATTGATATTTAGCCGGTGGGCCCACCATACGGCCCGATTCGAGAGGCTCGGCCCTTCATGCTCTCTTCCTTTGGATCCATTCTTGCGCTGCTCCTCGGTACGGCGTTTCTCCTGGCAGGATCAGGGCTTTTCGGGTTGCTGCTTCCCCTGCGCGGCCAGGTGGAAGGTTTTTCCACCGCCGCGCTCGGCTTGTTGGGCACGGGCTGGTCGGCTGGCTTCATTGCGGGCTGCTTCCTGGCGCCGCGGCTCGTCCGCCGCGTGGGCCATGTACGGGCCTTCGGGGCCTTCGCTTCTTCGGGTGCCATCGTCGCTCTTGTTTCGGGCATGTGGATCGATGCGACGGGCTGGCTTCTTCTGCGCTCCTGTACCGGATTCACCATGGCCGGCGCCTATATGGTCATCGAAAGCTGGCTCAACGAGCGCTCCACTAACGAGACGCGCGGCACGGTCTTCGGCCTCTACATGATGGTCACGCATGCTGCCATCATGGCGGGGCAGATGACGGTGGTGCTGGGCGACGTCTCGACGCCGTATCTTTTCATGGCGACCGGCATCCTTTTCTGCTTGGCGCTACTGCCCACGGCGGTCTCCACCGCGGTAACCCCCGCGCCGCTGGCGGACGTGAAGCTCGACCTCAAGGGGCTTTATGCGAATTCGCCGATTTCCGTCGTCGGATGCTTTCTGATCGGCGTGGCGAATGGTGCCTGGGGCACGCTCGGCGCGGTCTATGGAGCGGAAATCGGCATTTCCACCTTTGAGATCGCCGTCATGATGAGCATGGCCGTGATTGCCGGAGCGGCGGCGCAGATGCCGGTGGGTCGGTTGTCCGACCGTACGGATCGCCGGTTCGTGCTGGCGGGCGCTGCGCTGGCTGCGGCGCTGATCGGGCTTACGGTCTATGTCATGGCGCCGCGCATGGGCTGGATCGTCATCATCATGACCGGCCTGTACGGGCTGCTCGCCTATACGCTCTATTCCATCGCCGTGGCCCATGCGAACGACCACGCCGCGTCGACGGATTTCGTCAAGGTGTCGAGCGGGCTTTTGCTGCTTTACGGCGCAGGCACCATGGCGGGGCCGCTGCTTGCAGGCGCCGCGATGGAGTGGCTGCGGCCCGAAAGCCTCTTCCTCGTGACGGCTGCTGCGCATCTGGGCATTGCCGTTTACGCCGCGCTGCGCATCTCGCGCCGGGCGCCCGTGCCTGTCGAGGAGCGCGAGGCCTTCGCCGTGCTTCCGGCAGAGCGGGCCGTTACGCCGCAAAGTGTGATGCTCGATCCACGCGCCGATGCCGAGGATGCCGATCAGCCGGCAGCGGAAAAGGCCGAACCGGCGGCGGTGAAGTAATTCCGCCACGCTCGCGCGTATCGTATTCCGGCCCGCCTGCTGCCGCAGGCGGATCCGGCGCCAAACTAAGCGGCGCTCCGGTTGCGCCAGTCAGTGCCTGGTCTGACTGTCCTTGGCTGCCTTGATCCGTTCCATTTCGTCCTTGATGGCCAGCTTGCGTCGCTTGAGCTGGGCGATTTCGAATGCATCCACCGAGGGATGCGCCATGGCGTCGTCGATCTCGCGCTGGAGGTCGCCGTGCTTCTTCCGCAGCTCTGCAAGATGGGATTCAAGAGACATGGGTGCTCTCCATGGGGTTCCTCGACCACCGCCCGGAATGCGCCCGCCGTGCACCAAGGCGGTGTCAGGACAGTCTGCCACCGTTTTGCATGGATGTCGAATGCTGATGGGCACAAAAGCGAATTCCGGCCCGCGCAAAGGGAGTACCGGGATTGGTCAAAAAATCACGCCGGCGGCGTGTCCGGCCGGCGTTCAACCGCTGTATGGGAACGTTGGGAGAGCGGATAGGCTCCAGTCACTTGCAGCTCTGGATCGAATCGAGCGCTGCCGTCAGTCCCATCAGGGAGAAAGTGTAGCTCGTATTGTTGCCGCGCCTGGAAACGGCGGAAACCTTCATGTCCGATCCGGCCTTCATGGCTGCGATGAGCTGCGGCTCCTCCGCCGCGTTTTCCATCCAGGCCGACTTGCCCTGCGTGAACATGATGAAGGACCGGTCGCCGACCGTCACGGTCACCTTCGACCCTTCCTGGAAGTCATAGGCGGCGATGAATTGCGGCTCGTAGGCTACGTTCTGCCCGGGCTTCTGGCTGACGAAGAAGAAGATGTCGCCATGATCCAGATTCGCCGGTTCCTTCTGCTTCGGCACGCTCATCACGTAGCAGACCTTGCCGTTGTCGGACCGGTAGCTGTAAGTGCCCCAGTCGCGATGCTGTCCCACAGCGGTGGCCTGCGCAAAGGCCGGCCCGGCGGCAATGACCGTAATCAGCAGTAGAAGCGACGAGATGAAAGCGTGCATTGTCTGACCGTTTCCTCTGCCTGAAATGAGACTACGAAAGCCATCAGGCTCGACCCGATTGCTTCATTTCTATTTAATTTTGGTTACCAAAGGATGATGCCGACCAGGATTTCCCCACCCCGAGACCTTTCTTTGAGACATCAAGAAAGATGAAGCGGCCTGCCCGGTAACGGGCAACACCCGAAACCGTTGAATCGAACGAAAAAGGCAAGAGTTTGACCCGCTTCGGGGCCTCTCCGGCGGGAAGGCTATTCGGGCGGGTCTTTCAGCGCGCGCCGCGCAGCCTCGCGATGGGCGGGCGTAATGTGCGAACGCACGGCGGTAAGTGCGGCCGCCAGAACGGCCACATCGTCGGTAAAGCCGAGGGCGGCGAGGAAATCAGGAATCGTGTCGAAGGGCAGTACGAAATAGAAAAGTGCCGCGATCAGGATGCCGCGCACGCGGGCAGGCGTCTCTCGGTCCAGCGCGCAGAAATAGGCGGCTGCCAGCTCTTCCATGAAGGGAATCTGACGCGCGGCTTTCTTCGCCGTACTCCAGAACTTCCGGCGCACGCTTTCCGAGCGGCGGCTCTCCTCGTGGGGGCCGGCGGGAGACAGAATCTCGCCGATCTTCACGTCATCCATTCACGTCACTCCTGACGGGTAATGTGGGTAGCTACCACTGCAAGTGCAATGGCGGCGCGACTTTCAGGTCGAGCGCTACTTGCCCGCCAGGGCATTCATTCGCCTGGCCAGCTTGAAATCGAGCTGCGTCAGGCCGCCGGCGTCATGGGTGGACAGGACAACGTCCACTTTGTTGTAAACGTTCGTCCACTCCGGATGATGGTCGAGCTTTTCCGCCGTCAGCGCCACCCGCGCCATGAAGCCGAAGGCCTCGTTGAAATCGCGGAACGTGAAGCGGCGTTCGATGGCGTTTCCCGCACGCGCGAACTGCCAGCCGTCGAGTCCGGCCAGCGCCTTTTCCGCCTCCGCCCGGTCCAGCTTCTGTCTTGCCATGGCTGTTCTCCATGCCTATCCGCAAGGAAAGGAAGGATAACGCGCCTGTCATGTCAGCACAGCCCCGCACCGCGATTCTGTTTGTCTGCCTCGGGAATATCTGCCGCTCGCCCCTTGCCGAAGGCGTCCTCCGTGCCGTGGTTTCGGAGCGCGGTCTCGGCAATGCCTTCGAGATCGATTCGGCCGCGCTCGGCAGCTGGCATGCGGGGGAGCCGCCAGATTCGCGCTCGGTCGCCGTGGCGCACCGCTTCGGCGTCGATATCTCCGGCCAGCGGGCGCGACTTATCACGGCGGAGGACTTCGCACGGTTTGACCTCATCTTCGGTATGGACCGGGCCAATGTACGCCGCCTGCGGCAGCTTGCGCCCGAGAAGGCACAGGGTCGTATTCACATGCTGCTTCACTTCGCGCTCGGCCGCGAGGAAGAAGTGCCCGATCCCTATTATGGGGGCGAGGCGGATTTCCTAGCCGTTTATGGCAGGATCCGCGAAGCCTGCGAGGCGCTGGCGGATCGGTTCGCCGCCTGGGATGGCTCGGCCGCCAGCAGCGGCCATGCTTCCTCCACGATATAGGGGCCGCCACCCACCGACTCGCGCGAGGACATGAGCACGAAGCGGTTCACGCGGAACGGCAGTGCGGAGAAATTGCCGCGTGCCGAAAGATAGTTCGCCACCGCATGAGGCGAGGCGTTCTTCAGCCTCGCGAGCGTGACGTGCGGCGTGAACTTGCGCGGATCGGGCGCAAGCCCGATGCGCTGGCAGATGCGCTCGATCTCCGCCTGCAGCGCAAACAGGTCCGGGGAGGAGGCGACGCCCGCCCACACCGCATGCGGCTTTTTCTGGCCGAACGCGCCGACGCCGGACAGGGTGAGCTGGAAAGAAGGCCGCCTTACCCTGTCGAGCGCGCTTGCTATCTCGTCGGCCACGTGGCCTTCCACGTCGCCGATAAAGCGCAGCGTGAGATGATAGTCTTCGACGTCCACCCAGCGCGCTCCCGGCAGGCCGCCGCGCAGCAGCGAGAGCGAAAGGGCCGCATCGCGTGGGATTTCGAGGGCGGTGAACAGTCGCGGCATGGCAACCTCCTCGATTCGCGTCGTCAGCTCAGCGAATCATTCATTTCGGGTGGGGGCAAGCGGTTTTCTCAGACCTTCACATGTCCGTCCTCTCCTTCGCGACTAGGGCCTCGACGGCGGGAAGCACATTCTCCACCATAAGAGCCACGCCCTGCGCGTTGGGGTGCATCCGGTCGTCGAGCTGCATGGCGGCGTTGCCGGCCACACCTTCCAGGAAGAACGGCACCAGCGGCAGATCATGCTTTTCCGCCAACCGGGGGTAGATGGCGTTGAACGCCTCCTGGTAGTCCGGTCCGAGATTGGGCGCGGCGTACATGCCCACGAGCAGTATGTTAACGCCCCGCTCCTTCAGCCGGGTGATCATCGCTTCCAGATTCTTTTCGGTGGCCGAAGGGGAAAGTCCACGCAGCATGTCGTTGGCGCCCAGTTCAAGGATCACGAGGTCCGTGCCGTCCGGCACCGACCAGTCGAGCCGCGAAAGGCCCCCGCTGGTGGTGTCGCCTGACACACCGGCATTGGTCACGGTCACCTCATGGCCGCGTGCTGCGAGCGCCTTTTCAAGCTGTTCGGGAAAGCTTTCTCCGGGTGCAAGCTGATAGCCAGCCATCAGGCTGTCGCCGAACCCGATGATGCGAAAGGGCTCGGCCATTGCCGGCGCTGCCGCGAACACCATCAGGAAAACTGCGGCGGATGACAATCTCGTGATCGGGAAAACTATTCCGAAAATCTTTCCGAAGGATTTGAATACCATAGAACGCCACCCATATCTGCCCAAGCCTGGCCGCAGCTTCTCACATATAGGACGTCTCTTTCGTGACCAAACCCGTGATCGACCTCAAGGATGTCTCCCTGCGCCTCGGAGAGGGGGCATCGACCGTTCAGGTGCTCGACCGTGTCAGCCTTGCGGTGGAACATGGCCATTCAACGGCAATCGTCGGCCCCTCGGGCTCCGGTAAGTCGACGCTGCTGATGGTGATTGCGGGGCTCGAGCGGGTTGACAGCGGTTCCGTGTGGGTGGCGGGCGAACGCATCGACCAGTTGAAGGAGGACGAGGTTGCTGCCTTTCGCGGTCGCATGATCGGGATCGTTTTCCAGTCCTTCCACCTCATTCCCAACATGACAGCGCTGGAGAATGTCGCGGTCCCGCTGGAGCTGGCCGGTCATCCCGATCCTTTCGGTATCGCGCGGGAGGAGCTTGCGGCCGTCGGGCTGAAGGATCGCCTCACCCACTATCCGGGCGAGCTTTCGGGCGGTGAGCAGCAGCGCGTGGCGATTGCGCGGGCGCTTGCCCCGCAGCCCGCCATCATGATCGCCGACGAACCCACCGGCAATCTCGACCAGGCGACGGGCAGGCAGATTGCCGATCTGCTTTTTGCAAGGGCGTGCGAGCGCGACACCACGCTGGTGCTCGTCACCCATGATCCGGCGCTGGCCGCGCGCTGCGCCCGACAGGTCTCCATGCGCTCGGGCCGCATTGAAGAGGCCGCGCTTGCACCCGTCATGGCCGGTGAGGCCCGTGATGTCGCGTATTGATGCCGCCGCGATCGATGTGAAGACCGGCGATCTTTCGCCGGCCCGCCGTCGCGCAGGCGCAACGGCCCTTGCAGGGCTTGTGCTGGCGTTGCGGTTCGCGCTGCGCGAAATGCGCGGCGGACTTTCCGGGTTTGCCGTTTTCCTCGCCTGCATTGCGCTCGGCGTCGCAGCCATCGGCGGCGTGAATTCCGTCGCCCGCGCCATCGACGAGGCGGTGGCGATCCAGGGTCAGGAGCTGCTCGGCGCCGACATCCGGTTCGAGCTCGACCAGCGTGAGGCAACGGAAGCCGAGCGTGCGTGGCTTGAAAGTCTCGGCACGCTTGCCGAAAGCGTCACCATGCGCTCCATGGCGCGGCGCGCCGATGGCACCGACCAGGCGCTGGTGGAGGCGAAGGCGGTCGACGGGCGATATCCGCTCTACGGCACGCTCGTTACTGAACCGTCCCTTCCGCATGACATGCTTTTCGGCCTGCGGGACGGCGCATACGGGGCGGTTGCGCCTGCCCTACTGTTTGACAGGCTCGGTCTTTCCCTTGGCGACCCCATCATGCTCGGTACGCAGGCTTTCGAGCTGCGCGCTAAACTTGTCAGCGAGCCCGACATGATTTCCGAGGGCTTCGCCTTCGCGCCGAGGCTCATGGTCTCGCTTGAGGGAATGGCCGCTTCCGGCCTCGTGCAGCCCGGCAGTCTTGTCGAATACGTCTACAAGATCCGCATTGATGAGGGGGCGAGCGACGATGCGTTGAGTGCTTTGAGCGAGGAGGCGGGAGAGCGCTTTCCGCAAGCGGGATGGAGCATTCGCACCCGGCTCAACGCCGCGCCCGCTCTTTCCTCCAATATTGAGCGTTTCTCTCAGTTTCTCACCCTTGTCGGGCTGACGGCTCTCGTGGTGGGAGGCGTCGGCGTGGCGAACGCCGTCCGTGCCTATCTGGATGGAAAACGCGCCGTCATCGCCACCTTCAAGAGTCTTGGCGCCTCCGGCGGTTTCGTCGTGCTCGTCTACCTTCTCCAGATCGGCATCATCGCGCTGATCGGGATCGCGGCGGGGCTGGTGTTCGCGGCCCTCATGCCCTTTGCGGCCAATGCGGCGCTGTCCTCCTTCATCCCGGTGAACAGCGAGGCGGGCATTTATCCGGCCGCGCTCGGCCTCGGTGCGCTCTTCGGAATGCTGACCACGCTTGCCTTTGCCATCCTGCCGCTCGGGCGGGCGCGGGATGTTCCGGCGACGTCCCTCTTCCGCGAAATGGGGATCGACGGCAAAGGCTGGCCACGCCCCGCTTACATCCTGACGGCTATCTTCATCGCCATAATCCTCGCCGGTCTCGCCATCCTCTATACCGAGGAGCGCCGGATCGCCGTGATCTTCGTCGGTGCGGCGGTGGCGGCCTTCATCGTGCTGCGCGGTGTGGGCTGGGCCGTGCAGGCGCTGGCCCGGCGTGCTCCCCCCGTCCGTTCAACGGTGCTGCGACTCGCTATCGGCAACATCCACCGCCCGGGCGCACTCACGCCCTCCGTCGTGCTCTCGCTTGGCCTCGGGCTTACGCTGCTTTCCACGCTAGCATTGATCGATGGCAATCTGCGCCGGCAGGTCTCTGGAAGCCTGCCTGAACGCGCTCCGAACTTCTTCTTTGTCGATATTCAGCCGCATGAGGTGGAGGATTTCGCCGCACTACTGGAGGCGGAAGCGCCGCATGGCGAGCTCCTGCGCGTGCCGATGCTGCGCGGAAGGATCACCCATCTGAACGGCATCGACACGCGCGAGATCGAGGTGCCGCCGGAGGGCGCCTGGGTGCTGCGCGGCGACCGCGGCATCACCTACTCTGACGAGCAGCCGGAAAACTCCACATTGGTGGAAGGCGAATGGTGGCCCCAGGGTTACGCGGGCGAGCCGCTCGTCTCCTTCACCGCCCAGGAAGGGCGAGAGCTGGGCCTCGCCCTCGGCGACACGATCACCGTCAATGTGTTGGGCCGCCCGGTCACTGCGCGCATCGCAAGCTTCCGCCAGGTGGAGTGGGAAAGCCTGGCGATGAACTTCGTCATGGTCTTCTCACCCAACACCTTCGCCGGAGCGCCGCATGCGTGGCTTGCCACGCTCACAGCGCCCGGCGCTTCGACTGCGGATGAAGCCCGCATCCTCAACGCGGTCACCCGCAATTTTCCGACCGTGACCACCTTGCGCGTGAAGGATGCGCTCGAGGTGGTCAACGAACTTCTCAGCCAGCTCGCCACCGCAATCCGCGCGGCGGCTGCCGTGGCCCTTCAGGCCTCCGTGCTCGTGCTTTCCGGTGCGCTCGCCGCAGGCAACCGGGCGCGGGTGCATGATGCGGTGGTGTTGAAGACGCTTGGCGCCACGCGGCGTACGCTGATCACGGCCTTTTCGCTCGAATATCTTCTGATCGGCCTTGCCACCGCGGTTTTCGCGCTCGGCGCGGGCGCCGTGGCGGGCTGGTATGTCGTCTCGCGAATCATGGCCCTGCCATGGACATTCCTGCCGGAAGTCGCCTTCTCGACGATCGTTATCGCTTTGGTATTGACGGTGGGATTTGGGCTCATCGGCACCTGGCGCGTGCTCGGCCATAAGGCAGCGCCGGTGCTGCGGAACCTTTAGGGGTAAGAATTTTTCCGACCGGGGCCGCCGGAAATCGAAAATCCAAAATGATCCGGCAGGCTTTTTCGCATTGTGGCGCCTGCATTTCCTGCCTGTAGGACTTGCCACCGTCACGATCAGATATCATATTTGAACGACGCATGCTGGACTCCCGCCAGCGGCGAGCGGCGGCATGCCGAGACCCCGACGGGAGAGTGCGAGAAAGAGGATAATATGGCTGACCTTCGCAACTATCAGACCCGCGTGGCGACTGGCGCCCGCGCCGACGCGGTCATCGACGAGGGCCTGCGCGCGTACATGATCCGGGTTTACAACCTCATGGCCCTGGGTCTTGCGATCACGGGCCTTGTGGGGTGGGGTGCCTTCAACTTTGCGGTGGCGGATGGCCAGTTGACCGCGTTCGGTCAGCTCATCTACGCCAGTGCGTTCCGCTGGGTCGTCATTCTCGCTCCGCTGGCGCTGGTGTTCTTTATGAGCTTCCGCATCCATACGCTCAGCGTGTCGGCGGCGCAGACGACGTTCTGGGTTTATGCAGGCCTCGTAGGCCTGTCGCTGTCCACGATCTTCCTCGTCTACACGGGCGAGAGCATCGTGCGGACCTTCTTCATCACGGCGGCCTCCTTTGGTGCGCTTTCGCTCTGGGGCTACACGACGCGGCGTGATCTGACCGGAATGGGCTCGTTTCTGTTCATGGGCCTTATCGGCCTGATCCTCGCCTCGATCGTGAACATTTTCCTCGGCTCCTCCGCGCTGCAGTTCGCCATTTCGGTCATCGGCGTGCTGGTGTTCGCGGGGCTCACCGCCTACGACACGCAGCAGATCAAGGAGATGTACTACGAGGGCGACAGCACGCTGGTCGCCGGCCGCAAGGCCATCATGGGCGCGCTGCGGCTTTATCTCGACTTTATCAACCTGTTCATGTTCCTGCTGCAGTTCCTCGGCAATCGCGAGTAGGGGCGCGGGAGCAGGAATTCAAAAAGGGCGGTTCTGACCGCCCTTTTTCGTTGGCCGGGACTGCGGACCATGTGAGAGGGGAAAACCATCTATGGAACTTGTTGTGATCCGCCCGTCGGCGCCCGCCGACTTGCCTGCGATCACCAGGATTTATGGGTACGCCGTCGCCACCGGCACGGCAAGTTACGAACTCGAGCCGCCAAGTCTGGAGGAGATGACAGCGCGGCGGGAGGCCTTGGTCGCCAAGGGATTTCCTTATCTGGTCGCAGAGAGGGGCGGGGAGGTGCTGGGTTATGCCTATGCCGGCCCGTTCCGCCCGCGGCGCGCCTACCGTTTCATGGTAGAGGATTCGATCTATGTGGCGCCGGAGGCGCAGGGGCAGGGGGTCGGCCGGCAACTGCTACAGGCGCTGATCGGGGAATGCGAACGGCTCGGCTTCCGGCAGATCGCGGCTGTGATCGGCGACGGCTCGGCAGAAAGCCCCTCGGTGCGGCTTCATGCGGCGCTCGGCTTCCGCCACGCAGGCGCGCTCCATGCAAGCGGCTACAAGCACGGCCGCTGGCTCGACACCGTATTCATGCAGCTTTCGCTCAATGGCGGCAGCGCAAGGCCGCCCGATCCTGAGTCGCTGCCCGAACGGCTCTTTCGCGAGGGATTGTGAAATCGCTGCGAATGCGGCGGCGCTTATGTTCCCACCAGCCTGAACTTCTTGTCGAAGACGGACAGCACGCGATCGAGCTCATGGCCGCGCTTGAGGATGAGGCCGGTTGCCGTGACCACGCTGTAGGCGCCCTGCCGTCGTGCCAGCTTCGGATTCTTCACGATCTGGTAGAGAGGTACTTCGCTCGTGCGGCGGAAAACGGAGAAAATGGCCCCGTCCGGAGTATGGTCTATGGCGTAGTCGCGCCACTCGCCCGCTGCCACCATTCGGCCGTAAAGCCGGAGGATCTGGTCCAGCTCCCGCCGGTTGAAGGTCACGGGCAGGCCCAGCCTTGCCTTTCGTGCCTCGCCCAGCGAGACGAGATTTGCGTACCCGTCCCCATCCTCCCCTGAACCTGCAAAATCTGTCATTCCGCTATCACCCTCGACACCGGCATTAATCAAAGGTGGCGTGCCGGGACGGGAAAAGCAACCCCGGAGGCGATCTGGACTAATCAGCCGCTTACTCACGCATAAAGACCGCGTGTCGGATATGGTGATCGTCTGCCCTATTCTTGCCGTCTTATTTCCAAGCTTGCGCCCGATTTTACGGCGACCATTCGACCGTTGCCTGAGACGGTTCGATCCGGAGCGGCTCCGTACCCCAAGCCCCCCCGCCCACGGGGTCGTTGCCGGATCGAACCAACTCTGGACGCGTAGGGCGTCTTCGGTACTTAGTTTTCAATGCTTTCTTCTGCCAGCGCCGATATGGGCTCTTCGCCCGTATCGGTTTTTTGTTTTGCCTGGCTACCAGGACGCCGAAGCGCGCGCCGCGCCTAAGATCCGGCCGGGGCGGCCTGCCGCATCCACGGCCTGCAGCAGAACGGCGCAATGCCCGCCTTTTCGGGCAATCTCGCTCATCGGCAGTTCCATGCGCATGGCATCGCCATGCCACATGCCCATGATCTGGAAGCTTGTGACGATGTTTCGATAATCGATCGTGCGACCGCTGTTTTCTCCGCCGCGGATGTCGACGACCTTGCGTGGTTCGTAGAAGGCGAGAATGACATGAGCGTCGGCGGAAGCCGCAGCACTGCCTATCTCGATGACGATGCTGCGGCCTGGATAGGACAGCGCCACATCGACGGCGAGCTTGCCTGAATTCCGCGCAAGCGCCTCATAAAGCGTGTCGCGGTCCGAGCCCACCACGTTCAGGTGTCCGTTCACCACCGCCTGCGGGGTGTAGACGGTGTTTTCGAAAACCTCGCCATATGCGCGCTGCCGGGCGGTGTTCTCAGGCGTGGCAAGATAGTCCTTCCAGCCGAGATAGTCCCAGTAGTCCACGTGATAGGTGAGCACGACGAGATCGTCGCGCTCGGCGAGCTCGACAAAGAGAGCGTCCGCCGGCGGACAGGAGCTACAGCCCTGGCTCGTGAAAAGCTCTACCACCGCGGCAGGCTTTTCCTGGGCGCGCGCGCGAAGCGGCATCGGCACGAGCAGGAGTCCGAGCTTCAGCAGGCATCTGCGCGTGGCCAGAATGGACATTTTGCTCCGTTCGTCCGTGGTTTCAGTTATGGGCGGATGAGTTTGCCATCTGCCACATATCGGGAGGAAATCGTAGAGGCGGCCCCGCGTCAATCGGAAGTCACGTTGCGGTGAAACTTTGCCGTGGGCTTCACGCGCCTCCCAAAAGAAAGCCGCCGTCGGCGGACGGCGGCTTTCCTGTCTGTCCGGCGCAGCCTCTATGCGGCGAGGTCGCGCAGCACGTATTGCAGGATGCCGCCGTTCTTGAAGTATTCGAGCTCGTCGAGCGTATCGATGCGGCAGATGAGCGGCACTTCCTTCACCGAGCCGTCCGCATAGGTGATCCTTGCGGTCATCCGGGCGCGCGGCTTGAGATCTGCCAGCCCCTCGATGGTTACCGTCTCGTCGCCCTTGAGGCCGAGTTCCTGCCAGCTCGTATCTTCGGCGAAGACGAAGGGGATGACACCCATGCCAACGAGATTGGAGCGGTGGATGCGCTCAAAGGAGCGGGCGATGACCGCGCGTACGCCGAGTAGGTTGGTGCCCTTGGCCGCCCAATCGCGCGAGGAGCCGTTGCCGTATTCCACCCCGGCGAAGACGACGAGCGGCACGCCTTCGGCCTTGTACCGCATGGCCGCGTCGTAAATCGACATCTCCTCCTTGGAGGGATAGTGGATCGTGTAGCCGCCCTCTTTGCCGTTCTCGCCCAGCATGTGGTTGCGGATGCGGATATTGGCGAAGGTGCCCCGCATCATCACCTCATGATTGCCGCGCCGTGTGCCGTACTGGTTGAAGTCCACCACGTCCACGCCGTGCTCCAGGAGGTACTTGCCAGCGGGCGAGGCGGCCTTGATGGAACCGGCGGGCGAAATGTGGTCCGTGGTGATTTTATCGCCGAACAGGCCGAGGATGCGCGCCCCCTTGATGTCTCCGGCAGGCCGTGGCGTGCGGTCCATGCCCTCGAAATAGGGCGGGTTCTGCACGTAGGTGGACTCGGGATCCCACGCATAGGTCTGGCCGGAAGGCGCCTGGACCTGCTGCCACAGCTCGTCGCCCTTGAAGACATCCGCATACTTCTTCTCGAAAAGCTCGCGCGTGACGTGCTTGGCGATGAAGTCCTGGACCTCGTGGTTGGACGGCCAGATGTCCTTCAGGTAGACGGGATTGCCGTCCCTGTCCTCGCCGATGGGTTCGCGGGTCAGATCCTTCCTCACCGTGCCGGCGAGCGCATAGGCCACCACCAGCGGCGGCGAGGCGAGATAGTTCGCCTGCACGTCGGGCGAGACGCGGCCCTCGAAGTTGCGGTTGCCCGAGAGCACCGAGGCGACGATCAGGCCCTTCTCGTTGATGACCTTCGAGATGGGCTCTGCCAGCGGGCCGGAATTGCCGATGCAGGTGGTGCAGCCGAAGCCTACCAGGTTGAATCCGAGCTGGTCGAGTTCCTTCTGCAGGCCGGACCGCTCCAGATATTCGGCCACGACCTGGCTGCCGGGCGCGAGAGAGGTCTTCACCCAGGGCTTCTGCTTGAGCCCGAGGCGATTGGCGTTGCGGGCAAGCAGTCCCGCCGCGATCAGCACGGACGGGTTGGACGTGTTGGTGCAGGAGGTGATGGCGGCGATCGCCACGTCGCCATGGCCGATCTCGTAATCGGTGCCCTCCACGGGATAGCGCTTCTCCGTATCGACCGTCTTGCGATACTCCTTGCCCAGGGCCTCCTCGAAGCCCGAGGCGATGCTGCTGAGCGGCATGCGGCCTTCGGGCCGCTTCGGGCCGGCCATCGAGGGCACGACATCGCCCAGATCAAGCTCCAGCGTGTCGGTGAAAACCGGCTCCGCTGCGCCCGATTCGCGCCACAGGCCCTGCGCCTGCGTATAGGCCTCGACGAGCGCGATGCGCTCTTCGTCGCGGCCCGAGGTCCTCAGATACTTCAGCGTCTCGTCGTCCACGGGGAAGAAGCCGCAGGTGGCGCCATATTCGGGCGCCATGTTGCCGATCGTTGCCCGGTCGGCCAGCGTCAAATGATCGAGGCCAGGGCCAAAGAACTCGACGAACTTGCCCACAACGCCTTTTTGCCGAAGCATCTGCGTGACGGTGAGCACCAGGTCGGTGGCGGTCACGCCCTCGTTGAGCTTGCCGGTCAGCTTGAAGCCGATCACCTCCGGCAGAAGCATCGAAACAGGCTGGCCGAGCATGGCCGCCTCCGCCTCGATGCCACCCACGCCCCAGCCGAGCACTCCAAGGCCGTTGATCATGGTGGTGTGGGAGTCGGTGCCGACGCAGGTGTCGGGATAGGCCAGCGTTTCGCCGTTCTCCTCGTTGGTCCAGACCACTTGGCCGAGATATTCGAGGTTGACCTGGTGGCAGATGCCGGTGCCAGGCGGAACGACGCGGAAGTTCCGGAATGCCTGCTGGCCCCATTTCAGGAAGCGGTAGCGCTCGCCATTGCGCTTGTATTCAAGCTCCACATTGCGCTTGAAGGCCATGGGCGAGCCAAACTCGTCCACGATCACCGAATGGTCGATGACCAGATCCACCGGCACCAGCGGGTTGATCTTCTCCGGGTCACCGCCGAGAGCAGCCATGGCGTCGCGCATGGCGGCCAGATCGACCACGGCCGGCACGCCGGTGAAGTCCTGCATCAGCACACGGGCCGGCGAATAGGCGATCTCCACGCCCGCCGTGCCCTTATCCTGCAGCCAGGCGGCCACCGCCTCGATGCTTTCCTTGGTGACCGAGCGGCCGTCCTCCTTCCGCAGGAGGTTTTCGAGAAGCACCTTCATGGAAAAAGGCAGGCGCGAAATGCCCGGAAGGCCGTTCTTTTCTGCCTTCTTCAGGTCAAAATATGTGTATTCGCGGTCCCCCACCTTGAGGGTGCGGCGGCATTTGTAGCTATCGAGAGAAGTCGTCAAGGCGTCCCATCCTGGCTCTGTTCTACCCGAACGGGAGCGGACGTCCTGCGACAGGATCTGAATGCGGGTGCGATCATTTCCGCGTCCGCCCCCTGCGTCCGGCCGGTCAAGGCGGCGCGTGCGCTGGTTCGGCACAAGGGTGTCCACGCCGACCGCTGGCGTGGTTGTCCGGCATATAGAGAATTTCGTAGAAGGGGTCCAGAGTGCGCGAAGCATTTGGTGCGTTTCGAGAGGGATCGGGGAACCCGTTGCCGGAAAGCGGAAAGATCATGCGGCTTGCTGCCGAGGGCTTGAGCGGCGAGCGTGGCGGAGAGCGCATCTTTTCGGGAATCTCCTTCGAGCTGGAGAGCGGAAGGGCTCTGGCCGTGACCGGGCCGAACGGCGCGGGCAAGACGACGCTGCTGAGGATCATCGCCGGCCTGCTGCCAGCCGCGGAGGGGAGGGTGACGCTGTCGGGCGACGAGGAGCGCTGGCCGGGCGTCGCGGGGGCCTGCCATTATCTCGGTCATCTTAACGCCATGAAAGCGGCGCTCACGGTGGAGGAAAATCTCGCTTTCTGGCGCGCTTTTCTGGGCGCCACCGGCCTTTTCCCACAGGAGGCGCTGGAGGCGGTCGGCCTTGGTGGAATCGGTCATCTGCCCTTTGCCTATCTTTCCGCCGGCCAGCGCAGGCGCACGGCCATTGCCCGGCTTCTGGTTTCGCACCGCCCCGTCTGGTTGCTCGACGAGCCGACGGCGGGCCTCGACCAGGCCTCCGCGTCCCGGTTTTCGGCATTGATGCGTGAGCATCTGGCCGCAGGCGGCATCATCGTTGCCGCGACTCACCTGCCGCTCGGCTTCGAGACGGTGGAGGAGCTGAGAATGGGGAAGCGGCAATGAGAAATACCCATTCTTCGCTACCAGCGCGTGCTGCAGCAATGAGCGGAAATGGCGGCCGCGGCACGATACGGAGTGCCGCCTGATGCTCGCGCTCTACCTGCGGGAGGTGAAGCTCGGCCTGCGGGCTGGCACCGGTGCGCTGACGGGCGTGCTCTTTTTCCTGGCTGTGGTCGCGGTCATGCCGTTCGGCGTGGGACCCGATCTCAACCTCCTGTCGCGTATCGGGCCCGCCGTACTATGGATCAGCGCGCTGCTCGCCAGCCTGCTCGGACTCGAGCGCCTGTTTCAAGCCGACCGCGAGGACGGCACGCTCGATCTTCTCGTAATGGCGGATGCGCGCCACATGCTAGCCTTCACCGTCTTCGTGAAATGCCTTGCACACTGGACGGCGGGCGTGTTGCCGCTGGTGGCGGTCGCGCCTCTGCTCGGCCTTTTCATGAATGTGGAGCCGGCCGGGCTTGCCGCTGCGACGCTGACACTTCTGGCCGGCACACCCGCCATCACCTTCATCGGCGCCGTGGGGGCAGCCCTCGTGGTGGCCCTGCCGCGGGGGGGCCTGCTCGTTTCCGTGCTCGTCCTGCCCCTGACGATACCGGTGCTCATCTTCGGCGTTGCGGCAAGCCGCGGCGCGGTGGCCGAGCCCGACCCGTTCCTGCAGCCTTTTCTAATCCTCTGCGCCTTGACGCTCTTTTTCTCTGTCATAGGCCCGGCCGCAGCGGCGCTGGCGCTGCGGCATGTCGACTAGGCGGTCGGCCACGGCCGGGACGTTGCCGGTGCACGGGAATGTGAGCGGCTGGCACTCATGCGGCAATCTGCATGAATTGCCGCGGAGGGGTGCGGGGTTTATGTAAGGCAGCGATGACCGAGATCGCAAAGCTCACCGAACGCCTGACGGCGCTTGCAAATCCGACGCGCTTCCTGGCGCTTGCCGGCAGCATGCTGCCCTGGCTGACAGGGGCGGCGGTACTTCTTCTTGCGGCGGGTCTCATCCTCGCTTTTGCCGCGCCGGAGGACTACCAGCAGGGCATCACGGTCAGGATCATGTATATCCACGTGCCCCTCGCGTGGCTCTCCATGTTCTGCTACACGATGATGGCGGCTTCAGCGCTCGGCACGCTGGTGTGGCGCCATCCGCTGGCGGACGTGTCCCTCAAGGCCGCAGCCCCGATAGGCGCTGTCTTCACGGCACTCGCGCTTGCCACCGGCTCCATCTGGGGCAAACCCATGTGGGGCACCTGGTGGGTGTGGGACGCGCGGCTCACCTCCGTCTTTGTGCTGTTTCTCATGTATCTCGGCATCATCGCGCTCACGCGCGCTCTGGACGATCCGGGCCGCTCCGCGCGGTCGGCGGCAATCCTGACGCTGGTGGGCTTCGTCAACATCCCGATCATCAAATTCTCGGTCGATTGGTGGAACACGCTGCATCAACCGGCCTCCGTCTTCCGGCTGGACGGGCCAACGATCCATCCGAGCCTGCTCTGGCCGCTTCTTGTCTGCGCGCTGGGCTTCACGCTGCTGTTCCTTTCGCTGCATATCATGGCCATGCGGGCGGAAATCTGGCGCCGGCGCGTTGCCGCCATGCGACGCATGTCGGCGCGCGTCGCCGAAGTGCGGCCAGCCAAGGGCCACGTCTCATGACCCATACGGCCTATGTGATTGCCGCCTATCTGGTTGCGGCATTGGGGATCGCGGGCCTCGCCGCATGGATTTTGCTTGACCAACGGACCCAGAAACGTGCGCTCGAGGAGCTGGAAGCCCGCGGCATCCGCCGCCGCTCCGAAAGCCGGCGGGCTGGGGAAAGCCCGCGATGAGCATGGCCGAGAAAGGCTCGCCTGGCCGCCGCCGGCTTTTACTTATCCTGCCGCTTCTGGCCTTTCTTTCCCTGTCGGGGATTTTCCTCCTGCAACTCATCTCGGGTCGGGATTCCTCCTACGTGCCGTCGGCGCTGATCGGCGAGCCTGCGCCGCAAACCAAGCTTCCGCCGCTGGAAGGGCTGGACTTGCCCGGACTCGATCCCGCGGCTTTCATGGGCCGGGTGAGCGTGGTGAATGTGTGGGGCTCCTGGTGCCTGCCCTGCCGCGAGGAGCACCCGCTTTTAATGCAGCTTGCCGAAGACGGGCGCGTCCGCGTGGTCGGGCTTAATTACAAGGATAAGCCGGAAAACGCTCGCCGCTTCCTGGGCGAGCTCGGCAATCCCTTTGATGCGATCGGCGTTGACGCAAGCGGCCGCGCGGCGATCGAATGGGGTGTGTACGGCGTGCCGGAAACCTTCGTCGTCGGGCCGGACGGTACCATCCGCTACAAGCATGTTGGCCCGTTCTCGCAGATCAGCCTGAGCCGCGAACTCCTGCCGGAAATCGAGAAGGCGCTGGCCGATTTTTAGGGGCGGCGGCTTTAGGATGACGCGGCGCTGGGCGCTCTCCCCACATCATCACGCGCCAGTGAAACGAGACCCGGACCCGAAGAGACAGCGGAGGTAGCGCTACCGGGTCCTGGATAGCCGCTACGCGGCTTTCCGGGATGACGAAGGGGCACTGTGACCCACAGCGCCCTCCTCATCTCAGAGAACGAGTATCCGTCAGAGGACAAGATGCGCCAGTAAGCCTGCAATCAAACCTACAGTCGGGCCGTCAGGCGCGCGGATGCGCCTTGTCGTAGATGTTCAGCAGGCGGGCCGTATCCACCGCCGTATAGATCTGCGTGGTGGAAAGGCTTGCGTGACCCAAAAGCTCTTGGATCGCCCTGAGATCGCCGCCGCGGCCAAGCAGGTGGGTGGCGAAGGAATGGCGCAGCGCGTGCGGCGTCGCCGTCTCGGGCAGGTTGAGGGCCGAGCGCATCTTCTTCATCTCGCGCTGGATGATGGCCGGCTGCAGCGCTCCGCCTTTTGCGCCGCGGAACAGCGGACCTTCCGCGGAAAGATGATAGGGGCAGAGCCGCTGGTATTCCAACACGGCTTCCGCCACTACGGGCAGAACCGGCACCACCCGCGTTTTGCCGCCCTTGCCTGTTACCCGGAGCGTGCCCGCGCGAATGGCAGCAATATCTGCCCCGTTCAGCCCAAGCGCCTCGCCGATGCGCAGGCCGGAGCCGTAAAGCAGTGCGAAAAGGGCCGCATTGCGGGCAGCGATCCACGGTTCCTCGGCAAGCTGCCCTTCGCCTGAGGCGACGCGTCGGGCGTCGTCTGGCGAAAGAGGCTTCGGCAGCGCTTTCGGCGCGCGCGGCGCACGCAGCGCGCCGGCGCCCGCGGCGTTCGCAAGGCCGCGTCTTTCCAGAAAGCGCAGGAAGGACCGGATGCCCGCAAGCGACCGGCCCAGGGTTCGCTGGCCCACGCCCTCGGCCCGGCGCGCGGCGAGGAAGGCGCGCAGATCGGCAGGCCTGAGCTCGGCGATGTCGCCGATGCTGGGCGCTCCGCCGCAATGGCCGGTGAGGAACTGCAGAAACTGGCGCGTGTCGCGCTCATAGGCCTCCACCGTCATCCGGGCAAGCCGCCGCTCCCGGCTGAGCGCAGCGAGCCATTCGGCACGCGCCTTCTGGAGTTCGGGTGTTGCGGAAATGAGGAACTCTTCGGCCACGGGAAGCATCCTGCTGTGCTTGCCCGCAAGCATCGCCCCTCGTGGTTAGCATCGGGTGAAGATGTACCTGCTGCACGCGGGGCGTCGTCAGGTGGGCGGGGCCTTGGCCTCGGCCGGCGCTATGCCTGCCCCGCCTCAATCTCCTCGCGCAGGATTTCGAGTTCCAGCCATTCCTCTTCCAGCCGGTCGCGCTCGGCGCGCTTCTCATCCAGCTCCTTCGTGAAGCGGGAGAAAGCGTCCGGATCCCGTGCATAGAGCGTCGTGTCGGCAAGCTTTTCTTCCAGAAGCGCGATCTTGCCGTTGAGCTCCTCGATCCGACGGGGAAGGGTTTCAAGCGCGTATTTCTGCTTGTACGAGAGCTTTCGGGCGCCCTGCCGCGCATCCGTCTGCGCCGCCTCGCGGCCTGCGCCTTCCCCGCGCGGAGCGGAGCCGGCGGATTTCTCGCGTCGCCGCAGGGCCTCGCCCTTGCGCTGCGCCATCATGTCGGAGAACCCGCCCGCATACTCGATCCAGCGCCCGTCGCCCTCCGGCGCGATGGTGCTGGTCACGGTGCGGTCCAGAAAGTCGCGGTCATGGCTCACGAGAATGACCGTGCCCGGAAAGCCCTCGATCAGCTCCTGGAGAAGATCTAGCGTCTCCATGTCAAGATCGTTGGTGGGCTCGTCTAGCACCAGCAGATTGGCCGGGCGTGAAAGCAGCCGGGCAAGCACGAGCCGCGCCCTCTCCCCGCCTGAAAGATTACGCACCGGCGTGCGTGCCTGTTCGGGCTTGAAGAGGAAATCCTTCATGTAGGAGACGACATGCCGCTCCTGCCCGTTGACGACCAGCGACTCGCCCCGACCATCGGTGAGGAAATGGGCAAGGGTCTCCTCCGGGTCGAGAGCCGCCCGGTTCTGGTCCAGCGTGGCGATCTCGAGATTGGCGCCAAGCCGCACGGAGCCGGCGTCGGGCTCAAGCTGGCCGGTCAGCATCTTAAGAAGCGTCGTCTTGCCCGCCCCGTTGGGCCCCACGATGCCCAGCCGGTCGCCGCGCAGGATGCGCGTGGAAAAATCGCGGACGACGGTGAGCTCGCCGTAACGCTTTTCCAGGTTCCTCCCCTCGATCACCAGCTTGCCGGAAAGGCGGGCGTCGCTCGCGGCCATGGTCGCGAGCCCCTCCGCCGCCTGGTAATTGCGCCGGCGCTCTCTCAGCGCCTGCAGTTCGGCAAGCCGCCGCACATTGCGCCTGCGCCGCGCAGTGACGCCGTAGCGCAGCCAATGCTCCTCGCGGGCAATCCGGCCCTTCAGCCTCTCCTGCTCGCGCTCTTCCTCCTCGAACAGCTTGTCCCGCCATTCCTCGAAATGGGCGAAGCCCCTGTCGAGCTTGCGGGTGATGCCTCGGTCGAGCCACACGGTCGTGCGGCTGACGCGCTCCAGAAAGCGCCGGTCGTGCGAGATGACCACAATGGCCGATTTCGAGCGGATGAGCTCATCTTCCAGCCATTCGATGGTGGTGAGATCGAGATGGTTCGTAGGCTCGTCGAGAAGCAGGATGTCCGGCTCGGGCGCCAGCACCCGGGCGAGTGCGGCGCGGCGGGCCTGCCCGCCCGAAAGCGTGGCGGGAGCTTCATCTCCCGTAAGGCCAAGCTGGTCGAGAACCAGTGAAATGCGGCCGATGTCGTCCGCCGGACCAAGCCCTGCTTCCACATAGGCGCGCACGGTTGCGTAGCCCTGCCAGTCGGGCGACTGCGGCAGATAGCGCAAGGTGGCGGCAGGCTGGCGGAAGACTTCGCCTTCCTGCGGCTCGACAAGTCCTGCCGCAATCTTGAGCAGGGTCGATTTGCCGGAGCCGTTGCGCCCCACGAGTGCGATGCGCTCGCCCGGCCCGACCATGAGCGACGCGCCCTCGAACAGCGGCGTGCCACCGAAGGTGAGCCGGATGCCTTCGAGATTGAGAAGTGGCGGCGCCACGTCAGTGTCCTCCGTCGCCGAAACGATCAGCCAAAACAAGCGCGCGGCCCCGGGCAAGCGTGATCGCAAGCCGTCCGAGCACCTCGTTGGAAATCGTCAAAGACGCGCCGAAGGGAACTTCCACCGCATCGAGCGGCCATTTAGCGCCGGTGACGGTGAGGCCCGACAGCGCGTCGAAGGCAAGAATGCTGAAGAGTGTGCCGTCGGGATAGTCGAAGGCGTGTCGCCGGCCAGCTATCAGCGGCGTGCCCTCATGGCGGCCGCTTGTCAAAAGAACCTCTATGCCCTTTTCGGAAAGCCGGACCGCCTGGGTGAGGTGGAGATGCGCATGGTCAGGCCGTTCGCCGCCGAAAGCCCCGACAGCCACTATCGCGGTCGCTCCAAGTCGGAGGGCCGCCTCGACGGCCAGCTCGCCGTCCGTCCTGTCCTTGTCCCGCGGAAAGACCTCTTGTCTGACATGCGAATTGGCTTTCCGGAGCTCGTCAGAAACCGAATCGAAATCCCCGACCCACAATTCCGGCGTAAGGCCAAGCAGGGCCGCGTGGCGCATGCCCGAATCCGCGGCTATGACCCGCGTTCCGGCCACCTGGGCCAAAAGGTCGGGCGTGCGGTGGATGTCACCGCCAAGCAGGATGGTGAATCGGCTCATGAGGCGCGGCATTAGCATGCCCGGGGAACAATGGGTAGGAGAGTCGGTTCTTGCATCCGCGGCCATGGGCTGGCGCACCATCCGCTGCATCGCCTGCCGGAAATATCGATTTGCACGGACGCGCACCATGAAGAAGCTCTACGAAACGGCCGCTTTCGCCTACTTCCTGATCGCCACGGTAAGCCTGCTCATTTCCGCCTTCGTGCTGATGGGCTATGCGCTGTGGGAAATCGCCGGCGGGATCCTGGCAACGGATCTCAACTCGGTGAACCGAGTGCGCAGCGCGCTGGACGGCGTCGGCCTGATGATCATCGGCTTTGCCGTGGTGGAGGCGGGCACGTTCATTGCCGAGGAGGAACTCATCCGCAAGAGGGAGCTGCGCTCCACGCGCGAATCGCGGCGCTCGATCACCAAGTTCATCACCATCATCGTCATTGCGGCCAGTCTGGAGGCGTTGGTGATGGTCTTCAAGACCGGCCGCGAGGCGATCCCCGCCGTCATCTACCCGGCAGCCCTGTTCGCCTCGGCGATGCTGGCGCTCGTTGCGCTTGGGGCCTACCAGTGGCTTTCGAGCAGCGTTGAGCGCGGGGGCGACGATTTTCCTCAACCGCCCGCCTGAAAGCCGGGAAACGCGAGCCCACGGCCCCTTCTTCAGGAGCAGCCCACCGAAACGGGCATTCGCTTGCCGGCGACGTAGGCAGGTGCCTCGTCAGGGCAGGCAGACAGCTTTTGCCGGAAAGCCTCGATCAGCCAGCCTGCTGCCGGACCGGGCGGGTTGGCCGATCTGCGAAGCACGTAAAGCGGATATTCACCCCCCTCATAGGCGTCGAGCTTCAAGGGAACGAGCTTGCCTTTCGCGATGTCCTTTTTGACCAGGGCAGCCGGCAGCCCGCCCCATCCAAGACCGCCCCGAACGAGCTGGTACTTGGTGGCGAGGTCACCGACGTGCCAGGTTTTGTAGGAAAGGACGTTGAAGTTGCGTCCCCTCGTGATGCCCGAGGTGTCCGTCACCACGATCTGCACCTCTTCACGCACGTCAGCGATTGTCAGGGGCCGCTTGATCCGCCCCAAGGGATGATCGACGGCGGCCACTGGCACCATGAAGGAGCGTCCGATCTTTTCCGCGGTGATGCGGTCGTCCTGTTTCAAGAGCGAGCCGCTCAGGCCCACATCCGCTTTCCCGCTCAGCACCAGGTCGACGACCATGCCGAGCTCGCCGACGGTGAGCTTGAGCGATACGGCCGGAAACTTTTCCCGGAAAGCGCGCAGCGAGGCGACGACGGCCTCCGATGGCACCATGACACTGGTGGCGAGTGAAATCTCCGCCTCGACGCCCTGTTTGATGCTCTTGGCCCGGGCGCGCATCGCCTCCAGGTCGGCGATGATCCGGCGGGCGTCCGTCAGCATGGCCTTGCCCGCCTCCGTCAGCTTCGACTGTCGTGAACCTCCGCGCTCGAAAAGCTGCACTTCAAGCTGCGCCTCGAGATTGGCGATGGTGTAGCTCACCACGGATTGGGCGCGGTTCAGCGCCCGTGCAGCCGCCGAAAAACTGCCGGTCTCGGCCACCGCGAGAAAGACCTGCAGCTGGTCAAGGGTCGGGTTCGCGTCCAAGCCAGGCTATCCAAAAATTCGATTGAATCCTTCGATTTTTTATCGGTTTTCTGGATTTTCGTCCATCCCTACTTACGCGCCGCGCCACGGGGCATCTGCCCCTTATCCGACCTGACGACAAGGAGAAGAGCATGTCCACCATTCTGCTCGTCACATCCAGCCCGCGCGGCGAGGAATCGGTCTCCAACAAAATAGCGATCGATCTGGCGAACAGGCTAAAGTCCGAAACGGACGGGGCCTCGCTTATTCACCGCGATGTCGGGACCTATCCGATCCCGCATCTCGATCCGGTGACCATGGCAGCGATTCGCAAGCCGGCTGAGGCCCGCAGTGCGGAAGAGGCGGCCGCTGTCGAATATTCCGACCGGCTCGTCGGCGAACTCCTGGCCGCCGATACGGTCGTGATCGCCACTGGGCTCATCAATTTCAGCATCACGTCCACATTGAAGAGCTGGATTGATAGCGTCGCGCGGGCCGGCCTCACCTTCCGCTACACGGAAGACGGCCCGGTGGGTCTTGCCACGGGCAAGAAGGTCTACCTCGTCGTGGCATGCGGCGGCGTTTATTCGGAAGGTGCCGCCATAAGCATGAACCATGCCGTCCCCTATCTGAAGACTATTCTCGGCTTCATGGGGATGACCGATGTGGAGGTCATTTATGTCGAAGGCCTGGCCTTCGGTCCCGAGGCGACTCAGAAGGCCGTGGCCTCGGCTCAGGCCCGGGTGAGGGAGCTGGCTTTCGCTGCCCGCCGTTCCGGCATCGAGCCCGTCGCAGCCTGATGCGCTCGGCGTCGCCGCACTTCAGGATGGCGATCGTCCGGCTGTGCCTTGTTCTTGACCGCCATGCGGCTCTTCGCGAGCGCCCTGGGCAACCCCTCCGTTGACGGCTTTCGATGCAGGCTCATTCCGACAGCGCGTTGCCGTCTCCCGTTCGTAATCGGCCATTGCAGTGCGCATCTCCTTGACGATCCTGTCCAGATTGGCTGCGAGCCGCGGGACATATCCGCCGATCCCGATCGCCATCGGCTGGCCGTGGAAACGCGTCGGTAGCAGCATTGCTACCGACGCAGCGCCGGCCACGGGCAGGTCGGGCACGAAGCAATATCCTTTCTGCCTTACCTCCCGCATCGTCGTCATCAGCGTGTCGAACTCGACCATTCGGTGGGCGGCGCTTTGCCTGATGCGCTCGTAGATAACCGCAATCTCCTTGTCGGTATGGGTGCTGAGCAGCATCCAGCCGAGATTGGACTGGAGGAGCGTGCGCTGGCCACTCGGGGGAATGAAGAACTTGATTTTGTGCTCCGAGTTGAGCACCGTGAGAAAGTGGATGTTGATATCGTTCTGCACGCCGACCGAGACCGATTCCGTCGTGCGTGCGTTGAGGTCGCGCATAAGGTCCTGGATGGGACCGTTCACGATGTCGGCCTCTTCGATCCAGTCCCCCAGCTTGGCGACGGCAATGTTTGGCAGATACGTGCGCGTATGGATGTTGTAGTTCAGATAGCCGATAGCCAGCAGGCTCTTTAGCATCACCGTGGTGCTCGACTGGGGGTAGCCCAGCGCCTCGATGATCTCGCTCAGCGTCAAAGGGCGCCGTTCCCTCGAAAACAGTTCGAGGATTTCCACGACCCGCACCGCCGACTTGACCAGCGTGCGCTCCCTGCCCTTCGTCCTCATCGCGCGGTCTTCCAGCTTGGGCTTGGACAACTCTCGTTGATTTTAACAGTGTGGGTGCTCCACCTGCCAGTCCCTGCTTCCACCCGTATTGCTGATATGCGGGCAGTGGTATGCCCGCGCGCCCACTGCAAGAGTATGTCAGTAGGTGATATCCCAGTGCTTTGAGGTGGTCGCGATGAAGGATGACAAGGAAGGCCCACCCGCGAAAGGTCGGGTGGCCATGCTAACCGGCGCGGGCGGACGGATGGGCGAGGCGACGGCACGGAAGCTGGCGGCGGAAGGTTACAGGCTTGCTTTGGTCGACCGCAATGCCGAGGCCGTGGAACGGCTGGCAGCGGAGCTCGGTGGAGACCACATCGCCATAGCCGCCGATCTCTCCACGCCCGACGGTGCCGCACAGGCGGTCGCCAAGTGCGAAGCAGGCTGTGGGCCTGTCGAGATACTGATCAACAATGCGGGCATTTTCACGCCTGCGAAACTGGAGCAGACCACGGATGCCGAGTGGCGTCGCGTTCTCTCGGTCAATCTCGATTCCTCCTTCTACCTGTCCCGCCTGGTTGTGCCGGGCATGAAGAGCCGGCGCTTCGGCCGAATCGTCAATGTCGGTTCGATGGCGATGAAGAATGGCGGGCTTACCGCCGGCACGGCCTATGCCGTCTCCAAGGGCGCGCTCGGCGCCTTCACCTTTTCGCTTGCGCGCGAATGCGCTCCGTTCGGCATCACCGTCAATGCCATTGCCCCCGCCTATGTGGAAGGCCCCATGATCACCGAAGGCCTCTCGCCGGAGCAGCTCGAGGTGGTGTGTCGCCAGATACCGGTCGGCCGCTTCTGCCAACCGGAAGAGTTCGCCCACTGCGTGGCCTTCCTAATCGCCCCACTGTCGGGCTTCATCACGGGCGAGATACTCGACCTCAACGGAGGCCTTCATCTCGACTGAATGAGTCGCGGCCGGAATCCAGACCGCCGGCTTCGTGAAAACAAGAAGCCCGAAGCGGACCGCTCCGGGCTCTTTCGTTTCATTGATTATGGCTTACGGCCAGAATGCCTTCGCCACCGCAAGTTCCGGCGGATAGACTGTAACCGGAACCCCGTTCTGCCACTGCACGATAACGAGACCTGCGTCGACTCGTCGCCCCTTCTCGTCGAACTTGACGCGTCCGCCGGGGAAATAGGAGGCCGGCCCGTCCGTCAGATCCATCGTCCTCAGCGCCTCGGCCACGGCCTCGCGATCGGCCTTGCCTGCCATTTCGAGCGCTTCCTTGATGATCATCACAGTGCCGTAGCCGGACACCGGACCTTGCACCACCCATGGCTCGTTATAGACTACCTTCAGCTCCTCGGCGAGCTTTTCCTGGCCCTTGCCGCCGAAATTGCCGATAACGCTCATCACACCTTCGGTGAGGGCCGCGTCCATGTTATCGAGCACGTTGGGCTCGGCGATGCCGTTGCCGTTGGAGATGATGGGGATCTTGCCCTGGCCCAACCCGAACTCGCTCATCTTCTCCAAAAGCAGCTTCACGTCGGAGACTGCAATGGCGAGCAAGAGGAGCACGTCGGGCCGCGCGGACCGCAGTTTCTGGACAATGGGCGTCGCGTCGGAGAGCGGTGGTGTGTAGACCTCGTCAAGCACGAGTTCCAGCCCGTGCTCGGCGAAAATGCCATTCTTCATGGGCTCGACGAAGGCATAGTTCGCCGCCGTATTGTCCATGATGATGCCGACCGTCTTCGGCGTCTTGCCAGCGGATTCGGCAAGCTTCATCAGCTCGGGCATGGCAAGCCTCGCCTGCGTCTCGCCGGTGGCTGAAGTCTGGAAGATGTATTGGAACCCGCGATCGGTGATCTGGTCCGAATAGGACAGCGTCAACAGCGGCAGCTTTGCGCGCTCGGTCACCTCGCTGGCGGCAAGCGTCAACGAGCTGATTACTGCGCCGCTCGCCGCGACGAGGTCCGGCTCCTCCGCAATGAGGCGCTGAGCCGCATTCTTGGCGCGCTCGACATTGTCGCCGACGTCCATCACCACCAGCTCGAGCTTTGCGCCGCCGAGCGCCTTGATACCGCCCGCCTCGTTGATATGCTTGACGGCAAGTTCCGCACCGTAGAGCTCGCTCTGGCCGGGGCGGGCCCAGATGCCGGAAAGCGTCAGCAGCATACCGATCTTGACGGTGTCGGGATGATCCTGGGCCACCGCGCTCAAGGGTGCGGAGAGCGCCAACGAAAGGGCGGTTACTCCCGCCACGATGCGCCGTCTTGAGATTGAGAACATATTTTCCTCCCTTTTGACTGATCAATCCGGGCCCTGAGCCTCAGTGTTCCGCGCGCCCGGGGCCAAACGTGAAATCTGATGTCTTCAGCTCACGCGTGAATTGCCAGTAGTCGACTAGCCTCCAAGGTGTATTCGTCACCACTCTCCCCTTGCTGTTCTGGTACCAATTCTTCTTGCCGGGATGGGTCCACACGAGCTGGGCGTGCTCTTCGTCGACGCGTCGGTTGTAGTCTTCGAAGGCTTCCCGCGTACATTCGATCGAGGAATAGCCGCCTTCGATCATTTCGCGGATGCATCGCAGGATGTATCGGACCTGGCACTCGACCTGGTAAATCACGCTGCCCCCGTGCCCGACATTGGTGTTGGGACCGTAGAGGATGAACATGTTCGGGAATTCGGGGACCGCAACTCCGAGGAAGGCGCGCGGCTCTTCATCGCCCCAGATGTCGCGCAGGCTCGTGCCGGAAGCATTGATGATCGCAGGCGATACGATCATCCGTGCCGCTTGGAAGCCGGTGGCGAAGATGAGGACGTCGGCTTCGATCTCCTCGCCTCCTTTCAGGCGCACCCGGTCGGGAAGCACCTCGGCAATCTCGTCATTGTAAAGGCTGACATGCGGCTTGAGCAGCATGTCGAACCAATGGTTGTCCCGCAGCATGCGCTTGCCATAAGGCGGGTAGGAGGGGATCACCTTCTCCAAGAGGTCCGGGCGGTGCCCCACTTTGCTGCGGGCATAGGCAATGAGCGCCTCGCGCATTTCATGGTTTCTGGCATTGAGCGAAACGTCAGCATGGGGCCAGTTCGGATCCTTGCGCAGCGTGTCGTGGATGCGGTCTCCCGTCGCCCAGAAGAGCTGGAAACGGATCCACTGCCGATAATAGGGCACGTTGTGGTATGCCCAGCGGCTGCCCGACGTGATGGGCAGATGGTAATTCGGGTTGTGCATCACCCAGTGGGGCGTTCGCTGGATGACGGTGAAGTGCGCCGCCTTTTCAGCGACCGCCGGTCCGATCTGGATTCCGCTCGCGCCAGTACCGACCATGACTACGCGCTTACCCTCAAGCTGTACGTCCGCGTTCCAGCGGCTTGAATGCATGAGGGCGCCGGCAAAAGTCTGAAGGCCCGGAACGTCCGGAAAGGCTGCATGCGTCAGCTGGCCAACAGCAGGGACAAGAATGTTGCAGCGCACCTCCTCGGTCTGCCCTTGCGCATCGCGCAAGGTTATCCGCCAGCGCGCCTCACCCTCCTCGTAGACAGCCTCAGTCGCCTCCGTTTGGAACCGTATGTGCTCCAGGATGCGGAAATCGCGCGCGCAGCGCTCTAGATAGGCCAGAACCTCGCGTTGATCGGAGAAGTGGCGCGACCAGTCGTTGGGAGCGAAGGAGAAGCAGTAGAAATGGCTCGGCGTGTCGACGCGGCAGTCCGGGTAGGTATTCTCGTACCAGGTGCCGCCGAGATGCCGGTTTTTCTCGATGATGGTAAACGGCACCCCGGCCTGTTTCAGGCGGATTCCCATGCAGATGCCGGAAAGGCCAGCCCCGACGATGATGACGTGGAAGGCCGCGAGCGTCTCCTTGTCGGGCTGCTTGCGCCAGACGAGACCACGGTCTTCGGCCGGCTCCAGACCTGATTCTTCCAGCAGGAGGGGAACGAACTCCTCCGCCACCTTTTCGCCGGCCGCGACGTCGATCATCCGGCGGAGCAGTTCACGGGACAGCGGTGCTGCCTGAAGGTCTTCACCGCGTGCGAGAATGGCCGCCAGCCGATCAATGATCGTCCGCCGCAGCGGCGCCGGAATTGCCTCCTGGAAATTCCATGCACCATGAATATATGGCGCTGCTTCCTCAAGCAATTCGCGATCACATGTAAGCTGAACGAGCGACATGAGCAGCGGGACGATATCAGCTTCGCTGAGCATTTCCGCGATCACGGTTGCATCATGCAGTCGTTTATGCTGTTCATTGGGCAGAGTTCGCAGCATGAGCAAAGCTTTTTCTTATATGAGATTGAGATAGTCTTCTGCATCTGTGATAAACACAGGATGCTTAGATATTTTTATAATAATCGTGCTGTTCGCAGCGGGCAAATCACATACGTGATTTGCGGCGCCGGGATCGGAATCGCTGACTGTCAGGCAGGCGGCGCCCAGACGCCTTGTTTGCGAAGGTTGTTCACCTCTTTGCGGACACACTCCGTCAAGGCGCGGATGGCCGTGGTGGTCGGCCGCTGGGTCGAGGTGGCCAGCAGAAGCTCGCGGTGGAGCGAAGGCTTCTCGATGCGCCAGTAGCGTATGCGTCCGGCGGCGACGAGGTGATGGACGCTAGAGTAGGAAAGGATCGTGTAGCCGACACCGTTTTCGACGAGCTTCAGCGTCGACGGCATGGCTTCCACTTCCATTTCGATGCGCGGCGTGATCCCGGCGGCCGCCATCGCATGATCGACCACAAGCCTTAGGCCGTGCGGGCGGCTGGGCAGGATCATCGGCAGCTTGGTGAGCTGGCACCCCTGCACCGTTCCGGAAGGCAGGCGGTTGGGGTCTTTCACTGCACCGAGAAGGAAAAGTTCGTCGCGCAGGAGGGGTTCGGAAAGCAGATTGCTCATGCGCGGGGCATTGTAGAGCACTGCGACGTCGATTTTCCCGGTAACCAGCCACTCGAGGATATGGCCGCTGAAGCCCTCGACCACCCGCATGGAAATGCGCGGGAAGGATTGCCGAAACACCTGAACGAGCGGCGCCGTCAGCACCACGCCGACGGAGGGGGGCATGCCGATGACGATGGTGCCGCGCGGATCAGACCGCAAAGCCTCGATCTCGCTCGCCGCGCGGGCTGCCTGCTCCAATATGCCCTTCGCATAGCCGTCGAGGAGCTTGCCGGCTTCCGTAAGCACCACGCCGCGGCCGTTGCGGTAGAAGAGCTCCACGCCGAGTTCCGTTTCCAAAGCCTTGATCTGGCGGCTGAGTGCAGGCTGCGTCATGGAGAGCGACACGGCGGCGCGAGAGAGGCTGCCGAATTCAGCGACCGTGGCGAAGAGCTTGAGCTGCTTGAAGTCGAACATCATACCCGAGGCGAACGAAACATGGTCGTCGCAGCCATTGTAACATAGGCCTGTCATCCTGCCAGACGAACAGACAGCCTGCGGACATCCTTGAATGATCAAAGTAGCGGGTTGTCAAGCTGTGTCCAAACCTCGAAAAGCAGTCTGCGTCCGCGCACCGCCGCCCGGGTGAGGTGTGTAAACCTGATATGCGCAATGCGTCACTTACAGCAGCGGGACGAGGTCCCTAGAATGCAGTGGAAAGCGCGGTGGCTGAAAGCTGCCACGTAGGATGTTTGTATCTTGAGAGGTACCTTCATGACCACGACCGTGGTGGGCTTCATCGGATTGGGACGCATGGGTGCCCCGATGGCCCGCAGACTGATAGAGGCGGGCCATTCGCTTGTCGTATTCGACGCGCGGGCGGAGGCGGTGGAACATGTGGTGGCTGCGGGGGCACAGCCGGCCGATTCTCCCGCGGCGGTGGCCGATGCGGCAGAGATTGTCTTCTGCAGCCTGCCGAACCCGAAGATCGTTCATCAGGTTGCGCTCGAAGCAGGTGGCGTGGCTGAGGGGAGCAAGGTGCGCATCCTCGTCGATCTGTCGACGACCGGCCCCAGCATGGCGAACACCGTGGCCGCGGCCCTCGCGCCGCGCAACATCGCCTGGGTAGACGCTCCGGTCTCCGGCGGCATCAAGGGTGCATCCACGGGCACTCTCGCGGTCATGGTGTCCGGCCCCGCCGCGGCTATCGCGGAGATCGAGCCCCTCATCAAGAATTTCGGCAAGGTGTTCAACTGCGGTGAGCAGGCGGGTGCCGCGCAGGTGGTGAAGCTCGGCAACAATATGATTGCTGCGGGCGTGATCCTGCTTTCGGCCGAGGCGCTCGCTATGGGTGTGAAAGCCGGAATCGATCCGGCAGTGATGTGCGAAATCATCAATGCTTCGAGCGGGCGCAATAGCGCGACGCAGGACAAGTTTCCCCGCGCAGTGCTTCCGGGCACGTTCGATTTCGGCTTTGCGACCGCCCTTTCCTACAAAGATGTCGGCCTGTGCGTCGACGAGGGTGAAGCGCTGGGCGTTCCCATGGTGGGCGGATCGCTGGTGCGCCAGATGCTGGCCGTTACCAATGCCAAATACGGTCCGGACTCCGATTTCACCAACATGGTGCGGATCATTGAGGAATGGGCCGGGGTGGAGATCAGAAGCAGGAAGTAAGTCTGCAGGCCGGTAAGGTACAGGGAGGAGGCACACGGTGGGCAGCATCGTTCCGACTCATGCCCAGGCGATAGGTCAGGTGATCGCGGGCATCGACCTCAGCGCGCTTGGCCGCACGCCTGCAGACAAGGGGAAGGTCTGCCTGCTGGATTTCCTCTCCTGCGCCTTCGAGGCGATCGACCTCGAGTGGAGCCGGCAGGCGCGCGCGGTGATCGGAATGGGTGGCGAGGCGCATGTTATCGGCGCGGCCAAGACCGCGTCGGCGGCGGACGCGGCCTTCGTCAATGCGGTCGCCGGCCACGGCCTGGTGCGTGAGGACATGCACGCAGCCTCGATCTCGCATCACGGCGTCGTGGTCTGGCCGACGCTCCTTGCACTGGCCGAAAGGCAGCGCGTCACTGGATCGCGACTCATTGAGGCCGCCATCATCGGCTACGAAGTGGGGTGCCGTATCGGTCGGGCGCTTTTCGATGCGGAGCTTGCCCGGCTTTTCCGCCCCACAGGGCTCGTAGGACCCATCGGTGCGGCCGCGGGCGGCGCATATCTGCTCGCGCTCGATCAAAGGCAGATCGCCTCGGCGCTTGCGCTTGCTGCCAATGCCTCGGGCGGGCTCAACCAATGGCCTCACAGCGGCGGCTCGGACATGTATTTCCATCCCGGTCATGCCGCCCGCTCCGCTGTCACGGCCGTGTTGCTTGCACAGCAGGGCGCCTATGGCTCCCGCGACATCTTCGAGGGCGAGGCGGGGCTTTTTGCGGCCTTCGCCCGGCGCCCTGCACCGGGCGCCATCGCGCTGTTTCCCGACGGGCAGGCCGACATCCTCAATGTCTACAACAAGCCGGCTCCAGCGTGCAATTTCGCGCAGACGGCCTGCCAGGCGGCGCTGCGCCTGGCGGTGGACCTTCCCGAAGGCACCATGATCAATGCTGTGCACATAAGAGTGCCACGTGCCGCCGCCTACTATCCGGGCTGCGATTTCACCGGACCCTTCGAGCGGCCCCTTCAGGCGAAGATGAGCATTCAGTTCGGCGTTGCGGCCGTGCTTGCCAACCGCAGGATCGCAGAGTCGAACTATGCCAGACTGGACGATCCCGAGGTGTTGCGCCTCATTGAGGTCTCGCGGCTGGAAAGCTCGGACGAATTGAGCGCGGCTTTTCCTGCCGCGCAGGGCGCGGAGCTGGAGCTGGAACTGGCCAACGGGCGGCGCCCGCGGATCAGCCTTGCCGACGTTACGCCCGCGACGGAAGCCGAGATTCGCTTCCGCTTCCGCGAAGCATCGGGCGCCGTGCTCGGCGCGAGGCGCGCGAAGGTGATCGAGGACTTCATCGACAATATCGAAAAACAGCCGAACGCGGGAAGGCTGGCGGGCCTTTGTGCGCCGACAAGAAACAGCGCGGGGCCAACGGGCCTGACGTGACGCCGCGACGCAAGCCGTATCGACGGCAGGAGGGGAGGATGCTCTTGATGATGATCGACCGCCACTTGCGCGACGGCGCAGCGGGAGAGACCGCGCACAGGGGCGCGCGCCCATGACGGCCGCGATCCTGATCGAAAACATCCTGCAGGCACTCGTCGCAGGACTTCTGATCGGCGCCATCTACGGCCTCATGTGCGTGGGGCTTGCGCTGATTTTCGGCATCATGCGCGTCATCAATTTCGCCCAGGGCGATTTCATGATGGCGGGCATGTACTGCGCCTTCTTTATCTTCGGCCCATTCGGCATTTCCGCCCTCTTTGGAAATGTCGTGGGGCCCTATGTGGCCGCCATCCTGGCAGGTCCCGTCCTGTTCGTGGCGGGTTATCTCGTCCATCTCTTCCTCGTCTCGCGCGTGAGCGGCACAAATACCGCCACTCTCGAAGGCGAGGGCCATTACGCGCAGCTCATTCTCACGCTCGGCCTTGCGCTGATTCTCACGAATGGCGCCATGATCCTGTTCGGTTCGCAGCCTTTCTCGGTCCGTTCGCCGCTTGCCATCAGCGCCTGGGAGATCGGGCCGCTGTGGGGTGACAGGGTGTCCGTATTCGTCAACAAGTCGCGCACGGTCTCGGCCCTGATCTCGGTCGCAACCATAGCGGCGCTCGGCTGGCTGGTTGCAAGGTCGCGACTCGGCAAGGCGCTGCGCGCTTCGGCCGACAATCCGACCGCGGCCATCTACATGGGCATCGACGTCGACCGCAGCCATCGCATTGCCTTCGGCCTCGGTATCGCCATCACGGCGATCGCAGGCGGCCTGCTTGCCACCAACTATTCGTTCCATCCCTATGTCGGGCTCGAATATGTGATCGTGATGTATGCCGGGGTGGTGCTCGGCGGTATGGGGTCCATCATGGGCGCCTTCTGGGGCGGCATGACCATCGGCCTCATTCAGCAGATGTCGACGCTGGTCCTGCCCACGCAGCTGCAGAACACAGCGATCTTCGTCATCTTCCTGGTGATCGTGTTCTTCAGGCCGCAGGGGTTCCTCGGCCGTTCGGCAGAGAGGACCTGACATGGCCTTTCTTCGCTCTCTGGCACCGGCGATCCTGTTCGTCGCCGTCTACTTCGTCATTTCGCTACTGGTCACCAACTCCTACTACCAGCTGATGATGACCTTGGTGCTGGTGTGGACCGTCATGGGCCTCTCCTGGAACATGCTGAGCGGCTACACCGGGCTCATGTCCTTCGGCCATGCGGCCTTCTTCGGGCTAGGTGCCTATTTCAGCGTGCTCGGTCATGTTCATTTCGGCCTCTCGCCCTGGCTTGCTATCCCGCTTGCTGGTGCTCTCGGGGCCGTGGCGGGTCTGGTTGTCGGTATTCCGACCTTCCGGCTGCGCGGCCACTACTTCGCCTTGTCCATGCTCGCCTATCCGTTGGCGCTTCTCTACGTCTTCGAGTGGCTGGGCTATCAGGAAGTGTCCGTTCCGATGGAGCGCGACCATCAGCTGCTTTATATGCAGTTCGAGGATCAGCGGATCTATACCTGGCTGGCGCTCGCCCTTGCATTCGCAGTCATCGTGATCACCCGCATGGTCGAGCGCTCCCGCTTCGGCATGGCGCTGCTCGCCATCAAGCAGAACGAGGCAGCGGCGGAGGCAGCCGGCATCGACACCACCCGCTGGAAACTGCGTGCGATGATGCTCTCGGCGGGGATCGCCGGCGCTGTCGGCGCGTTCTACACGGTCGTGTTGCTGGTGGTCACGCCGCAGGCCGTGTTTGGCGTGCTGGTCTCGGCCCAGGCGCTCACCGTCGCCATGTTTGGGGGTGTGGGCACGGTGTGGGGGCCGGTCATCGGCTCGCTGATCCTGATTCCACTCAGCGAGACGCTGCATGCGGAGATAGGGTCCTGGCTTCCCGGCATACAGGGCGTCATCTACGGCCTCGCGATCGTGGTGGTGATCCTCGTCGCGCCGGAAGGCATTTTCTGGAAAGCGCGCGATTTCGTGCTGAAGCATCGCGAGCGGGCCGAAACCGCCAGAGCCGTGTCCAGGAGAGCACCGGCGGCCGCGGCTCCCCTTCCGGCAACCGCCGCGCCGGCGAGGCGCGCTCCCGAGGGAAAGCCGATCCTGGAGGTGCGCGGCCTATCGAAGGCTTTCGGCGGGCTAAAGGCGGTCCAGAATGTGACCTTTTCCGTGAAGGAGGGGCAAATTCTCGGCATCATCGGGCCGAATGGCGCCGGCAAGACCACGCTTTTCAACCTGCTTTGCGGGTTCGTTCGGCCCGATTCGGGCGAGGTGCTGCTGGACGGCGTCAACATGGCCGGCAAGCCGCCGCACGTCATGTGCGCCGCCGGCCTCGGCCGGACCTTCCAGGTGATGCGGCCTTTCGCGCGCATGAGCGTCGCGGACAATGTGGTGGTTGGCGCCTACGTCCATGCCGCCACCGACGCGGAGGCGCGAGCCCGTGCCGGTCAGGCGATCGAGCGCGTCGGCCTCGCCGCCATCCAGGACAAGATCGCCGGCAACCTCACCACCAAGGAACTGCGACTCATGGAGCTGGCGCGTGCCCTCGCGGGCCGACCGCGCATCCTTCTGCTCGACGAGACCTTGGCCGGGCTGGGTCCTGCTGAAGTCGGCGAGGTCATGGCCGTCATCCGCAGCCTGGCCGAGGAGGGTGCGACCATCGTCATCATCGAGCATACTATGAAGGCGATGGTGCAGCTTGTGGATCATTTCCTCGTGCTCGATCACGGCGAAATGCTCGTCGAGGGCGAGCCGGAGTCCGTCACCCGCGATCCGCGGGTCGTTGAAGCCTATCTCGGTGCGAAATGGAGCGCCGCCCATGCTTGAGATCGAAGGTCTGACCGCCGCCTATACGCACGTGCCGGTGCTGGAGAACGTCACCATCCGAGTCGGGGCGGGGCAGTTCGTGTCCATCGTCGGCCCGAACGGGGCGGGCAAGTCGACGCTGTTCAAGACGATATCGGGCATCGTTACACCGCTGAGCGGAAAAATCCGCTTCGAAGGCAGGGACGTGCTCGCGGTACCGCCGCCGCAGCGGGCGCATATGGGCATCGCGCACGTTCCGGAAGGGCGGCAGGTCTTCCCCTCGCTTTCGGTGATGGAGAACCTGGAAATGGGCGCCTATACCGAGGCAGGCCGAGGCGACTGGAAGGAGAATCTGGAGAAGATCCTGACCTGGATGCCGGTCCTGGCGGAACGACGCAACCAGCTCGCCGGCACCCTGTCCGGCGGCGAACAACAGATGGTGGCGATCGGCCGCGGGCTTGCCTCCTCGCCGAAGTTGCTGATGCTGGACGAGCCTTCGATGGGCCTTGCTCCCGCCATAGCCGACTTCATCTTCGACAAGCTGGCCGAGATTCGCAGCCAGACGAATCTGACGATCCTGCTCGTCGAGCAGCGCGTGGCCGAAGCGCTTCAGACGGCCGATCACGCCTATGTTCTCGAGGCGGGGAGGGTTGTGCTGGAGGGAACCAGCGAAACCCTTCAGGCGGACGATCGCGTCCGGCTTGCCTATCTCGGAATGTAAAGCGCACATGGTCGGCAATTGCATCGGCCGCGGGCAAAGTCTGCGGCCTATGTTTTCAGCCTGCCTGTCGTCTTGTCTTGTTAGCTGACATTCACTAGGCTTCGCGCGTCGATTGTCTCAACCTGTGAAAACAAACGATGCGAGATCCTTCTGCCTTGGAAGATTTGCGGGTCGTCACTATCGCCGCGCCTGTCCGGATGCAGGTCGTGGAGACCTTGCGCAGCGCCATCATGAGCGGTCGACTGGCGCCCGGCCAGCGCCTCGTGGAGCGCGACCTGTGCCAGACCCTCGGGGTCAGCCGTCCATCGCTGCGCGAGGCGCTGCGCGAACTCGAAACGGAGGGCCTCATCTCCTCGATACCTAATCGAGGGCCGGTGGTCACGGAACTCACGGCGGAGGATGCCGCCAGCATCTATCAGGTGCGCGGGGCGCTTGAGGCACTCGCCGCCAAGCTTTTCACCCAGAATGCGAGCGAGGCTCACATGGCCGAACTCGATGCGGCAGCGGCAAAGCTTCGCCAAGTTTATGAAACCGGCGAGGTCGCCGATATCATCGTTGCCAAGCGCGATTTTTATGATGTTCTGTTTCGCGGATCGGGCAACCACATCATCGCCGAGGTGCTGCGCACGCTCAACGCCCGTGTTACCCGGCTCCGCGTCGTGTGCCTTTCATCCGAGGCCAGGCGCAAGGTCAGCATCAAGGAGATCGAGGAACTCGTCGATGCGCTGAAGCGCCGTGATCCACGCGCTGCGGCGGCGGCAAGCCGCCGGCATGTCGAGAACGCCGGAAAGACTGCGCTGAGCTCACTCTGAAGGAAAAAGCAGGCAGGCCGGCCGCCTCGTCTCGCAAGTTTGCAACAGCCGCCGTGCCTTCTGCGGGAGCAGCCAACTGCCGGCGGGAGCCCTTACCGCCGGCAGTTGCAATAAGTGTTACGCCGCCTCGTGTGCCTTGATGGCTTCACGGGCGATGCGGAATGCGTCCACGCCGGCCGGGACGCCCGCATAGATCGCGACCTGCAGCAGAACTTCGCGGATCTCCGCCTTCGTAACACCGTTCCGCAACGCCCCGCGAATGTGCATCTTCAGCTCATGCGGGCGGTTGAGGGTCGCCAGCATGGCGATGTTGAGCATCGAGCGCGTCTTGTGGCTGAGTTCCTCGCGTCCCCACACGGCGCCCCAGCAATACTCGGTTACGAGTTCCTGCATCGGCATGTTGAATTCGTCGGCGCTCTTGAAAGAGGCTTCGACGAATTCTGCCCCCAGCACCTTCTTGCGAATGGAAAGGCCGCGATCGAATACTTCTTTTGCCATAGTCGGTTACCTTGCTGTGGTGGGAGATGGGATGTCGAGACAGACCGAAAAATCACGGCCCCGCGACGGTGATTCCGGCATCGATCTTGAGGGTGACGCCGGCAATTGAGGCAGCTTCGTCCGAGACGAGGAAGAGCGCGGCCGCGCCGATCTCTTCGGCCGTCGCCAGGCGCCGCAGCGGCGTCCGCGCCTGCCGGTTCTTCCAGCCTTCCGGATCGATGACCGAGTTGGCGCCGGGCGTTGAGACGGGCCCGGGCGCGAGCGCGTTTACGCGGATGCCGTGAGCGCCAAGCTCCACGGCCTGCTGGCGCGTCAGAGCGTCGAGCGCTCCCTTGATGGAGCTGTAGACGGCGGCATGCTTGACCGCGAAGGAGACGGCAACCGAGGAAAGATTGATCACGGAGCCGCCGCCGCGCCGGATCAGATGCGGGGTCGCCGCCTGAAGGGCCCAGAACGTGCCCTTGATGCCCACATCGAGCATCCTGTCGACGATATCTTCGGGCATATCCGTCAGCGGCGCGTAGTAGAACATCACCGCGTTGTTGACGAGCACGTCGAGGCCGCCCTGCTTCTCGGCAAAATCGTCGATCGCCTGCTTGACCGCTTTCCGGTCGGAGACGTCCGTCACATAGGCGTGGCCCCGGCCCCCGGGCAGCTTCGCCGCTGCCTCCTTCACCATGTCTTCCTTTATGTCGAGCATGGCGACATGTGCGCCCTCTTCGGCGAAGCGCGCAGCGATCGCATAACCGATGCCGCCGCCCGCACCGGTTACGACGCAGGACTTTCCGGCGAGTTTGCTCATTCGTTCCTCCTCATTTCCCATGAACAGGGTTCGGGATCTCGAGGGCGCCTCCGCTGGCGCCCCGGTCGTAAATCGCCGCCTCAGCCTGCCTGCCGCATCGCGCAGTCAGACAGTTCGCGATAGTCGGCGGGGGAGAATGTGCGGGTGCGCTGCCAGTAATCGACAACCCGCCAGGGCGAATTGGTGACGATCCGGCCTTTGCTGTTCTTGAACCAGTTGGAGACGCCGGGCGCGCCCCACACCATTCGGGACAGCTGCTCGTCCACTTCCCTGTTGTAGGCCTCGAAGACCCGCTGATCGACCTCGATCGCAGCCGCCTGGGACTGGGCGAGGTGGCGCACCGCCTGGGCGATGTAGCGTGCCTGGCATTCGCCCTGGAAGATGAGGCTGCCGCCGTGCCCGAGATTGGTGTTCGGGCCGTACATGATGAAGAAATTGGGGAAGCCGGGCACCGTAATGCCGAGGTAGGCGCGGGGATCGTCCTCGCCCCACAGATCGCGCAGGTTGCGCCCGCCGCGCCCGCAAATGTCTATCGTGTGCAGCATGCGCGTGGCCTGGAAGCCCGTCGCCAGCACGATCAGGTCCACCTCGCGCCGTTCCCCGTCGCGGGTGACGATGGCGCCGCTCTCGACCCGGTCGATGGCCGTCCGGACAAGTTCGACATTGTCGCGCAGCAGCATGTCGAACCAGCCGAAATCGACCGGCACGCGCTTGGCGAGCGGCGGATAATCAGGCATTGCCTTCGCCAGCAGGTCGGGCCGGGAGGCGAGCTTACGCTCGATGTATTCGGTCCATTGCTGCCTGAGCTTGACGTTTGCCGCCGACACCTCCCCGTTCTCGTCCTTCAGGAGAGCCGGATAGAGCCGGTCGCCGAACTGCCAGATGATCTGGAGCCGGTGCCAATTGGCGAAGAAGGGCACGTTCCCGAACAGCCAAAGCTGATCCTCAGGCACCGGCAGATGGTAGTTCGGCCGGTGCGACAGCCACTGCGCCGAGCGCTGGAAGACGAAAAGCCGCTTTGCCTCGCACGCCATGGTGGGCCCGACCTGCACGCCGCTGGCTCCCGTTCCGATAAGAGCCACCCGCTTTCCACGGTAGTCGGCGTCGGGCGTCCAGCGTGCCGTGTGCACGACCTTGCCTTCAAACCGGTCAAGACCCGGGATCGAGGGGATTGCGGGAACGTTGAGCTGCCCGACGGCGCTCACCAGTACGCTGGGCGTGATCTCGAACGGCGTGCCTTCGGCCGGCGTGACCCGACAGCGCCAGCGCAAAGCATTGTCGTCCCACGCGGCCCGATCGATGGTGCAGCCGAACCGGATGTGCTCCTTGAGGCCGAACTGTTCCACGCAGCGGTGGATATAGGCGAGCACCTCGCCCTGCTTCGCGAAATAGCGCGGCCAAGCGGGATTGATGGCGAAGGAATAGGCATAGAAATGGCTTGCCGTATCGACCTGCGCACCGGGATAGCGGTTATCGTACCAGGTGCCGCCAACGCTGGCGTTTTTCTCATAGAGAGTGAACGGTATGCCGGCTTTCTTGAGATAGATGGCCGTTGCGATCCCCGACAGGCCCGCGCCGATGATCGCCACCTCGGGCAGGCTCGCATCCCCATGTTCCACGGCAACAGGCCCCGCCTTGTCGAGTTCGCGAGTGACGATGCCTGATTCCTCGAGCAGCATCGGCAGATATTCGGTTGGAACCGCTTCGCCGGCACAGAACTGCACGAGTTTTGCGAGAACATCCTGAGTGACCGCCACGGGCTTATTTGCGGAGCGCAGGAATGCGCTCATCCGCGATATCGCTTCTGCCCTTGTGCCCTGAGGAAAATCCTCGACCGAGCGATCCACCTTCTGCGAAGCGTTCCATGCCTGGTCCACAAGCGTCAGATCGCCCGTGAGGTGAGCCAGCGTCGTCGTCAGCAGATAGGGATCCGCCGTGGTGAGCGCTTCAAGGTTGATCTCGTCGCGTTTCATCGAACCACCCGTTATCGGCGCTGCGCAGCGCGGAGCGTCTTTGAGGGCGATTAGCACGGTCCCTGCGAATGGGCAACCTTTCTGTCGGGCTGTCAGTCAATCTTACCACAAGTCAGAATGACCGGCTTGACAGGCGGCGCTAAAATCGCTTCCCCTGCCGGCACTTTTCGAAGGAGGTGGAAATGCCGCGGACGGGAACGCAGCCTATCGAGCCTTTCGAGCTCTTTGCCATCCGCTATGCGAACCACAGCGGCCGGAAGGCGAGCGATAACTTCATTCTCGGCGACGCGCACGAGACGGCGTCCGATCTCGATTATTTCGTCTGGGTCGCGCGGCGCGGAGACCGCAGCTTCGTCATCGATACGGGCTTCGGCGAGGAAGCCGCCGCGAGGCGCAAGCGTACGCTGATCTCCCGACCCGCGCCCCTCCTTGCCCGGTTCGGTCTCGACGCGGCTCACATTGACGACATCATCCTTACGCACCTGCATTACGACCATGCGGGCACGCTAGAGGATTTCCCGCGGGCAAGGCTCCATGTGCAGGATGTCGAGGTGTCCTATGCCACTGGCCGTTGCATGTGCCATCATGCACTGAACCACCCTTACGATGTCGAGAACATCGTCCATTTCGTGCGCTGCCTGTATTGCGGGCGCGTGCACTTCCATGACGGATCGGCCGAACTGGCAGACGGTTTGTCGGTGCACCATATCGGTGGCCACAGCGCCGGCCTGCAGGTGGTGCGAGTTTGGACGAAGCGCGGCTGGGTCGTTGTTGCTTCGGATGCCTCGCATCTTTACGCGAATTTCGAAGAGCAGCGGCCGTTCCCGGTGCTGAGCAGCGTGATCGAGATGATGGAGGGCTTCCGAACCCTTCACGAGCTGGCGGATTCGCCCGATCACATCATTCCGGGGCATGATCCGCTGGTCATGTCCCGCTATCGCGCTCCGGCCCCCGATCTTGAAGGCGTGGTCGTGCGGCTTGACGAGGCGCCGGTGAAATGAGTTCACGGAAAACAGGGCTCGTTACCGGGTCGACTGCGGGGCTTGGCCTTGCCACCGCCGAGGCGCTCGCACGCGCGGGCCACGATGTTGTCCTCCATGGTCTAATGGGACAGGAAGAGGGCGAGAGGATCGCGCAGGACCTTGCCTCCCGCTTCGGTGTCTCCGCGCATTACGTGCAGGCGGACCTTGCCTCGCCCGAGGGCGTAGCAAGCATGATCGAGGCGGCGGTCGCGCGGGCCGGCGCCATCGACATACTGGTGAACAATGCCGTGACGCGCAATTTCGCGCATGTAGAGGAGTTGGCCGCCGAGGATTGGGAGCGTGCCCTGTCGGTCAACCTTTCCGCGCCGTTTCATGCCATCCGGCTCGTACTTCCCGGTATGCGCCAACGCGGCTTCGGCCGCATCGTCAACTACGCCTCGATTTACAGCTTCCGTGCTGCGGCGCGCAGGGTCGACTACGTGACAGCCAAGACAGCCATCTTGGGCCTGACGCGGACCGTGGCGCTGGAGGTCGCCGGCACCGACATTTCCTGCAACGCCATCTGTCCCGGCACGCTTCCGACCCCCGACATCGAGGCGCGAATCGCGCGCATCGCGGCGGAGGAAGGCAAGGATGTCGAGACGGCGACGCGCGAATATCTGTCGGCCCGCCAGCCGAGCGGGCGCTTCATTTCGCTCGCGGCCGTGACCGACCTCGTCGTCTTCCTGTGCCGGCCCGGAATGGCTGACATCAACGGCGCCGCCATCCCGGTTGACGCTGGATGGGCCGCCGCATGAGCAGCGATGGCGCGATCTCGTGGGCGCTCGCCGGCTTTGCCGCCACGTTTCCGTCCGCCGACCTCCCGCCGCATGTCGCTGCGATGGCGCGGCGCTCGCTTCTCAACATGTTTGCCACGGCGATCGTGGGGTGCGAAGATCCCGCCATTGTAGCCTGCCGAACTGTGCTGACGCGTTTTTCGGGGGCGCCGGACGCGACGGTGATCGGCAGCGGCCAGCGGTTCGATGCGCCGACGGCGGCATTTCTCAATGCCGCCAGCGCCAATGTGTTCGATTTCGACGACACACATATTCCGACGATCATCCATCCCACCGCGCCCGTGGCGCCGGCGCTGCTGGCACTGGCGGAAACCCGGAAGGTTTCGGGACGCGACTTTCTGGCCGCCCTTGGCATTGGGATCGAGGTCGAATGCCGGCTGGGCAACGCACTCCATCCGCATCATTACCGGCGTGGCTGGCACATCACGGCCACCTGCGGCATCTTCGGCGCGGCGCTGGCCGCCGGCCGGCTGCTCGGTCTATCGCAACAGCAGTTGGTTTGGGCGCTGGCGATCGCGGCGGGCCAGAGCGCTGGCATGGTGGAGCTTCTCGGCACCCATGCCAAGAGCGTTGCGGTAGGCAATGCCGCGCGGAATGGGCTGCTGGCTGCGCTGATGGCCGAGGCAGGGGTATCCGGCCCGCCCGCGCCGCTGGAGGGCGAGCGCGGCTTCCTGCGCCTTTATGGCGAAGGTCCCGTTTCTCCGGGGGTTATTAAAGCCCTGGGAGAGCGCTGGGAACTGCCGAACAACACGTTCAAGCCCTATCCCTGCGGCGTGGTGCTGAATGCTGTGATCGACGCCTGCCTGGCCTTGCGCGGCAGGTTCGATATGGACCTCGCCGAGATCATTTCCGTGCGGGTCGAGGGCGACCGGCTGCTGGCAGACCGGACCGACCGGCCAGAGGTAGCCACCGGCCGCCTTTCGCAGGTGAGCGCGCAGCACGCCGCCGCGGTAACGCTCATTCGCGGTGCGCCGGGGCTTGAGGATTTCAGCGACGCGGCGGTGCGGGATCCGGCAGTTGCCGAGCTGCGCAGGCGCGTCAGCGTCGCCGTCGTCCCCGATCTGCCGACGGGCGCCGCCCGCGTCGTGGTGACGGCGCGCGACGGCCGGACCTGGAGCGAGGAGGTGCGGGCCGCCCGCGGCAGCCTCGAAGCTCCGATGGTCGAAGCGGATATCGAGGCGAAATTCCATGCCCTGGCAAAATCACGCATCCCGAGTGAACGCCGGCAGCGGCTGATCGAAGCCGTGTGGGAAATCGACACGGTCGAGGACGCCGGCATCCTTGCGGCGCTTTCCTGCCGCTGAGCGGTAGCTATCCACCCGAATCGGCTATCGTCGCGCTGGGCTCGAAGCTGTCAGGTCCCAAGCCCATCAACAGATCGGCCTGCCTATCCGGCAGCGCTCCACCCGCCGTCCACCACCAGCACGTGCCCATTGACGAAGGCGGCATCGCCCGAAGCGAGGAAACGCACCGCCTTCGCAATGTCCTCGGGTTTGCCGAGACGGGGGAAGGGTGTTCCATCCTTCCAGATCCGGCGAAACGCAGCATCGTTGTTGAGGCGATCGCGTACCAGCTGCGTGTCGATCAGCCCCGGCGCCACCGCATTGGTGCGGATCCCGCGCGGACCGTATTCGCGCGCCATCTGTCGCGTCAGCCCGATCAGGGCCGCCTTGCTGGCGGCGTAGGCCGCCGTAGAGGGCGTGCCGAGAAGGCCCAGCACCGAGGTGATATGGATGATCGATGCGCCGCTTTCCATGTGCGGCAAAGCTACGCGTGAAAGGCGGAAGGCCGCTGCGAAATTGACGTTCATGAAGCGAAGGAGATCGGCATCGCTGGTTTCGTGAACAGGCCCCGCATTGCCGATACCCGCATTGTTGCACAGAAGATCGATCCGCCCAGTCCAGCGCACCGCCTCTTCTGCAATGTGGGCCGCCGCGTTTGGCAGCGAAATATCAGCACGCAGTTCCAGCACCCGGCTGGCGGCTTCCTGCGGTATCCACGGAAGCGGTTGGCGGTCTGCCGCAACCACATGCCAGCCGTCCTTCAATAGCTCCGCCAGGCAGGCCTGGCCGATTCCTCCCGCCGCCCCGGTCAGTATCGCGGTGCGCCGCTTGCCGTCTTCCACTACAGCCTCCTTGACAAGAGGGCTCCGTCTAGCCCAGTGATTGTTATATGCCTGTCTGACAATAGGCCAGTATGGCCACTAGTGGAGGAAATAGGAATGCGGTCGATGAAGTTTCTTTTGGCGGTCTCGATTGCGGCCGCAATGGCGGTTCCTGCCGACGCGCAGGAATTCCGCATGGCGAGCGGCTATCCGGTAACGTCGCCTGCCTATAAGGCAACCGAGGCTTTCGTGAAGTACCTCACCGAAAATTCAGATATGACGGTGCAGGTGCATCACAGTGGCTCGCTGCTGGCATTCACCGAGATTCCGGCCGGCCTGCGCGACGGTGTTGTCGATATCGGGGTGATCCTGCCGCCCTACTACCCTTCGGAATTCCCGGAATCGAATCTTGCCGCTAATCTCACGATGCTTATGACCAACGGCACGCCGACAAAGGCGCCGGGTGCGGCGATGGCCGGCGTGATGGCGGAATACATCTTCTTCAACTGCGAGGAGTGTCTGGAGGGATACAAGAGCCACAATCAGGTTTATCTCGGCTCGCTTTCGTCGGGTACCTTCGATCTGCTCTGCCGCGAGGCTGTGCGTTCGCCCGACGATCTCAAGGGCCGCAAGGTGCGCGTCGGCGCCGCCAATTTCGGCCGTTTCGTGGAGTATTACGGCGGCGTGCAGGTCGCCATCCCGGCCAATGAGATGTATGAGGCGGTGGCGCAGGGCGTGGCCGATTGCGTCGCCAATTCGGTGTCAGACCTGACGGGCTACAAGATGGCCGAGGTCGTCAACTACGCGATGCTCGACATTCCGGGAGGCGTCTATTCCGGCGTCGATCCTCAGAATTTCAACCGCGAGACCTGGACCTCGCTGACCGAGGATCAGCGCCGCATCCTGCTGCGCGCTGCCGCGGCCGGCTCCGCCGGGGCAACGGCCGAATACTATGCCGACGCCCTTCGCAATATCGAAAGCGCGCCCAGCAAGGGCGTGGAGATCATTCCCGCCAGCGACGAGATCCGCGCCGCAACCGCAGCGTTCCTCGAAGCCGACCTGCCCGTGATTGAGAAGCAGTTTACGGAAGAGTTCGGCCTCAAGAACGTCAGTGAGAAGATTGCCAAGGTCACCGAACTCGTCGAGAAATGGAAGGGCATCATCGCCGATTGGGACGGAACCGAGGCCGGGCTAGCGGAGATTTACTGGAACGAGGTCTTTTCGAAGGTTGATGTTGCGACCTACGGTCTTGATTGATCCAATGCGAGTGGGGGCGGCTCGCCGCCCCCATCCGGCGTCGAAAGTTGACACATGTTTCGTGCTATCGGACGCTTACTCCACCGCCTCACCGACGCGACAGCGCTGCTCGCCGGCATCACGGTCTGCATCATGATGCTGCAGGTCACGGTGGATGTGGTCGGGCGTTATGTCTTCAATTCACCGTTGCCCGCCACCATCGCCTTTGTGTCCCACTATTACATGCTGTTCGTGGTGTTCCTGCCCTTGGCGCTGCCCGAGCGTACCGACGGCCACATCGCGGTGGAGATCGTTACGGAGCGTCTGGCACCCGCCGTCCAGCGCCATCTGCGGTCGTGGTTCTATCTCGTTGGCGGCATCATCTATGCCGTGATGGCGCGTGCCTCCTGGCTGGAAGCCATGTCGAAATTCGACACGTCCGCCAAGGTGATTGAGAACAACCTTCCGGTCCCCATCTGGCCCGGCTATTTCATTCTCCCTGTCGGTTGCGGCCTCATTGCCGTCGTTCTCTTCTACAAGTTCGCGGCCTATCTGTTCCGTCTGCCGAACGGCCTCGATGGTGCCGCAGGTCAGAATCCGGAAACACAGTCGTGACATCGATCGAAATCGGTTTCCTGGGCATCGGCGTCCTGGTGCTGCTGCTCGCCCTCCGCATGCCCATCGGGCTCAGCCTCATCGGCGTATCGTTCGCCGGCATCTGGCTTCTTCTGGGAGAGCGGCCGGCCTGGGGCATACTCCGCGCCGTGCCATATAACTTCGCAGCGAACTGGACGCTGAGTTCGGTCCCGATGTTTCTGCTGATGGGCTATGTCAGCTATCACGCCGGGCTCACCCAGGGTCTCTTCGATGCCGCCAAGGCATGGCTGTCGCGACTACCGGGAGGCACGGCGATTTCCGCAGTCTGCGGCGCGGCAGGATTTGCCGCCGTCACCGGCTCGTCGGTGGCCTGCGCGGCGGCGATGGGGCGCATGGCGATCCCCGAAATGCTGAAGCAGCGCTACGATCCTGGCATCGCGACAGGCGCGCTTGCCGCCGCCGGCACGCTGGGCGCGCTCATCCCGCCGTCGATCCTGCTCATCATCTATGGCATCATGGCCAATGTGCAGATCGGCGCGCTTTTCATGGGGGGCCTTGCGATCGGTCTTCTCAGTCTCGCATTCTATATGGCCCTCATTATGGTCCGCATCTGGCTCAATCCCGAGCTGGCGCCGAGAAGCGGCCAACATGCAGGCATGGCCGAGAAGCTCAGGTCCCTCAGCGAAACATGGCCTATCCTCACCTTGATGATCGGCGTGCTGGGAGGGTTGTTCGCCGGCGTGATGACGCCGACCGAAGCTGGCGCACTCGGTGCGTTCCTCGCTTGCGTCATTGCTGCCACAAAGCGCAGGCTGACTTGGAAGGTCATCCGCGCCACCTTGCTGGAAACGGTTGTGACCTCGACAAGCATTTTCATCATCGCCATTGGCGCGAGCATGCTGGCGCGCTTTATTGCCATCAGCGGCCTGGGGCAATTCCTGGGCGATCTCGTCACGGAAACCCAGCTTGCACCTGCAGCCGTGCTGCTCTGTGTCATCCTGTTCTATCTTGCCCTGGGCATGTTTCTCGAACCCATTGGCGGCATGCTGATCACGCTGCCGATTGTCCTGCCCATGATGGAGGGTGCGGGTTACGAGCTGCTCTGGTTCGGCATCATCCTTGCCAAGGTGCTCGAGATCGGGATGATCACGCCGCCGATCGGCCTCAACGTCTTTGTGATCAAGGGGGTCGTCGGCGATCAGGTGCGCCTCGGCACCATCTTCAAAGGCGCGACCTGGTTCATTGCGGCGGACCTAGTGGTCGTCGCACTGGCCGTCTTCTTCCCCGCGCTCATCACCTATCTTCCGGCTTTGTTGCGGGCGCCGTGATAAACGAGCGGATGCAGGATCAGGAATCGCGAAAATAGAAATCCAGCGCCGTGTCCGCGGCGACGCGGCGACGCATCTGGGAATCCGTAATCCAGTCCAAACTGGCAAGGGCTTCGCGATAGGTCATCGTTTCCATGTGTCCCACGAACGGCCAGTCGCTGCCCCACATCAGCCTCTCCCACCCGGCAGCATCGATGAGAGAACGGGCGGCGGCAACGGCGTTACCCGGCGAACGGTAGCGGAACGCGCCCGAGAGCTTCACCCAGGTACGCCCGCGATCGATTGCAGCCAGGATCTCGCGGAAGCCCTCGTCGTCGATGCCTGCCGCAGTGTCGATCATGCCCATGTGATCGACCACGATCCGCACGCCGGCTTCCTCCAGCGTCTGGATTGTCGTGCCGATACGCTCGGGCCTGTCGGTCAGGTGAACGTGCCATCCATGGTCCGCACACCGGTGCAGCAATCTCTGCCACTCCTCCGAATGGAGGTCGGGTACCTCGTCGAGCGGTCGCCACAGAAGGCGGATGCCGACAAAGCCTTCGCTGCTCATTCGTTCGAACAGTCGTTGCGGGGCATCGAGAGGCATGTTGGCCGTCGCGCGCAGGTTCGGAAATCTTGCCAGAGCATCGCGGAAGCCGTCATTGTAGAACCCGTAGATGCTGGCGGTGCTGATGACGCCGTGGGTCACTCCATAGGTGGCAAAGCAGACTAGGATGTCTTCGATCCTCGCCTCCTCGCCATTCGGATTCCACCTGTGGCTCAGGAGCGGGGTGGAACGGTCGAAGATGTGAAAATGCGTATCTACAAGCGGCGGCGCCATGATCTCTTTCCGGAGTGCTTTCCGGACAAGGGTGAGGCTGTCGCGCGGTGGGGCAATGCCTCGTTTGCTCCATTCCGTAAAGTGAAATCCGGTGGGTTTACCTTTCACAAAACCGGAGCAATCCGGTAGGGGCCTCCGACGGTTTCACCCCGCGGAGGGCATCTCATGAACATCTTGCGGCGCGATTTCCACGTTCGGACGGCTGACGGCGTCAGGATCGCCATCAGAGAGGTGCGTCCGCGGGGCGATGCCGCGCGCGTCCCCATGGTTCTGATGCATGGGACGCGCATCCCCGGCCTCAGCGAATTCGATCTGCCGGTCGAGAACGGTTCGCTGGCCGCCGACCTCGCCGCTGCGGGTCATGTCTGCTACATCGTCGATGCGCGGGGATATGGCCGCTCCGACCGGCCTGCAGAAATGGATCTGCCTCCTCGGCCGACGCGTCCCCTGTGCAGAACGATCGAGATTACGCGCGATGTCGATGCCGCCGTCGATCACCTCCGCAGGGCGACCGGCCGTGGACGTGTCGCCCTTCTGGGCTGGGGCGTGGGTGCTACATGTGTGGCAATGTACGCCGCGCTTCATCCTGAGAAGGTCAGTCACCTCGTTCTCTATTGCATGGTGTATGGCGGCACCGGCGACCACCCCACCATCAGGATTGGCTCTCAGTGGGACGATCCGCAACGCCCGGGACGTTTCAATCAGAAGAAGTTTGGCAACTACACTTTCAATGGGATCGAGCTCCTAGAAAAGCACTGGGACGAGCAGATCCCCATCGCGGACAAGACGGCCTGGCGGGATCCCGCAATGGTGACGGCCCTCAGGAACGCCCTGCTTGACGGCGATCCGACCTCACGGACGCGCACACCGCCCACCTACCGCAGTCCGAACGGGATGCTGGAGGATCTCTACATCATGGGCGCAACGGGCCAGAAGCTGTTCCACGCCAGCCAGATCTACTGCCCGGTCTTCATCGTCAATCCGGAATACGATGCGTTGTGCCGCGATACCGACATGGAGGTCTTCTGTGAGGATCTCTATCATGCACCAAGCGTGATCCACTGGCGGGCGGCCAACTGCACCCACTATTTGCTGCTCGACCGTCCCGAACGCGGCAGAAACGAGTTTTTGGCGCGCGTCGACGAATTTCTGCGGTGAACCCACACAGCCCTCGACATTTCATCTATTGAAAACCAGCGGGAAATGTCTGGAGCCAGGGGTGGTCGCACAACAAAGTGCGCCAGCCTTGCAGCGATATTACCGCCGCTCGGCAGTCCGGAAATCTCACCAGGGAGGAATGTGGAGATGTCGAGGGGAGGAACGTTCAGGGGGGTGCTTCTCTGGTCGGCCGCAACGGTTCTGACACTGGACATGCAGGATGCGCGGGCCGCGACGTGTCCGGACGGATTTCCAAGCAAGCCCGTCAACTTCTACGTCGGCTATGCCGCGGGCGGCGGTACGGATGCCATCGCGAGGATGCTGGCGAAGGCCATCGAGGAGCAGCACGGCTGGACCGTCGTCGTCGAAAACAGGCCGGGGGCCGCCAGTGCTGTTATGGCGCGCTCGCTGCTGAATGCCGAACCTGACGGCTACAGCATCGGCCTCGGCAGCAGTGACACGATGGTCTACAACCCTACAGCCGACGACCTGGGTTTCCACTATAGCGAGTTCCACTTCCTCGGTTCCGCCATGGACAGCTGGAACAGTTTTGCCGCTCTTTCATCGATGCCGTTCGACGATATCGCCGGCCTCGTCGAATATACGCGTGAGAAGGGCATGGCGACGGTCGCCGTTGCCGGTTTCAACCAAACCCTAGTCGTCCAGCAGCTGGCGGAGCAGTACGACATCAATCTCGTGCCGGTGCCTGTCGAAGGATCATCAGAGTCGATGATGCTGACGCTTGGCGGGCATGTGGACGCGACAATCCAGGGTGTTGCCCATCTTGGAGAGCTACGCTCCGGCAACATGAAGCTGATCGCGTCGGTGACCGAGCACCGTCTCCCCTATGCCCCTGACATCCCGACACTTGAGGAGCAGGGCGCGACGGCCCTGCCGATCCAAAGTGTCACGGTGCTCATCGCACCTCGGGAACTTGATCCGGAGGTCAGGACCTGTCTGGAGGAGGTCATTGATGAAGCGGTGAACTCCGAAAGCTACGCCGAGCTAATGGTCCAGTTCAACAACCGGGCTCTGAACCGCGGCCCCGAGGGCGTTCTCGAACTGATCGAACAGCGGGACAAGCAGATCAGGGCCATCTTCGAGGGCGGCAATCAGAGCAAGAGCAATTGATTTCCCGGAGCGTGGCGGGCGGACTTTACGCTCGCCAAGCCGGAGGAGCATCGACGTGGCGATCCTGCCGCATGTGGCGCGAAGCGTGAAGGCAGAGTGCATCCTGAACTGCAAAGACATCCTGGGGGAGGTGCCGGTATGGGACCCCGAGGGCGACCGCATCTGGTGGCTGGATGTCTCGCGGGCCAGCCTGCAGTCGCTTGAGATGTCCACTGGCCGGCACGAGGTTCGGCAGCTTCCCGGCAAGACGGTTGGCGGATGGGCCCCCCGGAAAGGAGGGGGAGCGGTCGTTGCTCTGGACAGCGGCCTCCATCGATACGGGTTCGAGCGGGTCGGCGCTCTGATCGCCGAAATTCCGCCGCCGGAAAGTCAGGCGACGCATCGCGTAAACGAAGCGGCGGTCGATTGCCTGGGTCGCCTCTGGATTGGGACAATGGAACGCTCCGGTGAGAGTCCGACCGGTGGGATACATCTGCTTGATCCCGCCGGCACCATCAGGAATGTCCGGGGGGGACTCCTGATCCCGAACGGCATCTGCTTCGACCCTTCCTACACCACCGTATACTTTGCGGATTCCCGCCGCAGAACCATATGGGCGCAAGAACTGGATCCGATAGAGGGCGGCCTCGGGGCGCAGCGTCGGTTCCACGACTTTTACGGCATCCCCGGCATGCCGGACGGAGCGGCGATCGATGTGGAAGGATGCCTATGGATCGCGTGCTTTGGCGGTTGGAGAGTCGTGCGGATCGATCCGACAGGCCGGGTCGACCTGTCCGTCGAACTGCCCGTCGAAAAGGTGACTAGCGTCGCTTTTGGGGGATCGGACATGCGTACCCTGTTCATCACAACGGCATCCGGAAAATTGACGGAACATCAGCTTGCCGAACAACCGCTGGCGGGAGCGTTGTTCGCCGTCCACTCACCGGTGAGCGGCTTTATTCAGCCACCGTTTGCAGGATGAACCGTTGGCCCGCACGAAAACGCGACAGGCCCGATTCAGAGGGAGACACCAATGACCAACATGAATTTTGCCCGTAACTTCCGCAGCCGGGTGGGCTTGGTCGTGACGTGCGCTTCTGACGACCGGGATGGCGGGTATCGGTATGCGTGAATACCGGGACATCATCGGCGGGGGGTTCCTTCTGGTCCTTGGAAGTTCTGCCGCGATCCATGCCGTGACCTCCCTCAGGCTCGGTACCGTCTGGCAGATGGGGCCGGGCATGTTTCCAGCAGCGGTGGGCGTCGTCATAGCCCTTCTAGGAACGGTGATCCTGATCGGGGGCCTGCGCAGCAGCGGACCGCGCATTGAGGTCGATCACCGTTCGATGCTGTTCATCTCCCTGTCGGTCATCGCGTTTGCTGCCCTGATCAGGCCTTTCGGCTTCGTGCCCGCAATAGTCGCGGTCGTCGCCATCTCGAGCCGTTCGGACGCGAGGTTATCGCTGGCGGGGATTGTTCTGCTGGCCGGCAGCCTGTCGATGATTGGATTCCTCATCTTCCAGGTCGGACTCAACATACCCCTGTCCGCCTTCAATTGGCCGCGGTGAACCATGCTGAATGATCTTTTGCTCAACCTCGCGCTGGGCCTTTCGACCGCCCTCACGGTTGAGAATCTCATTTACTGCGCGATCGGCGTGACGCTGGGAATGGTTGTCGGAGTGCTGCCGGGACTCGGGACTCTGGCAACCATGTCGATGCTTTTCCCAATCACGTTTTACCTCGAACCCACGACGGCTATCATCATGCTTGCTGGCATCTGGTACGGAAGCTCTTACGGAGGATCCACAGCGGCCATCCTGCTCAACCTGCCTGGCACGCCCTCGAGCGCGGTTGCTTGCCTGGACGGCTATCCGATGGCGCGGCAGGGCCGTGCTGGCGTGGCGCTGTTCATGACCACTGCGGGGAGCTTCTTTGGAGCCAGCGTCGGCATCGTCCTGATGATGTTGTTCTCGCAGCCGCTGGTGAAGGTTGCCCTCAGCTTCGGTCCAGCCGAGTACTTCTCCTTCATGATCGTCGGGCTGATCGCCGCCTGTGTGATCTCGGACGGATCGGCCATCAAAGGCATCGCGATGGTGATGGTCGGTATTCTGCTAGGCGTTGTCGGGCTTGATGTGCAGACAGGCCAGGCCCGTTTTATCTTCGGCATTGTTGAGCTTGTCGACGGTATAAGTCTTGTCGCGCTGGCAATGGGCTTCTTCGGCATCGCGGAAGTGATGTGGAGCGTCCGCCAAGCTGCCGTGACCGACATAGGCCGGGTCTCGCTGCGATCGATGATGCCGACACGGGAAGACATCCGCCGATCATGGATGCCGATGATCCGCGCTTCGGGAATCGGATCGTTCTTTGGTATCATGCCGGGCGTGGGACCTTCGGTGTCGTCCTTTCTTTCCTATGCCCTCGAGAAGAAGGTTTCGCGCGAGCCGGAGCGCTTCGGCAAAGGCGCGATCGAGGGCGTGGTCGCTCCCGAAACCGCAAACAATGCTTCTGACCAGGCGTCCTTCATCCCGACCATGGTGCTCGGCATTCCGGGCAGCGCCACGATGGCCTTGATCCTGGGGCTGCTCATCATTCATGGCATCACGCCCGGCCCGGCCATGATGGCGGAGAGGCCCGACCTTTTCTGGGGCGTGGTAATGAGCTTCTGGATCGGCAACATCCTCCTTGTCCTCCTGAACATTCCGATGATCGGGATCTGGGTGAGGCTGCTGACGATCCCCTACCATGTGCTTTATCCTGCCATCGTGGTCTTCATCTGCATCGGTGTGTATAGCGTTAGCGGCAGCACGTTCGATGTCTTCCTGACGCTGCTTTTCGGCCTCGTCGGCTACGGGGCGCGCCTGATGGGCTTCCCCGCAGCGCCACTGCTCCTTGGATTTGTCCTGGGGCCGATGATGGAGCAGCAGTTCCGCCGTGCCATGCTGCTGTCACGTGGCAGCCTCGATATTTTCGTGACACGCCCCGTCAGCGCGGCGTTTGTGCTGCTGGCCGCTGCACTGCTCCTGTGGAGCCTCTGGAACGTCTACAGGGCACGCAGAGCCGTTGTGTCCGAACAGCCCTCGTGACCGGTCTGCCGCCGCCCTAAGGACGCAGGAAGAAGTTTCGAACCAAGGCATCTGCCACGGGAGAAGAGCGATGTCTTGCATGATGCGGGACCGGGCAGAAGGCTGGCATCGCCTATCAAATTCAGCACATTCACCGCATCGCAGCGGCGTGGTGGGGTGAGTACCGTCTTTCAAGTCTGAGCTCGACGGTAATTCGAGGTCCCCACAAGATTCGATGCAGTTCGCGCAGGACGGTGCGGTTTCCGCGCCGTCCTGCCGGGTTGGGGAACGTCGCGTCAGCTCTCCTCTACGAAAATGTCTTCCCGCTTGCGCTTGATGAAAGGCAGGGAGACCACCACGAGCGCTATGACAGCAGTGGCAAGGAGGCCTGCACTGATCGGTCGTGTGACGAATACGCTGAGATCGCCGCCGGATATCAGCAGAGCTCTCCTGAAATTCTCCTCGATCATCGGGCCGAGGATGAAACCGAGTATGAACGGCGCCAGGTCGCAATCAAGCCTCGCGAACACGTAGCCGAGCAGGCCGAAGATCGTCAGCTGGTAGATCGGGAAGGACGAGTTGCCGATCGAGAACACGCCGATGCAGCAGAAGGCGATGATCAACGGGAACAATATGGTGTAGGGTATTTGCAACAGCTTCACCCACATTCCGATCAGGGGCAGGTTGAGGGCAAGAAGCATCATATTGCCAACCCACATCGACACGATCAGTCCCCAAAACAGCTCCGGGTTTTTCGAGATCACTCCCGGCCCGGGCACGATGCCCTGGATGATGAGCGCACCGATGATGAGCGCGGTGACGACATTCGAAGGAATTCCAAGCGAAAGCATGGGAATGAAGGAGGTTTGCGCGCCGGCATTGTTGGCTGCTTCCGGCGCGGCTACGCCTTCGATGGCTCCATTGCCCATCTCATGCCCGTGAGGGGAGACCTTTTTCTCGACCGTGTAGGAAACGAAGGAGGCAAGCAAAGCGCCGCCCCCGGGGAGAACGCCAAGCAAGGAACCCAGCGCCGTTCCGCGCAGGATTGGTGCAATCATGCGGCGACGGTCCTCACGCGTCGGCCAAAGGCTGCCTATGCGTGCCACGGGCCCACGGAGCTCGTCTTTTCCGGCAAGGTTCCGGATGATCTCGCTGATGCCGAACATGCCGACCGCAACGGCCGTGAATTCGAGGCCGTCGAAGAGCTCTCGCAAGCCGTAGGTGAAGCGGGTTGCTCCGGTGTAGATATCCGTTCCTGTCAGGCCGAGAAGCAGGCCAAGGCAGATCATTCCGAGCGCCTTCAGCAATGAGCCTGAAGCCAGTGCGATCGAGAAGACGAGGCCGAGGACCATCAGGGAGAAATACTCCGCAGGGCTGAATTGGAAAGCCAGCAGAGTGAGCGGCGTAGCCACCACGGCTACCAACACCGTCGCGACCGTCCCTGCAACGAAGGAACCGATAGCGGCGGCAGCAAGTGCGGGTCCCGCGCGGCCTTTCTGCGCCATCTGATAGCCGTCTATCGTGGTGACGACCGAGGATGCCTCGCCGGGCAGCTTCATCAGAATGGCCGTGGTCGATCCGCCATATTGGGAACCGTAATAGATGCCGGCCAGCATGATGATCGCTCCCTCGGGCGAGAGCCCGAATGTCATGGGAAGGAGCATTGCTATCGTGGCAAGCGGCCCAACTCCCGGAAGAACGCCAATGGCAGTTCCGAGGAACACTCCGATGAAGCAGTAGAGAAGGTTTGTCGGCTGTGCAACGACGCTGAAGCCGATGGCGAGGTTGGAAAGAAATTCCATAGTGCTAGCTCCTGAACAGGGAGCCGAATACCGGCAGTGGCAGGCCCAACCCATAGGTGAAGAGCAGACTGCAGAATACCGCGATGCATGCCGACATGAACAAGGCCGGCAGGACGCGCGTCTGCTTGCGGGCGAAGGAGGCTATGAATGTGATGAGAAACGTCACCGGCAGCATGCCCAGCGTCGTGGCGAACAGCGCGAAACAGACCGTTGCTGCCGATATGAAACAGATTGGCCGCCAGGGGATGCCTGCGCTCTTGGATGCGAGCCGATCTCCCTGCAATCCGTTGAACGCGACCGCCAGTCCGATCCCAAAGAGAATGATCGACAGGGCAAGTGGGAACAGGCCTGGTCCCATATTCCTTACCGTGCCCACCTGCAGGCCGAACGCCGATTGATATCCGTAGGCGAGGCCAAATGCGATGAACATCGCGCCTGCCGAGATTTCCTTGCGGCTAACTGTCAAGTTATACCCTCCTTCACGGTGAATCCCACTGCCGATTTCCCATGCGGTGGTGAGCTTCTCACAGTTATGGTCAGCGCAGTACAGGAAAGCTGTACAGCGATGTCGAACCCGTACTGGTGGCGTTTCAGGATGTGAAACGCAGCAAAAGAGAAGTCCCTTTAAGACAGCCTGTCCCATTAGCCTCCCGAGCCACTGGAATACACGGAGACGGCACGGATGGGGCCCGAACGATCAAACAGCTTTTCCAGCCGGCTCAGGGCAGGCGAACGGCACATCGGCACCTTTGTGAAGGTTCCGACGGTCCATACGACGGAAGTTCTGTCCAGCATTGGGTTTGACTTCATTGTCATCGATCAGGAACACGCACCGTTCGATCTGAGTGCGATCGATGTCGTTATCCTGGCTGCGCGCGCCAATGGGGTGGCGCCTATCGTGCGCATTGGCGATGCGTCGGACGGCAATATCCTGTCTCTGCTTGATTGCGGCGCGGCCGGCATCATGGTCCCGCATGTCGACTCGCCTGAGAAGGCGCATGAGGTAGCCATGGCCTGTCGGTATCGAGGCGGGCGGCGCGGTTTTTCACGGACGGGCCGCGCTGGCGGTTACGGGGCGGTTGGTGTCGCTGAGCATCTGGCTCGGCAGGACGAGGAAATTCTCTGCATTGCAATGATCGAGGAGCCAGCCGGTGTCGACAATATCGATGCCATTGTTGCCGTACCAGGTATCGATGCGGTCTTCGTCGGGCGTGGCGATTTATCGGTTGCTATGGGGGAGATTTCGACCGCCGCGCCAGCCGTGCGCGCCGCCGTCGAGACGGTTGCACGGGCCACTCGGGCCGTGGGCAAGACGCTAATAATGTTGGCCGAAAGTCCTGCGGACCAGGCCGCCATGGCCGAACTCGGCGCTGCCAGCTTTTTGATCGGCTCCGATCTCGCATTTCTGCGCAGGGCAGCTCAGGAGGCGCTGACGGCGCACGGACCGAAATAATCCGAATATCAGAAGGACATGGTAATGTATCCCGATTCCGATCCACGCTCCAGGCTGAAAGCACCCTCGGAGAACGACGGAAAGAAAGTCTTGAGCGCTCCGGCGCCAGCCACATATGCTCGGTTCTACGAGACCGACCCGGACGAGCGTTCGGACAGCGTGCGTACCTGGTATGCCGGCGCGGCGAACTTCGTGGTTGCGTATAGCGAGATGGATGCCGGCGCCGTTTTCGATCGAACGGAGCAGCCGGACGAATTCGTCATCATCCTTCCCGATCCGGATACACGGCTTTCCATCGAATGGAACGGAACGACGACTGAAGGCGCCGGTCACAGTGTCGTCATCGTTCCACCAGGGCCGAGCCGGATCACGGTTTACAGGGGCGGTCGCATGGTACGGCTGTTCACGCGCCGCGTCTCCGACATCGTTGCTCGCTGCAAGATTGGCACTGCCGACCCGAATGTTCCTCCTCTCGTGTCATGGCCCGATCCCGTAGGAGGCCACAAGGTGCGCTGGTATTCCATGGACGTGCCGCAGGAGGAAGGCAGGTTCGGCCGGTTGATCCGCTCGTCCGACTTCATGGTCAATTACATCTACCCACGCAACGGGCCGCGCGATCGCAGCCAGCTTTCTCCGCATTCCCATGCCGACTTTCAGCAATGCTCGCTTTGTCTCGAAGGAACCTACGTGCATCATCTGCGCTGGCCCTGGACGAAGAACGCTAACGAATGGCGCTCGGACGATCATGAGACCTGCGGGGCGCCTTCGGTCACCATCATCCCGGCTGGAGTGCTGCATACGTCTGAAGCCGTGGGGACCGGCACCAACCTGCTGATCGACATATTCTGCCCTCCGAGAGCTGATTTCTCGCGCCAGCCGGGTTGGGTGCTCAATGCTGACGAATATCCCGAGCCCCAGGCCTGATTGAATGGGAGATATCTTATGAGCTCAAGCTCAGCGACGAACGTGCGCGACCAGCAGATTGCCGAGCTGCTGGTCGGAGCCGTCGATCTGCACTGCCATAGCGGTCCGGCGGTCATGCCTCGTATTCTGGACCATCACGATCAGATGGTTGCGGCCGACGCGGCAGGATTTAAGGCAGTTGTGACCAAGGATCATTACTATCTGGGCACACCTCACTGCATGATCCTGCATAAGCTGTGCCCGGACCTGAAGGTGCGGATGTATTCGGGCATTGTGCTCAACAATGCCTCCGGGGGCATCAACCCTCACGCGGTTGATCATGCCGCCAAATTGGGCGCAAAGATCGTCTGGATGCCGACGTTTTCCGCGGCAAACCATATTGCCAAGACGGCGACGGAAGCGAAGGGGTTTCCGAAAGTTGCCGGAGCCCTGGAGGCGATACCGCTCTCGGTCCTGGATGCCAACGGGCGGCTTACCGACGATACGCTTAAGGTACTCGATATCATCGCGGCGGCCGACATCATCTTGGCCAGTGGCCATTTGGGCGCCGCCGAATTGCATCTGCTCTTCGAGGAGGCGAAGCGGCGCGGCGTCCGTAAGATGCTTGTCAACCATCCCACTTACGTCGTCGGCTGCACGGACGAAGACATCCGGCAGATGGTGTCGATCGGGGTGAAGATGGAGCACTCCATCACCCAGTTCATCGAAGGACGCGGCAAGAAGTTCGAGCCGGAGTTTGCACTGCATCTCATCGAGGTGGCCGGTGTGGAGAACACTTTATTTGGCTCAGATCTGGGACTTCAGGGAGCCTTGCCGCCTGTGGAGGGATATCGCACCTTTGTCGGCCATCTCCTCGATCTGGGAGTGGAGGCGGCCGATATCCGCACGATGATCTCCACCAACGGCTCCAGGATGCTGAATCTTTCCTGATGGCGAGGATTTCAAGCAGTGGAATGCACACAGAGAGAATTAGAAAGACGCGAGCGTACCCCAGCATGATCGGTTTGTTGTGAAACTCAGGGAGGAATCAATGAGCTCTGTCAGAAAGTTCCTGGCCACCGTCGCAGTCGCTTGCCTGGGCGCCATGTCGATGGCAGCCAACGCGTCCGCCGCCTTTCCGGAACGCCAGATCACCATCGTGATCGGCTTTCCACCCGGCGGTGCCGACGTGTTCACGCGCATGATCGCCGATTATATGGAAAAGAAACTCGGCGTTCCGGTCATCGTGGAGAACCGGCCGGGCGCATCGGGGACGATCGGCGCCACCGCCGTGGCGAATGCGAAACCTGACGGTTACACGATCCTGTTTGCCACGAACGGCAATGCCGCGAACGCCAAGCTGCTTTATCCCAACCTGGCCTACGACCCTCAGGAGTTGACGCCGATCATGAAGCTCGGCACCTCGTCCATGGTCATCGCCGCCGGTGCGCAGCAGCCCTACAAGGACATCAAGGAGTTCATCGCTTACGTCAAGGAGCACCCTGGCGAAGTTTCCGTCGCGCATCCGGGCGTCGGCGGGCTGGGGCACGTGGCCATGGAGTGGCTGGTGGACGAGCTCGATCTCGATTTGAAGATCATTCCCTATACGGGTTCGGGCACGCTCATTCCGGACCTGCTTGCCGGCCATGTCCAGGCATCGAGCGACAGCATGCCGTCCTACCTTTCCTATGTTCAGGAGGGCAAGGCCCGCTACCTCGCGCAGCTCGGCGCCGAGCGCAACCCGCTGATGCCCGAGGACGTGCCGACGCTGAAGGAGAGCGGCATCGATTTCGAATCCTATATCTGGTACTCGCTTCTCGGCCCCAAGGGCATGGATCCCGAGGCGGTGAGGGTCATCAACCAGACGGTGACCGAATATTTGAACCTGCCGGAAACTGCCGAGGCCCTGGCGAAGCTCTCCATTACGCCAGAGCCGACCACGCCCGAGGGACTCGCCGAGACGATCGAGAAGGAACTGGCGACCTGGGGACCCGTCATCGAGAAGGCGGGCATCAAGCTGGAGTAGTTCCCGGCGAAGGTCTCGTAAAAAGGGCGGTGCGGGCGGTGCGCTGCGCCGCCCTTTTCATTCAGGAGAAGAAGTAAAGCCGCATCGGTGTGCGCGCGGTTATGCAGAAGCGCATGGCGGGATCCGGTACCCAGCGGAAAAGCGCGTCGATGGTGTCCGCGTAGGTGACCTTGTCCTCGAAGCCCGCGAACGGCCAGTCACTCGCCCACACCAGGCGCTCCCAGCCGCCGGCCGATACAAGAGCGCGCGCGCAAAGATCGGCAAGTCCGGGCGTCTTGAAACGAAAGCCTGCGGAAAGCTTCACCCAAGTGCGGCCGCGATCGATCGCCCTCAAAATGGCCTGGAAGCCGGGATCGTTCACGCCCTGCGCAGTGTCGATCAGTCCCAGATGATCGATCACCACTGCGGCGCCCGCCGCTTCGATCTTGGTGATCGTCCTTTCGATCCGCTCCGCCCTGTCGGTCAGATGGATGTGCCAGCCGAGGTCAGCGCATCGGCGCAGCAGGCGCCGATACGCTTCGTCGTCGAGATCGGGAGTTTGGTCGAGAGGGCGCCACAGGAGCCGAATCCCGACAAAGCCATCGTCGCGAAGTCTTTCGAGCTGGTCCAGATCCCAGTTGAGATCCACCATCGCGGTTCCGCGAAGCCTTTTGTGTGCGCGGAGTGCGCGCCGGACATAATCGTTATAGGTGCCGTAGAGGCTGGCCGCGGAGATGACGCCGAAGCTGACGCCGTGCTCGTCCAGCGTCTTCAGGCATCGTTCGATGGACGCATCTTCCTTCGGCTCGTGCCAGGCAGTAGCGGTGAGCGGCATGCTCCGCTCATAGATATGGAAATGGGAATCAACGAGCGGGGCGTTCGCCAGGTTCATACGGGCTGCTTCTCCGGTTGATCATCGATGTCGAGCCTGTGCAGCATTTACTGCGGTCGACAGACCCGCTTAGGGAAGGTGATCTGCTTGCGTCGAATACTTCGTTCCAGGTTTTCATTATCTGAAATGCAATACTGCTTTGCTTGGGATCGCCTGAAGCTGCCCGTTCTCAAGAACCGATCGAAAATGAGCCCAACGCCTCTATCATTTCGGCACCAAGAATCAGCATATGCGTCGGCAGACGCAGGTGAGCAGTTTCTCACGCTTCGTGCGTTTCACATTATGAAATGCGCCACAATGCCTTAAGCGATTTTTTCACGGTGTGGCTATGGGTCGAGCAGCGAGTGCCGATGGGCGATACCCCCGCGGGGGTGACGTCGCGGGGACGGGCTCAACAGCGACCTCTTGGGAGAGAAGTATGAATGATCTGGTCGGCGTCTGGCGCCTTGTCGACATAGTCAACAGGGACGCGAACGGCAATCTTCTGCGCTCATCCTATGGCCCCAAGAAGATGGGCATCTACATGTTCACGGAGGAAGGCCGGTGCATGGTCGTGCTGTGCGACGGGCGTCCGGAAATCCCGCCGGAGGAGGGGGAGCGGGAATATACTTCGTATGCCGGCGCATACCATTTCGATGGCAAGACCCTTTATGTGGACGTGGACTGCTCCACACCCACAAATCCGTCGCGCATCGGTACCAGACAGGTGCGGCCCGCTCGCTTCCATGATGGCAATCGCGTTACTCTGACCGCCCCTCCTGCGGAGATCAACGGTGTGGTGAATTATCGCGAGTTGACCTGGGAAAAGATCGCTTAAGGCGCTGCATTCCTGTCGCTTGTTGCGAGCAGATGCCCTGTTTCGGGATTCCGTTGAGCCTTCCCGAATGCGTCGGGTTCTCGCGTCTGATCTAGGTGCGTTAAGCCATTTCCATCGTTTGTTTCTGGGCCCGCCAAAGGGGAAATGATGCACCTCGTCCATGGAGGTGACGAAACCGGTTCCGTATGACATATTGTCAGACAGACAGTCAGTCGGGAGGGAAATGATGGCGTCTTACGCACCTGTCAGCGCGGTGATGCGATCGCTTGATGTTCTGGTCGTACTGAACCAGCAATGCGTCTCGACGGTACATGATATTCACCGGGCCACGGGTATGCCGAAGCCGACAATTGTGCGGCTGCTGGAAACACTCATAGCAGCGGGTTTCGTGTCTCGCATTCCGGATGGAAAGGGCTACCAGGTTACCTCTCAGGTAAGCGCATTATCCTGCGGGTTTCATGGAGCGCCCCTCGTGGTAGAGGCGGGACGGGCTTGGGCGCAGGAGCTCACCCGCATGTATACTTGGCCGGTGGCAATCTCCGTCCTGGATGGAAACGCCATGCTGGTTTGCTACACCACTTGCGGTGAAAGTCCGATAGCGCCGTACCACGCGCTGACCTACAAGCACCTTGGACTGGTAAGCAAGGCGCTCGGGCGCGCCTATCTTGCCTTCTGCCCGCCAGAGGAACGGCGCCTGCTTTTCAGGCTGTTGCAAACGACCCAGCATCCTGATTCGGATCAGATGTACGCGCTCGACCTCATAGAACACATGATCGAAATCACGAGGCGCCAGCAGTTTGCCGAGCGCACCAAGCATTACAAGGACGAGGCGTCTTCGAGCGTTGCCGTGCCGATCTATGAGAATGGAAGCAACCGCGTCCTCGCAACAATCGGGATGACCTATTACGCCACCGCGGTGAAGCGAAGCGACATTCTGGAACGCTTCGTTCCAAGTCTTAAGGCCGCGGCGGAAGGCATAAGCGAGAATGTGGAACGCCTGCGCACCAGCATGCATGCGCAGCCGACTCGCGTACAGTGAACCGGCTGCACAGTTCCTAATGTTTGGGTGATCAGGGCGGGTACCCGACACTTTCTTCGAAAGGCACTCAAACAATCCCCGGGGGAACAAAAGAATCGGTTCGCCAACTGACGGTTGCGGGCTGCGGGCCCAAGGCGCTTAAGAAAGGACCACCAAAATATGCCGGAAACATATAGCCGCCTGTGGCGTCACCTTGAGGAAAAGGTCATCGCCTACTGGCATGATGTTGATTTCAACTGGGGCCGCAACGCGGCGGAGCATTACACGCCCGATGGTGTGTTTGTCAGTGCGAACGCGCGATACGAAGGGCGCGAGCAGATCAGCGAATTCTATGCGTGGAGGGAGCAGCGCGGCCCACGCGTGTGCGTTCATCTAGTCGGAAACTTCCACCTGAAATCGCTGACGCAAGACACCGCGGAGGCTGAATGGATCTGCACGCTTTTCGCCCGCGATGGCGAGGCGCCGCAGCCCATGGCGCTCCCCGCCGCGATTTCCCGGGTGGAGGACAGTTTCGTGCGTGTGGACGACGGGAACTGGCTCTGCCGCCGACGCAGATGGCATACGCTCTTTCGCGGAGACACTCCCGTCACGCGCCTGGATAGGGAAGAAATGCGGAAGCGCATGGGGCAGCGCTGAAGCTGTGAGCCTTAATTCTTGCTGGATCGCTGTACCGTCATCGACGCTGCACCGCGCTGATGGCCCCTGCAGGCGGTGACCTCGCAGTCAGCGCATTGGTATCAAAATGGACCGGTAGGAATTTGGCGGAGAGGGAGGGATTCGAACCCCCGATACGGTTGCCCGTATGCCGCATTTCGAGTGCGGTGCTTTCAACCACTCAGCCACCTCTCCGCGCGCTGAAGCGTTCTCATGCAGCGGCGCTTAGATAACGGCGAAGCGGGCCCGACACAAGGCCAAATGCAGCGTAACCCGCCCGCCTCACCTTGACCTTTCGCCTCATGTCCGGTATGGAGCCGTCATCCGCGGCGTGGGGCGCATCCCGCGCCGCTTATTTCGTGGGCTCTCGCGGCCCGATCTTGAACGACTGACAAAAAGACGGCAGGCGACTTTTCGCAAGGCGCCCAAGCCGGACCGGACACCGAAAGGCAAGAAAGATGTTCGCAGTCATCAAAACCGGCGGCAAGCAGTATCGCGTTGCCGCGGACGACCTTCTAAAGGTCGAGCGGCTCGCCGGAGAGCCGGGCGAGATCATTGTGATCAGCGATGTGCTCGCCGTGGGCGAGGGCGACAAGGTGACGATCGGCACGCCCTTTGTCGAGGGCGCCAGTGTGGCGGCCGAGGTGGTTGACCACACCAGAGGGCCGAAGGTGATCGCCTTCAAGAAGCGCCGCCGCCAGAACTCGCGCCGCAAGCGCGGCCATCGCCAGCTGCTGACGACCGTCAGGATTTCCGAGATCCTGCTCGACGGCGCCAAGCCTTCGAAGAAGGCGGCCGCCAAGCCCGCTGGGAAGGACGAGGAAAAGCCTGCTGCGGCGAAGAAGGAGACCAAGCCCGCGGCGGAAGAGGCGCCGAAGAGGGCCAAGGCGTCCGCCGAGGCGAAGGAGGTCAAGCCGCTCTTCACCGCGCCGGAAGGCGAAGGCGACGATCTGACGAAGATCAAGGGCATCGGTCCCGTGGCGGCCGGTCAGCTCAGGGAGCAGGGCCTCACCACATTCGCCCAGCTTGCCGGACTTTCCGACGAGGACATCGCCAGGATCGACGCGGCCATGCCCTTCAGCGCTGACCAGATCAAGGACTGGCGTGAGCAGGCCAAGGCCCTGGCGCAATAAGTGAGGGCTCTGGCCCGACCAAACGGAATTGCATTCGAGCGCGTGAGCGTTCATATATGAGTGAAGCGCCCCGGTAGGCGCAAAGGAGCAGTCTGATGGCACACAAGAAAGCTGGCGGGTCGTCGCGTAACGGTCGCGATTCCGAATCCAAGCGCCTCGGCGTGAAGAAGTTCGGCGGCGAGCGGGTCGTGGCCGGCAACATTATCGTGCGCCAGCGCGGGACGAAGTGGCATCCCGGCGCGAATGTCGGCATGGGCAAAGACCATACGCTTTTTGCGCTTGCCGCGGGTGCCGTGTCCTTCGCCACGAAAGCGAACGGGCGAACCTACGTGTCGGTAAACCCGATTCTCGAAGCAGCGGAGTAGCCGGTTCCGCACCAAAACACCGGCGACCCATCCGGGAGCTGGTGTCCGGGAAAATCCGGAAAAGGTTCAGGGGAGATGGGTCGCCGTCTCCCCTAAATTTTTGTCCGGAGGAAAAGGCCATGGTTGCCGAAACTGAAGAGGTTGAGGGTGATAGTCTCCGTATAGAATGTCCTGTTCTCGTGACCGAGCGTCTGGTGCTGCGCCCCCCGCATGAGGACGACATTCCCGAGCTGGCGCAGCTCGCCAACAACCGCCGCGTGGCCGAGATGCTGTCGCGCATGCCACATCCCTATTCCGAGGCTGATGCCGCGGCCTTCGTGCGCGGCAGCCGCTCGCGCGACCGATCCGGCTGCCACTACGCGGTGGCCCTTGCCGGCAGTGGTGCCTTCATCGGCTGCGCCGGGCTTGACAATCGCGAGTACGGGCTGGAGCTTGGCTACTGGATGGGCGAGCCCTACTGGGGGCGAGGCTACGCGACCGAGGTGGCGCATGCGCTGGTCGATCTCGCCTTCCGGGCGACGAACATCGACCGGCTCAATGTCTCCTGCCGCGTCATCAACGACGCCTCGCGGCGCGTCATCCACAAGTGCGGATTCCAGTATGTCGGCCAGGGCATGATGGATTCCGTGGTGGCCGGCAAGGTGCCCGTTGAGCGCTACCAGCTCGACCGCAGGACCTGGGTCAGCCTCAGGAGCTGGGGCTCGTAGGGGCGATGATGCCTGCGATTTTGAGGGCTTGGGCAGAGCCCAAGCCCAAGAATTTGCTTTCTCCGCTGCCAAGGGGGCGTTAGAAGCGCTGCAGCGTTGCCGCAAGCCAATTTCCGGCATGGCAACCGGTGGGCGGCAGCGCCTTCTCCCCCTTGGGAAGGTGGTTTCGACAGCTTGGCTGGGGCGGGTGTGGGAGCCGGAAACAGCGAGTGTGGCGCAGAACGCCGGGTACGGAAGTCGCAAATATGAAATTTCTCGACCAGGCCAAGGTATATGTCCGCTCCGGTGACGGCGGCGCAGGCGCGGTCTCGTTCCGGCGCGAGAAGTTTATCGAGTTCGGCGGGCCAGACGGAGGCGACGGCGGGCGCGGCGGCGACGTGTGGGTGGAGGCGGTCGATGGCCTCAACACGCTGATCGACTATCGCTATCAGCAGCATTTCAAGGCCAAGACGGGCGGGCACGGCATGGGCCGAAACCGCACCGGCGCAAAGGGCGCTGACGTGGTGCTAAAGGTGCCGGTGGGAACGCAGATTTATGAGGAAGACAACGAAACCCTCATCTGCGATCTTACCCGTGTGGGCGAGCGCTATTGCCTGGCGCGAGGCGGCAATGGCGGCTTCGGCAACCAGCATTTCAAATCGTCAACCAATCAGGCGCCGCGAAGGGCCAATCCCGGCTTGCCCGGCGAGGAACGCTGGATTTGGCTCCGGCTGAAGCTGATTGCAGATGCGGGCATCGTGGGGCTGCCCAATGCCGGCAAGTCAACCTTTCTAGCAACCGTTACGGCTGCGAAACCGAAAATCGCGGACTATCCGTTCACAACGCTTCACCCCAATCTGGGCGTGGTGCGCACCGATGGACGCGAATTCGTACTTGCAGATATTCCGGGCCTCATCGAAGGCGCGCATCAGGGTGTCGGCATCGGCGACCGGTTCCTCGGCCATGTGGAGCGCACGCGCGTCCTCCTTCACCTCGTCTCTGCGCGAGAGGAGGATGTGGCAGCCGCTTATGCGACCGTGCGGCAGGAGCTTACCGCTTATGGCCATGGGCTCGCCGGCAAACCGGAGGTTCTGGCGCTTTCACAGGCTGACCTGCTGGGAGATGCGGAACGGGCGGAGGCGCTGAAAGCGCTTGAAAAGGCTGCGGGGCGCAGGCCGTTCCTCCTCTCATCGGCAACGGGAGAAGGTGTTCAGGAGGTGCTGCGGGCCTTGATGCGCGTGATCGAGGAAGCGCGAGAGAGGGAAGAGGTGTCGGACGAAGTGGACGAGCGGTGGCGGAAATGAGCGGGCGCTTGGCCGATATAAGTCAGGAGGGCGGAAGAGAGAGTCATATGAAACGCGTCACGCTTTCCTCCTACCGCCGTATTACCATCAAGATTGGCTCCGCCCTGCTGGTGGACCGCAATACGGGCCTGAAGCGGGCGTGGCTAGCCGCCCTGGTGGATGATATTGCACGGCTGGCTGCTGCCGGAACGGAGGTGCTGGTGGTTTCCTCCGGTGCGATCGCGCTTGGGCGCACTGTGCTCGGCCTTGGCCGGCGCACGCTCCGGCTTGAGGAAAGCCAGGCCGCCGCCGCCGTGGGCCAGATCGCGCTTGCGGGCGCCTGGGCCGGTGAGCTTGGCCGGCATGGGCTTACCTCCGGCCAGGTGCTGCTAACGCTGGGAGACACGGAGGAGCGCCGGCGCTATCTCAATGCGCGCGCCACCATCTCCACGCTTTTGAAGATGAAGGCGGTGCCGGTCATCAATGAGAACGACACGGTCGCCACCAGCGAGATCCGCTACGGCGACAATGACAGGCTCGCGGCCCGGGTCGCCACTATGATGGGCTGCGATCTGCTCATCCTCCTGTCGGATGTCGACGGCCTCTACACCGCCCCGCCGGAGCGCGACCCGGATGCGCGCTTCATTCCCGTGGTGGAGGCGATCACGCCTGAGATCATGGCCATGGCCGGGGACGCGGCGTCAGAGCTTTCGCGCGGCGGCATGCGCACCAAGCTCGATGCGGGCCGGATCGCCACGGCCGCCGGCACGGCGATGATCATCGCCTCGGGCAAGGAAACGGGCCCGATATCGGCGATTGAGCGCGGCGCGCGCGCAACGCTTTTCCGCGCGAGTCCCACGCCGGTGCGCGCCTACAAGACTTGGATCGCGGGCCAGCTCGAGCCTGCGGGTCGCATCGTCATCGATGAAGGCGCGCTGAGGGCGCTGCGGTCCGGCAAAAGCCTGCTGCCTGCCGGTGTGAAGGCGGTGAGGGGCTCGTTTTCGCGTGGCGATACCGTTGCCATTATCGGGCCGGACGGCACCGAGGCGGGGCGCGGGCTGGTTGCCTATGACGCCAGCGATGCCGTAAAGATCGCGGGGCTCAAGACCGGCGAGATAGCCGCAGTGCTCGGCTATGAGGCGCGCGCGGCCATGGTGCACCGCGACGATCTGGTCCTTTCTCCGCCGGCTGGTGAAAGGATGCGCAAGGTGGAGGGAATCGATGCTGAAGGTGCATGAGGGCGCTGACATCGCGACCCTGATGAACGAGCTTGGCGCGCGCGCCCGGGCTGCTGCAAGACCGCTCGCAGTCGCCACCACCGAGCGGAAAAACGCAGCGCTTCTGGCCATGGCGGACGCGCTGGAAGCCAATACGCCTGACATTCTCGAGGCCAATGCGCGCGACATGGAGGCCGGCAGGGCAGCGGGCCTGTCTACCGCTCTACTCGACCGCCTGATGCTCGATGAAAAGCGGGTTGCGGCCATGGCTGCGGGCATCCGCGAGATTGCCCGGCTTGAGGACCCGGTCGGCCAGGTGATCGCTGCGTGGGAGCGGCCCAATGGTCTTTTCATCGAGCGCGTGCGCACGCCGCTCGGCGTCGTTGGCGTGATCTATGAGAGCCGCCCGAATGTGACGGCCGATGCCGGCGCGCTCTGCCTCAAGGCGGGCAATGCCGTGATCCTGCGCGGCGGCTCGGACTCTGCCCATTCCTCTGCCGCCATTCATGCCTGCCTGGTCGAAGGTCTGGTGAAGGCGGGTCTGCCTGAAGATGCGATCCAGCGCGTGCCGGTGACCGACCGGGCCGCTGTCGGCGAATTGCTGAAGGGCCTTGACGGCAATCTGGATGTGATCGTGCCGCGCGGCGGCAGGAGCCTGGTGGAGCGCGTCCAGAAGGAGGCGCGGGTGCCCGTCTTCTCGCATCTGGAGGGCATCTGCCATCTCTATATCGACAAATCAGCCCGGCTCGATATGGCAGTTTCGCTCACGGTCAACGCCAAGATGCGGCGCACCGGCATCTGCGGTGCGGCCGAGACGCTGCTGGTGGATCGCGCGGCTGCCGACACGCATCTCGTGCCGGTTCTGGACGCTCTTGCGGCGGCCGGCTGCGAGATCCGCGGCGATGAAGGTGTGCGCGTGCGTTTCCCATCCGCACGGCCTGCAACCGAGGAGGATTGGCGCACCGAATATCTGGATGCGATCATCTCGGTGAAGCTGGTGGACGGCGTTGGGGAGGCCATCGAACATATCGAAACCTGGTCCTCCCACCACACCGAAGCCATCGTAGCGGAGGACGCTTCGGCGGTGGAGCGTTTCTTCAATGAGATCGATTCGGCCATCCTGCTCCACAACGCTTCGACCCAGTTCGCTGACGGCGGCGAGTTCGGCATGGGCGCGGAAATCGGGATCGCTACCGGAAAGATGCATGCGCGCGGGCCGGTAGGCGTGGAGCAGCTCACCTCCTTCAAATACCGCGTGCGTGGCACCGGCCAGGTTCGGCCCTGAGGAATGGCCTTGGCGGAGGAGAGCGTGCCGGCGCGCTATCTGCGCATGCCGCACGTGGAAAAGGGCATGGCCGTGGGTCTTTTCGGCGGGTCGTTCAACCCGCCCCATGCGGGCCATGCTCTGGTGGCGGAGACGGCAATCCGCAAGCTTCGTCTCGACCAGCTCTGGTGGATGGTCACGCCGGGGAATCCGCTGAAGGATCGCGGCGCCCTGGCGCCGCTTGCCGAGCGCATTGCCATGTCGGAAAAACGCGTCTCAGACCCACGCATTCGCGTGACGGCCTTCGAAATGCGTTATCGCATCCGCTACACGGCCGATACCATCCGGCTCGTCAAAAGCCGCCATCCGGGCGTGTTCTTCGTCTGGATTATGGGTGCCGACAGCCTGCGGGATTTTCACCGCTGGGAGCGCTGGCGCGAGATCGCCGAAAGCGTGCCGATTGCGGTCTTCGACCGGCCGGGGGCGACGCTTTCCTTCCTGTCCTCGACCATGGCGCGGGCCTTCAGCCATGCCCGCATAGCGGAAACGGAAGCGGCTCGGCTTGCGCGGCTTTCTCCGCCTGCCTGGACATTCATCCACGGCCCGCGTTCATCGCTTTCCTCCACCGCGCTGCGCGAGGCAGCCCGCCGGTAAGTGCCGCTTGCAGTGCGAAACACGACTTGTCTTGAAACTGTCGGGGTACTCTGCCTATTTTATCGATTGTCTCTTGGCGTAAAGCAGGGGACGCAGTTGTTCTTATCGGAAAGGGAAGACACTCTGAGAACAGCACTCCAGAAGAAGGCAAGCATCTTGCCTTCGCCGGCCGGGGCAAGCGAATCGGGCCTGTCTCGCGCCTTACAGACAGCGCTTCGGAGTCTGGAAGACTCGAAGGCGGAAAACATCGTCTCCATCGACATTCAGGGCAAGTCTCCGCTGGCGGACTATATGATCGTGGCCTCCGGCAGATCGCATCGTCACGTCACGGCGGTGGCGGATCACCTCTTGCGCTCCTTGAAGGAAGCGGGCTTCGGCTCGGCGCGGGTGGAAGGTCTTTCGGGCGCCGACTGGGTGTTGATCGACGCGGGCGACATCATCGTTCACGTCTTTCGCCCGGAAGTCCGGGAGTTCTACAACATCGAGAAGATGTGGCAGGCTCCGGATCTCGAGGAGGAAACGGTGCACTAGCGAAAGCTAGCGCCTCTTCGCGTGCGTCGCGCCGGAAGGACGGCACCTCACCTTCCGGAAGGAGTCCGATGCGCGCCGCGCCGGCCATATCGGACGTGAATCATCGGCCGGAATTCCTTCTGCTGCTGATGCATCCGTGCGTGCCATCTTCCCGCTACGGAACTTGATCGAGGTAACCCATTCGCATCACCGTCCACGTGGTAGGCCGCATGAAGGCCGGCCCCGAAAAGGAACTTGCCGAACGGTACTTCGAGCGCCTCGCCCGGAGCGGCGGGGCTGTCGGCCTTGAATTCGCGGGCGTGCGTGAAATCCTCGAAAGCCGGGCAAGAACGGCGGACGCGCGTAGGCGCGAGGAGGCGCAGAAGCTTCAGGATGCGGCACAAGATGCACTGCTGGTGCTGCTTGATGAGCATGGAAAAAACCTGCCGTCACAAGAGCTTGCCTCAAGCCTTGCCGGATTCCGCGATTCGGGGACCCGGCATCTCGTCTTCGCCATCGGTGGGCCGGACGGCCACGACGAGATGCTGAAGCGGGCTGCCGGCCTCAGCCTTTCCTTCGGGGCACAGACCTGGCCACACCAGCTCGTCCGCGTCATGCTGGCCGAGCAGCTCTATCGCGCGGTGACGATCCTCTCCGGCCATCCGTACCATCGCGAGTAGCCGCGAGCCCTGTTTTCCGTGAACAACCGGCGATCAAAGGGGTTGTGGTTCCATCGCGGAACATGCGATTGAACGCTTATTCCGGTGCGTGATGGTTGATCATTCCTTAACGATCTATCTTTAAAGGTGGGCGCGTGTTCGCAACGGCGAGGTGAAGGTGCGACCGGTCGGCTCTTTGGGAGGGGCGCTCCTTACGGCGGCTATTGCATTAGCCGCACAGCCCGCCGGCGCGCAGGCCGTCGATCAGCTCGAATTGCAGCAGAACCAGAAGGTCGAAGAATATCGCCGCGTTTCGGAGCAGCTGGCGCTGTCGGAAAAGCGGCAGGCCGAGATTGCCGCCGAGATCGCCGCTCTCAAGGATGACAGCGCCGCGCTGACGGCGGCCCTAATCCAGGCCGTGAAGACGGAGCGCAAGCTCGCGGAGGACATCGAAGAGATCGAGAACCGGCTGGAGGTTCTTGTCCACCGGGAGAACGACCTGAAGGTCTCGCTCGCGGGCCGCCGCGGCATCCTGGCGGAAGTGCTTGGCGCGCTCCAACGCATGGGGCTCAGTCCGCCGCCAGCCATCCTCGTGCGGCCGGAAGATGCGCTCGGATCGGTGCGCAGCGCCATTCTTCTGGGCGCGGTGGTGCCGGAACTGCGCGCCGAGACGGAAATGCTGATTTCCGACCTTCGCGCGCTATCGCGCATTAAAACCTCCATAGCCGCCGAGAAGGAACGGCTCACGGAAGGACGCCTCGCCCAGGCGGAGGAAAAGCAGCGCCTGACCCTTCTTCTGGAGGAGAAGCGGCGCATCCATGCCGAGGCGGAAGCGCGCATGGAGGCCGAACGCGCCCAGGCGGAGGAGCTCGCCGCGCGCGCCGAAGGTCTGCAGGATCTGATTGCCTCGCTCGAAAAGGAGATCGAGTCGCTGCGCAAGGTGCTTGAGGCGCGCGAGCAGGCGGGGGAGGGAAGCCTGCTTGCCGAAACGCTTCCCTTTGCGCGCCGCGCTGGGCTCGTGCCGCTGCCGGTCGTCGGCGAATTCTCCAAGCGTTTCGGAGAGGATGACGGCACGGGAAGCCAGCTCAAGGGCGACATTCTAAGGACACAATCAGGCGCAATCGTCACGGCACCAGCGGACGGTACGGTCCTTTACGCCGGGCCTTTCCGCTCCTACGGTCAGCTATTGATACTGAGCCCCGGCGACGGCTATCATATCGTGCTGGCAGGCATGGATCGGCTGAACGTTTCCATCGGTCAGGCCGTTCTGGCGGGCGAGCCGGTCGGGATCATGGGTGAGGCCCGCCTCGCGAGTCTCGCCGCCACTACCGTGGGTGCGGTGCCTGAACTATATGTTGAGTTCAGGAAAGACGGAAAGCCGATCGACCCGAAGCATTGGTGGGCTCGGGAGCTATCTGGAAGGACGGGAAATGATACGTAGAATGTCGCTCTTGCTCGCCGGCGCGCTGATGGGCGCATCCGTCATGAGCTTGGTTTACGGGACGAACGGAACGGTGGCCAATGCGGCGGGGTCGGAAACGTATCGGCAGCTCGCCATTTTTGGCGATATTTTCGAGCGCGTGCGCGCTCAGTATGTGACGCCGCCGGACGAGAAGGAGCTGGTGGAAAGCGCTATTAACGGCATGCTTTCCTCGCTCGACCCGCATTCCTCCTATCTCGATCCCGAGGCCGCCAAGGACATGCGCGTGCAGACCAAGGGTGAGTTTGGCGGTCTCGGCATCGAGGTCACCATGGAGGATGAGCTGGTGAAGGTCGTCGCGCCCATCGACGACACCCCGGCTGCTCGCGCCGGTATTCTGGCCGGCGACCTCATCTCCGAGATCGATGGCGAGCCGGTGCGCGGCCTGACGCTGAACGAAGCCGTCGACAAGATGCGCGGGCTCGTCAACACGCCGATCGAGCTAACCGTCCTGCGGGAAGGGCAAGCGGAGCCACTTAAGTTCACCATCATCCGCGACATCATCAGGGTCAAGGCGGTCAAGTATCGCGTCGAGGGCGGCGATGTCGGCTACCTGAAGATCAGCTCCTTCACCGAGCAGACGACGGACGATCTGCGCAACGCCATCGAGGCAATTCGCAAGGAGGTCCCCGAGGACGAGCTCAAGGGCTACATTCTGGATCTGAGGCTCAATCCGGGCGGCCTGCTTGATCAGGCGGTGAATGTCTCCGACGCTTTCCTTGATCGCGGAGAGATCGTGTCTACGCGCGGGCGTGAGCCCAGCGACATCACCCGCTTCGGTTCTCAGCCTGGCGACCTGACGGATGGCAAGCCGCTCATCGTCCTCATCAATGGCGGCTCGGCAAGCGCGTCGGAAATCGTGGCGGGCGCGTTGCAGGACCACCGTCGCGCCACCATTCTAGGAACCCGCTCCTTCGGCAAGGGATCGGTGCAGACTATTATTCCGCTTGGCGAGAACGGTGCACTGCGGCTGACCACGGCGCTCTACTACACGCCTTCGGGACAGTCGATCCAAGGCAAGGGGATCACTCCTGATATCAAGGTCGAACAGCCGCTGCCGGAGGAACTCCAGGGCCGTGATCTGGCGCGCGGCGAATCGGACCTGCCCGGACATATCCGCGGCGAGGCGGAGAGCGAGGAGGGTTCCGGCTCCATCGCCTATGTGCCGCAAGACCCGGCTGAAGACGTGCAGCTTGCCTACGCGCTCGATCTGCTGCGCGGCGAGAAGACGGATCCCGCCTTTCCGCCTAGCCCCGATAAGGCGGTGATGAACCGATAACAATGTCGGCGCAATCCCGGGAAAACGGGATGCGCCGCTCTACGAACGGGCGGGGCGATAGCAGGGGCATGGAACCGGTCGGCGACGGGATCGACCAGCCGCTTGGCCAGAGCCGGCGGCGTGGGAAGGCAGTGTCGCTCCCCTGGTCCCGCATTCTGCTCGTGTTCTGCAGCTTGGCCATTTTCGCCGCATCCGGCGCCGTGGCGCTTCGCGAGCGGCCGTTCCGTGAACCTCCGGAGATCATGGCCTCAGCCGAAGACAGTAGCGCAAGGGCGGAAAGCCAGTCCACCCGCCCGGCTGGAGGCACATTGCTTACGGATGAGGATCGGGTGCATCCTTCACTCATCCGGCTTGGCCCGGACGCGGAACTTTCCTCCCGTAACGTGATCGTGATCCGCGATCCCTCATCCGTTGGGCAGCATCCGCGTCTTGCCCATCTTCCCGACCGCGCCCTCATCGAGGAATCGGAAACGGGACCGCTTCCCGCGCGCGGTCCCGATGGCCGCAGGCCTTTTGACGCCTATGCGCGCCCGTGGTCCGGCGCGCGGGGTGCGCGGATTGCCGTCGTCATCGGCGGTCTCGGAATTTCCCAAACGGGTACGCAGGAAGCGATCGCGAAACTTCCCTCGGAGATCACCCTGGCCTTCGCGCCGCTCGGCAACAGCCTGATGCGGTGGATGCAGGAGGCAAGGCGCGAAGGGCATGAGCTCATACTGCAGGTACCCATGGAGCCCTTCGGCTATCCTGGAACCAATCCCGGCCGCTATACGCTGCTGACGCAGGCTTCGTCTGAGCGGAATCTGGAAAACCTGCGCTGGATACTGTCGCGCATGACCAACTATGTGGGCGTGATGAACTATATGGGCGGCCGGTTCACCGCCGACAGGCAGGCCATGACCCTGCTGATGGACGTGCTCCATGAACGCGGGCTTGCCTATTTCGATGATGGCACCTCGGCGCGCAGCCTGGCGCAGGAAATAGCGCTTGCCAAGGGTGTGCCCTTTGTGGCCGGCGATGCGGTGATCGATGGCGAACGTGAGCGCGCGGCGATTCTGGCAAAGCTCGACGAGCTGGAGCGGATCGCGCGCGCGCGTGGCTTTGCCGTGGGCGGCGGTTCAGCCCTGGAAGTGACCGTGGATACGGTCGCCGCCTGGGCGGGTGAGGTCACGAAACGGGGCATCGAGCTTGTGCCCGTGTCCGCCGTCACCTTCGATCCGGAGCGCACTGGCCAATGACGCGAATAAAAGCCGAAGATCTGCCTTACAGGCCCTGCGTGGGCGTCATGGTGCTCAATCGCGAAGGCGCGGTCTGGGCCGGGCGGCGCATACGCGAGCGCGCGAGCGAAGTTGACGGCGCCACCATGCTCTGGCAGATGCCGCAGGGCGGCATTGACGAAGGGGAGGACCCGCTTCAGGCGGCGCGCCGCGAACTCTATGAGGAGACCGGCATTCGCAGCGTCTCGCTTCTCGCCGAGACGCCGGGCTGGATAACCTATGAGCTGCCGGAACACCTTGTGGGCGTTGCGCTTCAGGGGCGCTATCGCGGGCAGAAGCAGAAATGGTTTGCCTTCCGCTTCGAAGGGAATGAGAGCGAGATCAGCATCAATCCGCCGCCCGGCGGCCATGCACCGGAATTCGACGCCTGGGCGTGGAAGCCCATGGACGAGCTTCCGAAGTTGATCGTTCCCTTCAAACGAAAGGTCTATGAGGAGGTCGTCGCCTGTTTCCGGCCGCTGGTGCAGGCCTGACGATGCGGTGAGAATCCTCCGCGAGCGGCCGCCCGCAAGAGGCGGCTCCGTTTACTGAAGCCCGTGTTGAAGAAGATACCGGAATGGGGAGGCCGCCGCCAAAGCCGCACCGGCCTTGGCGGCGAAACGACTTACTGCCAGGTTCTGATGTCGATGAAATGGCCGGCGATTGCCGCGGCCGCCGCCATGGCGGGCGAAACGAGATGCGTGCGGCCCTTGAAGCCCTGGCGGCCCTCGAAATTGCGGTTCGAGGTGGACGCGCAGCGCTCGCCGGGCTTCAGCCGGTCGTCATTCATGGCTAGACACATAGAGCAGCCCGGCTCGCGCCAGTCGAAGCCGGCTTCGATGAAGATCTTGTCGAGCCCCTCCGCCTCGGCCTGCGCCTTCACCAACCCTGAGCCCGGCACGATCATGGCGTTGACGCGCTCGTGAACCTTGCGGCCCTGGGCGATCTTCGCCACCGCGCGCAGGTCCTCGATGCGGCCATTGGTGCAGGAGCCGATGAAGACGCGGTCGACCGCGATGTCGGTGATCTTCGTGCCGGGGGTGAGGCCCATATATTCCAGCGCGCGCTTTTTCGACAGGCGCTTGGTCTCATCCTCAATCAGATCGGGATCCGGAACGACGCCAGTGACGGAAACCACGTCCTCCGGCGAGGAGCCCCAGGTGACGAGGGGCGGCAGGTTGGCCGCATCGAGCTTCACCACACGGTCGAAATGGGCACCTTCGTCGGTGTGCAGCGTCTCCCAATAGGCGCGGGCCATGTCCCAGGCCTTACCTTTCGGTGCACGCGGACGGTCCTTGATGTAGGCAAAGGTGGTTTCGTCGGGCGCGATCATGCCGGCGCGCGCACCGCCCTCAATCGACATGTTGCAGATCGTCATGCGGCCTTCCATGGAGAGCGACCGGATCGCCTCGCCCGCATATTCGATCACATGGCCCGTGCCGCCCGCCGTGCCGATCTCGCCGATGATGGCGAGGATGATGTCTTTGGCGGTCACCCCTTCGGGAAGCTTGCCATCCACCTGAACGAGCATGTTCTTCGCCTTGCGCTGGATCAGCGTCTGCGTGGCCAGCACGTGCTCCACTTCGGAGGTGCCGATGCCGTGCGCCAGCGCACCGAAAGCACCGTGGGTGGAGGTGTGACTGTCGCCGCACACGATGGTCATGCCTGGCAGGGTGAAGCCTTGCTCGGGACCGACGATGTGGACGATGCCCTGCCGGCGGTCGGCCTCGTTGTAATATTCGATGCCGAAATCGGCGGCGTTCTTCGCCAGCGCCTCGACCTGAATGCGGCTTTCCTCGTTCTTGATGCCGAAGATACGGTCGGGCGAGGTGGGCACGTTGTGGTCGACGACGGCGAGCGTCTTTTCCGGATGGCGCACGGTGCGGCCTGACATGCGCAGGCCCTCGAAGGCCTGCGGGCTCGTCACCTCATGCACCAGATGCCGGTCGATATAGATCAGGCAGGTGCCGTCATCCTGCCGGTCGACCACATGGTCTTCGAAGATCTTGTCATAAAGCGTACGCGGTTCGGTCATGTTCGGAAATCCTCGGGCGGTTGCGGAAGGGAAAGCCGCATGAGGCGCGGCATCTGTCCGCTCAGGCAGGCCGGCAGAGAAGTGAGCCGGAAATTCGCGCGAAGAAGCGGCCGGGCAGGCGTTTGACGTCCTGCAGCAGGAAGCCCTTGAAGGCGAAAGGTTCCATATGCTCAGCCATACGAGCCTAATATCAAGCTTTTGCGTTCCGGGCAATCGAACCTGCAGCCCGTTGCCAGATCCTTAAAATAGGCACAGGGGGCAGCGCCGCCAATCATTCCTCCCCGGCTGCAGGCAGGCGGCGCTTCACATCCGTACGGCCTTCCCTTAGATGCTTGGGACATGGCGCAGAAAAAAGCCCACGAAGTCGATGCCTGGCTTGCGCGGCCGGACCCGCGCATGTCCGTCGTGCTCGTCTACGGGCCGGATCGCGGTCTCGTCTCGGAGAGGGCGCGGCTTTTCGCTGAACGCTCGGGCCTGCCGCTCGACGATCCCTTCTGTGTGGTCAAGATAGACGGGGCGGAAATTGCCGAGCCCGGCCAGCTGGTTGACGAAGCGCGCACCGTACCCATGTTCGCAGATCGCAGGCTGGTGTGGGTGCGCAATGCCGGGAGCCAGAATGCGCTGGTTGCGGACGTTGCTGCGCTCGTCGCCGACCCTCCCGCGGATTGTCTCGTGCTTATCGAGGCGGGGGATCTGAAGAAGAATGCGGCTCTACGCACCGCGGTGGAGCGCGGCGAGCGGGCTATGGCGCTGCCCTGCTACAGCGATGATGCGCGCAGCCTCGACTCGGTCATCGACAATGTTCTTTCCGCCGCGGGGCTTTCCATTTCGCTCGAGGCGCGGCAGTTGCTCAAGGCCAGCCTTGGGGGCGACCGGCTCGCCACACGCGGGGAGCTGGAAAAGCTTGCCCTTTACTGCGCCGGCGCCGGAAATGTGACGGTGGAGGATGTGCGCGCCGCCGTCGGTGACGTTTCCATCGCAGGCGCGGACGAGGCCGTGGATGCCGTGATGTGCGGCCGCATAGCGCAGTTCGATACGTTGTTCACCCGGCATCTGGCAGCGGGCGCCCCGCCCTTCCTCATGCTTTCCGCCGCTCTTCGGCACGTGCAGGGGCTGCAGCTTATGCGGGCGCAGGTGGAAGCGGAGGGCAAGTCGCCGGCGGCCGCCGTGGCTTCGGCGCGCCCGCCTGTTTTTTTCGCCCGCCGCCGCGCTGTGGAGCAGGCGGTGGAGCGCTGGACGCTCTCCATGCTGCAGGCGGCGGCGGAACGGCTGCAGGGCGCGGTGCTGAAATCCCGCCAGCATCCGGCCGTCGCCGCATCCGTCAGCCGCCAGACGCTGCTTGCCCTTGCCATCGAGGGCGCGCGGGCCGGGCGCTAAGCGCCTGAACGTCCGCACGGCCGGCTACAGGCTCATACATCGCATGGCGGAAGCGGCTCCCGCCTCAACTGGCGGGCCCACGGGTCCCAGCCAATGTCTCTCTGCAGATGAGGTGGCAGGTCATTCATGATCTGCTGCCCCAGCCTGCGGCGCCGGTGAAGCCGGCTTCTGCTGGTTAAGCGTGCGATAGCTCCTGCGAAGAAGCGTGTCACGGTCATGACTTGTTATCCTCCGACTGAATGCCGGAGGATTATCCCTAACCCCCGCTGACAGCCTGCCGTCAGCAGCGCGCATGCGCGATTCCGGGAAACGCGGCTGCCGGTTTTCCGTTCGGAATTGCGCGAAAGAAATCAAAGACTTGGATCATTCCGGTGTTTTCCATGAAACGCCAGGTGATCTAATCCTCCTCGCGCACTTCGACCGTGTAGTTAAGCGGCAGCCGTCCGCCGTCGGCATAGATGGTCTGGCCGGTGATGTAGCTGGCGTCATCGGAGGCAAGAAATGCGGCGATGGAGGCGATTTCCTTCGGGTCGCCGATGCGGCCGAGCGGAGTGCGCGAGAGAATGCGCCTGCGGGCAGCCGGATCGGCATTAACGCTCGCCAGCATGTCGGTCATGATGGAGCCGGGCCCGATGGCGTTGACGCGGATGCCATAGGGCGCAAGCGCGAGCGCCATGGCCTTCGTAAGCTGGTTCACGCCGCCCTTGGAGACGGAATAGGGAATCTGGTTCGCGATGGCGAAGACCGCATTGACGGACGACATGTTGATGATGGCGCCGGCTGGACCGCCCTTCTTCACCTTCTCAACCATGTAGCGGGCCACTGCCTGGCCCACCAGGAAGCTTCCCTTCAGATTGACCTGGAGAACCCGGTCGAAATCCTCTTCCTTGAGGTCGAGGAAATCGGCTCCGTGCACGATGCCCGCATTGTTGACGAGGATGTCAATGTCGCCCAGCAGGTCCATGGCCGAGGCGACCAGATTGTGAACGTCGAGCGTCTTGCCGACATCGGCCTTGACGAAGTGAACCTCGCCGAGCGCCGCGAGATCGCGAGCGGCGCGGGCGCCCTTCTCCCCGTCGATGTCGGCCATCACGACGCGCACGCCGTCACGCAGGAAGCGTTCCGCGATTGCATGGCCGATGCCGGCGGCCGCGCCCGTCACGATTGCTGTTTTCCCATCGAGTGCCATGGTTCACCTCAATTCTTCGTCCGGTTGAAACTGGTCCGGGGGTAGGGTGGCGTCAAGCGCCAACCGGAAAGCGCTGGACGCTTCTTTGACAGAGGCCGTAAAATACGCTCAAAGCGGGTACTCTAGGCTAGAGGCCCGCCGAATGACCAAGTTACTGTCGCTCCTGATCGTGGCCATCATGATCCTGCACGTCATCCGGCCGCTCGGCCTGCCGGGCCTGAAGAAGCGCAGCGACTTCTGGAAGATCGCGGTGGTTGCCCTCGCCGCGATCGGGATCACCGCCGCCCTTGGCCACCACGCAGGCGGATAAGGGTATCGCAGGCGCCGGGAGCGCCTGCGCTTGGAGGGTCTTAAGCGATCTTCTGGCCCGTTTTCGCCCAGTCCGCGAGGAAGGCTTCGAGCCCCTTGTCGGTCAGCGGATGCTTGACCAGCGCCCTGAGCACCGCTGGCGGGACGGTTGCCACGTCAGCGCCGATCAGGGCCGCCTGCTTCACATGGTTCACGGAGCGGATGGAGGCTGCGAGAATCTGCGTCTCGAAGTCGTAGTTGTCGTAGATCGTGCGGATTTCAGAGATCAGCTCCATCCCGTCGAGGCCCGTGTCGTCCAGCCTGCCGATGAAGGGCGAGATGAAGGTCGCGCCGGCCTTCGCGGCAAGCAGGGCCTGGTTGGCGGAAAAGCAGAGCGTGACATTGACCATGCGGCCGTCGGAGGTGAGCGCCTTGCAGGCCTTGAGGCCGTCCATGGTGAGAGGTACCTTGATGGCGATGTTGTCGGCGATCTTGGAGAGGATGTCGGCCTCGCGCATCATCTCCTTGAACCCCACCGCGGTAACCTCGGCCGAGACCGGCCCGTCGACGATCTCGCAGATCTCCTTGGTGACCTCGAGGATCGGCCGGCCGGATTTCATGATCAGCGAGGGATTGGTCGTCACCCCGTCGAGCAGCCCGGTTTCGCTCAACGCGCGAATCTCACTCACATCGGCGGTGTCGACGAAAAACTTCATGGCACTCTCCTTTGTCCCGCTCGCCGAGCCGCCCGGCCCGGCATTCATGCTCGGCCTTGCTCTAATCCAAGAAACCGGCAAGGTCACGTCCTATGAAACAAGATTCGGCCCCAGGGCGCGTGATTCCGGTGATGCTTCCCATGCCTGCCGAGCGGCCCTACTCCTATGCCGTGCCCGATGGCGCCACCGTCGCACCGGGCGCCATATTGCGCGTGCCGCTCGGGCCCCGCGAGGTGGCGGGCGTGGCCTGGGATGGCGACGGCGAGCCGGTGGCGCCCGGCAAGCTGCGGCAGATTTCCGAGATCTTCGACTGCCCACCGCTTTCGGCCGAGATGCGCCGCTTCATCGAGTGGGTGGCTGGCTACACGCTGTCGCCTCCCGGCATGGTGGCGCGCATGGCGCTGCGTGCGCCGGCCGCCTTCGACCCTGAGCCACCTGTCGAGGGCCTGCGCCTCACCGGCAGAGAGCCGGACCGCATGACGGCGGCGCGCGAGCGCGTGCTGGCGCTTGCCGCCGATGGCCAGGCCTGGACGCGGTCCGGCCTCGCGCATGCGGCGGGCGTATCACTCAGCGTCATCGACGGGCTGATGGCGCAAGGCGTTTTCGAGCGCACGGAAATCCCGCCGCGCCCGGTGGTGCCGCCGCCTGACACGGCCTTTGTACGGCCGGAACTGACGCCTGACCAGCAGGCGGCCGCCGACCGCCTGCGGGAGCGTGTGAGCGCGGGCGGCTTCGGCGTCACTCTGCTGGACGGTGTGACGGGGTCGGGCAAGACGGAGGTCTATTTCGAGGCGGTCGCAGCAGCGCTTGAAAGGGGGAAACAGGTGCTCATCCTGCTTCCCGAGATCGCGTTAACCCAGGCCTTCCTCGAGCGCTTTCACGACCGCTTCGGGGCAAAGCCCGCCGAATGGCATTCCGACCTTGCGCCGAAAAAGCGGGAAAGGGTGTGGCGGCAGGTGGCGGAAGGCCAGGTGCGGGTGGTCGCCGGAGCCCGCTCGGCACTGTTTCTGCCCTTCCGCGAGCTCGGCCTCATCGTTGTCGACGAGGAGCATGATCCCGCCTACAAACAGGAGGACCGGGTCTTCTACAATGCCCGCGACATGAGCGTGGTGCGCGGCCATATCGGAAACTTCCCGGTCGTGCTCGCCTCGGCCACGCCCTCCATCGAAAGCCGGGTGAATGCCGATCAGGGCCGCTATCAGCGAATTGTGCTTCCGGCCCGCTTTGCCGATGCGGCGATGCCGGAACTCGCCGCCATCGATATGCGCCGCTCTCCGCCTGAGCGCGGGGGCTTTCTCTCGCCGGTGCTGATCGAGGCGATCGAGAGAACGCTGGCGCGCAAGGAGCAGGCGCTGCTTTTCCTCAACCGGCGCGGCTATGCGCCGCTCACGCTCTGCCGTGTGTGCGGGCACCGCTTCCAGTGCCCGAACTGTTCGAGCTGGCTGGTGGAGCACCGCTTCCGCCACCAGCTCGTCTGCCATCATTGCGGCCACAATGAACCGCAGCCGGAGGCCTGTCCCGAATGCGGCGCGCTTGACCATCTCGTTCCCTGCGGTCCGGGCGTGGAGCGCATTGCCGAGGAAGTGGACCGCCACTTTCCCGCGGCGCGCACGATCGTCTTGTCCTCGGATCTCATGGGAGGCGTGAAACGGCTGAGGCTGGAGCTGGAAGCCATCGCCAAAGGCGAGGCCGACATCGTTGTGGGCACGCAGCTCGTTGCCAAGGGTCACAATTTTCCGTCGATGACGCTGGTGGGCGTGGTGGATGCCGATCTAGGGCTTGCCAATGGCGATCCGCGCGCGGCCGAGCGCACGTTTCAGCTCTTAAGCCAGGTCACCGGCAGGGCGGGGCGTTCGGGAAAGAAGAGTTTTGGCCTGTTACAGACCTATCAGCCTGAGCATCCGGTGATGCGCGCGCTCGTCTCGGGCGATGCGGAAACCTTCTACGAGCGCGAAATCGCGGAGCGCGAGCGGGCCGGCCTGCCGCCTTTCGGGCGTCTCGCCTCCATCATCGTGAGTGCCGCGACCCGGTCCGAGGCCGAGAACCATGCGCGCGCGCTCCGGCGTGCGGCGCCGGCCGCGGCCGAGATCGACATTCTGGGTCCCGCCGAAGCCCCGCTGGCGCTGGTGGCCGGGAGGCATCGATTCCGCCTGCTCGTGCACGGCTCCCGCCGGGCGGATCTCCAGGCCTATCTGCGGCAAATGATCTCAACGGCGGAGCGTCCGCGCGGCTCCGTTCGCGTGCAGGTGGATATCGATCCCCAGAGCTTCTTGTGATGATCAAGCAGCTTCCGGATTGCGGCGTGCAATATCCATTCGCAGGACAATACCGTCCGGCAAATAGTAGCCATTAAGACTATTGGCTGTGAAATATGCGCTCCCCAAACCAGGCATGCGCAGGATTTTCTGCATTCCGCGCATGGCCGGATGATCTTCACGAACGAACTCGGTGGCGCTCACATCCAGCCCTTCGAGTTCCCTGTTGCGTGAAAGGGTATCGGCGACAATCAGATAAAATTCCCGTTTGTCCCGAATTCCTTCGTCCGGAACGATCCAGAGCTTCCATGTGTCGCTATCGGGATAATGAACCCACATGGCCGCGCGCGGCTTCGCAGCCGTCTTGTCCAGCAATCCGATAAGGCGCTGACCTAGAGTCACCAGAAGCGTCTGATCCATTGCAGGACTCCATGTTCCGGGTGCGCGATCGCCTCAAAAAGCGTCTGGGCATCAAACATAGTATAGGGTCGATAACGAGCATCAGGAAGCCACTCAGCCGCGATAGCCCAATTTGCAGCGAAGTTTGGTTCTTTGCGCTGCTCTCGCTTCAATTCGCTAGCTAACCCGGCCAAGTTCACGAGTTTAGCAAATTCGTGGGAATAGACATTCTTGATGAAATCCTTATCCGGTATTGTATTTGCCGATATCTGCTTTGCGATGCACGCCTTTAGCGCGAGCTCGACAGCGTATCCTGCGAGATAATACGCATTTGTTGCGCGATTGTACCGGAGCAGAAGATGCGCCTCCGCGAGCTTTGCTTCTGCCAGTTTTTGAAGTTCATCCCTCCGCACTTTCAGCCCCTATGCGTTCTTTGCGAATCGCATTATCGCATAGCCACTTGCGACTACTGAGGGAGAGCAGATCGTGAGTTTCGCCTTTCCCTGGCCCTACAGCCAGGGCGAGTGGCTGGCGTGGACAGCTGCGGTGATCACCGGCCTGCTCGGCCTTCTAAGTCTCATCGCGCCCCGGCGTGCGCTTCGCGGACTTGGACTGCGGCCAGTCGACGGGCGGGCGGATGGGCTTGCGGCGGCGCGCGCTCAGCTTGGCGGATTCTATCTTGGAGTCGGCCTTGCGGCAATTCTGTTCGCTCAGCCGCTTATCTATATGGCGCTGGGCGCGGCCTGGGCGCTGGCGGCTCTCGGTCGCATCATAACGATTGCGTCAGACCGCGGCGGTAGTTTCGCGATCTGGATCGGCCTTTTCGCCACGCTGGCGCTGGCGGTGCCGCCTCTTGCCTTCGCGCTCGGTTTCGTCCGCTGATGCCCCGCAGTCAGCCGGCGGCATGCGACAAAAGGGGTGCCGATCCTTGAAAATCCCCGTGTTGCGAGTCTGGAAAGCCTGTGCTAGACGGCTCTCGGCTTTCGGCTGGGGGACGGCGATGCCCGTACACCTGTTGCCGGGAATCTGTCAATCATGGCCAGGGGTTTTGCCCGAGCTGCCGGCGGCTCCAGTGCAATTCTTCGGCCTCAACCCGTGAGAAGAGACCCAATCCCGTGGCGCAAACTGGCTCGATGATCTCCGGTGTGGCAGGACGCTACGCGCGCTCGCTGTTCGAACTGGCCGAAGAAGAGCGCGCGGTCTCGAGTGTCGAGGCGGATCTCGGCAGGTTCGAGGCCCTGATCGAAGGCAGCGAGGATCTTCAGCGCCTGATCAAGAGTCCCGTTTTTTCGGCCGATGAGCAGCTCAAGGCGCTCTCGGCTGTTCTCGACCGGGCGAATATCGGTGGCCTGGTCGGCAATTTCCTGCGCGTGGTGGCGAAGAACCGGCGTCTATTCGCCGTGCCGCAGATGATCCGCGCCTTCCGCGAGATCGCTGCCGCGGCGCGCGGCGAGGTGGCGGCCGAGGTTACCTCTGCCCATGCGCTTTCGCCCGCTCAGATCAAGGATCTCAAGGCGACGCTCAAGGACGTCGTTGGCAAGGATGTTGCCATCAAGGTCACGGTGGATCCGTCCCTTCTCGGCGGTCTTGTGGTCAAGGTCGGCTCGCGCCAGATCGATACGTCGCTCAGGACGAAACTCAACACGCTTAAGCTTGCACTGAAAGAGGTCGGCTGATGGATATCCGCGCGGCGGAAATTTCCGCAATTCTCAAGGACCAGATCAAGAATTTCGGCAAGGAAGCCGAGGTCTCCGAGGTCGGCCAGGTGCTTTCCGTCGGTGACGGTATCGCTCGCGTTTACGGTCTCGACAACGTTCAGGCCGGTGAACTGGTGGAGTTTCCCGGCGGTGTGCGCGGCATGGCGCTGAACCTTGAGGTCGACAATGTCGGCGTCGTGATCTTCGGCAATGACCGCGACATCAAGGAAGGCGACACGGTCAAGCGCACGGGCTCCATCGTGGACGTGCCGGTGGGCCCCGGCCTGCTCGGCCGCGTGGTGGACGCGCTCGGTAACCCGATCGACGGCAAGGGCCCAATCCAGGCCACGGAGCGCCGCCGCGTGGACGTCAAGGCGCCGGGCATCATTCCCCGCAAGTCGGTGCACGAGCCGATGTCCACGGGCCTCAAGGCCATTGACGCGCTCATCCCGATCGGCCGCGGCCAGCGCGAGCTCATCATCGGCGACCGTCAGACCGGCAAGACCGCCATCATTCTCGACACCTTCCTCAACCAGAAGCCGCTCAACGACGGCGATGACGAGAGCCAGAAGCTTTATTGCGTCTATGTGGCCGTCGGCCAGAAGCGCTCCACCGTTGCGCAGTTCGTGAAGGTGCTCGAAGAGCGCGGCGCCCTGGAATACTCCATCATCGTCGCCGCGACGGCATCCGACCCTGCGCCGATGCAGTTCCTCGCGCCCTTTGCCGGCTGCGCCATGGGCGAATATTTCCGCGACAACGGCAAGCATGCCGTGATCGCCTATGACGACCTTTCCAAGCAGGCCGTCGCCTACCGTCAGATGTCGCTGCTTCTGCGCCGTCCGCCGGGCCGCGAGGCTTACCCGGGCGACGTGTTCTACCTGCATTCGCGCCTTCTCGAGCGCGCGGCCAAGATGAATGACGACAACGGCGCCGGTTCGCTGACTGCGTTGCCTGTCATCGAGACGCAGGCCAATGACGTGTCGGCCTACATTCCGACCAATGTGATCTCGATCACCGACGGCCAGATCTTCCTCGAGACGAACCTGTTCTTCCAGGGCATCCGCCCGGCCGTGAACGTGGGTCTGTCCGTGTCTCGCGTGGGTTCGGCCGCGCAGATCAAGGCGATGAAGCAGGTCGCGGGCTCCATCAAGGGCGAGCTCGCCCAGTACCGCGAGATGGCCGCCTTCGCTCAGTTCGGTTCGGACCTCGACGCGGCAACGCAGCGCCTCCTGAATCGCGGCGCACGTCTCACCGAACTGCTCAAGCAACCGCAGTTCTCGCCGCTCAAAACGGAAGAGCAGGTGGCCGTGATCTTCGCCGGCGTGCAGGGCTATCTCGATAAGCTGGCGCTCAGCGACGTCACCCGCTTCGAGCAGGGCCTGCTTGCGCATATGCGCACGGAAGGCAAGGAGGTGCTGGAGGCGATTCGCACGGAGAAGGCGCTTTCGGACGAACTGCGCGAGAAGCTCAAGGCGCAGATCGACGCCTTCGCCAAGAACTTCGCCTGAGGCAGGACACGGCATGCCCTCGCTAAAGGACCTTCGCAACCGGATTGCGTCCGTCAAGGCGACGCAGAAGATCACCAAGGCGATGCAGATGGTCGCCGCGGCGAAGCTGCGCCGCGCCCAGGAGGCTGCCGAGGCCGCCCGTCCCTATGCGGAGCGTATGAGCGCGGTGCTTGCAAATGTCGCCGGCTCCATCTCCGGCAGCGACGCGCCGGCGCTCATGACCGGCACCGGCAGCGACCGGACGCATCTGCTCGTCGTCTGCACGGCCGAGCGCGGCCTGTGCGGCGGCTTCAACAGCCAGATCGCCAGGAAAGCGCGCGAACATGCGCGCGCGCTGCTTGCCGATGGGAAAGACGTCAAGATCATGACCGTCGGCAAGAAGGGTTACGATATGCTTCGCCGGGATTTCGGCGATCGCATCATCGAGCGGATCGAGCTGCGAGAGGTCAAGCGCATCGGCTTCATCCATGCCGACGAGATCGCCAAGAAGGTGATCGGTCTGTTTCAGGACGGGCAGTTCGACGTCTGCACCCTGTTCTATTCGGAGTTCAAGTCGGTCATCAGCCAGGTTCCGACGGCGCAGCAGATCATTCCTGCAGCCGCTCCCGAGGCGGCGGCTTCGAACGGGGAAGCGACGGCGGTCTACGAATATGAGCCGGATCCGGCGTCCATCCTGGCCGATCTCATCCCGCGCAACATTGCGGTGCAAATCTTCCGTGCGCTTCTGGAGAACGCGGCGGGCGAGATGGGCGCCAAGATGACCGCGATGGACAACGCGACCCGCAATGCCGGCGAGATGATCGACAAGCTGTCGATCACTTACAACCGCCAGCGCCAGGCGCAGATCACCAAGGAACTGATCGAGATCATTTCGGGCGCGGAAGCGCTCTAGCGGATTGAGGAAGGGTTAGATAATGGCGAAAGCAGCGACCCCCAAGAAGGCCCCTGCCGGCCAGAGCAAGACCAAGGCGGCAGCGAAGCCTGCGGCCGCGGAGAAACCCGCCGCCAAGGCTACGGCCAGGAGAACCGCGCGTAAGGCTTCCGCCCCGGCGGCCGCCGCGAATGCGCCGACGCTCCGCGCCGCTGCCAGCGGCCCGACGGGCATTATCAGGCAGGTCATCGGCGCCGTCGTCGACGTGCAGTTCGAGGAGCATCTGCCGCCGATTCTCAACGCCCTTGAGACGGACAATCATGGCAACCGCCTTGTGCTCGAGGTGGCGCAGCATCTGGGCGAGAACACCGTGCGCTGTATCGCCATGGACTCGACCGACGGTCTTGTGCGCGGCCAGAAGGTGGTCGACACGGGCGGACCGATCACCGTCCCGGTGGGCCCGGAGATGCTCGGCCGCATCATCAACGTCATCGGCGAGCCGACGGACGAGGCTGGTCCCATCAACGCGACGGAGATGCGCGCCATCCACCAGCCGGCACCCGCCTATACCGAGCAGTCGACCGAAGCCGAGATTCTCGTGACCGGCATCAAGGTGCTCGACCTGCTGGCCCCCTATGCCAAGGGCGGCAAGATCGGCCTGTTCGGCGGCGCCGGCGTGGGCAAGACGGTGCTCATCCAAGAGCTGATCAACAACGTTGCGAAGGCCCACGGTGGCTATTCCGTGTTCGCCGGGGTCGGCGAGCGCACCCGCGAGGGCAACGACCTCTATCACGAATTCATCGAATCGGGCGTCAACAAAAAGGGCGGCGGCGAAGGCTCCAAGGCTGCGCTGGTCTATGGCCAGATGAACGAGCCGCCTGGCGCGCGCGCTCGCGTCGGCCTCACGGGCCTGACCGTGGCGGAATATTTCCGCGACCAGGGCCAGGACGTGCTGTTCTTCGTGGATAACATCTTCCGCTTTACGCAGGCGGGCTCCGAGGTGTCGGCACTTCTCGGCCGTATTCCCTCGGCCGTGGGCTATCAGCCGACGCTCGCCACCGATATGGGCGCGCTGCAGGAGCGAATCACCACGACAACCAAGGGCTCGATCACCTCGGTGCAGGCAATCTACGTGCCTGCCGACGACCTGACCGACCCGGCGCCGGCCACCTCCTTCGCCCACCTTGACGCAACCACGGTGCTTTCGCGCGCCATTGCCGAGAAGGGCATCTACCCGGCCGTGGATCCGCTCGACTCCACCTCGCGCATGCTCGACCCGATGATCGTCGGCGAAGAGCACTATCAGGTGGCGCGCGCCGTGCAGCAGACGCTGCAGCGCTACAAGGCCCTTCAGGACATCATCGCCATCCTGGGCATGGACGAGCTTTCCGAAGAGGACAAGCTCACGGTGGCGCGTGCGCGCAAGATCGAGCGCTTCCTCAGCCAGCCCTTCCATGTGGCCGAGGTCTTCACCGGCACGCCCGGCAAGCTGGTCGATCTGCAGGATACGATCCGCGGCTTCAAGGGTCTCGTCAATGGCGAGTACGACCATCTGCCGGAGGCGGCCTTCTACATGGTGGGCACCATTGAGGACGCCATCGAGAAGGCCGAGAAGCTCGCAGCGGAAGCGGCATAGAAGCGAACAGGGAATAGGGAGCAGCGGATAGGGAACCGGCGAGCGGCGTGTACAATTCGATTTGCCATTCGCTATTCGCTGACAATCCATGACACAGTCCTTCAAATTCGAACTGGTCTCTCCCGAGCGGCTCCTGCTTTCGGAGGAAGTCGAGCAGGTGGTGATTCCGGGCACCGAAGGTGAGATGACCGTGATGGCCGGCCACGCGCCGACCATGACGAGCATCAAGCCGGGGGTGATCCGGGTGGTGAATGCCTCCGGCGGCACGGAGGAATTCGTGGTCTTCGGTGGCTTTGCAGACATCACGCCGGATGGCTGCCGTCTGCTCGCTGAATCCGCCACGCGCGTGGCGGAGCTCGACCGCGCGGATCTCGCGCGGCGCATCCAGGAAGTGCGGGCGGAAGTCGAGGGGGCGAAGGACCACGAGACGCGGACGCGCGCGGAAGAATTTCTGGGCCAGCTCACCACGTTGGAAGGCGCGCTCCTGCCGGCATAAGCCGCTGGCGCGTGAAATCATTACTCTTGCCGTCAGGCAGGCACTGTGGTGGTGCCTGCCTGATCTGTTTCTGGCCCCAGTGTTTGCGAAGGGCGTAGAATGCGAGCCGCGTTCCTCGAAGCGTAAGCAGATAGCGTCATCGCGGGATAGGCGAATACCGGTTATCCGTCCGGAGCAGTGGCACATCAAACTTGGACTACGGCCGTGTTCTCATGAATGTGGAAATGAACCGGCACTGATCCCGTTTCGGACATCCTTTCCGGAAGCAAAAATCCACGTTGCCCCACGCAGCATTGAGGCGAAGCGGCTCTCATGGCTGCGTCTGGCTTCTCTCGCGCCGGTGAATGCCCCTCCGCGCTCATGAAACAAACACGCCACGGGCCAGTTTATGGAAGGAATGTGAAGCTCGGCGCGCTGGGGCCCGAAGTCTTCAGGATGCTGTGCGGGCGATTTGATGCGTGGATTGGACAGCGCCTTCGCTCTCTCCCTGCTCTTTTCCCGCGCCGGCGGCACATTCCCCGATTGCTTTTGCGAGGAGAGCCCAATGCGAGCGACATCCACTGCCGTATTCATGGTCCTGATGGCCTTTTCCGTCGCCCACGCCCAGGACAGGCAAGCTTCGGCGACGATGATGAATGCGGAAGGCAACGAGGCCGGTACCGTCACCTTCGCCGAAACGCCGTCCGGGGTACTGCATATTACCGTAGAAATGACCGGTATGCCGCCCGGAGCGCATGGTTTTCACATCCACGAAACCGGCGAATGCGACCCCGAGGGCGGTTTCGAATCAGCCGGAGGCCACTATGTTGGCGATGACGACAACGCCCACGGCATCATGAACCCCGAAGGTCCGCACGCTGGCGATCGGCCGAATGTGCACGTGGGACAGGATGGTGTGCTGAAGATCGAGTATTTTACCGACGAGCTTTCCATCTCCGGTGATGACAGTCCACTGATGGATGAGGACGGCTCGGCCGTGGTCGTGCATGGCTCGCCGGACGATTATGAGAGCCAGCCCTCGGGCGAAGCCGGCGACCGGATTGCCTGCGGCGTGATTGAATAGCAAGAAATCGAATAGGAAGAAAAAAGAGAAAGGCGCCCCCTTGCAGAAGGGAGCGCCTTTCCCGTCTATCGCATGGTGGGAATGACGAATTCCGCGCCGTCCTTGATGCCCGATGGCCAGCGGGCTGTGACGGTCTTTGTCTTCGTGTAGAAGCGGAAGGCATCGGGGCCGTGCTGGTTCAGGTCCCCGAAGGCCGAAGCCTTCCAGCCGCCGAAGGTGTAGTAGGCGATCGGTACGGGTATCGGCACGTTGATGCCGACCATGCCCACATTGACGCGTGCGGCGAAGTCGCGTGCCGCGTCGCCGTCGCGGGTGAAGATCGCCACGCCGTTTCCGTATTCGTGATCGTTCGGCAGCGCCAGGGCTTCCTCATAGGTATTGGCGCGCACCACGGAGAGAACGGGCCCGAAAATCTCCTCCTTATAGATGCGCATGTTCGGCGTCACCTCGTCGAAGAGGCAGCCGCCCATGTAGAAGCCGTTCTCATAGCCCTGCATCTTGAAGTTCCGGCCATCGACCAGGAGCTTGGCGCCTTCCTGAACGCCGAGATCGACATAGCCCTTCACGCGCTCGAGGGCTTCTCTGGTTACCAGCGGGCCGAAATCGGCGCTGGAATCGGTCGACGGACCCACCTTCAGGCTCTCCACCCGGGGAATGAGCCGTTCGACCAGCCGGTCGGCGGTTTCCTTGCCGACGGGCACGGCCACCGAAACGGCCATGCAGCGCTCGCCCGCCGAGCCATAGCCCGCGCCGATCAGCGCATCCACCGTCTGGTCCATATCGGCGTCGGGCATGATGATCAGATGGTTCTTCGCGCCCCCAAAGCACTGCGCGCGCTTGCCGTTCGCCGTCGCCCGCCCGTAGATGTAACGGGCGATGGGCGTGGAGCCGACGAAGCCCACTGCCTGAACATCCGGATCGTCGAGGATGGCGTCGACCGCTTCCTTGTCGCCGTTCACCACATTGAGGACACCGGCTGGCAAACCCGCCTCGACAAAAAGCTCGGCAAGACGCATGGGCACGCTGGGGTCGCGCTCCGACGGCTTCAGAATGAAGGCGTTGCCGCACGCGATCGCGGGCGCGATCTTCCACAGCGGGATCATGGCCGGGAAGTTGAAGGGCGTGATCCCTGCTACCACACCGAGCGGCTGACGCATGGAATAGGTGTCGATGCCGGGGCCGGCGCCCTCGGTGAACTCCCCCTTCATCAGATGCGGCGCGCCGATGCAGAATTCGACCACCTCCAGTCCGCGCTGGATGTCGCCTTTAGCGTCCGCAATGGTCTTGCCGTGCTCCCGGGCAAGCAGCTCGGCCAATGAATCATATTCCCGGTGCACCAGCTCGAGGAACTTCATCAGCACGCGCGCACGGCGCTGCGGGTTGACCGAGGCCCATTTCGGCTGGGCTTCCTTTGCATTCTCCACCGCCTTGCGTACCTCGGCGGCCGAAGCGAGCGCCACGTGAGCACGCACCGAGCCGTCCATGGGCTGCATGACCGCCTGGCGGCGCCCGCTGGTGCCCGCCACACGCTGGCCGCCGATGAAATGGCCGATCTCCTCCATGGGGTTTCTCCTTCGTCTGCTCCTGATTGTTAGAATTGTCTCCCTTCGGGCGGTGGATTGCAACGCGAGGAAAATCGAAGCCGTTGTGCAGAAAATAGAGAGCAGCTAGGAGCAGGAGTGCGTAAAATCACGGGATGCGGAACCATGAACTGGGACGACGTGAAGGTTTTTCTCGCCGTAGCCCGCACCGGGCAGATCCTGGGAGCGGCGCGGCGGCTCGGGCTTAATCACGCAACTGTCTCCCGTCGCGTGGCCGCTCTAGAGGAGGCGATGGGCGCGAAGCTCTTCCGGCGCCTCACTACCGGCACGGAGCTGACGCCGGCGGGGGAGCATCTGCTCAGCTATGCCGAGCGGATGGAGGCGGAGATGATCTCGGCCCGCGCCGAAATCGCTGGCGAAGGGGAGGATATCGCGGGGACGGTGCGCATCGGCGCGCCGGACGGGTTCGGCGTGGCTTTCCTGGCGCCGCGCCTCTGGCGGCTGGCGGAGCGCCATCCGGGCCTTGTCATCCAGCTCGTGCCCGTGCCGCGCTCCTTCTCGCTCTCCCGGAGGGAGGCCGACATTGCCGTGACCGTGGACCGGCCCAACGAGGGCCGGCTGGTTGCAGCCAAGCTCGTGGACTATTCGCTGGGGCTCTACGCCTCCAGGAGCTATGCCGACGCATACGGCCTGCCGGACAGCACGGAAACGCTTCCCAGACACCGGCTCGTGGGCTACGTGCCCGACCTTGTCTTCAGCCCGACCCTCGACTATGCCTCGGAAGTGTCGGAGACGTGGGACCCCGCCTTCGCGGTCTCCTCGGCGATGGGCCAGGTTGAGGCGGTACGCGCCGGCGCAGGCATCGGCATTCTGCACTCTTTCATCGCGCGCGGATTTCCCGATCTGGTGCCGGTCCCCTTCGTAAGGCCGATCCGCCGCAGCTACTGGCTCGTCTATCATGAATCGGTGCGGCCCATGCGCCGCATCCAGATCGCGGCAGACTTTATCAGTGAGATCGTGGAGGAGGAAAGGAAAATCTTCCTTTAGCTTGTCCCGGAATTCCCTCTCACCCCTCGATCAACCTCGCTGCCAGTTGCCAGCGTCTGCGATTTGCGAGGCCAACGGCCGCCGATGCCTTCTCCTACCCTTCCTCTCCTCCGCGTGGAGGAGAGGTGTCGAGGCGAAGCCGAGACGGAGAGGAGTGACGGGTGATAGCAGGGATGCAGTCACCCTAGCGTGGAGGGGGTGCAGCCTCCTGACACAATGCTGTCAGGAGGGATGTGCCACTCTTTGGCGGACGACATGGGGAGCGTTCCGATGCCGGCTTTTTTCGCTCGACAATATGGCCGTTCGGTTCGAGACTTCCATGTCAGGCGGTTCATTCGGACAGTTCACCTGAGGAGCAGCCTCCATGCGGCGTGCGGACCGGCTCTTCCAGATCGTTCAGCATCTGCGCGGCGGGCGGCTGGTGACCGCGCGCATGCTTTCGGAGCGGCTCGAGGTCTCCGAGCGCACTATCTATCGCGACATTGCCGACCTGCAATCGACGGGAGTTCCCATCGACGGCGAGGCGGGCGTCGGATATTTGATGCGCGAAGGCTTCGAGCTGCCGCCGCTGATGTTCACCCGTGACGAGATCGTTGCGCTGGTGGCAGGCGCGCGCATGGTGCGCGCCTTCGGCGGCGCCGGTATGGCGCGCGCGGCGGAGGAAGCTCTTGTCAAGATCGGCACGGTGCTGCCGGAGTCGGAGCGCGCACGTATCGCGCGAACCGAGATCCATACACCTGACTGGGTGATCAGCGACGCCGAGCGTCAGACCATCGACGTTCTGGAAAAGGCGGTGGAGCAGCGCCGGGTTCTTTCTCTCGACTACCGCGACGAGCAGGGCCGCTCGACCCAGCGCGACGTACGCCCCCTGGGTCTGTGGTTCTGGGGCAAGGTGTGGACGCTGGTCGCCTGGTGCGAGCTGCGGGACGATTTCCGCACCTTCCGCATCGACCGTATTGCGGTGATGAAGGATACGGGCCGCAGCTTCAAGCCGGAGCGCGGCAAGCAGCTTGCCGATTTCTACCGCCGGATGGAGCTTTACGAGGGCGGCGGCAACGGGCATGGATGAGGACGGACACGAGCGCTTGAGACATTCCGTCCTCTTCTGGCACAGAAAGGACGTTGAAGGGCTGGAGCGCTTGGAACTGGCGATCGGGCCCGAGGGCATCACCGCCGCCTCCACGGTGCTCTGCCTTGAAGCCGGCGGCTTCCGCCTCGACCACCATTGGCGACTCGGCCTGGACTGGCGCGTGCAATCCGCGAGGATCGAGCGCTGGAGCGCGCAGGGCCATGGAACGCTGTATGTGGAGCGATCCGGAACAGGCTGGAAGGTCGACGGCCATCTCCGGCCCGATCTCGAGGGCGCTGAGGAGCCGGATCTCTCTGTCACCCCGTTCTGCAACACCTTCCTGATCCGCAGGGTGCCCGAGGCGGACGGAGCGAGCCTTACCCGGGACATCGTCTTCATCAACGGGCCGGCACTCACGGTCGCACGCTCCCGGCAGCGCTATGACCGACAGGGGCTGAGGCGGCTGCGCTACGCCGATCTCGGTCTGTTTGCCGGCTTCGAGGCCGACCTGACGGTGGATGAGACTGGGCTGGTGCTTTCTTACGAGGGCCTTTTCGACCGTGTGCCACTGGTGGCCTGAAGCAAACGGAACCCTTGGCACCTGCTCATAGGAAAGGGCCGCCCCGACGGGGCGGCCCCGTGAATTCCATTCCTGCGGCGGCCAGCGGATTCGGCATCCGAGCCGCGCCGCGCGTCATGCGCTTTAGCCGAGAGGCTGCTCCCGGAAAAGGCAATCCGCCGAGGCCACGCTGGAATTGAAATCACTCGACATCGGATCACCTCCTTTCGGTTCGTTGAACATGGGCCCAGTGTGGATGGCGGGAGCCGATCATGCAAGGGCGCGGAGGCTTTTTTGTTCTCCAGCGTCTCGCGCGCGAGTGGGACATCCCGCCTACAAGCCGCGAATGTTAATCAGCTTGTTTCCTTTCGCCACCATCTGGCGAATATTGAGCTCAAGGGCGGCGGCCCTCACTGTTGCGGACTGTCTGGTGAACTTGCCGCGGAAGATGCGCGAAGCGGATTCCTCAGCTTTGAGTGATACTGCTGATAAATTCCGCATCAGGTTCATTGTTGGGTACACCCCAGCCGGGTGATATTCCGTTCACCTTGGCAATGGGCTTTCCGGCTTTAACGAGAGTTTGCGCTCTTCCCGGCACTTTTGCTCCGCCGGTAGGTTTCCTGCCCCCGTTTTTCTTACCCATACCCGCCAGACCGAACCCTGCGTCTGCCCAATTGCCCTTAACGATGGACGAACCAATCTGCCACTTCTCCCCCCAATCGGGTATGGCAGCCATTGCTGTATCTATTGCCTCTAGGGTGCGTCCTTCCTCCAACAGTTTTATCGCGTCCGTAAACTGGCAGGCATTTCCAATGCCGGGGGAATTGTAATAGAATTCGGTAAGGTCACCCTCGCTAATGCCGTCGATCAGATCGGAGAGCAGATAAGGTATCCTCAGTAGCGCTCCGAACTTGCCAACTTTCGTAAACCAGTTGCGCAACTTATCCAGATTCTTGGCATGCTGGTAGGTGGGGCGGAGCCGTCTTATGATCTTCGCCTTGCTTCGCTCTATTTCTTCCATGGAAGGCGGTTTTCCGTCACGCCGTGACGTTTCGCGTGCGTCGGAGCGAGCGGCGGCTTGCACCCATGGGTTTGAGGGCAAGCTTTCTTCAAACTGCTTGCGTGCCTCCTCAAGGATCTCAAAGGGTTTCAGTTCTACCGTTTGTCCGTTCTTGTCCTTTACCGTCATGGTTCTGCTTGTGTAAGCAGTTCCCGCACGGCGCATTTCAAGCTGCTTTTCCTTGGTGCGGAAGTAGTAGTCATCGCTACCATCTTCCGACGTTGCCAAAAACTCTTCGAGTATAGACGGCTCTATTTTCCATTGTCCTTTTAAAAAATTCCAATAATATATAGGATGTACCTGCGGACGCGGCGGCAGGTAGGTGGCGGATTTCCTGACTAACTCAGCGAAGCTAAGCGCCGTTTTCTCCATGAGGGTTTGCAACGCCACGATCTCCGCGACGAAGACGGGCTGCGGCGTCGTATCCATGCGCAGAGAGTCCTGGAAAGACGAGACCAGCTCATCCCTTGCCTTGACCGGATCATCAAGCTTCAGCTCTGGCCAGCCCTTTTCGATCCCGATGTACCACGCTGCATGGAGCTTCAACTCGTTGGCAGGAAATTCCCGGCTGAGGCTGGCGAATGTCTGCACCAGCTCGAGCACCTCCGATGTATCATATTGTTTGCCAGTAAGCCGCTTGACCACCGTCGACATCGCATGCAGAGAGCCGAAGGGGAACGCCGTATCTATGCCTAAGCGGTCATATGCAGATCGTATAAGCTCCTTGCGGCCGGCCTTGTCTTTTTCCGGGTAAAGCGTACTCATGTAATAGCTGTCGGCGATCTCCTCGAGCGAGAGTTCGCTAACCCGGATTGGTACTTTTGTAAGCGGGTCCAGATCGAAGCTTCGTGTTGCCTCTTCGAAAACGCGCTTCTCTTCTCGGAATCTCTCCGGGCTCTGAACCGACGTCAGCACATTGTTGATATCTTTCTCGAAAGCCTCCATTGGATCTTTTGGCAGCTCATGTCCGAAGACTTCATCGAAATCGGTGTCGGGAGTGCTCTTCGCCTGCAGCACGCCATATTTCGCCCTCAGGATCGATGCGGCTGCCTCGACATAAGGCCCCGCCTTCTCGCCGTGCAGCCCTTTCGCGGCTGCGAGCTGCCTTGCCACCTCCTGGCAAGGATCCTCTCCTTCCGCCTCGCCGCTCTGCCAGGCAAGAGCCAGCCTCTTGAAGGCCAGCTTGAGTTGAAGTGTGTCGGTCTTTTCGAAGCTTTGTTGTGTTCTGTCCAGCACCACTGCAGCAACGACATCGTGTTCGACCTGATCTAGCAGGCTGCTGTGACTCTCGCCGGAGTGCCTCGCCGTTCTCACCCGCGCCTCAGTCCGCAAACGAGACGACTGCGAAAGTACAGCTTGCTCTTGCGGGCGCGCACGGGTTCCACCTGCCTTAAAGATCTGCGGCAATGGTGCGGGTAGTTCTCCCAGGCTCGATTTGCCGGGCTTACGCATAGGACTATTCGTCTGTCCTGACGGATGATCCGCGCTTTCAGTGAAATTTTCGGAACGCACCAGGCCTGCATACGCCCCGCTTATCATTGCTAGCAGCATGAGCGCCTTCAGCTGCGTCGTTGCGGATGCGGCCTGCTTGGCCCGGCGCGTGGAAAGGGTGGCGCCCGTTGGGCAGGAGAGGCGCGGGGCTGGAGCTTCGATAATGGGAAGAGGCATCTCAGACGCTGCCGGCATAGCCGGTTTGCCGCTTCCGGATGTGTGGAGCGGCTTTCGCGGTTTCCGATGAATTTTTGCCTCATATGTACCGGTGGATTTTCGCCACTCCTCCACCGGATTGAACTTTGTCCCACGTTGAATGTGGATGGAATACTTCGGCATAGGAAACCACGAACAACAAGAGAACAGAAAATTGCCCAGCGAATGAGCGTATAACAAGTCTTCCCTATGAAAGAATTGGTTCTGGTTATGCTGGTCTGTCGAGTGCCGCAAACTGAGAGGATGGTGTGGGGATCGTCGCTGCCGCCAGGTATGAAGACACGAAGTTTGGCGGCAGGGTGCGGAACGCGGAAGTGAAAAGCGGCCGTGACCGGCCGCTTTTCTGATCCTCGGTTCAGGTCTTTCTGAACTGGGAAATATCCGGCTTCCCGGAATGGCTCAGGCGAGCTCCTTCTTGTTCTGCCTGTTTCCGATCAGGTCTTCCACCACGCTTGGATCGGCCAATGTCGAGGTGTCGCCGAGGGACTGATAGTCGTCTTCGGCGATCTTGCGCAGGATGCGGCGCATGATCTTGCCCGAGCGTGTCTTGGGCAGGCCGGGTGCGAACTGGATCTTGTCCGGCGTGGCGATGGGGCCGATTTCCTTGCGCACGTGCTCGATCAGCTCCTTCTTCAGGGCCTCGGAACCCTTTTCCCCAGCCATCAGGGTCACATAGCAGTAGATGCCTTGGCCCTTGATGTCGTGCGGATAGCCGACGACGGCAGCCTCAGACACCTTCTCGTGCGAGACGAGAGCCGATTCCACCTCAGCCGTTCCTAGCCTGTGGCCGGAAACGTTGAGCACGTCATCGACGCGGCCCGTGATCCAGTAGTAGCCGTCCTCGTCGCGGCGGCAGCCGTCTCCGCTGAAATACTTGCCCTTGTAGGTGGAAAAGTAGGTTTCCACGAAGCGCTTGTGGTCGCCATAGACGGTGCGCATCTGCCCCGGCCAGGAATCGACGAGGCAGAGATTGCCGGCTCCCGGCCCGGTGATCTCGTTGCCCTGATCGTCCACGAGCTGTGGCTGAATGCCGAAGAATGGCTTGGTCGCCGAGCCCGCCTTGAGGTCGATGGCGCCGGGCAGAGGAGAGATGAGAATGCCGCCGGTTTCCGTCTGCCACCAGGTGTCGACGATCGGGCAGCGCTCCTCACCCACCACGCGGTAGTACCACTCCCATGCCTCCGGATTGATGGGCTCGCCCACCGTTCCAAGAACGCGCAGGGATTTGCGCGAGGCTTTCTTGACGAAATGGTCTCCCGCGCCCATCAGCGCGCGGATGGCGGTGGGGGCGGTGTAGAAGATGTTGACCTGATGCTTGTCCACCACCTCCCAGAAGCGGGCTGCATCGGGATAGTTGGGCACGCCCTCGAACATGAGCGTGATGGCGCCGTTGGCGAGCGGCCCGTAAACGATGTAGCTGTGGCCCGTCACCCACCCTACATCCGCCGTGCACCAGTAGATGTCGCCGTCGTGGTAGTCGAAGACATACTGGTGCGTCATGGAAGCAAAGACGAGATAACCGCCGGTTGTGTGGAGCACGCCCTTCGGCTTGCCGGTCGAACCGGAGGTGTAGAGGATGAAGAGCGGATCCTCCGCCTTCATCTTCTCCGGTTTGCAGTCGGGCTTCTGGTTCCTCGTTTCCTCGTGATACCAAAGGTCGCGGCCCTCGACCCAGTCGATCTTGCCGCCCGTACGGCGCACCACCAGAACGTGGCGCACCTTCGCGCCCGCCTTCTCGGCGATGGCGATGGCCTTGTCGGTGTTCTCCTTGAGCGGGATCTTGCGGCCGCCGCGCACGCCCTCGTCCGCGGTGATCACGAAATCGGATTCGCAGTCTTGGATGCGCCCCGCCAGCGAATCGGGCGAGAAGCCGCCGAAGACCACCGAATGGATGGCGCCGATGCGCGCGCAGGCGAGCATGGCGTAAGCCGCCTCGGGGATCATGGGCATATAGATGGTCACCCGGTCGCCCTTCTTGACGCCGCGCGCCTTCAGGGCATTGGCAAGCCGGCACACATGCTCATAGAGCTCCCGGTAGGTGATTTTCTTGTCGTCGTAGGGGTTGTCGCCTTCCCAGATGATGGCCGTCTGGTTACCGCGCTTTTTTAGGTGCCGGTCAATGCAGTTATAGGAAGCGTTGGTGACACCGTCCTCGAACCACTTGATCGAGACCTTGCCCGAAAAAGTCGTGTTCTTTACCTTGGTGTAGGGCTTGAACCAGTCGATGCGCTTGCCGTGCTTGCCCCAGAATCGGTCAGGGTTCTTGATGCTGTCCCTGTACCATTTCTCATACGTTTCGGCGTCGATCAGCGCGTGTTTCTTCCATGCAGGTTTCACGCGATGAACATAGGCATCGGACATGATTTCTCCTCCGGCAAGAACCATTCGGAGCGTGGCTCCAGACTGCGGGGGCGGCCCCCTCATACCGCATGAATTACTATCACTCGGCCCGCAATCGCAACATTAGACGATGGGCGGCCTGCCGCAAAACTGGCAGCAGCCAGCGAAGAAGGCTGCTAATATCATGAAAACAAAGGAACTTTTGCATCTCGGAAGTATTTTCTCTCTGGACAATCGAGCCTTAAGGATACAGGCTTGAACGGCGCAACATTGGCTGGAAAGGACTGATATGCGCACCAGGGAAACGGAACTGATGCTGATGGGCTACGGCCTTACCACGGCGAAGGTCCTCTATCATCTTCCTGACCATCCGCATCTGCTGCAGACATTCATCTGGCAGCATTACGACATCGCGCCGCAATTTCCGGCTTTGCACCGCTTCATCGATTTCTGGCGCGAGAAAATTGACGGGCCGCTTCATTCGGTCACCTACACCCATCGCCGGCTGGTCTCGCCCACCGAATGGCGCAATGTGACCGGAGAGCTGGTGCTCCACTGAGCCGGGGCGACCTCAGCCCCGGCTGCCGAAGATCGCCGATCCCACTCGCACGCTGGTGGCGCCGAAGGCGATGGCCGTTTCGAAATCGGCCGACATGCCCATGGAAAGCTTGTCCACGCCCGCCTCCCGCGCAAGCTTTTCAAGCAGCGCGAAATGGGGGCCGGGATTCTCGTCGACAGGCGGAATGCACATCAGACCCTCGATGCTAAGTCCATGCGTCTCGCGGCAGCGGGCCACGAAGGCCACCGCCTTGCGCGGGTCGATACCGGCCTTCTGTGGTTCAAGCCCGGTATTCACCTGGACGTAAAGGCGCGGGCGCCGCCCTTGCTTCGCCATCTCCGCGGCGAGAGCGGTCGCGATCTTTTCGCGATCCACCGTCTCGATCACGTCGAAAAGGGCAACGGCATCTTTCGCCTTGTTGGATTGCAGCGGCCCGATGAGATGAAGCTCGATGTCGGGAAAGTCCCGTTTCAGGGCCGGCCACTTGGCCTGCGCTTCCTGCACGCGGTTTTCGCCAAAGACGCGCTGGCCCGCCTCGATGACCGGCAGAATGTCCTCCCGTCCGAAGGTTTTCGAGACGGCCACGAGCACTATGTCCTGCTCACTGCGGCCCGCCTCGCGCGCGGCCTGAAAAATTCTGTCTTTGACCATGCGCAGGTTTTCGGCGGCGGTGTTCATGGCTTGGGCAAAATCCTCCAGCATAGGGGTTCGCTCCGGCGAATCGTCGGCGTGCAGTTGACGGTCGCCGCAAACCGTGGTGAAGGTCCGCCGAAGCATTCTCCTTTCTATGTGAAAAACCGGGCATGGCAACCGAACGTTACAATCCGCGCGTATCCGAACCCCGCTGGCAGAAGGCCTGGGAGGAGGCGCGCCTGTTCGAAACCAGCAACGACGATGGGCGGCCGAGCTACTACGTGCTTGAGATGTTCCCCTATCCGTCGGGGCGCATCCACTTCGGCCATATCCGCAACTACACGATGGGCGACGTGGTGGCCCGCTACAAGCGCGCCAAGGGCTTCAATGTGCTGCACCCGATGGGGTGGGATGCGTTCGGCATGCCGGCCGAGAATGCGGCCATGCAGAACAAGGTCCACCCCAAGCAATGGACCTACGAGAACATCGCGGTGATGCGCGACCAGCTCAAGCGGATGGGCCTGTCGCTTGACTGGAGCCGAGAGTTCGCCACCTGCGACGTGGACTATTACCACCGCCAGCAGATGCTCTTCCTCGATTTTTACGAGAAGGGGCTGGTGACGCGGAAGACCTCCAAGGTCAACTGGGATCCGGTGGACCAGACCGTGCTCGCCAACGAGCAGGTGATCGACGGGCGGGGCTGGCGCTCCGGCGCTCTGGTGGAGCAGCGCGAGCTGGCGCAGTGGTTCTTCAAGATCACCGATTATGCGGAAGATCTGCTCACCGCGCTCGACGCGCTAGACGGGTGGCCGGACAAGGTGCGCCTCATGCAGCGGAACTGGATCGGCCGCTCCGAGGGCCTCCTGATCCGCTGGGCGCTGGTGGAGGACACCGCTCCTGAAGGCGAGCGGGAGCTGGAGGTCTACACGACGCGGCCGGATACGATCTTCGGCGCCTCTTTCATGGCCGTGGCTCCGGACCATCCGCTGGCCAGAAAGGCCGCTGAAAGGGATCCCGATCTCGCCGCGTTCGCGGCTGAATGCCGCCGCGTCGGTACCTCCGCCGCCGTGCTGGAGACCGTGGAGAAAAAGGGTTACGATACGGGAATCCGTGTCCGCCATCCCTTTGATCCTGAATGGACGCTGCCCGTCTATGTGGCCAATTTCGTCCTCATGGAATATGGCACCGGCGCCATTTTCGGCTGCCCCTCGGGCGACCAGAGGGACCTGGACTTCGCCAGGAAATACGGCCTACCGGTCATTCCGGTGGTCATGCCGGAAGGTGCCGACCCGGCCGCCTTCAGAATAGAGGACGAGGCCTATTCCGACGACGGCGTGATGATCAATTCACGCTTCCTCGACGGCATGTTCAACACGCAAGCCTTCGAGGAAGTGGCAGACAGGCTGGAGAAGGCGGAGCTGCACGGGCGGCCGGTAGCCCAGCGCAAGGTGAATTTCCGCCTGCGCGACTGGGGCATTTCGCGCCAGCGCTACTGGGGCTGCCCCATACCGGTGATCCACTGCGAGGCATGCGGCGTGGTGCCCGTGCCGAGAGAGGACTTGCCCGTCACGCTTCCGGACGATGTCGAGTTCGACACGCCCGGCAACCCGCTCGACCGCCATCCCACTTGGCGACATGTTAAGTGCCCGAAGTGCGGCGCTGACGCGCTGCGCGAGACGGACACGATGGACACCTTTGTCGATTCGTCATGGTATTTCGTGCGCTTCACCGAACCGCATGCCGACACGCCCACCGTGCGCGAGGCGGCGAAGAAATGGCTGCCCGTCGATCAGTATATCGGCGGCGTCGAGCATGCCATTCTGCACCTGCTCTATTCGCGCTTCTTTGCCCGCGCCATGCGCGATACCGGCCACCTGGATCTGGCGGAGCCCTTCAAGGGCCTGTTTACCCAGGGCATGGTCGTGCACGAGACCTATCGCGCGCGCGACGGCCGCTGGCTGACGCCGGCGGAGGTGCGCATCGAAGGCTCGGACAATGGACGCAGGGCCTTCGAGATCGCGACAGGCGAGGAGGTCGTCATCGGGCCGATCGAGAAGATGTCCAAGTCCAAGCGGAACACGGTGAGCCCGGAGGAGATCGTCGATTCCTTCGGGGCCGATACCGTCCGTTGGTTCATGCTCTCGGACTCGCCGCCCGAGCGTGACCTTGAATGGTCGGATGAGGGTGTTGCCGGTGCTCACCGCTTCGTGCAGCGGATCTGGCGGCTGGTGAACGATGCCGCGCCCGCGTTGAAAGGCGTGGCGCCGCGCCCCGCCCGCGAAGGCGCTCCGGCGGTTATTTCCAAGGCGGCGCACAAGGCGCTAAAAGTGGTTAGCGAAGACATCGAGCAGCTCGCTTTCAACCGTGCCATCGCGCGCATTCATGCGCTGGTGAATGATCTGCAGGCGCCCTGCGCGGCGCTGGCGGGTGCGGATGCGGCCACGCTGGCGGCCGCGCGCGATGCTGTGGAAATCCTGATCAGCCTCATCGCACCCTTCATGCCCCATCTTGCGGAGGAGTGCCGCGAAAAGATCGGCGCCGAAGGCTTCGTGGCGGCCAGCCGCTGGCCGGACTATGATGCGGAACTGGTGGTGGATGATCAGATCACCGTTCCGGTGCAGATCAATGGCAAGAGGCGCGGCGACTTGACCATCGCCCGCGAGGCGGACCAGGCTCAGGTGGAAAAGGCGGTGCTCGAACTCGATTTCGTGCAGAAGGCGCTGAACGGAGGAGCGCCCCGCAAGGTGATCGTTGTGCCGCAGCGGATCGTCAACGTGGTGGTGTGAGCGAGGGAAGCCGGTGATCCTGAAGATACGTGCCCTGATCGTCATCGCCACCGCCCTGGCCGCAGGGCTGGCGGCCGGATGCACCGTGCGCCCCCTGCTTGGCACCGAACCCGGAGAGGCGGGTGAGGAGATAGCCTCCACTCTCTCCTCCGTGTCTGTGAAACCTGTGGATACGCGCGAGGCCCAGGAGGTACGCAATCACCTCATTTTCCTGTTCCAGGGCGGCGATCCCCAGCCGGCCGATCCGACCCACACGCTGGATCTTGCGGTTTCGCGCCGTGTGACCTCAGCCGTTCAGGTCCAACGGGGCAACGAGAACGAGCCCACTGCCGGCACGGTTACGCTGATAGGCCAATACCGGCTAACCGATGCGGCCACCGGTGAAGTCGTTGCCCAGGGGCGGCGCGAGGTGAGCGCCGGATTCGATCGCCCGCGCCAAGAATATGCCGTGCTGCGCGCCCAGCGTGATGCGGAAGACCGTGCCGCGCGCGAGCTAGCGGAGCTGATCCGGCTCGCGGTGGCGCAGGATCTGGCACGGCTGGACGTACGTTAGTTTTGTTGTGCTATAATGTTTTCGTTGCACTTATTTGCTTAGGAACAAAGCACGCCGACCCGAACAGTCCGATCGTCATCGCGCCGTCACACTTTTCGGTGAAACAGCCGCCAACGGAGTGCTTCGCTGATGGACCTTCATACCACGCTCATTTCGGCTGCCGGAGTCGTGGCAAATCGCGTGTTGGGGCGTGGCGTTTCATCGGCGCAGGAACCTCCGCATATCGTCGATCAGCTGATCGCCGAGCGTACGACGCATCTGTCGCAGCATCCTTTGTGGCCGCTTGCGCGGCCTTTTCTGTTTCGCTTCCTTCACTACCGGCAGGCCGTGGCAATGGCCGATGCGATCGCCGAAATGCCGGGCCAGGAGGCGATGGCTTTCGTCAGCAACCTGCTGTCGCTTAATATCTCCGCGCGCGGGAATGAACGCATTCCGGCAAAGGGTTCCTTCATATTGGCGCCGAATCACCCGACCGGCATTGCGGACGGCATCGCTATCTTCGACCTGCTGAAGGATATCAGGCCCGATATGGCGATCTTCGCCAACCGGGACGCGCTGCGCGTAAATCCCAATTTCCGCGAGCTCATCATTCCGGTCGAGTGGCGGCCGCAGGAAAAATCGCACGCCAAGAGCCGCGATACGCTGGAGGCGACGGCCAAGGCCTTCGCGGAGGAAAGGGCGATCGTTCTTTTCCCGTCGGGCAGAATAGCCTACTGGCATGAGGACCGGCTGACGGAGCGGCCATGGCAGCCCTCCGTCGTGGCGCTGGCGCGGCGCTACGAGGTGCCGATCGTGCCGGTCAACATGTCCGCACGAAACTCGGGCCTGTTCTATCTATTATCCAAATACTCTACCGAACTGCGCGACATGACGCTATTCCACGAGCTCCTCAACAAGAAGGGCCGTGCCGTGCACATGATCGTCGGAAAGCCGATTGCGCCCGATCTTCTGGAGGGCGATCCGGCCGAGGTGGCGGCAAGACTTCAGATCCATACGGTGGAGCATCTGGCGGAGAACCCGGACGCGGAATTCTCCGCTTAGAAATCCGTCAATTCTGCCTGCCCTGTCCGGCAGAAGGTGGACGCGGCGTGTCAGGCTGCGCCGCCGCGCGCTCACCAGGTGCGTTCCCGGACCAGCTGATCCAGAATGATCGCCAACAATTTCTTGGAATGAAAACAAGGCTCCTTGGCGCTCGACACCGCGGTCCTCGCGTCGCAGAACGTCTAGTTGAACTAGCGGGTTTATCTGCGGTGCTCACGTCAGCGCCGAAAGAGGAGTTGAAATGGATATCTCGGATGAACGTCTTGCGCTGACACACAAGCTCTATGCCCTGACCATCGACTACTGGCACGACGTCGATACCAACTGGGGCCGGAACGCGCCAGAATACTATACGCCAGACGGTCTCTTCATTGGGCCTGCCGCAACCTATGCCGGCCGAGAGAAGATCCGCGCCTTCTACAAGTGGCGCGAGGACCGCGGCGCCCGCACGGTCGTGCACAGCGTCCATAATTTCCAGGCTCTGCCGGAGGGGCCGGACAAGGCCCGGTGCCATTGGTTCCTGATGCTTTACGCCGCCGACGGCAAGCCGGTGCTGCCCACCCATCCGCCGGTCCAGATCGCGTACATGACCGATCATCTCGTGCGCGATCCGAAGGAGGGCTGGCTGCTCACTTCGCGGAAGTTCGAGAACTGGTTCGTGGGCGGGACACCGACCACCAACCCCAATCTTGATGACGAGTGAGCCGACCAGGCTCCACGAACAGGAGATAAAGAGTTGAGTGAGCAATCTGCACGCAAGGCAAGCAAGGCCGTCTTTCACGAAATGTCGCCGCAGGAGGTTTCAGCGGACGGCAAGGCGAAGACCTGGATCACGCGCGGCGGAAACTTCGCCGTGTGCTATTCGGAGGTCGAGCCGGGCGCCGTTCTGGCCCGCGAGAATAACCCGGAAGAGTACATGGTCATCCTGCCGCCGGACGGAACGACTGCCACGATCGAGGCGGGGGAGGAGAAGGTGGAGGCGGGCAGTGAGTCGCTGACCATAGTGCCGCCGGGCCCAAGCCGCATCGTAGCGACGTCCAAGGGCGTTATTGCGCGAATCTTCTCGAAGGCGTCAGAAGACATCATGGTCAAGGCGTGGAACGCCGAAGTCTATGCCGATGGCGCGCCCGAGCTCGCTCCGCCACACCTGTGGCCGGAGCCGTATGACGGCTACAAGCTGCGGCACTATCCGCTGGCGCAATATGCCAAGCCCGGCGGAGAGCGCATCCAGCCGCGCGTGTTCCGTTCGACCAACATGCTCGTCAACATCTTCGCGCATTACTACACTCGGCGCGACACCACCGCGCTCAGCCCGCATTGGCACGACGATTTCGAGCAGGCCTCGCTCTGCCTCAACGGCCGCTGGATCCATCACCTGCGCTACAATTGGGGTTCCGACCTCTCCAAGTGGTGGCCCGACGATCATGAGGAGATGGACACGCCTTCCGTGATCATCATCCCGGCGCGCGCGATCCATACGAGCCGCGACGTTGGCCCCGACGGACCGGAATCGTCGCTTTATGACATCTTCTGCCCGCCGCGGCTCGATTTCGCCAGCAAGAAGGGCTTCGTCATCAATGAGGACGAATATCCGCTGCCGGAGAATGCGGACCAGCGCGAGGTCAAGACCGGCGGCACGCTCCTGAGCTGGCAGAAGCCGGCCTAAGCGCTCCTCGCCGGCAAGCAAACGCTCGACAGTGCTTTTGGCCATCACCGCCCGGTGGTGGCCGTGCGCGGACTCTACGCCGTGGAGGAGCTGGAGGAAACGGCGGCTGATCGCTCCGCTAGCGAAGAAAAGGTGCTGTCGGGTACTGTCAGCTCGTCGGCAGTGAAGACTGAAGCCGCTCAAGTAGCGCTTCGCGCCAGCCGAGCCCTTCTTCGACAGTGGCGGCTGGGCTGTATTCGCAACCGAACATTCCCCGGTAGCCACATGCCCGCATCACAGGGAGAAGCTCCGCATAGTCCACGCGCGAGGGCCAGGGTTCTGTTCGCGCCGGAACCGAGGCGATCTGCACATGGCCGACCGATGCGGCAACCTCGCGGAAGCGGGATGCCACGTCGCCATGCGCGCTTTCGATGTGGAAGCAATCGAAAAGGATTTTCAACCGCTCGTGGCCGACGTCGCCAATCACGCGCGTGGCAAGATCGAGGCTGTTCAGAAAATAGCCCGGCATGGCAGCGGTCGAGATCGGCTCGATGAGGATGGTGAGATCCGAGTTGCGAAGGGAGTGGCGCAACACGTCCAGATACTGGGTGTAGTCTCCTTCGCCTGCTGTTTTACCCGCGAGAACATGCACCGCGTGTGCACCGATCGCCTCGGCCACTGCGATCGCCGTATCGACGTCCTGTCGCGCCTGATCCCCCATGCCGGGGATCGCCGCGCAGCCGGCACTCGCGCCCATGCGCACATTGAGGCCCTGGACGGGAAGGTCTGCCCATGCCAGGGCCTCGCGCAGCGCATCGAGGTCGCAGGCCTGTGCATCGTCATGGAACTCTATCGCGTCGAAGCCGGCTGCCGCCGCCAGCCCTATGCGCTCCAAAAAGGGACGGTCCTTCCAGAGAAATCCCAGATTTGCGGAAAAGCGCCAGCTGCTGTCTTCCGTCATTGCAAGCTCCGGGGTTGCCGGCTCTGAAAGACCCTAAAAGCCGACGAGATCCCCGCCCTTGAGCTGCAGCATGGCGCGCGCTTCGGCGGGAGTCGCAACCTCGTAGCCCAGTTCCTCCACAAGCTGGCGAATTTTCGCCACCTGCTCGGCATTGCTCTTCGCCAGCCGCCCCTTGGCTATGTAGAGGCTGTCCTCCAGGCCGACGCGAATGTTCCCGCCCAACAGTGCGGCCTCCACGCCGAACGGCATCTGATGGCGCCCGGCCGCCAGCACCGACCAGCGATAGTCGGTGCCGAACAGGCGGTCAGCCGTCTCCTTCATGAACAGGAGATTGCGCAGGTCAGCGCCGATGCCGCCCAGAATGCCGAAAATCATCTGAATGAAGAAGGGAGGCTTGACGAGGCCGCGATCAACGAAATGGGCGAGGTTGTAAAGATGGCCCACATCGTAGCATTCATGCTCGAAGCGGGTGCCATGCTCATCGCCGAGCGTGCGAATCACGCGCTCGATGTCGAGGAAAGTGTTGCGGAAGATATAGTCCGTGGTCTGCCGCAAATAGGGCTCTTCCCAGTCATACTTCCACGTGTCGTATTTGTCGGCCATGCCGAAGATTCCGAAATTCATCGAGCCCATGTTGAGAGAGCACATTTCCGGCTTTGCAGCGAGCGGCGCTGCCAGCCGCTCTTCCAGCGTCATCTTCATGCCGCCCCCCGTCGTGATGTTCACGACAGCGTCGGTGGCCTGCTTGATGCGCGGCAGAAACTGCATGAAAACGGCAGGGTCCGGCGTCGGCCGGCCGGTTTGCGGGTCCCGCGCGTGAAGGTGCAGAATCGCCGCTCCGGCTTCGGCCGCCGCGATGGACTGCTCCGCGATTTCATCTGGCGTTACGGGCAGAGCTGGCGACATTGTGGGCGTGTGAACGCCGCCGGTAACCGCGCAGGTAATGATGATTTTGCTGTTTTCGGCAGCCATAGCATCCCTCCAAATACAATCCTACTTACAGCCTCGCCGGGATTGCGCGGAGGTGCTTTCGAATAAATTTCTCCTATCGAAAATGCCTTCACCGATGCTCGATCCCATCGGATACCGGCGTGAGAATGCTCCGTCACAACGCTGGAGACGATGGCCATGGACGGTGAACGCCCTTCCTTCCGCACCTTCCGGGAGCGGCTTGTCGCGCGCTCGAAGCTGATCGGAACATTCGTGAAGACGCCCACCACGCACGCGACCGAGATACTCGGGGAAGTGGGCTATGATTTCGTCGTTTTCGATCAGGAACACGCGCCGCTTGATGCCGGTGTGCTGGACATGATGATCCTCGGCGCGCGTGCTTCCAATGTTGCGAGCATCGTGCGCGTGCCTGCGGCCGACCCAGCCTTGATCCAGACCGCGCTGGACTGTGGCGCAACCGGCGTGATGGTGCCTCATGTCTCCTCGCCCGAGACGGCAAGGCTGATCGCGCGGGCCTGCCGCTATATGGGCGGCACAAGGGGGTTCGCCAACACCACGAGGGCCGGCGGCTTCGGTTCGGTGGGCTTTGCCGAACACAAGGCCAATCAGGACCGGCAGGTGACCTGCATTGCCATGATAGAGGATGTCGAGGCGGTGGATCGCATCGACGAGATTCTCAAGGTGGAAGGCCTGGACGCCATCTTCATCGGGCGCGGGGACCTCACCGCCGCCCTGAACGCCCCTTCCATGAACTCACCGGAAACGATGCGGATCGTCGAACCGATTATGGCTGCCGCCCGCGCGGCAAACGTCCCGATGGTCATGCTGTGCCCGGATCGCGCGGATGCCGAGCGCATGGCAGAGCTCGGCGCCTCGGCCTTCATGGTTCAGAGCGATCACGGATTCATGCGGCAGGCAGCCGCCGCCGCGCTCGCACAGCTCCGCAGCCTGTAGGCATGCGTTCCGCTGCGCGAAATAGCCTGCATCCATCCTTCCTCTTTTCGCAGCACGATTCCTATGATGCGGGATGCGAAGGATGAATATCGCGCAGGCTCCCAATGGAGAATGCCTCGCGGAGCGCCTTCCATGAGGAGGGAAACCCGTACCACGGTGGCCTGCCTGCAGAGTGAGGCTGCTATGACCGGGGCGGGAAGGAGGAGACATCATGAAAGCTGCCCCAACAATCGGGGGGGATAGCCGCGTTGCGAGAGTACCGGCTGCCCCGAAGATGCGTTGCCGGACGAATTCGCGGCGCGGCCTCACCGATCTTTCAGGTCCTTCCTATCCGCCGGTCGAGGCGGCCTGCCGGGTCCTCGAAGTACTTCGCGCCGTCAACGATCTGAGGATCGCGAAGATCAATGTGGTCCACGAGATCACGGGTATACCGAAGCCGACCGTGGTCAGGATGCTGGAGACGTTGATGGCGCAGGGCTACGTTGCGCGCGACAACATGTGCGGCGGCTATCGCGTGACGCACAAGGTGCAGGATCTGGCATCTGGCTACGATGGGGTGAACCGGGTAATCGAGACCGCCCGCCCCTTCTGCATCGACCTGACACGGCGGATCAATTGGCCGATCGGTCTCGGGGTGCCCGACGGGGACGCCATAGCGATCAAGTTCTGGACGGGAACGATCAGCCCCTGGGCCCACACGAATACGGTGCTGGGGCTTCGCCCCGACTTTCACAACTCGGCAATGGGCCGGGCCTATCTCGCCTTTTGCAGCCGGGAGGAGCGGGAAAGGCGGATCGAAGCCTTGGTCAATGAATCCGGTGAGCCTTTCACGCCCCAGGAGAAGACGAGCCTCCGCACCATACTCGCTAGGGCCCGCATGGACGGCTTCGCCATCCGCAATCCGCGCACGCCGCCTTATCGCACCTCGACGATCGGTCTGCCGTTGCGCGAAAATGGGGAGGTTCGTGCTGTGATTTCAGTCAGCGTGTATCGCACGGCGATCCGTCCGCACGAGCTCTATCCAAAGGTGATTGAACCCGCTCTCAAGACGGTCGCCGATATCGAGGCTGCCCTCGCCTTCATCAATAATTCGAATCCGTCCCTCCCCAATGAAACGCGCGCGGAAATGGAGCCCGGATTCTGAAGCCCTGCGCGAGAGGCTGCGGATGCCGGTCCGGCGTTCCTGCAACGCGGGTCTGCTTGAAGTAGGTAGGAAAGAAATAGGCGATGAAGATCGAAGAAATACTTGGTAAGGGGTGGCGGCATTTCAATCTGTCCCTGGACAATAAGATCCTTACGGTTCAGATCGACACCAAGGGCTTTAAAAACAACGATTTTAACGCCGAAGTCATTGACGAGCTGAAAGAACTAGGGGTTCTTCTCCATCGTAACATTGACATCAACGTTGTTCTGCTCTGCGGCAGAAGCGACGTGTTTTCAGCCGGCAGCGACGCCAAGGCATTTGACCTTCGGTTTTCTGCTCCAACGCTCCTGGAACGGCGACGCGACGTTATGCCCGGAGCAGATATGGTCGAGGCCTGGAGCAAGATCGAAGCGATCACCATCGCCGCTATCGACGGGCGATGCAGGGGAGCGGCGAGCGTTCTTTCGGTGGCCTGCGACTTCAGGATCATGGGAGAAGGGGTCGAATTCTTCTTCCCCGAAGTCCCCAACAGGATGATCTTGGGTTGGGGCGCCATCCCGCGCCTCGTGGCACTGGCCGGCCCGTCCCGCACCAAGCAAATGGTGCTTTTCGGGGAGTTTCTGAACGCGGCGACCTGCGAGAAGTGGGGTCTTGCCGATGAGATTGCTCCCGCGGGAGAGGCGCTCACGGTCGCTCGCCGCTGGGCAGAGAAAATAACGAGCCTGCCTCCCCTCGCGGTGAGAATGACCAAGGAGGCCGTCGATGCGTACAGTACCGCGTTGCATGGAATGGCGGCCATCGCAGACAGGAGCAGGTACCTCCTGGCCGGGCATGTTCGAGCGGGTCTCATGGAATGAACCGGACCATGGCGATCTAAAAAGCTCGTGGGTGCTTCAGGTTAGGTAATCGCTTGTGGAGAAGAGACATCAGAAATACTTACGCTTTCTGAGAGGGTATTCGGTAACCATTACTTTTGTAATAGGATTATTATTGATTATACTAGTTGTAGTGATGAGATAGTACTGTGGAATGCTTGGGGTAAGAAATTTTGTGTTTGGACTGGCTGTTATAAGTCCCTGCGCACGAAGATCGCACAAGATCTGAAACGCAGGGACACGGGCGGGATCAAGTGAGGAGGAGACTGTGTCCGCATCTATATTTTTGCGCAAAATTGCCATCGCTTTGGCGATCGTCGGAGCGTGTGGGGCGGTGGTGGGATCGGCCGCCGCGAGCGAGTGGAAGTGCTACACCTATCAGGCTGCTCCTGCGAGCCCGGTGAATATCGGGCTTCAGAAAATGGCCGATAAGCTCAAGGAGATCACCGGCGGCGAAATCAACATGACCTGTAATGTCGGCGGGTCGCTACCGATCGACGCCAATTCGATTGCGCCTGCCATTAGCGATGGCGTCCTGGATTTCGGTTCGACTTCCACAATCTCAGGATATGTGCCGCTGGCTGCCATCGGCATTCTGCCCGGCATGTTCTCCAGCAATGCAGACTACGATGAGCGCGGGTGGCCTTTCCTAGAGGAGATCATCGAGGAAGAATTCGACAAGCGCAACATCAAGGTTCTTGGCATATACCACTATCCGCCGCAGGTGGTCCTTGGTTCCAAGAAGGCACCGCCGCTGAAATCGCTGTTTGACCTGAAGGGCAGGACCATCCGCGTCGGCAATCCCGAGGTGGCCGATCTTGCAAAGGCGCTCGGGGCCGTTCCGGTTACTTTGCCCACGCCTGACGTGTCTCCAGCGCTTCAACGCGGAACGGTGGAGTACGTGGTGACCGCGGTCGCGGCCGGCGGCCGGCTCTGGCATGACTTCTTCGGCTCCGCCATCATGGATCCCCTTTATGTTTCGGTCAGCTACATCATCATGAACAAGGATCGTTGGGAAAGCTTGACGCCGGACCAGCAGGAGGAATTCCAGGAGTTCGTCACTGAGACCAGCCGGTGGATCACCAGCTCCCAGGAGGAGGATGACGCTGTCGCTCTCAAGGAATTCCAGGAGAAGGATGGCTGGGCCGTTACTCCGGGGAATCCCGACTCCTACGCCCAAATCACCAAATTGATGGAGCCGATCTGGACCCAGTGGGCGGAGGAGCGCGGCCCCGAAGCCATAGAGCTCCTGGAAAAGCTGAAGGCGGAGCTCGGCCACAACTAGGCTCCGCCGAAAAGGGATGCCGCGGCCTTTATCCCGACCGCGGCTCCCCTTCCTGCGAACTCGAAATGGCAAGAAGGGAGCGATATGCGCGCGCTTAATGCTGCCCTGGACTGGCTGGTCCGGTTCAGCGCAATTCTCGCCTGCGTGGCGATCGCCGGCATGAGCCTTTTGATCGTGCTCGAGGTGATCCTCCGCTCGATGTTCTCGTCCACTCTATATTTTATCGAAGAATACTCGGGCTACATGGTGCTGGTGATAATGGCGCTCGGCCTGCCCTATTGCCGCGAGAGGAACGCTCTCCTCACCGTGGATTTTTTCATTTCGCGACTGGAAAAGGCGAACCGCAGGAAAGTGGAATTCGTCTACGGCCTCGTTTCAATCGCCTTCTGCATTCTGCTCGACTGGTACGTCATCGAACTGCTGATGAAGTCGATCCAGCGCGATCTGATGGCGCCGACGGTCACCAGAACCCCGCTTTGGATTCCCCAGATTTTCCTGCCGTTTGGGATAACCCTCCTGTGCCTGGTCATGATCCGCAAGCTGTTCAGGCCGGATCCCATGAAGGACGCTGACCTCAGCGAAGACGTGCTCGCCCACGAAATGGAGTAGGACGGGATGTACGAAATTATCACGGTTTCGCTTGGACTGGTCGTTTCGATATCCCTGCTCCTTGGCGGCATACCGATCGCCGTTGCAGTGGGGCTTGCTGGCGTTCTGACGCTTCTCCTGAACGAAGGTCTCGGCTCCCTCAACGCGATCAGCTTCATCATCTGGGGAAGCGTCAACAACGCATCGCTCAGCTCGCTCCCGCTCTTCATCCTCATGGCTGAATTCATGCTGCGATCCGGAGTGAGCGACTCCTACTATTCCGGAATGTCGCAGCTCATACGCAAGGCACCGGGCGGGCTGCTGCAGACCAATATCGCGAGCTGCTCTCTGTTCGCGGCCATAAGCGGGTCCAGCGTCGCGACGGCCGCCGCGATTGGCGGCGTGGCCATTCCACGTCAGCGCAAGGATGGATATGACCTTGCGATGGCGTGCGGATCTATCGCGGCTGGCGGGACATTGGGAATTCTGATCCCGCCCTCGATCGTCATGATCATCTATGCCACGTTCTCGGAGCTGTCCGTGGCCAAGCTCTTTGCGGCAGGCATGGTTCCCGGCCTGCTCCTCACGGTTATGTTCATGGTCTATATCGCCGCGCGTTGCATCATAGACCCGAGCCTGGCTCCCAAAATGCCACCGGCGGAGAAAGGTTGGCTCTGGAAGGGCATCAAGAACATCGCGCCGATGGCCGGCCTGATGGTCATTATTCTCGGCAGCATCTTTCTCGGAATTGCCACGCCGACCGAGGCGGCAGGCCTGGGCGCCTTCCTTGCCGCAGTCATCTCCTGGGTCGTCAGCCGCCCGCCGCTTCGCGCACTTGGTCAGGCGCTGATGAATACCATCGTCATCAGTTCTTCGATCCTCTTCATCGTCATCGGCGCGTTCATCTTCAATTACGCCATTCAGACGGCCGGCATCACGGCGCAACTGACGAATTGGGTCGTCACGCTTGATCTCAACGTCTACACGTTTCTCGTGCTGATGCTGATTTTCTACTTCATCCTGGGGTGTCTGGTGGATTCCATCGGCATGATCGTGATGACGGTGCCGCTGCTGCTGCCGATCCTGATCGCATATGGGATCGACCTGATCTGGTTCGGAGTCGTCCTGGTCATCGCAGTGGAGCTGGGGCAGATCACCCCTCCCGTGGGAATCAATCTTTACGTCGTCGATCAGATTTCGAAGGCCGGTATTGCGACGGTGATCCGCGGCGTCGCGCCCTACTTCGTTATCATCATCCTGTTCCTCGTGCTGCTTACCATCTTCCCCGATATCGCGACCTGGCTTCCATCGACGATGTGACAGCGGCGCGGCTGAGGCCGGGGTGAATGAAAACAAGAAAGTGGATGGAGAGGCGGTCGAAGCAGCTGGTCTGGGCACACGATCGTCTCACCGCAGCGGGAATCCCGAATGTGAACTGACCTAGGGAGGGAATTGTGACCAGCGGACTTGATGGCAAAGCGGCGCTCATTGTGGGCGGTTCGCGCGGAATCGGGGCCGAAGTGGCGCGGCGTTTCGCGCTTGCCGGGGCTAAGGTCGCAATAGGCTACCGCGCGGCAACAGACGAGGCCAACAAACTCGTCGCCGAGCTGCGGAAAGGTGGTGTCGAAGCAACCGCGATTGCAGGCAACATTGCGGTCCCAACCGAGGCGGAAGCCATCGTTCGGGGTGCCTATGATACGTTTGACAGGCTGGATATCCTCGTCAACACCGCCGGCGTCAGCCCGTATCTGCCCCTGGAGCAAATTGACCCGGAGCACATCCGGACAGTCCTGGACGTTAACGTGCTTGGGGCGATCATGCTGACGAAAGCTGCCGCGCCGCTCCTGCCTTCGCCCGGCGGGCGGATTATCCATTTCTCCTCAAGGCTGGCTTACAATCCGATACCGACGAGTTCGGTCTATTCAGCCTCAAAGGCTGCTGTGGCGACGCTGGTCCACGCATATGCACGCGAACTTGGCCCCAGGGGCATTACGGTCAACGCGGTTGCTCCGGGAGTCATCGAGACGGACATGACCACGGACATCATTCAGAAGCGCGGCGATCAGATACGTGCGGCGACGCCGCTGGGACGTATCGGGCAACCTTCCGACATCGCTGGCCTCGTCGAGTTTCTTGCCTCCCCCGATTCAGGGTGGATCACCGGCCGCACCATCATAGCCGATGGCGGCCTCAACTGATTGCCCGAGTCGCACACCAGCCAGCAGAAGCGGGCGAAGCTATCGGCCGCAATCAGTGGCAGATACAGCTCAGGTTTCAGATACTTACGGCACGAGGACAATCGTGCCGATGCTTTTCCCGGATTCCAGAAGCCGGTGAGCCGCCGCAGCTTCCGAAAGCGGCATTACGGTGCCGATCAAGGGGCGGATTGTGCCTGCTGCATAAAGGTCGAGCACTTCGTTCAGTGCGCGATGGTAGTCGTCCAGTTCTCTAACGTGGTCGCCCAGTGCAAATCTGCTGACGCTCAGCGAACCCTTTTTCGAAAGCGTGAGCAGATCGATGGCGGGGGGCGCGCCGGAGGCGTTGCCGTAATTGATCAGTCGGCCAAAGGAACGCAAACAGTCCAGCGAGGGTAGCAAAGTATCTTTTCCCACCCCGTCGTATACTGCATCCACTCCCTCAGGGCATAATTTGCGTACTTCTTCCACAAGGGGCAGTTCGCGATAGAGGATAGGGTGCTCGCAGCCATGCTTACTGGCAATGTCCGCCTTTTGCCCTGATCCGACCGTGCCGATTACTCGCGCTCCAAGGTGTCTGGCCCACTGACATAAGATAAGACCGACGCCGCTCGCGGCTGCATGTATGAGGACCGTATCGCCAGCTTGCGGCTTATGGAATCTGTTTATGAGCCCGGACGCAGTCAGTCCTTTCATCAGTAGGCCGGCGGCCTCTATGTCGCCCAGCTCTTCGGGAAGATGGATCAGACGAGCTGCCGGAACGGCGCGGTAGGTCGAATACGCGCCGGTGTTTTCGAAGAATGCTCCGCCCATTCCCACATAGGCGACCCGATCTCCGACTTTGAAACCATGTACGTCATCCCCAAGCGCTACGATTTCGCCCACGCCCTCGTTGCCGGGGATGACGGCACCCGGCTCTCTTTGACCTCGATAAAACGTGCCGCTGCGCGCATTGGCGTCCGAGAAATTCACTCCAATCGCCGTATGGCGCAACAGGACTTCCCCCGGTAGGGGCAAAGGCACGGGCACGTTTTCACACCGCAAAACGTCGGGCCCGCCGAAGGCGCGATAGACTATTGCGGGTGCGGCGGAGGGCAGTCGTTTTACGGTGGCCATCTACCCACAGATAGGCTTAGTCGCGGGGTGATTGTGAGATCGCACCCCCATTTTACGAGCGTTCGCCCTGCCATTGCGGCTGAACACGCCAAAACAGCTGAAGCTGGGCCTGCGACGGCTGCAAGCCGTTCCTGCGTTGGTTTCGCTAGGAGAAATTGAGCGAGATCGGTAGCAAGAGCGGTAGAGTCATGCTGTAACAAAAACAGATGCATTGTTGCGCCTATCGTGCACGGGAGGAACGGTGTCGGAACAAAGAGCGTGGCCGCTCCTGCGACAGGGCAGGACGGGCTGGCGCGACGCTCCTGAGAACTCCTTCTGTATGCCCGCCAACTCCTGTGCCGAAGGAGCGTTCAGCTAGCCCATATGACAGCACGGGGGTCTGATCATGCACGATAGGGCGATCCTCGCGCGGCTTTCGCTTCCGGCAACCCATTCAGCTGGACCCGCCCGAAAACCTGGGTGGTTCCCACAAGCCGTCATCGCACCATTACGCCGGTTTCGGACGGCCTTCGCTGTCTGTGGACTTCTCGTCCGCCATACGTGCTGCCCCGGGCCGCCCGCCCGGCGAGGGTGACCGCCACGGGCAGCGAACACCAGAGAATTCCTATGAAGAATAGCTGAGGACATGCATGGCCGAGAATGGGTCTAACGAGCGCGATGCCGAGATCGCGGAACTGCTGAAAGGAGCTGTGGACCTGCACTGCCACAGCGGGCCGGCGGCGATGCCGCGCATCCTGGACCACCACGAAGCGCTGCTCGACGCGGCCGGTGCCGGCTTCCGGGCCCTCCTGTTCAAGGACCATTTCTATCTTGGCGTGTCGCACTGCGTGATACTGGAAAAATTGGTGCCGACCGACGTCAAGCTGTTTTCCGGCCTCGCGCTCAACAATGCCAGCGGCGGCATCAATCCGCACGCGGTGAACCATGCAATCAACATCGGCGCCAAGATCATCTGGCTGCCGACGCTCTCGGCACAGAACCACCTCGATCAGCTCGAGGGGCAGGGCAAGACCTTCCCGAAGACGGCAAAGCGGATGCTGCCGCCCGAGCCGCTCTCGGCGCTCGATGCCACCGGTAGGGTGAGCGACGCGACGAAGCAGGTCCTGGATCTTATCGCCGAGGGCGACATCATCCTTGCAGGCGGCCATCTGCCCGCCTCGGAGCTGATCATGGTTTTCGAGGAGGCCGGCAGACGCGGCGTCAAGAAACTGCTGGTCAATCACCCGACCTACATCGTCGGCTGTACCGACGACGACATGAAGGCGCTGGTTGAGCTGGGAGCCTATCTGGAGCACTCGATCGGCATGTTTGTCGAAGGTGCGGGAAAGATCTTCGGCCCCGACGAGCTCGCCCACTATATTCAGCTGGTCGGGCCGGAGCGCACGATATTGTCGTCCGATCTCGGTCTCAGGGGATCGCCCCGGCCGCTCGAAGGCTTCCGGCAGATCGTTGCGATGCTCTTGGATCTGCAGATTTCGCCGAAAGACATCCGCACAATGATCGGCGACAACGCGGCCAAGCTACTCAATCTCTAGCCGCCGGTGGCGGTGCTGCAGACGTGTTCTTGAACGGGAGGAAACAATGATCACCAGACGTTCGTTGATGAAGACCGGCGCCGCTGCTGCGGCGATGACCGTGGCGATGCCCTGGGTCTCCAGGGCCGAGCCGATGAAGGTGCGGCTCGCGCATGCCGCCAACGAGATCCATCCGGGCCACATCGCCACGCTCGAGTTCAAGAAGTCGCTCGAGGCGCTGGTGCCGGGCGCCTTCGATCTGACGATCTTCCCGAACCGCCAGCTGGGCGACGACCAGCAGAACGGCGAAAGCTGCGTCGCCGGCACGCTCGAATTCTGCGGTTGCTCGGGGGCCATCACATCGCTGGTGACGGGGACGAACACGCTGGACAGCTACCAGCTTCCGTTCCTGATCAAGAGCTACGACCATTTTGTCGAAATGGCGCTGAGCCCCGAGGCTGATGCCATCCATGAAAGCTTAACGGAGGGCGGTCTGCTTGGTCTTCAGACCACTGACATTGGACGGCGCCACTTCGCCACGATCGGGGAACCGGTTCGCAAGCTTGCCGACTTCCAAGGCCTCAAGACGCGGATTGTGCCTCTGGAGCTGCACAAGGTGATTTGGGAGACGGTCGGCGTGAATCCCGTCGGCCTGCCCTACGGCGAGGTCTACGGCGCGCTGGAGACAGGCACCATCGACGCGGTCGAGATCAATGTCTCGTCCATGCTGGCTGAAAATCTCTGGGAAGTTGCCAAGAACTTCACGCTGACCGGCCATTATCCCTGGCACAACACGATTTCTGTCAACCTCGCCTTCTACGAGAGCCTGCCCAAGGAGCTGCAGGACGCGATCAGGCAAGCTGGTAAGGATTCGGTCAAGCCTACTCTCGACTACACAGCCAAGCAGGATGAGGACGGCATGAACCAGATGGCGGAGCATGGCGTCCAGATATTCGAGCTTGAAGGGCTTGACGAAATGAGGGCCAAGGTGGCGCCGATCGTCGAGCAGTGGAGCGAGAAGTCGCCGTTGATCGCCAATTTCGTCAAGGCCGCGCAAGCCTGAAGAAACGGACGCCTCCATGCCTGACGCTGACGAAAACGTGGCGCCGCGTGCGTCCCGGAATGGGGTGCTCGCTCTTTACTTCCGCTTCATAGAAGGGTTCGCCGGCGTCACGCTGGGGGTGATTCTCGTTGTGATGGTGGTGCAGGTGGTCGCCCGCTATGTGTTCTCCGCCTCGCTGATCTGGGCCGAGGAACTGTGCCGGCACATCCTGATCTGGCAGACCTTCCTGCTGCTTGGGGTCGCTTATCGGCGCGGAGAATTCGTCGCGTTTGAAATCCTGCCGGTGATGCTGAAGCCGAAGGTCCGTCTGGTGCTGAAAACGGTAACAGCGGTGCCAATCCTCGTCTTCTTGGTGCTCATCGCCGTCTACGGCTGGCGCTATGCCGAGGTCGTTCAGCGGCAGACCATCCCCGCGCTGAATTTCATCTGGTCATCGCTGACCGGGCACAATCTCAATGTCTCGGTACGATGGGTCTATGTTGCGGTTCCCGTCGGTTCGGCGCTGCTGGGGCTGCATGTGCTGGCTGACCTGGTGGAGTCCTGGCAACGCCTGCGCCACCCTGAGCCGCAGCTCTTCCGGGCGAACCAAGGCGAGGTGCTGTGATGGCCGCCTTCTTCGGCATCTTCCTGCTTCTTCTCGCCACGGGCGTGCCCATTGCCCTCGCGCTGGGAATCGGCGGGGTCGCGTTCCTGTGGCTCTCTGGCAACGAGATGATGATCCTGCAGCTGCCGCAGCGGATGATGGCGGGAGTCAACCAGTTCGTGCTGCTCACCATACCGCTGTTCCTGCTGGCCGGTACGCTGATGAACGTGGCCGGGATAACGGACCGGATCGTCGGCTTCGCCCGCGCTACGGTCGGCCACCGGCGCGGCGGCATGTCCTCGGTCACGGTGCTCTCGGCGGGGTTTTTCGCCGGCATTTCCGGCAGCGCGAACGCGGAAGCGGCGGCACTCGGTTCGATCCTGATCCCGACGATGAGGAAGCAGGGAATTCCGGCGGCCTATGCCGCAGCACTGGTGGGCGTCTGTTCCATCGTTGGGCCGATCATCCCGCCGTCGATCACCATGATCATCTACGGCGTGCTATCGGGCACCTCGATCGGCCAGCTCTTCCTCGCCGGCGTCATTCCCGGGGTGCTGCTTATCGCCAGCTTTCTGGTATATGTCACATGGCGCGCACGCCGCGACGGCTTTCCGCTATCGGAGCGCGTACCTTGGGCCGAACGCCGGGGAGACGTTGTGCGGGCGCTGCCGGCGCTGTTCCTGCCTGTCATCATCATTGTCGGCATAAAGGCCGGCGTCTTCACGCCTACCGAAGCCGCCGCCGTCGCCGTCACCTACGCCCTCATTGTCGGGCTCGCCTATCGCGACCTCACTGTGGAGCGGATCTGGCATTCGCTGGTGATAACCGCGATCGTCTCGTCGGCAATCCTGTTCATCACCTCCGTGGCCTCCATCGTGGCCTTCGTCTTCACGCTCGAGCAGGTTCCGACCCGGATTACCGAGCTGGTCCTTTCGATCACGGAGAACAAGCTCGCGATCCTTCTGCTTCTGAACCTTTTCCTGCTCCTGCTCGGAATGTTCCTGGAGCCGATCTCGATCCTGATCCTTGCGATGCCGGTCCTTCTGAAGATCGGCGCGCTTCTGGGCATGGACCCGGTGCATTTCGGAACAATGGTGGTGCTGAACGTGGTCATCGGAATGGCTACGCCCCCGGTGGGGATTCAGCTCTTCATCGTCGCAGCCGCATCGGGCGAGCCGCTTATCCGCATCGTCCGGGAGGCATTGCCCCTGATCGGCATATGCATCGTGGTGCTTGCGCTGGTCGCGTTAATACCGCCGCTGACGCTGTTCTTGCCGAATGCGTTTGTCCCGGTGAATTAGACGTTCAGCAACGGCATTGATGGCGCCGAGGGTTTAAGCCGAGGAAGCCTATCGGGCGCGGCGGCAGTACGCCACGGTATATGAGATCAGGCGAAGCGCCCAGCGGCCAGGAGGCGGCGAAAGTTGCCGAGAATCTCGTTGGTGATGCGCGCCTGGCTTGCCGGACTGCCGGCGCCGGAAAGATGCGCGGTCACCAGAAGATTCGGCGCCTTCCACAGCGGATGGTCCGGCGGCAGCGGCTCCGGCTCGGCCACGTCCAGTGCCGCCGCAGCAAGGTGGCCGCTTTCGAGCGCGCTGATTAGCGCCGGCTGGTCCACGACACCGCCGCGGGCAACGTTGACAAAGATCGCACCGGGCTTAAGAGCCGCAAAATAGGCAGCGTTGAACATCAGGGCGGTGTCCTTGGTGAGTGGCAGGGCAGCGATGACCACATCAAAACTGCCCAACGCGACGGCGGCATCGGCCGCTGCGATGACCTGGTCGAAGTCTTCGACCGCACTGCCGGAGCGCGACACGCCCACCACTTCGACGCCAAAAGGCCGTGCGCGGCGGGCTATCTCACGGCCGATCCGGCCGGTGCCGTAGATAGCCATGCGACGGCCTTCCAGGCTCTGCATCTTTGCCAGCAGGCTGCGGTCCCAGTTCGCCGCGGCCGTGGCCGCGGCGGCAGCCGGAATTTGGCGCAGCAGGGCCAGGAGGAGGGCTATTGCATGTTCCGCAACCACCGGAGAGACGCCAAGGCCGGGACCCGTTACCTCTACCCCCTCTGGCATGCCCGCAGCTTCGAATCCCTCGCAGCCGGCGGTGACGAATTGCATCCAGCGGAAGCTGTCGCGCGTAGCTTCGATCGCATCCAGAACGCGGCGGGCCTGATCGGGTGCTGTGTCCGCGAGGATGAGGCCGGCGGCTCCAGGCAGCTTGGCGATTGCTTCGTCGAGGCTTTCGGCCACCGTGAGGCGCACACCCGGTTCAGCCGACAGTTTTTCGATGATCAGCTTGCGCGCCAGCGGAATGCGAGGCCAATAGATGAGCGGAACTTCTACCATGAACCCTCAGCCCCTCGCAGGGGGTAGCGCCTCGGCCGGCACATAATTGCGCCAATTGCCGGTTCGCCGCGGCATCTCCATGAAGGTCTTGTGCTCGTCCGCCGCGCGGCCGATGATCGCCGCCGCATCCTCGCCGCGATCGCGGAAATAGGCGCTCACCTCCTCAACTGCACGGGCGAGCGCAGGGAAGCCCGCATACATGATGGAGGAGGCGATTTCGACCGCGGTGGCGCCAGCGAGCATCATTCGCAGCACGTCGCTGCCGGTTTGTGCGCCGTTGATGCCGATCAACGGCTTGTGGGGACCAACCGCTTTGCGCGTCATCGCCAGCCAGTGACAGGTAATCGGCAGGTGCCAAAACCCGCCGATACCGAGGCTTGTACCGAACAGCGGCTTCTGGGTCTCCGGATCGGGAAGAAAGCCCAGCAACCGGCCTGCCATGATCACCGCGTCGGCACCGCTGTCGAAGGCTGCGCTCGCCAGCGCCGGTACCCGTTCGCTCTGCCCGGAGGTCTTGACCCAAACCGGGATCTTTACTGCCCGGCGAATCGCCGCGACCTGATCGCGGATGCGATCGGTCGACAGTTCGGTGGTGACGTTTCCCTTGGCTGTCTGCGAGCCGTACGGCACGCCGACATTGAACTCCATCACCCGGATGCCGGCTTGTTCCACCTGCCGGGCCATCTCGACCGCAGGCTCGATCGCGCCGAGGATCAGGCTGGCCACGACATAGGAATCCTGCCTCTCTGCCTCGCGGTCCAACCGCGCCGTCTGCTCCAGCCATTGGTCAAACGGGAGCGGAGACATGCCCGACCGGCAGGCCAAAGTGACCGAACGCGGCGCTGCCTCATTCCAGGGCACTTGCCGCCAGTGCTCGTCGAGCAGCGTGTATTCCGACCGTTCAAGCTGGTCCTTGCTGCCCTCGACCTCGTTGTTCGACTTCACCACGACCGCACCGACGCCGGTGGCCAGAGCCGCACGGATGCCTTCCGCATGGATCAGATGTTCCGCTGCGCCAGCGATCACGGGATTCTTGAGCCGGAGGTTTCCGACCGAAACCGAAAGATCCACCGTCATCGCTGCCCTCCAAATTCGCCCATGCCAGGGCGTATGCCATCAGTTTCCGGCCCGCGTTCCATATCCAAGCGTGCGCGATATCCGCGAAGCCATTTCCCGCACCATTGCAAACAGCCCGTCGTCGGGATTTGCCGGCAGGTACTGGATCGATCCACACAAGGCTACGGCTCCCGCAAGCCGGCTGTCGCGGTCGAAGACAGGCGCCGCCAGTGTGTTGATGCCCAAGAGCGCCTCTTCCGGTGCCGTGGCTACGCCGTTCTCACGGATCAAATTTACTTCGGACACTAGGCGATCGGGGTCAGTGATCGTATGCGGCGTCAAAGGCGGAAGGCCGAGCCGCAGCGTGCGCTCCATCAGCGCTGGCGGGCCGAACGCGAGCATGACCTTTCCCTGTGCGGAAGCATGAAAGGGCAGTTCACTGCCTTTCCTGACGCCGATTTCAATGGTGCGGTAACCGATGACGGTGTTCAGCACCAGCGCTCCCGATGTCGTGGGAGCCGACAGCACCGTCGTGATAGCGGTCCGGTCGCGAATATCCCGCATCGGACCTTCCGCTGCCGCAATCAGATCGTTCTCCGGAGGTGCGAGGCGGCCGATAAGCGATGCCTTCACTCCCAGCCGGTAACGCGATGTCTGCGGGTCCTGAGCGACAAATCCACGATCCACCAAACTCTGCAGATGCCGAAATATCGCCCCCTTGGATAATGAAAGCCGCTGCGCGATCTGCGTGACGCCCAGCGCCTCCTCGGCGAAGGCGATAGCCTCGAGCACCGCCAGCGTGGTGTCAGCAGAACGTACGATATCCTTGCGTTGAGCGTCCATGTCTACCTCTGTTCGCGAAGGTGGTACGAGGTTCGTCATTCTCTGTCAATTCGCGCACGCGTTTTCCTGAGCTTTTGTCGGAACCTAAGAATCACCATGGTTCAGAATGGTTCAATTGACAGAGCCAAAAGGCGCCTCTAGTGTGAATCGAAACGCTGTTCTCGGGAGGAGAACAAGAGAGACAGAGGGAGGCTTCTATGACCGCAGTGACACGAATCATCGCAATTGGGATCGGTATCGGCGTTGGCGCCATAAGCATGGCCCATGCCCAGGATGTGACGCTGCGTCTCGCGCTGTCATCGTCCAAGCCGCATCCGTTCAACACTGCGGCTGATCTCTTCGCTGCGAAAGTGGATGAATTGTCAGGGGGAAATATCGCCATTGAGATTTTCCCCGACCGCCAGCTTGGCGATGTGAAGGAACTTACGGAAGGTGTGCGCTTCGGCACAGTCGACATGACGATCAACTCGTCGTCGGCTATGGCCGATCAGCTCCCCGCCATTGAAGCTTTGCAGCTGCCGTTCCTGATCGACGGCTACGAGCAGTTTGCTGAGGCAGTAACCACTCCCGAGGCACAGGCGCTTTATGCCGATCTCGGCAGCAGCGGCGCCGTAGCGCTGACCATTTATGAGGGCGGCATGCGGCATTTCCTGACCGTCGATACCAAGATTGAATCGATGGACGATTTCCAGGGCTTGAAGACTCGCGTCGCGCCGGTGCGCCTGCACCTCGATATCTGGAACGCTGTTGGCGTGAACCCAACGCCGATGGCTTATGGCGAGGTCTACACCGCGCTTGAGACCCGTACGATCGACGCCGTGGAGACCAATATTAGCTCGATTGAGGCGGAAAAGTACAACGAGGTGGCCAAGGAAGTGCTGCTGACAGGCCATTACATGTGGCCGGGTCTTCTGATGATGAACAAGGCCAAGTACGACAGCCTGACACCGGAGCAGCAGGAAATCTTGGAGCGCGCCGCGCTCGAAACGGTAAAGCCGCAGATCGAGGCGCTGCAGAAGTTCGATGAGGATCTGATGGCGAAGCTCGAGAAGGAGGACGGGCTCAGCTTTGCCACCCCGACACCCGAACTGAAGGCCGAACTGCGCGAGTTGGTGGCCCCGGTCTATGAGAAATATGTCGGCAACCATCCGGCGATCCAGCCTTTCCTCGACGTCGTCGAGTCTCTGCGCGCCGGCGACTGACCGCGAGAAGGTAGCCTCGTGGCCGGCTCGCCCAGGCTGCCGGCCGGCTCAGCTCCTTGGATCCTTTTCATGAACGCCATAAGACGTTTCGCTAGAGGTTATGTCTGGCTGGTCGAAACCTTCGGCATCCTGTCGATGGCCGTCGTCGCCTTCATCGCAGTGCTGCAGGTGGTGTTCCGCTACGTGATCGGCGCTTCGCTCTACTGGTCCGAAGAGCTGATGCGCTACCTGACCATCTGGAGTGTCTTCGGCGTCGCGGGCCTGGCCTATTCCCGGGGCGAGATGCTGGGCTTCACCGTGCTGGTCGATGCCATGCCCCGCTTGCCCCGGCAGATGGTGAAGCTGGCGGTGCGGATCGTGATCGTGGTCTTCCTGACAGTCATCGCCTGGTACGGCTTCGACTTCGCTTGGCGCACCCACAACGATCTCGCCACCGCGCTGCGCATCTCGATGTTCTGGGTGCATCTCTCGATCCCGGTCGGCTGCGTCCTGATGGCGATCCATGTGATCGCGCAGCAATTCCTGCCCGAGCCCGAACCTCAATCCGAGCACATCGCCTTTCACTCCGGAGAGGCTCTCGAATGATCGCCCTTTTCGTCACCTTCGTCGTGCTGCTGGCGACGGGCGCTCCGGTGGTCTTCGTGATCGGCGTCAGCATGTTCGCCTATTTCGTCTGGACCGGGCAGTACATGTTCCTGCTAACGGTGCCGCAGCGCATGTTCGCCGGCGGTGATTCCTTCGTCCTCCTGGCAATCCCGCTGTTCATCTTGGCCGGGAATCTGATGGAGGCAGGCGGCCTGACCCATCGGCTGCTGCGTTTCGCCAAGGTCTGCGTGGGCCGCTTTTCCGGCGGTGTGTCTCTGACAGCGATCTGGGGCAGCATGCTGTTCGGCGGTGTCAGCGGCTCGGCCGCGGCGGATGCCGCTGCGCTGGGATCGGTGCTCATCCCCGAGATGAAGCGTGAGGGCTATGACACAAACTATGCGGCCGCGCTGATGAGCATGTCCTCGCTGGCGGCGCCGCTCATCCCGCCTTCGATCGCGCTGGTGATCTTCGGCGCGCTGTCACAGACGTCGATCGCTCGGCTGTTCATCGCCGGCATCGTCCCGGCTTTCCTCCTGGCCATTGGCCTGTCCATCTATGCCGTTTGGATCGCGAAGAAGCGCGACTATCCCCGCGCGGCTCCGCCGACCTGGCAGGAATTCGTTTCAGCCTGCTGGGAAGTAATTCCGGTCATGCTGCTGCCGATCATCATCGTCGGCGGCATCCGCGGTGGTGTATTCACCCCCACAGAGGCGGCCGCGGTGGCAGCGCTCTATGCGCTGCTGGTCGCAGGGCTGCTCTATCGTACGCTGAACCTGGAACGGATCAGGTCGGCACTGCTGAACACGGCGATGCTGACCGCGGCGATCTTCACCCTGGTTGCGATGGCCAATATCGCCTCGTTCATCTTCGCGATGGAGAGGCTGCCGCAGACCGTGGTGGCCGCACTTTATTCGATCTCGGAGAACCCGATCTTCGTGCTGATCATGGTCAACATCGTCCTGCTGTTCCTCGGTACGGTGCTCGAGGCCACGCCGACCTTGATCCTGACCGTGCCGGCGCTGGTCGGGATCGGGCAGGCGGTTGGGATGGATCAGGTGCAGCTTGGCGTGATGGTGGTCTTCAACATTCTGATCGGCTTCATCACGCCGCCCGTGGGTCTCTGCCTGTTCATAGTCTCGAACATCGCCAAGGCGCGCGTCGATCAGGTCGCCTGGCACGCGCTGCCGATGATCGGGATCGCTCTGATCGTGCTGATGATCATCACCTTCGTACCGCCCGTGACGCTATTTCTGCCGGAAATTCTGGTGAAATGACCCCCCACGACCCTGAAAAGGAACTCCGTCCATGACGACCGAAACCCTGACCGAGCGGATCGACGCGCTGATGAAGGGAGCAGTGGACCTCCATGTGCACAGCGGCCCCTCGCTGCATCCGCGCAAGGTCGATCATTTCGAGGTCATGCGTCAGGCCGAGGCGGCCGGAATGCGCGCAGTCCTGCTCAAGGATCATTATTACCCGACCATGCCGATTGCCACGCTGATCAACAAGCATCTCGGGCTGAAGACGCAGTGCCTCGGTTCGATCGTGCTGAACAACCCGGTGGGAGGGCTGAATCCCTCGGCGGTGGACTATGCCCTGAAGCAGGGCGCGTGTATCGTCTGGATGGCGACGGCGCATTCCAAGAACCACATGGACCACGAGGCAAAGGAGGCCGGGTTCAAGGACAAGTTTCCAGTCAACACCAAGAAGACGGTGGCGGCAATCCCGGCAACGCTGACCGACGAGAAGGGCAAGGTCCGTGACGAGGTGAAGCTGATCCTCGATCTGATCGCCGAGAACGATGCCGCCGTTTCGGGCGGGCACCACCATATCTCGGAGCTCTATCCGTTCTACGAAGAGGCTAAGGCTCGCGGCGTCAAGCGGCTGTTCCTGAACCATCCCACCTATGTGAACGAGGCGACTTTCCAGGACATCGCCCAACTGGTGTCGATGGGTGTCGCGATCGAGCATTCAATCTGCATGTTCATCCCCTCGACCTACCAGATGTTCGACGATGCGCATCTGAAGGCGGCAATCGATGCCGCCGGGGTGGACAACACCTTCTTCGGCTCGGATCTGGGACAGAACAACAATCCCACGCCGGTGGAAGGTTTCCGCGCCATCATCGAGGTGCTGATCCGGCTGGGTTATGACGACGCCGCGATCCGCAAGATGACGGCCACCAATGCGGCCGCCCTCGTGGGCCTTTAATATGACGAGTCCGGCAACTTCATCATCGGCTCTATTCTATTGTGGTCCGAACCGACCGCGTTGCGGCCTCAGTGTGAATGCCCCGATAAAGGCGCCTCCTATGGCAGACAGGGCCGGCAGCGGTTCTTTTCCGCTTGGGCGGAGAGAGGCGCCGGCCGCTCCGCTTCTTTGATCCGTACGCGATGTCCTGCAAAGCAAAAGGGCGCCCGAAGGCGCCCCGGGGGATCGGCCCTGGTGCCACAGCCTACGCGGCCGCTTCCAGCTCCTGTTTCCACTCGCCGCGCGCGGCGAGGGCGTTCATCCGCGCGCGATGGGCAAAGGCGCGCTGGCCGGCCGCCACATTCTCGTTCTTGCCGCCCCAGGCCTTGAGCGCGGCAGCCTGCAGCGCTCGGCCGTAGGAGAAGGTGAGCCGCCAGGGCGTGACATGGGCGGCATTCATGATCGACAGATGCGCCGTGGCTTCCTCGTCGCTCTGCCCGCCCGAGAGGAAGGCGATGCCGGGAACGGCAGCGGGAACGGTGGACTTCAGGCAGCGCACGGTCTTCTCCGCCACCTCCTCGCGCGAAGCCTTGCGCGCGTTCTTCCCGTCGATCACCATGTTAGGCTTCAGCACCATGCCCTCGAGCAGCACGCGGGCATCGTACAGCTCCTGGAACACAGTCTTCAGCACCCACTCCGTCACTTCGTAGCAGCGGTCGATCGAGTGGGTTGCCGGCTGGCCGTCCATCAGCACCTCGGGCTCGACGATCGGGACGATGCCGGCCTCCTGGCAGAGCGCCGCATAGCGCGCAAGCGCCTGCGCGTTCTGCTTCACCGCCGTCCATGTCGGCAGAGTGTCGGAGATGTCGATCACGGCGCGCCATTTGGCAAAGCGTGCGCCGAGCTCATAGTACTCGGCCAGCCGTCCACGCAGCCCGTCGAGACCTTCGGTGATCTTTTCGCCGGGAAATCCCGCGAGCGGCTGCGCGCCCTTGTCCACCTTGATGCCGGGGACCGCGCCTGCCCGGGCGATCAGCTCGACCAGCGGCGTTCCATCCCTTGCCTTCTGGCGGAGGGTTTCGTCGTACAGAATGACACCGGAAATGTAGTTCCGCATGGCTTCATCGGCACGGAACAGCATTTCCCGGTAGTCGCGGCGGGTCTCTTCGGTCGACTCCACACCAATCGTATCCAGCCGCTTCTTGATGGTTCCCGTGCTTTCGTCCGCCGCCAGAATACCTTTGCCCTCGGCCGTCATCCTGGCAGCGATGTCTTCCAGCCGTTCGCTCATGGTCCACTCTCCTGTCACTATCTGAGATGCCGTTACCAGATGAATTGACAAGGCGGAAGGCAGGCCGGCGTTCCAAAATCGATTGAAAAATCTAGAATCTGGCGGGATCGGGGCGGCGTTGCAGAATAGCAGCTCTCGCGCGCTTCACGGGCGTGTCTGAAGCCGGCGCCGAGGGGTTCAGGGCCGGCTTCCAACCATCATCATCTTGCGTCCGCGGACAACGCCGCTACGCCCGGCAATGTCTTGCCTTCCATCCATTCGAGGAAGGCGCCGCCGGCGGTCGAGACATAGGTGAGGTCTTCGGCCACGCCAGCCTTGTTCAAGGCCGCCACCGTGTCCCCGCCGCCTGCGACGGAGACGAGCAGCCCCTCGCGTGTACGGTCGGCCGCATAGCGCGCTGCGGCAATCGTGGCGTTGTCGAAGGGCTCGACCTCGAAGGCGCCGAGAGGCCCGTTCCAGACGAGGGTGTGAGCGCGTCTGAGCCATTCCCTGACCTTCTCGACCGTTTTCGGCCCCACGTCGAGAATCATGGCGTCCTCCGGCACGGAATCAATATCCACCGTCCAACTCTCGGCGCCGGCCTCGAATGCCCTGGCCACCACCGCGTCGAGCGGCAGAATGACGGCGCAGCCAGCGGAAGCCGCATCGAGCAGGATCGCCTTGGCCGTGTCGGCAAGGTCGTGTTCGCACAGCGACTTGCCTACGGCTTTTCCCTGGGCGGCGAGGAAGGTGTTGGCCATGCCACCGCCGATCACCAGCGCATCCACCTTCTTCACGAGATTCGAAAGCAGGTCGATCTTGGTGGAAACCTTCGCGCCGCCGACGATGGCGAGCACTGGGCGCGCCGGATTGCCAAGCCCTTTTTCCAGCGCCTCCAGCTCGGCCTGCATGGTGCGCCCCGCATAGGCGGGCAGAAGGTGGGCCAGCCCCTCGGTCGAGGCATGCGCCCGGTGGGCGGCGGAAAAGGCGTCGTTGACATAGATATCGCCATTCTCCGCCAGCGCCTTGGCGAACGCGGGATCGTTCTTTTCCTCGCCGGGATGGAAGCGGGTGTTCTCAAGCAGCAGGATGTCGCCGTCTTCCATTTGGGCGACGGCGTTCTTCGCCGTTTCCCCTATGCAGTCCGGCGCGAAATGTACAGGCCGGTCAATCACGCTCTCCACGGCATAGGCGATCGGCTCGAGCGAGGCCTCAGGGTCCGGCTTGCCCTTGGGGCGGCCGAAATGCGCAAGAAGCACCACCTTGGCGCGTTTGTCGGAAAGTTCCGTAATGGTGGGCGCGACGCGCTCGATCCGTGTCGTATCGGTGACCGCGCCGTCTTTGACAGGCACGTTCAGATCCACCCGCACCAGCACGCGCTTTCCGGTGATGTCTGCGAGGTCGTCCAGCGTTCGAAATTGGGCCATTGGGTTGCTCCTTTTCCGGCGCGAAAATACAGCGCCGGATGAGACAGACAAGGCCGGTCACTCCTGAACCGGCTCGCCCGCCGCTTCCTCCGCTTCCACCGTTTTCTTTTTCCTGCGACGCAATTCCATCAGGAAATTCCACAGCCAGCTCAGCGCTTCGCCAATGCTGAGGAAGACTGGCACCTCCGCTGGCCGCGCCGGCGGATCGACCGAAAGGCCAATGCCGGTGATGCGCCCCTCATCGTCGACGTCGCGCACGATCAGTTCGATTTCGCCGAGCGCCAGGCGGTCGCCGTATTCGGCGCGCCCGCCGAGCCGCTTGCGTACGAACTCGGCGATGGTAAGCGCCTGGTCCTCCTCGCTCAGGCCCAGCGCATAGGCCGCTTCGATATCGGCCGCCGGGCGGGAGGGGTCGAGCGCGAAGGCGCCGAAGAACTCCGCGTCTTCGGGGTCCACCGCCGCGGGGCTTGCAAACAGCCGGTCGAGCAGGACGGGATAACGGTCCGGCACGAAAATGTAGACGCGGTCCCCGGCCATCAGCCGGCCAGCATATTGGTATGCCATGGAGCGTCCGTCGCGGACCACCAGCGATGGCCGCGCCCAGCGCGGGATGCGCTGTCCGCGCTCGACCGGACTGCCCGCGACGACGCGGTAGGCGAGCAGTTCATGGCGCGCTGATCCCGGCAGCTCCAGTTCGACCTTGTCAACGGGACCGATGCGCGCCGGCACCACCAGACCGAGCCGCCGCGCGAGCGGCGCCACGCTCCAGCCCTGGACCAGCAGCGACACCAGCACCATGATGAAGACGATGTTGAAGATCGTCCGGCCCTGGTCCAGCTCGTCGATCATCGGCAGGATGGCAAGCAGAACCGACACCGCGCCGCGCAGGCCCACCCAGGAGATGAAGGCCGTTTCCGCTCGTGTGAAATGGAACGGAAGCAGGCAGATCGTCACCGCCAGCGGGCGCGCGACGAAGATCAGGAACAGCCCGATGAGCACCGCCGGCAGGGCGATGTCGGTGAATTGAGACGGTGTCGCCAAAAGGCCGAGCACGAGAAACATGATGATCTGCGCCAGCCAGGTCATGCCGTCTTGGAACCGCTTCAGCATCGCCGTGGAGCGAAGTTGCGCATTGCCGGCGACGATGCCGGCCACATAGACGGCGATGAAGCCGGAACCGCCGAGCGCGCCTGCAAGCGCGAAGACGAGCAGGGAAAGGGCAAGCACGAAGATCGGAAGCAGGCCCCGGTCAAGATTGAGGCGCGTGACCAAGCGCACGATCATGTATCCCCCGGCCAAGCCCGCGGTCAGGCCGATGCCCATCTGCTGAAGAAAGCCGAGCGCGATATCGGCTGCCAGGTCTCCGGGCTCGACTTCAGCGCCCGAAGCAATCAGGCTGATGAGGGAGAGCGTAAGGAATATGGCAATCGGATCGTTTGAGCCTGACTCTACCTCGAGCGTGGAGCGGACCTTGTCACGCACGGAGATGTTGCCGACGCGCAGCAGGAAGAAGACGGCGGCCGCGTCAGTCGAGGCGATGGTGGCGCCGAGGAGAAAGGATTCGAGCCAGTTGAACCCCGCAATGAAGTATGTGGCGATCCCTACCAGCCCGGCGGTCAGCACCACGCCGAACGTTGCCAGCACCACGGCGGGCGCAGCCGCATTGCGCAGTGTGGCGAGGCTGGTGCCGAAGCCCGAATCGAACAGGATGACCGCGAGCGCTAGAGAACCCACGAAAAAGGCGAGTGAGGCATTGTCAAAATCAAGCCCGAGCCCGTCAGTACCGGCGGCAAGCCCGATACCGAGGAAGACGAGCAGCAGGGGTGCACCGAAACGGAAGGCGATCAGACTTGAAAACGCTGCGAAAAGAACGAGCGCGGTGGCAATCAGTGTTATCAGATAAATGGATTGGTCCATGACACCTCAATTTTAAATCGATTTACAGCGCTCCCTGCGAAATTGTCTTCCTTGCGTTTCATCCCTATCCCGCTGGCCCTCTCAGGCTCAAAGAAAAAGCATGAAAGTTGTACTGCGAGGTGACGGCATCTGGCAGAAAAAGAGCCTCCAGCGCCGTCCGTTTCAGCGTTTTTCAACACCGCCGCGTACTCGATTTAGCCTTCGAAAACTAAAGTGAGGTGAATGGCGGCTCAACGCAAGACGATCGGCAACAAAAAAATGCCCGGCCGGGGCCGGGCGCCGTTTGCGGGAAAAGGCCAGATCTCAGCCGAGCGTCTTGGCGATGACCGCTGTCACATCGGCCATGCGGTTCGAGAAGCCCCATTCATTGTCGTACCAGGACATCACCCGGACAAGGTCGCCCTCGATGACTTTGGTCTGGGGCAGCGCGAAGGTCGAGGAAGCCGGGCTATGCGAAAGGTCGATCGAGACCAGCGGCTCGTTGGTGCATTCGAGAATGCCCTTGAGCGGGCCCTCGCTCGCAGCCGCCACGAGCGCCTGATTGACCTCCTCGACCGTGACCTTGCGCTTCGCCACGAATTTAAAGTCGATCACCGACACATTGGGCACCGGCACGCGAATCGACACGCCGTCGAGCTTGCCCTTCAGCTCCGGCAGCACGAGGCCGACGGCGCGCGCGGCGCCGGTCGAGGTGGGAATCATCGACATCGCGGCGGCGCGGGCGCGGTAAAGGTCCTTGTGCATGGTGTCAAGCGTCGGCTGGTCGCCGGTATAGGCATGCACCGTTGTCATGAAGCCTTTCTCGATGCCGAAGGCCTCGTGCAGAACCTTGGCGACGGGCGCCAGGCAGTTCGTCGTGCAGGAGGCGTTGGAGATGACGACGTGGTCCTTCGTGATCTGCTCGTGATTGACGCCATAGACCACCGTCAGGTCGGCGCCGTCGGCCGGGGCCGAAACGAGCACGCGCTTCGCGCCGGCCCGAAGGTGTGCTGACGCCTTTTCCTTCGAGGTGAAGATGCCGGTGCATTCGAGCACGATATCGACGCCCAGGTCCTTCCACGGCAGGTTGGCCGGGTCGCGCTCGGCCAGCACCTTGAAGGCGCCGGAGCCTACGCGGATCGTGTCACCCTCCACCGTCACTTCGCCCGGGAAGCGTCCGTGCACGCTGTCGTAGCGCAGCAGATGCGCGTTGGTTTCCACGGGACCCAGATCATTGATCGCGACCACGTCGATATCCTTGCGGCCGGATTCATGAATGGCGCGCACGATGTTGCGGCCGATGCGGCCAAATCCGTTGATGGCTACCCTGACAGTCATGACCTACCTCCGGCGTGCTGGCGCCGCCGTAAGGGCGGCGCAATGATGAATTGCGGTCCAAGGCATTTCTGCTTCCCGCTCAGGAGGCAGAAAAGCTCTAAGGTTATCGTTGTAGCGCAATTTCGGACGGAAAACCGGTTCCCGAAATTGCTCCGAAACTGAAGAGCGCTAGCGCGTGGCCCTGAGGCGCGCCTCGGCCGCCTCCACAGCCGCTTCCGCCGTAATGCCGAAGTGCTTGTAGAGTGCCGCCGCCGGCGCGCTGGCGCCGAAGCCGCTCATACCGATGAACAGACCGTCCGTCCCGATAAAGCGGTCCCAGCCCTGACGGATACCCGCCTCGATGGCGATCCGGACCGGGGCGCTGCCGATGATGGCCTGCTGATAGTCCTGATCCTGCTGCTCGAACAGCTCGAAACAGGGAACGGAGACGACGCGCGTCGGATGGCCACGCTCCTCGAGCATGGCGCGCGCCTTCACCGCGATCTCCACTTCCGAGCCGCTGGCGAAGATGGTCACTTTCGCCTCGTCGCTGGCAGGCAGCAGCTCGTAGGCACCGCGTGCGCACAGATTGTCTTCCTCGAACTCCGTCCTCACCGGCTCCAGCTTCTGGCGAGTCAGGGCCAGGGTGGATGGGGCCTTGCGGGATTCGAGGGCGAGCTGCCAGCATTCGGCCGTCTCGGTGGCGTCCGCGGGGCGGAAGACGAGATGGTTTGGGATGGCGCGGAGGGCCGCGAGATGCTCCACGGGCTGATGGGTCGGTCCGTCCTCGCCGAGCCCGATCGAATCATGCGTCATCACGAAGATCGAGCGGATGCCCATGAGCGATGCAAGCCGCATCGCGGGCCGCGCATAGTCGGAGAAGGCCAGGAACGTGCCGCCATAGGGGATGAGTCCGCCATGCAGCGCGATGCCGTTCATGGCCGCCGCCATCGCATGCTCGCGGATGCCGTAGTGAATGTAGCGGCCGGTGAAATCGTCCGGCGTCACGCTCGCCGTCTGGCTCGTCTTGGTGTTGTTCGAGCCGGTTAGATCGGCCGAGCCGCCGATGGTCTCCGTCAGGCAGTCATTGATGACTTCCAGCGCCATCTCCGAGGCGTTGCGTGTGGCAACCTTCGGGTTTTCCTTGGCGATCTTCTTCTTGTACTCGGCAATCACGCTCGGGAGCGCTTCGGGCAGATCGCCGCGCATGCGCCGCTCGAACTCGGCGCGTACGGTGCCGTCGGATTCAGCCAGGCGCTTTTCCCAGGCGACACGCTCCTTGGCGGAGCGAAGGCCCGCCAGGCGCCAGTCGTCGAGAATATCGGACGGGATTACAAAAGGCGCCGCATCCCAGCCGAGCGCCTCCCTGGTCTTGGCGATTTCGTCGGCCCCAAGAGGTGAGCCATGCGCCTTGGCGGTGCCAGCCTTGGTAGGGGCGCCGCGGCCGATGGTGGTGCGGAAGGCAATGAAGGTCGGCCGGTCCGACTGGCGCGCCGCCTCGATCGCAGCGGCGATGGCTTCCGGATCGTGGCCGTCGGCGTGCATCGTGTTCCAGCCGGAAGCGGCGAAGCGCGCGCACTGGTCCGTCGAATCGGCGAGCGAGACTGGACCGTCGATGGAGATCCGGTTGTCATCGAAAAGCACGATCAGCTTGTTAAGCTTGAGGTGCCCGGCGAGCGTCAGCGCCTCCTGGCTGATGCCTTCCATCAGGCAGCCGTCGCCGACAAGCGCATAGGTGTAGTGGTTGACGAGCTGGTCACCGAAGCGGGCGTTGAGAAGCCGCTCGGCAATCGCCATACCCACGGCATTGGCGAAACCCTGACCGAGCGGGCCGGTGGTGGTCTCGATCCCCGCCGCATGGCCATATTCGGGATGGCCGGCGGTGCGCGAGCCGAGCTGCCGGAAATTCTTGATTTCCTCGAGGGTGATATCCTCGTAGCCGAGCAGGTACAGGAGCGAATAGAGCAGCATGGAGCCGTGGCCAGCCGAAAGCACGAAGCGATCGCGGTCGGGCCAGTAGGGGTTCTTCGGATCGTGCTTCATGAAGCGCGTGAACAGCACTGTGGCGATGTCCGCAGCTCCCATGGGCAGGCCGGGATGGCCGGATTGCGCCTTCTCCACGGCGTCAATGGAAAGAAAGCGGATCGCATTCGCCATCCGGTCGTGTTTTTCGCGTGAGATCATGTCTGCTCGCTGGTCCAGTGCCGGGCTTCACGGGCGCGGGCGGCCCCTGCGCCCTTTCGAGAAAGCAGGCGACACATAGCAGGTGCGCTGTTCAAGTCAATAAACCCCGACCGGGCCGGAAGGTTCGCGAGGCTACCAATAAAGCTGGGACGGCTCAGCAAACAGGGGACGACGGGTCCGGGCATGTTGACGCCCCTTTAATCCGGAGCTTAATCTTTCATTTGTAAAATCTTCTGATCGCGGGCAATTCACAGGCGGGTGGGGCCGGGATAGTTGCTATGAGCGATGATGCCACTCTCCGTGAAGTGCTCGACCGTCTCGCCAGAGCCATTGACGCTCTGGAGGCCGCTGTCGATGCGCGGCTGGAGAAGGAGAGCGATTTTTCCGAAGCTGAGGCCGAGGTGCAGCGCATGGGCGCCGACCGGGCGCGCCTTGCGCAGGAGATCGACAAGGCCGAGGCGCGCGCGGAGCGGCTTGCGGAGGTCAATCGCGAAGTTTCGCGCAGGCTCGTTACGGCGATGGAGACGATCCGCGCCGTGCTGGATCGCTGAAGCACACGGACATGGCGGAAACAATGGCACAGGTCACGGTCATCATTGACGGCAAGACGTATCGCATGGCCTGCGACGAAGGCCAGGAAGAGCATCTAATTGACCTTGCGCAGCGTTTCGACCGCTATGTTGCGCATCTGAAGGATGCCTTCGGCGAAATCGGAGACCAGCGCATCACCGTCATGGCGGGCATCATGGTCATGGACGAACTGACCGAGCTGCAGAAGCGGGTGCATGGGCTCGAGACCGAAATTGCCACGCTGCGCAAGACGCGGGACGAGGCGCTTCTGCAGGCGGACAGGATCGATGCGGCGCTGACGGGCCAGCTGTCCGAGCTTGCGGGTCGCATCGAGGCGGTTGCGGCGAAACTGTCCGGCGCTTAAAGCCATGGCATGATCAGTTTGAGGCGCCCGCGGGCGCTGAGGCCAGGCGTTGACAAGGATCGATGGCAAAGCCCGGGAAACCCGTGCAGCTCGGCATCATCGGCGCGCCCTTCGGCGTGAGAGGTGAGTTGCGCGTCAAGACCTTTACCGAAGACCCGCTGGCGCTCGGCAGCTACGGTCCGCTTACGACCGGCTCGGGCCGTGTGCTTGAGGTGGCCGGCATCCGCCCCGCCAAAGGGGTTGCGATCGTCCGTTTCAAAGGCGTGGGGGATCGCAACACGGCCGAGGTGCTTCGGGGCGAGGCTCTGTTTGTCGACCGCGCGGCTCTGCCCGAGGCGCTGGAAGAGGAAGAATACTATCATGCGGACCTCATCGGCTTGCAGGTCGTTGACGAAAGCGGAAAGGAGGTCGGCAGGATCGTCGCGATTCACAATTTCGGCGCCGGAGACGTGCTGGAGGTTCAACCGGGCACGGGCAGCACGGTGATGATCTCCTTTACCCGCGACGCGGTGCCGCGCGTTGACGTGAAGGAGGGGACCGTAGGGATCGACCGCGCCGCCGCGGGGCTCGATGGAACGGCTGAGCGTGAAGCGCCGCAACGGTCCCGCCGTGCAAGGCCCGCGCGTAAGATGAAGTCGGCCGGAGGCGCTTCTTGAGCTTCCGCGCCACGGTTCTCACGCTTTACCCGGAAATGTTCCCCGGGCATCTCGGCCTGTCGCTTGCCGGCCGCGCGCTCGCGGTAGGCGCATGGTCGCTGGAGACGGTCCAGATCCGCGATTTCGCCCAGGACAAGCACCGCAGCGTGGACGATACGCCCGCGGGCGGCGGTGCGGGCATGGTGATGCGCGCGGACGTGCTGGCGCGCGCCATCGACAGTGCGGCGCCCGAGGATGACCCCCGCCCGAGGCTGCTCATGAGCCCGCGCGGTGCGCCGCTCACCCAGGCTCGCGTACGCGCGCTTGCTTCCGGCCCCGGCGCCGTCATTGTCTGCGGGCGCTTCGAGGGCGTGGACCAACGCGTGATCGAGGCGCGCTCGCTGGAAGAGGTTTCCATCGGCGACTACATCCTTTCAGGCGGCGAGCCGGCCGCGCTCGTCCTGCTCGATGCCGTCGTGCGGCTCCTTCCGGGGGTTATGGGCAACGAAAGTTCCGGGACGGAGGAGAGCTTCGAAAACGGGCTTCTGGAACATCCGCATTACACGAGGCCCCAGCTTTTCGAGGGGCGGGAGATTCCGGCCGTGCTCACCTCCGGCAACCACAAGAAGATCGCCGAATGGCGGCGCGCGGAAGCGGAAAGGCTGACGCGCGAGCGGCGGCCCGATCTTTGGGCGCGGTACGAAAAGGCCGGAGAGGCGGAATGAAACGGCTTCTGCAGGCCGAAAATGCCGCGCTCCTCTTGGCGGCGCTCATCGCTTACCAGATGGCGGACGGCAGCTGGTGGCTGTTTCTCGTCCTCTTCCTCGCGCCCGACCTTTCCATGCTCGGCTATCTCGGGGGTCCGCGCGTGGGCGCCTGGTGCTACAACGCCGTCCATAACTGGTCCGCGCCGGTCATCCTCTATTTGGCGGCCCTTGCGGCGGATTCGGCCCTCTTCGTGCATCTGGCTCTCATTCTTGCGGCCCATATCGCCATGGATCGCGCGCTCGGCTACGGGCTGAAGCATGAAAGCGGCTTCAAGGACACGCATCTGGGCTGACGGGATCGCTATCGGTTGATTCCCCTGCCGATCTCGTGTATGTGCGCGGCCTGCTGGCATGGAAGGTCCATGGCCGGCATCTTAAGCAAGAACGTGCATTCGCTCTTGCGGCCTCCCCGGGGGAGCCGCACTCATCAGGCGGTCGGTGAACTGCCTGCGGGATGAGCGCTCTGACGGTTCGAGAAGAACAAAAGGACAAGACGATGGACCTTATCCGTCAGCTCGAGGCCGAGCAGGCCCAGAAGATCGCTTCCCAGCGCACGCTTCCCGACTTTTCGCCCGGTGACACCGTGCGCGTGCTCGTGCGCGTGACCGAGGGTTCCAGGACGCGCATCCAGGCCTTCGAGGGCGTGTGCATCGCGCGCTCCGGCTCGGGGCTCAACGAGAATTTCACCGTCCGCAAGATTTCCTATGGCGAGGGCGTGGAACGTGTCTTCCCGGTCTACTCGCCATTGGTGGAAGGTGTCGAGGTCGTACGACGCGGCAAGGTGCGGCGCGCCAAGCTCTACTATCTGCGTGACCGGCGCGGCAAATCCGCCCGCATCAGCGAAAATACCGGTGCCCGCGCCCGCAGGCTGAACGACGCGGCGCGTCAGGCGGCGGCGGACGAAAGGGCGCGCATCGAGGCCGAGAAGGTAGCTGCCGCGGAGGCGCTCGCCGCGGAGAAGGCCGCGGAAGAAGCAGCCGCCCAGGAGGCTGAAGCCGCAGCCGAGGCCAAGAGCGAGTAGGCCCGGACAAGACTTACAATGGATGATTGCGCCCGCGCATCGGCAACGGCGCATTCATCCATAGGGCTTCCGCAGAGGCCCGTTCATTCCATGCAGTTATAAATCTCACTCCTGAACGCGCAGGCGGGCGGCGAAGAAACCGTCCACGTCGCCGAGCTGTCCGGCCGTCTCCGGTACGGCCGGCGTGGTGCGCAGATAGCCCTCGCTGGTGATGAAATGCTCCGCGTCGGGCAGTTCGCTGGCCCTGACCGGGTAGAGCACCACCTCCCGGCGTTCAGCGAGCAGGCGGCCCACGAGCTCCTCGCCCTCGGCGGGATCGAGGGAGCAGTTGGCGAAGACGAGCACGCCGCCCGGCCGCAGCAGCATGAGCGCTCGCTCAAGCAGGCGACTCTGTAGCTCCGCCAGCCGCTGAATATCCTCCGGCCTCTTGGTCCAGGGCACATCCGGATGGCGGCGCACCGTGCCGGTGGAAGAGCATGGCGCGTCAAGCAAAACCGCATCGAACCGTTGGTCCGGCCGCCAAGCAAGCAGGTCGGCCTCGACCGTCTGTGCCGTCAGGCCCAACCGGTTGAGATTGACCTCGAGCCGTTGGAGCCGGCTAGCCGACAAGTCCACCGCCGTGACCATCGCACCGGCCTGTGCAAGCTGCGCCGTCTTGCCACCTGGGGCGGCACAGAGGTCGGCAACGGCGCGCCTGCGCACGTCACCGAGAAGCCGCGCTGGCAGGCTCGCGGCGGCATCCTGCACCCACCATTCGCCCTCCGCATAGCCGGGCAGTTCCGCTACCGGTGCTGGCAGCCGGTCCACCCGCACCGAGCCGTTGGGAAGAACGCGCCCGCCAAGCCGTATGGCCCAGCCATCGGGATCGGATTTCACTGTGAAATCGGTCGGCGGCTCCCGCCGGTGGGCGGCGAGGATGGCGTCTGCCGTCTCGCGGCCATAGGCGCTTTCAAGATGCTCCATGAACCAGGCCGGCGCATCCCGCGTGCGGGCCAGGGCGCGCGGCAGCGCCTCGCCTCCGCCTCTTGCGAGGTTGCGCAGAACGGCGTTGACCAGACCGGAGAAGCGCGCTGTTCTCGGGTCCGTCTTGGCCTGCGCGACGGCGAGATCAACAGCCGCGCTGTCGGGAACATCGAGAAAGAGGATTTGCGCCGCGCCCACATGGAGGATGTGTGACAGGGCGCGCGCCTTTTCCGGGAGCGGCCGCTCCAGCGTTTCGCGGATGAGTGACTCGATCGTGCAGCGGTGGCGCAGCGCGCTCACAAGGATGGCACGGACCAGTGCCTTGTCGCGCGCGGAAAGCGCGAGAAACTGCGGGTGGCCGTGCTCGTTGTCCGTCAGCGCGTCAAGCGGCGTGCGGGCGTCGATCACGGCCGCAAGAAGGCGGACCGCCGCCCGCCGTGCGTCCAGACCAGGCTTGGAGTGGGGCTGCGCCGTGCTCTCTTTCCGGAGCGGATGCGCGCCTCCCGGCCTCACGACCAGGGGCCTTTGCGGGCGCGGCCCCAGGGGCCGCTGAAGCCTGCGGCAAAACCGACCGTGCCGCTCAGGCCGGCCTCACGGGCCATGGCCTGCAGGGCGGCGATGCGGTTTTCCGTATCCGGATGCGTCGAGAAGAGATTGTCCATCCTCTGCCCGGACAACGGGTTGATGATGAACAGGTGCGCCGTTGCCGGATTGCGCTCGGCATCTACATTGACGATCTGGCGCGCGCTTCGCGCGATTTTGGCGAGCGCGGAGGCGAGCCACAAGGGCTGACCGCAGATCTCCGCCCCGCGCCGGTCGGCCGCGTATTCGCGCGTACGGCTGATTGCCATCTGCACCAGCATCGCCGCGAGCGGCGCAACAATGGCGGCGATCAGGACGCCGATGATGCCCAGCGGATTGTTGTTGTCGTTGCGCCCGCCGCCGAAAAAGAACGCGAAATTGGCAAGCATCGAGATCGCACCGGCAAGTGTTGCCGTGATCGTCATGGTGAGCGTGTCGCGGTTCTGGATGTGCGCCAGCTCGTGCGCCATGACGCCCGCCACCTCTTCAGGGGTAAGGCGCTGCAGAAGCCCGGTGGTGGCGGCAACGGCCGCGTTCTCCGGGTTGCGGCCGGTGGCAAAGGCGTTGGGCTGCGGATTGTCGATGATATAGACGCGCGGCATGGGCAGGCCCGCCCGATGCGCGAGGTCCCGGACAATGCGATAAAACTCCGGCGCTGTCCGCTCGTCTACTTCGCGGGCATGGTGCATGCTCAGCACCATCTTGTCGGCGTTCCAGTAGCTGAACAGGTTCATGCCTGTGGCGATCAGCAAGGCGATCGTCATGCCTCCGCTGCCGCCAATCAGGTAGCCGACGCCCATAAAGAGCGCCGTCAGGAACGCCAGAAGCATTGCCGTGCGAATCATATTCATTGGCCCGAAGCTCCGTATCGCTGCGCCGTTGGGTCTGACGCGCGCGTTCGCATATATGATGGGAGCGAGACATTACATATTCAACAACAGGCCGTTCTTCAACGACGGCCGGAAAGCCGGTTTCCAGGGGATGAATGCCATGGATGAAAAGCAGCTAGAGGACGCCACCCCGCACCGCCCTGAGAAGAAGCTTCCGCCCGCCGCGCGGCGGGCGCTTCAGGAGGCGGAGGAAAGGCGCAGGCGAAAGGCCGCGGAACAGATCGCGGCACCGCGCGAGATCGGCGGGCGGAACGGGCCCGATCCCGTCCGCTTCGGGGATTGGGAGGTTAAGGGCATCGCTACGGACTTCTAGGGTATCGCGGCCTTATTGTTGAGGCCGCCGCACAAATTCGTGGAAGTCCTCGCGTCGCCCCGGCACGTCCTCTTCAACGACGAGGGCAAGCTGGCGCTCGTCGAAGATGCGGAACCAGTCGTCCCATTCAATGATCTCCAGGCCGCCGATCTGATCCGCGCCTTCGTCCGTATCCAGGTAGGCATGCTGGCCGAAGGCGAAGCAGAGCACGGGTTCGGCCTGGCCCATGCCCAAAGCCGGCTCGCTCAGTGCCGGCTGGCCCGCACGGGCAGCCGCCCAATCGCGGATTGCATCGTGGTCGACGAGCGTTTTCGTATTAGCCATCAGAACCGCTCCCTGCGGTAGCCCAAACGCTCCGGAAGGAGAACGGGTTCCTCCCGCAGGCGTTTCTGCCCTAACAGGCCGAGGGGACCGGCACCTTGTTATCCGGGAGGCCATACATGTAGCTGCGCCCGCGCAGTAGCGTTCCGTAGCGGCAGCTCCGCAATTCGCGTAGATAGAGCCGGCCGCGCCGCTCCTCCAGATAGGCTACTTTCGGGTGCTCGGGTGTGCCATAGGCATGGCGTTCGGCCAGATAGCCCTTGCCGACAATGATTCGCTTGAAGCCAGCCGGGCTTTGAACGACAAGATTGCCGAACCTGTCGGCATAGGTAGTCTCGCCCGCGGATGCGGAAGAGGCGGTAATCGATAGGGCCAAAACGGCCAGGAGCGTTCCGGACGTAAGTTTCTTAAATGCAGGCATGATGCTGTTGCTCCTTCCCGGGAATCCCGGTGCCCAGGTTAACGGTTTCTTAACCATTGTCACCTGGGGCTTGCCCGTTGCCGTGGCGCTACCAGATGTGTTCAATTCCGCAGAATGCTTTGTATCGGCGAAAAGGTCCGGAGCCATGAGCGAAAATCAGCAGGTCGACATCGCACCGTTGCGGCTCAGGGATGCGCGCGCGCTGGCGCCGCTCCTTGCCGCCTACACCCAATCGCTCAAGCGCGGCGCTCCACGCCGGCCCGATGAGTTCTACGCCGAAACACTGCTGCAGGATCGGGTGGTGGAGATCGTCGGCGCCCGGGTGGACGGCGAGCTGGTGGGTTTTGCCCTGTTTTTCGATCTCCCCGACCCGCTGACTGGGCTGCGCTACGGCCTTCTGGAGCATCTCTATGTGCATCACGAACACCGCGGCAAAGGCATCGCCAAGGCGCTCATCGATCTGGTGAGTGACCAGGCGGAGGATCGCGGCTGGGCGAAGCTTGTGCTGAATGCCCCGCGCCAGTCTCTGGAAGGCCGCAGGCTCTTCGAGCGGCTGGCGGCACCCTCTGACTGGACAAGCCATGTGATCCGTTACGACGCGCGGTAGCGCGGAGATCGCGGCGGCTCTAGCGAACGGTGGCAGAGTCCCGTGACCGGCTAATGTCGGAATGCGCGTCTGTCATCCGTCCTTGGGGAACCTCACAGGGATTCAATTCACCGGGATTTCAAGGAGAGGACTCAAATGGCCAAGACCGCCGCAATTCTCATCGCCCGGCTCATCTTTGCTGGTGTTTTCGCCATGGCAGCGGGCTTCAAACTCGCTGGCATGGAGAGCACCGCGACCCAGATAGCCTCCATCGGCTTCCCGGCCCCGTTGCTGTTCGCGTGGGTCGCAGCCCTGTTCGAAATCGCGCTCGTCATCGCCTTCCTGACCGGCGCCTTCTTCACGGAGGCGGCACTGCTTGCCGCGGCCTATGTCCTTTTTCTCGGTGTCGCCTTCTACGGGCCCTCGAAATGGACGGACGATCCGATGATGTTCGGGTTCTTTGTCGATCATTTCGTCTTCGTCGCGGGCCTCTTGTACGCCGCCGTTCACGGACCTGGCGAGAGGCTGGCCGTCAGAAGGGGCCTGATATGGCGGCAGGAAACCGCTGGCGAAGCCTGACGCGCGTCAGGGCCCGGTCAGAACTTCAATCGATTCAAGCCAGCCCATGGCTTCCCTGCGGCTTTGACGCACTGCAAAAACCGCATTAGAAACCATCTGCCGGAGGCTTGGGAACGGCGCGGGTTCGACCCCGCCAACGCCGCTATCTCATCCCTTGGCCGTGAAATGGGGAAGCCATGAGCAAGTCCACAGCCACCCAGGCGAGACCGCTCTCGCCGCATTTGCAGATTTACCGCGTGACGCCCACCATGGCGATGTCCATCGTCCATCGTATCACCGGCGGCGCGCTTTATTTCGGAACCGTGCTTTTCGCCCTATGGCTGCTTGCGGCCGCCACGTCGCAGGCATGGTTCGATTTCGTGAACATGCTGTTCGGCTCGATTCTCGGCCGGCTCGTGCTTTTCGGCTACAGTTGGACCCTCATCCACCACATGCTGGGCGGCATCCGCCATCTCATCTGGGACACGGGCCACGGCATCGAGAAGGAAACCTCCACCCGCATGGCCTGGGTGACGCTGATCGGCTCCGTCGCCCTCACTCTGGTGGTCTGGGTGGCGGGCTACGCGGTTAGGGGAGGGTTTTGATCATGGCAGACATGCGCACACCCCTGAGCCGCGTCCGCGGCCTCGGTGCGGCTCGCAGCGGCACGGAGCACTTCTGGCGCCAGCGGCTGACGGCGGTTTCAAATGTGCCGCTCACTCTCTTTCTCATCGGATTTGTGATCGCCTATAACGGCGCCTCCTATGAAGAGGTGCGCGGCGCCCTTTCCAGCCCGTTTGTCGCGCTTCCGATCGCCTTCGCCTTCCTGTCGGTGCTTTATCACATGCGGCTCGGCATGCAGGTGATCATCGAGGACTACGTCCACGATGACGGCTGGAAGGTGGCGCTCATCATCCTCAACACCTTCTTCCCAATTGTCGTCGGCGCGATCGCGCTCTTTTCTCTTCTAAAAATCATTTTCGGAGCCTGATTTCCGAATGGCGAATGCAAGCGAAAGAAAGGCCGTCAGGGCCTATGAGTATGTGGACCACGCCTTCGACGTGGTGGTGGTGGGGGCCGGCGGCGCAGGCCTGCGGGCCACGCTCGGCATGGCCGAGCAGGGGCTGAAGACGGCCTGCATCACCAAGGTGTTTCCGACGCGCTCGCACACGGTGGCCGCGCAGGGCGGCATTGCTGCCTCGCTCCAGAACATGGGGCCCGACCATTGGCAGTGGCACCTTTACGACACGGTGAAGGGCTCCGACTGGTTGGGCGACGTGGACGCGATGGAATATCTGGCGCGCGAGGCGCCGGCCGCCGTCTACGAGCTGGAGCACTACGGCGTGCCGTTCTCGCGCACCGAGGACGGCAAGATCTACCAGCGCCCCTTCGGCGGCCACATGCAGAATTTCGGCGAAGGCCCGCCCGTGCAGCGCACCTGTGCTGCCGCCGACCGTACGGGCCACGCCATCCTACACACGCTCTACGGCCAGTCGGTGAAGAACCACGCGCAGTTCTTCATCGAATATTTCGCGCTTGACCTCATCATGTCCGATGACGGCGTGTGCACGGGCGTCGTTGCCTGGAACTTGGAGGACGGCACCATCCACCGCTTCGCCGCCAAGATGGTGGTGCTGGCGACGGGCGGCTATGGACGCGCCTATTTCTCCTGCACGTCCGCACACACCTGCACGGGCGACGGCAACGGCATGATCGCGCGCGCGGGCCTGCCGCTGCAGGACATGGAGTTCGTGCAGTTCCACCCGACCGGCATCTATGGCGCCGGCTGCCTGATCACCGAGGGTGTGCGCGGCGAGGGCGGCTATCTCGTCAACTCCGAGGGCGAGCGCTTCATGGAGCGCTACGCGCCGTCGGCCAAGGACCTCGCCTCGCGCGACGTGGTCTCCCGCTGCATGATGCTGGAGATCCGCGAGGGCCGCGGCGTGGGCAAGAACAAGGACCACATCTACCTGCATCTCGACCACCTCGACCCGGCCGTGATCCACGAGCGCCTGCCCGGCATCGCCGAATCGGCGCGCATCTTCGCCGGCGTCGACGTGACGCGCGAGCCGATCCCGGTGCTACCGACGGTGCACTACAACATGGGTGGCATTCCTACAAACTATTGGGGCGAGGTGCTGAACCCGACGCCGGATGATCCGGACGCCGTGGCGCCGGGCCTGATGGCCGTGGGCGAGGCGGCCTGTGCCTCCGTGCACGGGGCGAACCGGCTCGGCTCTAACTCGCTGATCGATCTCGTGGTGTTCGGCCGCGCGGCCGCCATCCGTGCTGGCCAGGTGGTGGACCGTTCGTCCAAGGTTCCGCCGGTCAATCGTGCCGCCTGCGAGAAGATCATGGACCGCTTCGACCGCATCCGCCATGCCGATGGCGGCACGCCGACTGCGGTGCTGCGTGAGAAGATGCAGCGGGCGATGCAGGAGGATGCCGCCGTCTTCCGCACGCAGGAATCGCTTGAGCAGGGCTGCCGGCGTATTTCCGCGATCTGGCAGGAGCTTCCCGACATCAAGGTCCATGACCGGTCGATGATCTGGAACTCCGACCTCGTGGAGACGCTCGAACTCCATAACCTCATGGCGAACGCGATCACGACCGTCTATTCGGCTGAGGCGCGCAAGGAAAGCCGAGGCGCGCACGCGCGTGAGGATTTCACCGAGCGCGACGACGTCAACTGGCGCAAGCACACGCTTTCCTGGGTGGACGAGGCGGGCAGTGTGCGCCTCAGCTATCGTCCGGTGCATACCGAACCGCTGCTGAAGCCCGAGGAAGGCGGCATCGATCCGGCAAAGATCGCGCCGAAGAAGCGGGTGTACTGAGCAATGCTCCAGGGCTGTGAAGGAGCATTGGAGGCCCAGCGTGTCGCAGCACAACAATGCGCGATCCTGGTTATCAATCTGGACCGCGCGCCCGAGCGATTGGCCTTTCAGCGCGCCCAGGCCAAACATCTCGGAATAGACTTCGAACGGATACCGGCGGTGGATGGGGCGAAGCTCTCCGCTGAAACCTATCACCGATATGCTCGCCGATGGCAGCGTGTCCTGACGCGAAATGAAGTGGCCTGCCTTCTCAGCCATGCGAGATGTTGGGAGCACGTCATCGAACTTGGCTGCAACGCTCTTGTGTTGGAAGATGATGCAGTTCTGGCCGAAGAGCTCCCCGCCTTTCTGAATGAGGCGGCGGCCCTTGAAGGGTGTGTGGTCGTCAATATCGAAACCCGGTGCAGGCGAGCGTTTCTGGCTCGGGAACGTTCGGCATACTCCAGTACGGGTCTTTACGCGCTATTGCGGGCTGTTTCTGGCTCTGCCGGTTATCTGGTCACGCCTGAGGCCGCGGCAATGCTCTTGAAGGGGCTACCCCACAAGGCAGGTTTGGTGGACAATTACATCTGGGGAAAGCGGGATGTTAGGCGTTTGCAGGCAGACCCTGCATTCTGCATGGGGCTGGACGTGATGCAGGCGCATTTCCAATTGGAGAAGACTGCGCTTGCACGTTCCAACATCGCGAATAATGGGCGTTCCCGAGCAGAGAAAATATTGTCCTATTGTCGGCATCCGCTGACGGCTTGGAGAAGAGTGAAGGCGCAGGTCTCTCTTGGGCTTACCAAGATAATATTGCCATGGGTTGTCGCGTGGCGTGTGGTCGCCCCTTACCCATCCATACTAGCCAACTATCAGGCATTAAAAGGCGTGTGCAATGGTTGAGATCACCCTCCCCAAAAACTCCAAGATCCGGCAAGGCAAGGTGTGGCCGAAGCCCGAGG